>Ga0265331_10000194_pt1 | contig 74646 bp, 72 predicted proteins | sample 41923metaG_FD_202088 | JGI IMG/M metagenome (GOLD analysis project Ga0265331, IMG submission 202088) | Rhizosphere microbial communities from Carex aquatilis grown in University of Washington, Seatle, WA, United States - 4-19-23 metaG | ecosystem: Host-associated > Plants > Roots > Rhizosphere... | reverse complement strand
TTTGGCTGCCCACAAGGCCAAGCACGCCATCAACCGCGATCTTGAACAGCAGGCCATGGCAGCATAGCCTGCTCAACAGGCTGCGCCTGCCGAGCAAATTTCAACACGGCCCGGGACATCCCCAACAGGATGGCGCCGCTCAGTCAGTTGTATGGTGAAAAAATAGTTTCACCCTGGCCGGTCTATAATGCTTTGATTTTTCTGTGACGGTCGCCGGGGTCCAAAAATTGTTTCACCCTGATCCGGCGCGGTATGAGTTTCGCGAGCTTCTGGACGTGAAAAATAGTTTCACCCTGACGCGGCTCGAGCTGACTGCGACTGTGACCTGACCTTCCCCAAAGCCCACTGGACCAAGGTCCACTCCACCAACCCGATCGAACACCTCAACGCCCCCCCCTGCGCCACGCTCACTAAACGACACGCATCAAAGTGTCGCAAGCACGTTGGCACAGAGAGAGGGCGCACCGAGGCGATGTAGGTCGTTCACCAGGGACGGAACGCGATCCTGGTGACGGACAGCTTGGAGAAGGTGCTCGACGAGATCGTTGAACGTCACCGGGCGCGCTAACGATTGTTCGCGCCACTCTCCCTGGCCTGGGCTCCCCGCCCGTCCTGGCAGCGCCCCACTATACGACAGATATAGGCATTCAGTTCGATTTATGGTGCAGACCGTCCATCCGCATACTACTCTACAGAGCCAAACGAGCGAACCATTCCAGATTGCACCCTTCCCGAAAGACGAGGGACAGCGGGCAGCCATGAGACACTTCATACCTCCACCGCGCCTTAGCGCTCCGGCCGATCCAACCTTCGGCGGGAGGGGGCAAATGGACATGATGCGGGACAGCGCAGAATTCTTGGCCACGCTGTCGCCGGGCCGCCGAGAGCGGCGGCTGGCGGCGGCCGTCGTTCTGGTCTCGGCCGCGGTGTTCCTTGTGGCAGCTCCATTCGCTAAGGTGCCTCTGCCGCAGGTCTGGCCCTTCATCCCAATCTATGAATCGGCGCTCGTGATCAACGATCTGATCACGGCAGCCTTACTGTTCGGCCAGTTCAGCATCTTGCGGATGCGGTCGTTGTGGGTGTTGGCCAGCGGCTACCTGTTCACCGCCTTCATGACCATTCCACACGCGCTTACCTTTCCGGGAGTGTTCGCGCCGTCCGGCCTGCTCGGTGCCGGTCCGCAGAGCACGGCATGGATGTATACGCTCTGGCACGGCGGCTTTCCGTTCTGCGTCATCGCTTACGCGCTGCTCAAAGGAGAGGCGCGCGAAGCGCTGCTGTCGCGCATTAACCCGCGGGCCGCCGTCCTATCCGGCATTGCGGCGGCTCTCGTCACGGTGTGTGGATTGACCTTCTTGGCCACCGTGGTCGGGGACGCCCTGCCCGCGATGCTTCTGAACAACCGCTACACCCCGTTGGGGATCACGATGCTCTCCAGCGTCTGGGTTCTCAGCGCCCTTGCATTGACGGTCCTGTGGCGGCGGCGACCGCACTCGGTTCTCGATCTTTGGCTGATGGTGGTGATGTGCGCCTGGCTCTTCGATATTGGATTGAGCGCGGTGCTCAATGCCGGCCGATTTGATCTTGGTTGGTACGCTGGGCGCATCTACGGGCTGTTGGCGGCGAGCTTCGTCCTGCTCGTGCTGCTGCTGGAGAACGGCGCCCTCTATGCCCGCCTTGTCGACATGTATCGGCAGCTGCAGTACACCCGGGCCCTGGAGGCTCAGGTCAGCGAGCGCGAGCGGGCCGAGGTCGAGACCCGCCGGGTGAATGTCGAACTGGAAGAGCGCGTGCGCCAGCGCACGGGATGTCGATGGCCGCCAACGCCGCCGCCCTCAGGTCTTCGCCCAGCACGCCGGCATCCGAGCCGCCGATGACATCCATCGGCCCGGGGACCGGAAAGGCGGCCACCGGTACGCCGCTGGCCAGCGCTTCCAGCATGACCAGGCCGAAGGTGTCGGTGCGGCTGGGAAAGACGAAGGCGTCGGCCCCGGCGAACAGCGTGGCGAGTTCCTCGTCGCTGTTGGCGATGACGAAATGGGCATCGGGATAGCGGCGCATCAGCGCCTCGCGGGACGGGCCGCTGCCGACCACCACCTTGGAGCCGGGCAGATCGAGATCGAGGAACGCCGGCAGGTTCTTGTCCACCGTCACCCTGCCGACATACAGAAACACCGGCTGCGGCAAATGGGCGAATGCCGTCTTGGGCCGCGGCTTGAACAGGCCGGTATCGACGCCGTGACTCCACTGGCGCAGGTTGGCGAAGCCCCAGCCTTCAAGCTCCGACAACACGGTCGGAGTCGGTACCAGTACGCCGCGGGATGGCGCATGGAAGCGGCGGACGACGGCGAACGGCACCGCCAGCGGCAGCCTGGTGCGGGCGCTGACATAATGGGGGAACTTCGTGTGGAAGGCGGTGGTGAACGGCCGGCCGCGCTTCAGGCACCAGCTGCGCGCCGCCCAACCCAATGGCCCTTCGGTGGCGATATGGATGGCGTCGGGGGCGAAATCCTTGAACCATGCGGCAGTGCCGCGGCCGGGAAACAGCGCCAGGGGAATTTCGGGATAGCTGGGACATGGAATGGTGCGGAAGCGATCGGGTGCCAGCACCCCGACCCGGTGGCCGGCCTCGATCAGTTCGCGTTCGACGCTCGACAGCACCCGCACCACGCCGTTGGGCTGGGGATGCCAGGCGTCGGTAACGATGGCGATGCGCATGGTAGTTTCCTCATGGGACCAGAAGGTCGAAGCTGCGCGGTTCATTCGGCCGATAAGGTCTTGGCGTCCGCCTTGTCCATCTTGAACACGTGGTCGATCAGCCATTCGCGCAGGAAGGCCATCAGCTCGACGGTCAATTCGGCGCGGCCGGCAGTGAATTCGGCGTGAAATTGCATGACCTTGGACGCCAGGACGGCATGCGCCTGGCGGTGCCGGGCCAGGTCGGGGAGACCGCCCTGCTCCCAGATCGCCTCTTCATGGGCGAAGTGGCGGCGGGTGTAGTCGATCAGCTTGGCCAGGATTTCACCCAGGATTTCCCGGTCCCTGCCCTGCGCCATCGCCTCGCCGAGGTCGTTGACGTGCTGGACCAGGCTGCGGTGTTCGTTGTCGATGGCGGCATTTCCGGTCAGCCAGGCATCGCCCCATTGCAGGGCCGGGCCATCCTCCCGGATTCCCGCCAGGAAGGCGTCGACGGCGGCGCGCAGCGCCTCGGACTGGTGCGACAGGCCCGCGGAGGCGGCCAGCAGTTCGTCGGCGCTGGAACCGACGTCCTGGGCGGTCTCGTTGACGCCGACGATGTTGAACGACACTTCCTGGGTTCCTTCCGCCGCCTGCAGGACGCTGCGCGAGATTTCCGCAGTGGCGGCCTGCTGTTCGCCGACGGCCATGGAGATCGCGCCGGATATGTCGCTGATCCGGGAAATGGTGCCGGCGATGCCGGAAATGGCGGCGACGGCTTCCTCGGTCGCATTCTGCACCGACCGGATCTGGGTGGCGATTTCCGTGGTGGCGCCGGCGGTCTGGCTGGACAGCGTCTTGACCTCGCCGGCGACCACCGCGAACCCCATGCCGAATTCGCCGGCGCGAGCCGCCTCGATGGTGGCGTTCATCGCCAGCATGTTGGTGCGGCGCGCGATGTCGCTGATCAGGTCGACCACCGTGCCGATCCGCCCGACCGCCTCGGCCAGGCTGCAGACGACCTGGTTGGTCCTGGTGGCCTGGCCGACGGCCTGGCCGGCGAAGGTGGCGGCGGCCTCGGCCTGCCGGTTGATTTCCTCGATCGAGCCCGCCAGCTGTTCGGCGGCGGCGGCCACGGTATTGACGTTGGACGCCGCGAGTTCCGATGCGGCGGCCACGGTGCCGGCCTGGCTGGTCGCCGCGTCGGCCGCCCTGGAAAAGTCCGTGGCGGTCGAACGCAGCCGGGTGGCGGCCCCGGCGACCTCGTTGACCACGCCCTTGATGCTGGTTTCGAAGGAATCGGCGAGCTGATGCATCATCCGCCGCTTCTCTTCCGCGGCGTGCAGCTGCTGCGCCTCGCGTTCTGCCTTGAGGTGCTCGGTTTCCAGGAGATTGGCGCGGAACACCTCCAGGGCGCCGGTGATGGCGGCGATCTCGGTGGCGAAAAATTCGGGGATGGTGTCGCGGATGCGCCCCTGGGCCAGGTTCTGGGTCGCCGCCGCCACCGAGGACAGCGGGCCGAGGATGCCATGCAGCACGAATGCGGTGACGACGGCGCAGGCCAGCAGGCCGATGGTGCCGGCCGCCAGCATGGTCCACTGGAAGGTCTTCATCACGGCGGTGTTGCGGTCCAGCGTTTCCACTAGGCCCTTCTTGTCCTTGCCGGCCAAGAGATCGACGCCCTCGGCCATCCGGTCGAGATGTTCGTACAGGCCGTCCACCCGCCCGCTGATCTCCAGGGTGAGGGCGGAGGGAATCCGCCCGCCGTTCTTCGCCGCCGCGTCGACGGCTTCCAAGGCCCTGGCGTGCAACTGGTCGAAGGAACTCTTGGCGCTGTCGATGCGGCCGGCGACATCGTTGATGCCGCCCAGCGTGGTCATGTGGCGCGCCGCTGTGATGCGGACCAGTTCGGCATGGGCCGCGGCGAAGTCCTTGGCCACCCGCTTCACGTCCAGCCTAACCGAATTCGGATCGTCGGCGGCGGCGGTGGAAACCAGATTCTGGGTCACCAGGGCGTGAACCTGCATGTTCTTGATGGTTCGCAGCAGGTCGAGATCGCCCATCGACGCCGATACCGCCTGGTCCGCGGCGACGCCCATCGCCTGGCTGCGCTCGGCCACGTTCCAGCCGACCGTCCCCTGGACGACGACGAGGGCCACCATCAGCGCGGCGAACAGCAGGAAGCGGGTACGCAAGGTCGACGGCAGGCGGAACACCGCCCGGCCGAGACGCAGCAGGCGCGTCCGCATCCGCCAGCGCAGCAGGCGCAGACCGGCAGGCATTCCTTGGCGGCGGGTCGGAAGGGAAAAGGTGCACTCGTCGTCCAGTGGTGCGGCCAGGGAAAAATCGTCCATCGCTGCGCTTCCTTCGTTCAGTCGCCGATTTCCCGGCGGAAGAGCAATCTAAATGTTTAACGAGGCGTGAAGGGTGAAGAATCCATGTCAAGCTGTCCCGCCGGGCGGCTGCAACAAAAGCGTAACCACTGTCTTTGTGTCGGTTGGGTTACTTATCCAGCGTGACGAGGTTTTCGGCGGGATAGTATGAGCAAGCCCAACAAGCAGAAGATGACCAAGAAGGTAGCCGCTGCCCCAGCCACGATCCCGGGCGGCGAGCCGGTGAAGCGCCATGTGCGGCGCAAGCGCGCCCACCGGCTGGTGCTGCGCCACTTGACGATGGACGACTACGACGACGTGAAGGCAATCATGGACGTGGTCTACGTCAACCTGGGCGGGGCGTGGACCCGCGAGCAGGTGGGCTCGCAGCTGGCCCACTTTCCCGAGGGCCAGATCTGCATCGAGGACCGCGGCCGGGTGGTGGCGGTGGCTTTGAGCCTGATCGTCAAATACGCCCAGTGGGGGGACAAGCACACCTACGCGCAGATCACCGCCGACGGCTATTTCACCACCCACGATCCCCAGGGAGACACCCTGTACGGGGCCGAGGTCTTCGTCCATCCGGATTACCGCGACCTGCGCCTCGGCCGCCGGCTCTACGACGCCCGCAAGGAGATGTGCGAGAAGATGAATCTGCGGGCGATCGTCGCCGGCGGGCGGATTCCCGGCTATCAGGCTCATGCGGGAAAAATGACGCCGCGCCAGTACATCGAATTGGTCAAGAAGCGCGAGCTGTACGACCCGGTGTTGAGCTTCCAGATCGCCAACGAGTTCCATGTCCGCAAGGTCATCACCGGCTACGAACCGCAGGACAAGGAAACGCTGGGTTACGCCACCCTGCTCGAATGGATCAATATCTATTACGAGGAAAGACGAGACCCGCAGGTCGGTCTGGCCAAGGAGGTGGTGCGGATCGGCGCCATCCAGTGGCAAATGCGCCCAGTTTGCTCGTTCGATGAATTGATGAGCCAGGTTGAATTCTTCGTCGATGCGGTATCCGGCTACAAGGCGGACTTCGCCCTGCTGCCGGAGTTCTTCGGTGCTCCGCTGATGGCGTTGGAAAGCAAGGCCGATCCGGCGCGGGCGGTCCGCCTGCTGGCCGAATACGGCGGCCGCATCCGCAGCGAGCTGCAACGGCTGGCGGTGTCCTACAACGTCAACATCATTGCCGGCAGCATCCCCGAATATCGGGACATGGCGCTCCGCAACGTGTCGTACCTGATGCGCCGCGACGGCACCTCGGACGCCCAGTACAAACTGCACGTCACGCCCGATGAGAAAGTCTACTGGGGCATGCAGGGTGGCGATTCCCTGCGCGCCTTCAACACCGACAGCGGCCGCATCGGCATCCTGGTCTGCTACGACGTCGAATTCCCGGAACTGCCGCGCCTGCTTGCCGAGCAGGGCATGTCGATCCTGTTCGTCCCCTATTGGACCGACACCCGCAACGCCTATCTTCGGGTCCGCCATTGCGCCCAGGCGCGCGCCATCGAAAACGAGTGCTACGTCGTCATCACCGGCAGCGTCGGCAATCTGCCCAACGTCGAGAACATGGACATCCAGTATTCGCAGTCGGCCATCTTCGCGCCGTCGGATTACGCCTTTCCCCATGACGGCATCGCCGCCGAAGCCACACCCAACACCGAAACCGTACTGGTGGCCGACCTCGATCTCAGCCTTCTCAAGGAATTGCACACGCACGGCAGCGTGCGCAACCTCAAGGACCGCCGGCTCGACCTTTACGATCTGTCGCTGGTCAGGCGGTAACATCCGAAGGCGTCTGTCATCTGGCGTTCTTGCATAAAATTGCACCATGGTGCATGTTTGAAAAAATGTCACATGATGAGAATGCGACATGCAAGGGCATCACGTCACGATGGCCGCGAATGGCCGTATCGTTGTTCCGTCCCAGGTTCGCGCCGCCCTCGGCATGGAAAAAGGAGGGACCTTCGTCATGACGGTCAGTGAGGAGGGTGCCTTGCACTTCGAGCCGTTGCGCAATGTCATCGCCCGCGTGCAAAACGAGGTGAGGGGCTACATCCCCGATGACGTCAATCTGGTGGACGAATTGTCCGCCGAGCGCCGGCAGCAAGCGGCCCGTGAGTAAGGTCGTCCTCGATGCCTCGGCGTTGCTCGCACTTGTTCACGGTGAGCCGGGGCAGGATTTGGTGGCCGCGTTCGTGGCGGAGGCCACGATCTCCGCAGTCAATCTGGCCGAGGTGATCGGCAAGTTGGCCGAACGCGGCGTGCCTCTCGAACGCGCCAAGGCCATTGCTCTGTCTTTCGGCGTGGAAGTCATTTCGCTCGACACGGAACTTGCCGCTGCAGCCGGTCAGCTTCGCCCCGCCACCCGGTCGGCCGGCCTGTCACTGGGGGACCGCTGCTGTCTGGCCACCGCCATGGCACTGAGGCTGCCGGTACTGACCACCGAGGCGATCTGCGAGCCGTTGGCCAATGAGCTGGGCGTCGAGGTCCGAAATATCCGTCCGAGGGAGCATTGAAGGCGACCGCATCCTCTCGCCCCCTTGGTAGCCCATGACCAAGGAGAACGGCGGCAGTGTGCCGGGAGCGATCATCGGGGCGGACGGGAATGTCTCGGCCATGCGGGTCATGGCGCCGTCGACGGAGGGTCGTATTTCACGCTGCCAAAAGTCAGGTCGGAACTGAAAATGGTCTAATGGACCTCGTTCGCGCCGATGGCGCGGCCCAACGTTTCCACCAGCTCGTCCACGTCAACCGGCTTTCGTAGCACGGCGAACACGCCGGCCCGGCCCGGCCCCGCGCCATCGAGATGGGCTTCGGCATAGCCGGTGCACAAGATGCACGGCAGATCCGGCTGGATCGCCTTGACGGCCTCGATCAAATCGAGGCCGTTCATCGCCGGCATGGTCTGGTCGGTGACCATGGCGTCCCAGGCGCCGGCATGTTCGCGCACGCCTTCCAACGCCGCCAGCGGGTCGCAGGTGGGCGATATCTCGAAGCCGCGCCGCTCCAGCGCGGTCAGCAGCATGTCGCCGAAATCGGGATCGTCGTCGACCAGCAGCACGCGCCGTGCCGTGGCCGTCGGCGCAGTGGCGACGGGAGGCTCGGGCGCCGCCGCGACAGCGTCGCCGACGGCGCGGGGCAGCACCACTTCGACCCGGGTGCCTTCGCCGACCCGGCTTTCCACCGCCAGCGCCCCGCCGTGCGCCAGCACGATGCCGTGCACCACCGCCATGCCGAGCCCGGTGCCCGATCCCGTGCCCTTGGTGGTGAAGAACGGGAGGAACACTTGTTCAAGCAACCGAACGTCCATGCCGCAGCCGGTGTCCGACACCACCAGCGAGACGTGCTCCACGGTCGGGTCGAAGACTCCCGAGACGGCGTGGGCGCTGCCGCGCTCGCCCTGCCAGACGTCGATGGCCTGCGCCGTTTCGGTGCCGCCGCGCCCGAGCAGCCGGGCGAAACCGCCGGCGACTGTGGGCCGGACCACCATGGTGACGGTGCCGGGCGTGCCGGCCAGCGCATCGTGGGCGTTGAGACACAGGTTGAACAGCACCTGGCTCAGTTGATCGGCATCGCCGTCGATCGCGGCGTCGGGATCGACGGCATCGATGGCGATGCAGGTCGTGGCGGGAATGCTGGCGCCCAGCAGCGCCCGGATTTCGCCCAGCAACGGCACCAGGGCGACGCGCTCGCGCTTGACCTCGCCCCGGCGGGCAAAGGACAGGATCTGCCCGACCAGGGCCTTGCCGCGCTGGCCGGCGGCAAGGATGCGCTGGGCGTAGTGGCGGGCCGGATCGCCGTCGCCGGCATCCTCGACGATGAAACGGGCGAACCCCAGCATGGCGCCGAGCAGATTGTTGAAGTCGTGCGCCACGCTGCCGGCCAATTGGCCCAGCGCCTCCATCTTCTGGGCCTGGCCGAGATGGCGCTCCATGTCCTGGCGGCGCCGACGCTCGCGCATCGCGGAAACGCCATAGGAAATGTCGTTGGCGAGATCGGCGAACAGCGCGGTTTCGTCGTTGCCAAAGGTGTCCGGCTCCGCCGCGTAGATCACCATGCAGCCGAAGACCCCGTCGTCGGTCTTCAGCGGCAGCGCGATGCCCGACCGGAATCCCAGTTCCATGGCGCGGTCGCGCCAGGGGGTCATCATGGGGGCCGATTCCACGTCGTTGACTACCTGGAGAAGGCCGGTCCGGATGGACGATCCGGCCGGCCCGCGGCCCCGGACATCGTCCTCGGCCCAGCTGAACGTGGCCGACGCGAGATAGTCGCCGCCGTCGCCGGCATGGGCCACCGGGCGGACCGTCTTGGCCTCGTCGGTCTCGGCGAGGCCGACCCAGGCCATGCGATAGCCGCCGGTTTCGACGATGACCCTGCACATGGCGGCGAACAGTTCGTCCTCGGCGGCGGCACGCACCAGCGCCTCGTTGCCCTGGCTCAGCGTCTTGAGGACGCGGTTGATCCGGGCCAGCGCCTCCTCGGCCCGCTTGCGGCCGGTGATATCGTGTCCGACGGCCAAGGCCCCGACCACTCTCCTATGGCGGTCGAATTCGGGCACAATCACGTATTCCAGATAGAGCCTCATTCCATAGGCATTCTCCCAGTCGAACTCGATGGCCAGGACGGTTCCGGTCTCCAGAACCTGCCGGATCTTGGCGACATAGGCGGCGTTGACCGTCACGTGAGGGAGCCGACGGATATCGACGCCGACGACATCCGCGGACGACAGGCCGCTGGCTGCCTCCCAGGCAGGATTGACGTAGGTCCGGCACAAATCCCGGCTGTAGCGAACGATCAGGTCGGGGATGTTCTCCACCAGCGTCCGGTACTCCTGCTCGCGCACGCCCAGCGTCTGCTCCATCAGCTTGCGCTCGGTGATGTCGAGCAGGGTGGTGACGACGCCGGTCAAGGCGCCGAAGCGATCGCAGATCGGCGTCGCCCAAATCAGCACATCGACACGCGACCCGTTCGGCCGGCTGACGGACACCTCGACGTCACGCAACGGGTGACCGTCCCTGCGCACCTGGGCACTGGGTCGCTCCCCCGCGAGAACCGGGCTGCCATCGGGCCGGCAGGCATGGTCGTCCCACCATGGCACCTCACCCAGGACCGGCCGCCGCCCCCAGATGGCGACAGCAGCCTCGTTGTACAGAACCGCTCGTCCCTCAGTATCGACGGTGAACACGCCGACCGGCATCGCCTCGACCAGTTCGCGATAGCGTCGCTCGCTTTCCTCCAGCGCTGTCTGGGCCGCCCTCTTTTCGGTGATGTCGCGGGCGATGCCGACCGTGCCCGCCACCTGTCCGGCCGCATCGAGGAGCGGGGTCTTGATTGTCTCGATCCAGAACAAGATCCCGTCGGATCGGACATGCCGCTCCTCGAACCGTCGGCGTTGGCGGGACGCCATCACCTCCGCATCGCCGGCGCGATATTCCTGTGCGAGCGCCAGCGGGCTGACGTCGAAATCGGTCTTGCCCACGATATCCGCCGGGGCGGCGAAGCCCATCAGGCGGGCCAGCGGCTCGTTGACGGCCAGATAGCGGCCGTCGGCGTCCTTGATCCAGACCAGGTCGGGAATATTGCCGAGGATCGCCTCCATGCGGCTGGCGACGATCCGCAACTCGGCGTCGCGGCGCCGCAATCCCACGTCCAGGGCGTTGAAGGCGTCCACCACACAATCGAGTTCATCCCGCTCCCCCGGCCGCCGGTCCAGTTCGAGGCGCAGCGGCGCCCCCGGGTCGAACCGCGCCACCGCAGCGGCGATGTCCAGCACATGCCGGGTGACCAGACGGTGGATGATGAACAGGATGAAGGCGGCCACCGCGAAGGTCTTGACCGCCTGCCCGGCCAGGATCACCGCCGCCCGCCGCAGCAGTTCCCGGTAGAGGTCGGTCAGCGCCGCCTCGACATGCAGGATGCCCATGGGACGGTTGGCCCCGTCACAGCGGCACGACACCACGATGTCGCGCGCCACTGCCGCGTCCGCGGAAGGTTCGCCGATGGCGACGACCATGGGGACGGGACCGGAGGGATTTATCTCGCGAAGCGTGACGGCCTTGATGTCGGGGAGGCTGGCGATGCCTTCCAGCAGCCATTCCAATTGCCGGCGGTCGAGGGTCCACAGGCCGTCGCCGAGGCTGACGCCGTAGCTGCGTTCGATCTCGTCCAACCGGCGCCGCAGGGTGTCCGCGCCGGATCGATAGTCCAGGTACAGATCGAAGACCGTCAGGATGACTGTGATCACCGAGCTGAACAGGACGATGGCCACCAACAGCCGCCTGCCGATGCCGCCGCGCCAATATTCAAGACGTTCTTTCGCGGGATTTGACGGCATGCCGGTTCCGTATCATCCTCTTTCGGGGGGGTATCCAACCGTAGGATGGGTGCCTGATGAACGCAAGCACGGGGATATACAGAATTTTGCTGCGTGGATGCTCGTCTTTGCTGGTGCTGGTGTCTTGCGTGTGTTGGCTGGGGGGCCGGCCGGCTTCGGCCGACGAGCGCTATCTTTTCTGCACCCAGGACCTGCCGCCCTACAGCATGAAGGACGGCAACGGCGGCATCGGCAGCGAGGTGGTCGGGGCGCTGGCGCAACAGCTGGATTGGCAGGTCCGGATCGAGGTGCTTCCCTGGCAGCGGGCGATGGCGATGGCCCGGAGCGGGCAGTGCGATGCCATTTTCACGGTGATCCGCACGCCCGAACGGGAATCCTTTCTGCTCTATCCCGCCACGCCGCTGATGCAGCAGGCCTTTGCCTTCTATGTCCGGCGGGAGTCCGACATCGTCTACGAAGGCCCGCTGGATCGGTTCGTCGGCCGCAGCGACCTGTCCTTCGGCATGACCCGGGACAAGTCCTACGCGCCGGCCATCGACGCCCTTTGGCATGCCGGCGCGATCCACGGCGCCCAGGTGGCCGCCCGCTCGGAATTGACCATCGGCATGTTCCTGGCCGGGCGCTTCGACGTGCTGGTGGAAAATCAGGCTTACGCCGACTATGCGCTGCGTCTGGCCGGTGCGTCGAATGACGTGCGCATGCTGCGCCCGCTGATCGATCAGGTGCCGCTCTTCGTCGCCCTCTCCCGCTCGGGCCGGCTCGCGGGGAAATTGGCGGAATTCGACGGAGCGATGCGTTCCATCAGCCGGGATGGCACGCTCGCGCGGATTCTGTCCCGGTATGGATCGAGTTCCGAGTAATCGCGCCAGGGAGATGCGGGAGCGCAAAAATTACTTTCGTCAAAGGCGGTGGCTCCAGGTTGATTTTTCCTCATACTTTGTGATTATGGCGTTGGACGGACACAGAGGCGCGGTCGGTGATATGCGAATTTTGATTGCGGACGATCATCCGCTATACCTAGAGGCGGTGCGCCGGCAGGTCATGCGCGCCTATAAGCGGGCCGAAGTCTGTTCATTCGTGAGTTTTACTGATCTCCTCGCCGCGTTGGCCGAGAAGCCCGCCGATCTGGTGATGCTGGACTACTCCATGCCCGGGCTGGGCGGCGGGGGGCTGACGCGGGCCATCGCGACGGCCGGCGCCGCCCCGGTGGTGGTGATGTCCGGGGTGGCCACGGCCAAGGACGTGGCAGCCTGCATCGCCGCGGGCGCACGGGCCTTCCTGCCCAAGACCATGGAGGGGCCGGTATTCAGCGACGCGGTGTCGATGGTTATGCACGGCGGGACCTATGTGCCCGCCGAATTCGTCGGCACCGCCGTTCCGTCGGCAACATCCCCCGAGAGCGGCGGCACGCTCGAGGCCGCCGATTTCAGTCCGCGCGAGAGCAGCCTGCTGCGCATGGTGGTGACCGGGGCTTCGAACAAGGAGATCGCGCGCACCCTGTGCCTGCAGGAGGTGACGGTGAAATTCTACCTCACCCGCCTGTTCCGCCGGCTGGGGGTGAAGAACCGATCCCAGGCCGCGGTCGTGGCGGTGCGCCTGGGGCTGGCCGGCGAAGAGTAATCCGCATAGGCCGAAGGTCAGCCGACCAAGGTCAGTCGCGTCGGTGAGCTTGCCCGGAGACTTCGCCTCTTCTACCGTGACGGCTTGCAGACCCGGGTTTCTCGGACGGGCGGGTCGTGTCATCGCTTGCAATAGAAGCAAATTCCAGCATCGACAGGGCGTGCGTCCGGCATCCCGGCAATGGCGCAATGCCGTTTCCGGGATTTGGCGGGCGGGGATATCCTGGATTCAAGCCGTGAAACGAGGAGCCGCCCATCTGCGAGATTCCGTTCAGAATGGAGGCTTGCCATGCGCTGGATAACCGATCTCCGAATCCTCGGAAAAGTGATTGTTTCCGCAAGCCTCCTGGCGCTGATCGTCGTCATCGTCTGCTGGCAGACCCTGAGCGCCCTGTCGAAGGTGGAATCCCTCGCGATCACCACGCTCGACGAGGACGTGCGCCAGCTGCTCACCGGTGAACAGGCCGCCTACGACTTCAACAGCTTGACCACGGACGACCGCAACCTGGTCATGGCCGGCTCGGCCGAGGAACGGGCGGCGGGCGAAAAGACCTACCGCGACGACATCGCCACCGTCCGCAAGGACATCAACGACTACATCAAGAGCGAGGACGACGCCTCCCATATCGCCAAGGCCAAACAGGTGCTGGCGCTGGTCGACAGGTTCGAGGCGGTCGAAGCCAAGGCCTTCGCCCTCGCCCGCAACGGCAGCCGCGAAGAAGCCTGGGCAATCGTCAACGGCGAGGCGGCGAAGGCTTACGACGAAGGCACCGCCCTTCTCAACCAGATCAACAAGGAAAACCTCGACCAGATTGCCGCAAAGAAAGCGGAAATGGCCGCCACCGGTACATTTGCCTTCCGCTCCGCCCTGACGGTCGCGGTGCTCGGGTCGCTGATCGGCTTCGGCGTGCTGGGAAGCGTCGCCCTGCGCCAGATCGCCCGCCCGGTGGGGGACGTGACCGCCGCGCTCGCGTCGCTCGCGGGGGGCGATCTCACCGTCGCCGTCGCCGGAATCGGGCGCAAGGACGAGGTCGGCGTGCTGTCTCGGACACTGGCGTCGCTGAAGGATCAGATGGTCCAGGCGGACGGGATGAGGGCCGACCAGGCGCGGGAACACGCGGCGCGGGAGGCGCGGGCGCAGGCGATCACGACGCTGACCGATGGTTTCGACCATGCCGTTTCCGGCGCTTTGGACACGGTGTCGGGCGCCGCCACCCAGTTGAACGGCACCGCGCAGGACTTGTCGGCCACCGCCGACCAAACCAACCGGCAGGCCTCCACCGTCGCCGCCGCCAGCGAGGAGGCGTCGGCCAGCGTCGAAACGGTCGCCGCCGCCGCCGAGGAATTGTCGTCCTCGATCCGGGAAATCGGCCGTCAGGTCGAGCAATCCAGCCGAATCACCAAATCCGCTTCGGAGGAGGCCGGCCGCACCAACGAAACCGTCAGGGGATTGGCAGAGAGTTCGGCGAAGATCGGCGAGGTGGTCAACCTGATCAACGACATCGCCAGCCAGACCAATCTGCTGGCCCTGAACGCCACGATCGAGGCGGCGCGGGCCGGCGATGCCGGCAAGGGCTTCGCCGTGGTCGCCAACGAGGTCAAGAACCTCGCCAACCAGACCGGTCGGGCCACCGACGAAATCAGCGCCCAGATCGGCGCGGTCCAGACGGCGACCCGGGACGCGGTCAACGCCATTGCCGGTATCGTCCGGCGCATCGAGGAAATCGACCAGATCGCCTCGGCCATCGCCTCGGCGGTCGAGGAGCAGTCGGCGGCAACCGCCGAGATCGCCCGCAACGTCCAGCAGGCAGCGACCGGCAACCATCAGGTTTCGGCCAACATCGGCGGCGTCACCCAGGCGGCGGCGGAAACCGGGACCGCCGCCGGGCAGGTGCTGTCCTCGGCCCGATCGCTGTCGAAAGAGGCGACCGAACTCCGCGAGGTGGTCGGCAGGTTCCTGCAGGGCGTGAAAGCCGCGTGACCGCGGAATTCATGGCGGTGAAGGCCCGCCGCTCCGGCCCGGTCGCCCGTCATTATCCGAACGTCAGCTGACTTTCGTCAGGCGCACAATTAGGCTTGCTATTCGACGTCCAATTGTCATAGAGGCTTTGGTATTGGGCGCGCGCGTTCCCAATTCCGAGACGTGCGTGTCGCCCCGAGGGGCGAATGGGGGCCTTGTGACATGGCGCGGTGCTTCGCGAACCGAATGATGTTTGCCGCCGCGGCTGCGTGCGTGCCATTTTGCGCGCTGGCTTTCGACCGATCGGCATGGACGGTGACGGCGGTGGTTGCGGCGGAGCTGCTGGTGGCATTGCCGATAGGGCTGGCCGTCGTCGCCGGCCACCTCCGGTGCCTGCGTGAGATTACCGAGGCCATCGCCGGCGGCGGCTCCATCCCCCATGCCGGACGGGCCGACGAGATCGGCCTCCTGGCGCGGTCGTTCGAGGCATTGCTGGCCAGCGCGACGTCCTCGGGCGGCGAGGTTGCGGTCCCGGCCGACGACAGCCGGGACGCCACCCGTGCCGCTATCGACGACTGGATGGGCGGGACCCGCTCGGCGGTCGACGAGATCATCGGGCAGGTCAACCGGATGATCGAGGTGATCAGCGCCTTGGGCATGTCCCACATCGAGGTCAGCTGCAAGGCGATGTCGGTGGACAACGACGCCGAGCAGGCGAGCATGAACGTCGAGACGGTGGCCACCGCCACCCAGCAACTGGTGGCGTCGATCCACGAGATCGCCCAACAGGTCACCAGCGCCACCCGGATCGCCGGCGAGGCGGTGGTCAAGGCCGATGCGGCCAGTTCGACCATCCGCACCATGGTCACCGCCGCCGACGAGATCCGCCAGGTGCTGGCGCTGATCACCGACATCGCCAGCCAGACCAACCTGCTGGCCCTGAATGCGACCATCGAAGCGGCGCGGGCAGGGGAAGCCGGCAAGGGCTTCGCGGTCGTCGCCAACGAGGTCAAGATTCTTTCCAACCAGACGGCCAAGGCCACCGACCAGATCGCCGGCCAGCTCGGCAACATCGCCGAGGTCAGCCGCCGGGCGCTCGCCGCCATCGCCGAGGTCACCCAGATCATCGACCACATCAACCATGCCTCGGTAGTGATCGCCTCGGCTGTCGAGGAACAGGGCGCCGCCACCAAGGACATCAGCGTCAACGCCCATCAGGCGGCCGAGCGCACCAGCCAGGTCAGCGGTTCGATCAGCGAAATTGCCGCCTCCGCCGAACGTAGCGGCACTCAGTCCCTCGAAGTCAGTCGGCAGGCGACCGAGATCGGCGAACAATTGTCACAATTGCAGCAGCGGCTGGCCGGCGGCCTAGCCCCTGCCGCCAACCCCTGAGGAGCGCGCATTCATGGCTTTGATGAATTGGAACGAGAAGTTGAGCGTCGGCGTCGCGGTGATCGACGACGAGCACAAGAAGCTGGTGGCGATGCTGAACGAGCTGTACGACGGCATGCAGTCGGGCAAGGCGGCGGCGGCGCTGGGACATGTCCTCGACGGCCTGATCTCGTACACGGCCGCGCACTTCAAGCACGAAGAGGAGCTCTTCGCCAAGACCGGCTATCCGGCGGCCGTCGCCCACAAGAAGGAACACGACGACCTCACCAAGCAGGTGCTCGACGTCCAGGCCAAGTACAAGGCCGGCGTCTCCGGCACCCTGTCGTTGGAGGTGATGAGCTTCCTCAAGAATTGGCTGGTCACCCATATCCAGGGCAGCGACAAAGGCTACGGCCCGCACCTGAATTCCAAAGGCGTACGCTGAATTCCCTGATCTGATCACCGGCGGGGTTCGCGGCGGGACCGCGGCCCCGCCGAACGATTCCCAGCATTCCTGCGGCTCACGTGACCCTGGACCAAAGTAAGCTGACCTTCGTCAGTCGCGCCAGTGAGCTTGCCGTTCGACCAGGGCAATCGCCACGATCCCCGATATGCCGAAAGCATAGCCGTCACCGTGGCGGATGCCATTTCGGCACGCGATGGGGTGTGCCATGGCCGACACGGATGGGGCGACCGTCACCTTCCACGGAGCAATGACCCTGGCCGTCGCCGACGACGGCGGCGGATCGTTCGTCGCCGAACTGCATGGCCATGCCGGCGGCGACGAAATCGAATTCTTCTGAATGGACGACGAGGCAGGACCATGGCGCAGCCCACCTTTCTGTGTGGCACCTTCGACGAGGCCCTCGATCTGGTGGCCGAGGCCCGCGACTATCTGGTCCGTGTCGAGCGCGCCGAGCGCCGGCGCGCAGGATTGGTCGGCAGCCTGAAGATATCCAAGGTGACCATGGCGATGACGTCGCGCCTGACCGAGGTGATGGCCTGGCTGATGGCGCGGCGGGCGGCCGCCGAGGGCGAAATCGGTACCGGCGAATACCTCCTGTCGGAGACGGACGTCAGCCTCGACCAATCCTTCCTTGACGACGAGGCACTGCCGTCCGGGCTGCGCCGGCTGGTGGACCGCAGCTTCGAACTCTATGTCCGCATCGCCCGGCTGGAGGCGCAGATGCTGGCGCGGCGGTCCCAAGGGGCGTGACCATGGCAAATGCGGCGGGGCTCCTGGTGCGATCGCTCGCCGGCCTGCTGTTCACCGCCCTGGCGGCGGGATCGGCGGCCGCCCAGGCGCCAGCGCCGCAGTCGATCACGGTGGCCATCGCCGACGACCTTCTGCCCAGCGCGATCGTCGACGAGGACGGGCGACTGGCGGGGATGCGCCCCGAAATGTGGGCGCTGTGGTCGCGGGCGACCGGCATCGCCGTCCGCTTCGTCCCCGTTCATGGAAGCGACTCCCTGAACCTGGTGAGCCGCGGCGGAGCCGACGTCGCCGATCCGGTGATCTTTCGGCAGGACGTCGCCGCGCGGCTGGAACTGTCGCCGGCCTATTTCGATTCTTCCGTTCACGCCTTCTACAATTCCGATCTCGGCGGCATCACCGACGCCCACAGCCTGCGCGGCTATGCCGTCGCGGCCACCGAACGGGGGGCGTGCAAGGATTGGCTGGTCGAGCACGGCGTCGCCAACGTGCGCGTCTTTCGGGAGCCGGAGGCGATGGTCCGGGCCGTCATCGGCCACGAACTGGAGGTGTTCTGCACCGGCCGCATTTCCGCCCTCAGCTATCTGGTGCGTATGGGCGTGGCGGATCGCGTCCGCTACGGCCCGCGGCTGTTCTCCGCGCATTTCCACTGGGGCGTTCGCAAGGGCGAGACGGCGTTGCGCGACATCATCCAGGCCGGCTTCGAGCGAATTCCGCAGGCGGAGATCGATGGCGTCAACGAACGCTGGTTGGGAAACCTGCCCGAAGATCTGTGGCGGCCGCAGATGCTGAAGACGGGGGCCGAGGCCGGCCTTGCAGTCCTTCTGGGGGGCCTGGCCCTGGTGGCGTGGAACCGCTCGCTGCGCCGGCGCGTGGCTGCGGCGATGGCGGAGCACCGTAAGCTGTCGGGCCACCTCGAGGCGCTGCTGGCCAACCTGCCGGGGGTGGTCTACCGCGCGCGGCTGTCGCCCACGGAACGCGAACTGACCTATCTCAGCGACGGATTCGAACGGCAGTACGGCCTGCCGGCTGCGCGCTTTCAGGCGATGTCCCTGGCCGAGCGGGCGCACATGGTCCATCCCGACGATCGGGCCGCCTTCGTGGCCCGCTGGGAAGAGATGAGCGCCAAGGGCGAGGTGGTGGCGCGGGCGCGGTTCCTGCGGCCGGACGGGCAGGTCCGCTGGTTCGAATACCACGAACGGATGGTGGAACGGCACGGCGACGACCTGATCGCCGAAGGGCTGGTGCTCGACGTCACCGAGGAGGAGGATGCCCGGCGGGCGCTGCACGACCGCGAAGCCGTGTTCGCGACCGTCGCCGCCCAGGCCCCCGGCGGCGTCGTCCTGGTCGATTGCGAGACGAAGCGCTTCGTCGAGTTCAACGACGCCGCCTGCCACGATCTCGGCTATTCGCGCGAGGAATTCGCGCGCCTCGACCTGCACGATATCGCCGAGATGTCGAAGGGGCATTGCGGCGAATGCCGCTGCCATTACGACGGCCTCGGCAGCAGCATGTTCGAAATCCGTCACCGGCGCCGCGACGGCTCGCTTCGTGAGGTCCAGGTCAACTCGGCCCCGATCGAAATCGCCGGACGGCGCCATTGCGTGGCGATCTGGACCGACATCAGCGAGCGCAAGCGGCGGGAAGAGGCGGTGCGCCACAGCGAGGCCGCCTTGAAGGAGGCCCAGCGCATCGCCCTGATCGGCAACTGGGAACTCGACCTGGCCAGCGGCGGCCTGACGTGGTCCGATGAGGTCTTTCGCATCTTCGAACTCGATCCTCGGGAATTCGGCGCCTCCTACCAGGCCTTTCTCGACGTCATCCATCCCGACGACCGCGGCCTGGTCGACAGTGCCTATACCGATTCAGTGAAGAACAAGGTTCCCTACGACATCGTGCACCGGCTGCTGATGAAAGACGGCCGGATCAAGTATGTCAACGAACGCTGCGAGACGGTCTATGACGGCGACGGCCACCCGCTGCGGTCCATCGGCACCGTGCAGGACATCACCCGCCGGCAACTGGCCGAGCAGCAACTGGAGGCGGAGCGCCGGCGCTTCGAGGACCTGGTGTCGATCCTGCCGGTAGGGGTGTTCGAGGACGCTCCCGGAATCGGCAACGTCTATGTCAATCGGCAATGGCTCGCCTGGATCGGGCGCACCGCAGAAGAAGTCGCCGGCGACAAATGGGCCGCAGGCATCCATCCCGACGACGTCGACCGCGTCAGAAGGGGGTGGTCCGAGGCGGTGGCCCATAGACGGCCGTTCTCGTCCGAGCGCCGCATGGTCACCCCCGGCGGCAAGGTCACCTGGGTTCAAACCCTCGCCGTCCCCCGCTTCGGCGCGGACGGCGCCTTCATCGGCTATGTCGGCGCCGCCACCGATATTACCGACAGGCGGCGGATCGAGGAAGCCTTGCGGTTCGTCGCCCAGCAGGGCTGGTGCGTTCAAAGCGGCGAATTCCAGCCCGCCCTCGCCCGCTACCTGGGCGAGGCCGTCGGGGCGGACTACGTCATCATCGACGCCCTCTGCGAAGAGCCGGGGATGGCCGAAACGGTGGCTCTCTACGCCAAGGGCGAGGTGGCCCCGAACCTCCGCTACGCGCTCGCCGGCACACCCTGCGCCAACATCGTCGACAAAGGCATCTGCTGCTATCCGTCCGGGGTCCAGAACCTTTTCCCCGAGGATGCCATGCTCGCCGACATGGGGATCGAAAGCTACGTCGGCATCCCGCTGTGGGATTCCGATGGCAAGGTGTTGGGCCTGATCGCCATCATGGACGGGCGGCCGCTGGACGACAGGGCCGACTTCGCCGTCATGCTGCTGCAGGTCGTGGCCACCTGCGCGGCGGCGGAACTGGAACGGGAGCGGGCGCGGGCGGCCGAGGAGCGCCACCGCGAGGAGCGCCACCGCCTGGAGCAGCAGATCCACGAGGCCCGCAAGCTCGAATCGCTGGGCCGGCTGGCCGGCGGCATCGCCCACGACTTCAACAACATCCTGGGCGCCATCCTCGGCTTCGCCCGCTTCGTGTCCGAGGACACGCCGGCCGACCAGCAGGGCCATCGGCACGCGGCGCGCATCATTTCGGCGGCCGAGCGCGGCAGAAGGCTGGTGGAGCAGATCCTGATCTTCGCCCGCCGGACCAAGGCCGAGCGGACGCGCTTCCTCCTGGCCGACCTAGTGGCGGAATGCGAGCCGCTGGTGCTGATCGCCATTTCCTCCTCGATCAGCCTCGTCGTCGAATGCCGGGCGCCGCTCGCGGCGGTCGAGGCGAACCGGGACCAGTTGGCGCAGGTCCTGATGAACCTGTGCTTCAATGCCCGCGACGCCCTGGAGGGTCGCAACGGGACCATCGCCATCCGCGTGGACATGCTGGCAGCCGGGGATCCGCTGGTCGTCCGCGCGGCGTCGGGACCGCCGGAAACGGCCGACGACACCGGCGTATGGCGCGAGGCCGACGGCACGATCGTCGCCATGGCCGGACGTTGCCGGCCCGGCGAACCGTATGCGGTGCTGTTCGTGACGGATTCCGGCGCGGGCATTGATGCCACGGCGATGTCGAACATTTTCGACCCCTTCTTCACCACCAAACCGGTCGGCAAGGGGACCGGGCTCGGGCTGGCGGTGGTGCAGGGAATCGTGGCCGAGCACGACGGCGTGGTCACCGTGCATTCGCGCCCCAGCGAGGGTTGCGAATTCCGCGTGCTGCTGCCGCTGGCCGAGGCGGCGGCCATCGATATCGCGGCGGCGCCGGACATGGGCGCAGCCGACGCGGGGAGCGGCCGCATCCTGCTGGTCGACGACGATCGCGACTTCGGCGACATGCTGGCCCATATGCTCGGCCGCCGGGGGTGGCGCGTCTCGGCCTGCACCACCCCCGAAGCCGCGCTGGAGGCCTTCGCCACGGAGCCGATGGCGTGGTCGGTCCTCGTCACCGACCAGGTCATGCCCAACATGCGCGGCCAGGACCTGATCGCCAAGGTCAAGGCGGTGAGACACGACCTGCCTTGCATCCTGTGTACCGGCTACGATGGATCGATGACCGATGCGCACGCCAAGGGATTCGGCGTAGCCGCCCTGCTGTACAAGCCGTTCGAGCCGGAAGCCCTGATCGACGCCATCATGGCGGCCTGCGAAGCAGCACCCAGTTGATCGATGCCGGGGGGTGGCATCCGGCAAGCGAGGAAACCGTCCCCGCGGCGCCGCCAGTTCGCGGCCATCCGCGAGAATCGCGTGCGCAGGAAAGCCTCGTCGGCCTGGACATCGACTGCGACCGGGTCGCGTTCAATGCCCAACGGTGTTGCCTTCCGGCCAAAAATCCGGATGCATCATTTGATCGAACGACCAGGCGCATTCGGCGGGAAACGTGCTCGAATCGAGCCCGGTTTCTCGCGCAGCCTCGATGACGGCATCGCCATAGGAATCGGCGATGGTCTCAGCAAGCGTGGCGCATAGACTCGGATTTTGTCGAAGGTGGCGTTCGACCTTCCTGCGCTGTTCCAAGACGCTGTAGCGCCAGCCGTTCCCCCGAAAGGCCGGCTGGAACTGCCATTTCAGCAAGTGAAGCAGCAGAATCGTCAGGCGGCTTTCCAACTCGCGCCGTTCGCTGCGCCCCATGCTTTCGATCTCCTCCGCGATGTTTTCGAGATCGGCAGCCGATAGCTTGCCCGCACGAATCAACGCCGCCTGTTCGTTCGCCCAGGCGAAGAAGTCCCGTTCGTATAGTCCGGACTTCGGCATCCGTTCGCCCTCCAATTTCGACCACCAGCCTGTCGAGGGGCTGCCGATCCGTCGCTATCCCAGCGTCCTCGACGCCTCGGGCACCCGGGCATTGACGTAGCGCAGCAGCACCTGCGCGGTCCGGTGTCCACTCTGCTCGGCGAGTTCGCCGATCGTCAACCCCTTCTCGGCCATCCGGCTCAGCCCCTCGGGGGTGATGTCATCTGTCCACACGCGGGCATGACTAAGATCAAGGTACCGACCCGCGGTCAACTCTAATCTCCACGGGAACACGGCAACGCCCCTCCCCCCCCAAAGGCAAGGTCAACCAGTGTGAGCATTGCACGGCGCAGTAAAGCCCGTTCCCCCACCTCGGCCCGGCGCGGCTGGGCGAGGCGGCTGGCTGCCTGGGCCTGTATGCTGGCGCTGACCCTCGACGCTCTGACCCCACTGGCGTATGCCGCGGCCGCAAGCCAGGCCGCCCAAGGCCAGGAATTCATCTGCCACGCCGGTTCGCCGGCGGATGCAGCGGCGCCGCAGGCGCCTGCATCGGACCGGGGCGTCCAACACCATTGCCCGCTGTGCGTCCTGCTCACCAGCCACGCCGCGGCACCGCCGCTGCAGATCGGCGCGACCCTGCCTCAGCCGACTCGGACGGGGCAGGCCGATGCCGTTCCCGCGGATGTCGGCATCTGGGGGCGCGGCGCCGAGTCCCAGCCGTTCAATCCCCGCGCTCCCCCCGCTTCCACCTGATCGCTTGCTTTGTTCGGAGCGGCTCCGTTCTGCCGTTCCGGCCCTTCGGGCTCGAGGAATCGGGATGCCGTCATGAAGACAATCTTTCCGCGCACGCAAGGTGCGCGCACACGCCCATTCGGCCTGGTATTGGCGGTCGGCGCGCTGGTCGGCGCCACCGGCGCCGAGGCCCAGGAGGCGCCCCAGGCGGCGCCGGAAACCATCGTCGTCAGCGCCAGCCGCGGAACCAGACTGGACGATACGGACATCAGCACCACGGTGATGACCCGCGAGCAGGTGGATCAGGCGCCCGAACAAGGCGTCGACCAGATCATCAACAAGATTCCAGGCGTGGTGATCTCGCAGGTTCCCTCCAACCAGATTCATCCCACCGGCAAATCGATCCAGATGCGAGGCTTCGGCGGCGGTGGCGAGCGGGTCCTGGTGATGGTGGACGGGATCCCGATCAACGATCCGTATTACCGGTACATCAACTGGGACAAGATCCCCAAGGACACCGTCGAGCGCATCGAGGTGATCCGCGGCGGTGGCGCCACCACCCTGTGGGGCGACATGGCGATGGCCGGCGTGATCAACATCGTCACCCGCGAGCCGCAGCCGGGCGAGGCGCGGCTGTCGGCGGGCTACGGCAGCCTGAACACGGTTCGGGGCAACATGCGGGTGACCGCCTATGCCGACAATCTGCTGAAGATCGGCCTGACCGCGGCGCATGCGCAAACCGACGGCTACAACCTGACGCCCAAGCAATACCGGGACCAGTTCACCGTCCCCACCGCGTCCACCTCGGACGATGCGGAGCTGTCGGCATTCCTGACGCCGTCTTCCGACGCGAAATATTATTTCAAGGCAGGGATCCACCGGATCGAGGAAGCCGGCCTGGTGGCGGCCCTGGCGAAAAATGTCCAGGACAGCTACGAACTGAAGGCGGGCGGCAAATTTGAACTGACCGACGGCAGCGCCATCGATGTCGATGGCTGGTTCAGCCGCTACCTGATGCGGACACAAAATGCGTCGCTGAGCGGGTACGGTTGGGCGTCGCCAGGCTCCGCGACCGGCACCTACGTCAATACCCTCGACCGCAATCCCTACTACGATTACGGCGGCTCGGCGGTGTGGAAGAAGGATCTCGGCCGAACCATCACCGATGCGATGGTCGGGGTCGATGGCCACGCGATCTGGGGCAAGGATGCCGGACAGCAGTACACCAGTTCGGGCGCCAACAACTACCAAGCGCCGTCACATGGGCAGCAGCACTTCCAAGGCATATTTGCCCAGGCGTCATACCGGGCCGATTGGGCGCCCGCCGAGGTGACGCTGGGGCTGCGCGAGGACTTCTGGCAGGCCGACGGGGCCGAATCGCGGGGCATCCCGTTGGCTGCCTACGGCACGTTCAATCACTTCGATCCCCGTCTCGGCGCCAAGTATTACGTCACCGACCAGGTGGCCCTGCGGAGCGCGGTCTACGAAAACTTCTCGGCGCCCGGGATGAACCAGCTTTTCCGCTCCTACGGCAGCGGCACGTCGTTGAGTCTGGCCAACGGAGCGCTGGTTCCTGAAACCAATCTCGGCCGCGAGGTCGGCATCGAATACAAGCGCGATGACGCCGGTCTGGCATTCAATCTTTTTCAGAACAACCTGACCAATTTCATCGACAAGCCCACCTTGTGCAGCAGCGCCGGGGCCTGCGCGTCCTTTATCCCGGCCGGCTCCACCTTCAGCTCCGCGTCGCAGAACCTGAACGCCGGCAACGCCGTGATGAAGGGCTGGGAAGTACTGGGAAATTGGCAGGTCACCCGGGAATTCGGGGTCAATGCCGGCTTCACCCGCAATATCGCGTACCTGGCCAGCAACAAGACCCTTGCGGGAAAAGTCGGCCAGGCCAAGGCCGACCAGTACGATCCCCTCTACAGCCAGTTGGGCGGGGTGCCGCCGATCATGTTCACCGGCGGCATCACCTGGGAACCGACGCCGGGACTGCAACTGGCGGCCCAGGTCAAGTCCTGGCAGTCCATGCCCGATACGACACAGCACTACACCACCGATTCATCGGGTACGGTCGTCGACCTGGGGGCGGATTACAAGATGAACGAGCACTTCGATGTGTTCGCTTCGGTGCAGAACCTGTTCGACAACAAATACAACGTCACCGGCCCGAACCCCACCTCCAGCGGCACGCCGCCCACCGCCGGGCCGCCGCTTCAGGTCTTCGGCGGGATAAAGATGGCTTATTGAAAGGCTGTGCGCATGCGACGGTTCCTGTGTCTAGCCCTGGCCCTGCTGATCCCGCCGGGTGCGGTGGCGGCGGAGCACCACCCCGACAGGCCGCGGGCGTCCTGCGCGGGGCCGACGCTGGAATGCGCCACCGCGGCCACGCCGGTCTTCGCCCCCGATGGCGGCCTGTGGCTGGCCTGGGTGGCGGGCGGGATGGTTTCGGTGGCGCGGTCGGGCGATCTCGGCCGCACCTTCGCCCCGGCCGTCGCGGTTTCGCCCGTCATCGAGCGCATCGACGCGGGGCCGGACGCGCGACCGCAGATCGTCATCGACGGCAGCGGGCGGATCGTCGTCGCCTTTGCCTATTTCAAGGACGACAACTGGAACGCCCAGGTTCTGGTCGCCACCTCGGTCGACGGCGGCGCGACCTTCGCGCCCCCGCACCCGATCACCGATGACCCCGCCAGCCAGCGCTTCCCCACCCTGGTGGCGGGACGTGCCGGCGACATCTTTGCCGCCTGGACGGACAAGCGAACTGTGGCCGCCGCCCGTGCGCAAGGGCTGTCGCCAGCCGGCGCGGCCTTGGCCTTTGCCTGGTCGAAGGACGGCGGCGCCAGTTTCACCGCGGCCAGAATCGCCCGCGACAGCACCTGCGAATGCTGCCGATTGGGCGTCGGCTTCGATTCCGGCGACCGGCCGGTCATTCTGTTTCGCGCCTTGTTCGAGGGCGGCGTGCGCGACCATGGCGTGGTCACCTTCAGCGACAGCGCCAATCCCGGACCGGTGCGGCGGGTCAGCGACGACGACTGGGCCACCAACGCCTGTCCCCACCAAGGCCCCAGCCTGTCCATCGCCGCCAGCGGAACCTATCATACCGCCTGGTTTACCCAGGGGCGAATCCGCCAAGGCTTGTTCTACGCGCGCTCGACCCACGGCGGTGAACGCTTTTCCACCCCCATGGCCCTCGGCACCGCCGCGCGGCATCCCTCCCGCCCGGCCGTCCTGGCGGTACCCGGCGCGTTGTGGCTGGCGTGGAAGGAGACGGACGGACAGGACACCACCATCGAGCTGATGGTGTCCCGCGACGACGGTCAAACCTGGTCGGCACCACGCGCGATCGCGCGGACGGCCGGGGCTTCCGACCATCCGCTGCTGGTGGGCGACGGGCACCGCGCCTTCCTGTCCTGGCTGACCCGCGCCGACGGCTATCGGCTGATCCCGCTGGAGGCCGCGCCATGAGGCCACTCCTGCTGGCCGCCCTGCTGCTGCTCAGCCTGCCGGCACTCGCGGCGCCGCCGCAGCCTTTGGACCAGCCGGGCTGGGCGGCGCTGCGAAGCGCCCATGCCGGGCAGCCGACCATCGTCCATTTCTGGGGACTGAGCTGCGGCCCCTGCCTGGTGGAACTGCCGGAGTGGGGCGCGCTGCTGCGCCAGCGGCCGGGCCTCGACCTGATCGTCGTCGAGGCCGACCAAGTCGAGGCCCGGCCGGATCGCATTGCCGCCGTCCTCGACAAGGCTGGACTGGGGCAGGCCAAAAGCCGGACCCTGGCAGATCCGTTCGATGACCGCCTGCGGTACCGGATCGATGCCGGATGGGCCGGCGAACTGCCGCTGACCCTGCTGATCGGGCGCGACGGCACGGTCACCCGAGTGCTCGGCGGCGCCGACTTCGCGGCCGTTCGCCGCTGGCTGAACCAGCAGACGGAGCAGCACCGGTGACCGCCATTTTCCGTCTCCCCGTCGGGCAGGTTGCCGCCAAGCGGGCGGTGGGATTGGCGTCCGTCGTCCTGGTCCATGCCGTAGCCATCCACGCCCTGACCGGCTGCCTGGCGCAGCGGGTGGTGGCGGTGCCGCCGCCGCCGCTGATGGCGACGATCATCGACGCGATCGAGCCGCCGCCGGCGGCGCCACCCCGGCCGGTTGCCAAGATTGCGCCGCCGCGACCGCAGCCCCGGCTGGCACAGACTCCGCCGGCGGCCAGCGCCGTCACCGCCGAAGCCCCGGTGGCACAACCGCCGGCTCCGGCGCCGGACGCCGCTCCGGTCCGGGCCGAACCGGTGCGGGTGGCCCCGGTGATCGACGCCGCCCATTCCTGCCGCCCGCCGCAATACCCGGCGGCATCGAGACGGAACGGGGAAGCCGGAACCGTCGTCGTCGCCTTCCTGATCGAGACCGACGGCACGGTGGCGGAGAGCCGGGTCGCAAGCTCGAGCGGATTCGAGCGTCTCGACGAGGCCGCCCGCGCCGCCCTGTCGTTATGCCGCTTCAAGCCGGGCACCGTCGACGGCCGACCGGAACGGTCGTCGGCGCGGATTCAATACGTCTGGACACTGAATTGAGCGTCGGAGAAAAGCTGATGGGCCGTTTTTCCTTTTGGGTGCTTTCCGCCACGATGGCTCTTTGCGGCCCCGCCGCCCGCGCCGCCGATACGGTGAGCCAACCGGTGGTCGACAATCCCTATGGCCTCGATGCCCTGTGGGCCCAAGGCGATCTGGTGGCACGGGGCACGCTGCTGGCCCTGGCGATCATGTCCATGGCCACCTGGTACATCCTGGTCACCAAGTTGATCGAACAGCACCGCATCCTGCGCCAGGCCAGGACGGCCAACGCCGTGTTCTGGAAGGCGCGGTCGCCCGGCGAGGGAGTCGAAGCGCTGTCCCCCGACAGCCCCTTCCGCACTGTCGCCGCCGTCGGCGTGCAGGCGGCGGCGCATCACGAGGGCGCCCTGGTCGAGAGAATCGACCTGCACACCTGGGTGACCATCGCGATCCAGCGTGCCGTCGCCGAGGTGGTCGGCGGCCTCCAAGGCGGATTGGCGGTGCTGGCGACGGCGGGTTCGACGGCGCCGTTCGTCGGCCTGTTCGGAACGGTCTGGGGCATCTACCACGCGCTGACCGCCATCGGCATCGCCGGCCAGGCATCGATCGACAAGGTGGCCGGTCCCGTCGGCGAGGCGCTGATCATGACCGCCCTGGGCCTCGCCGTCGCGGTGCCGGCGGTGCTGGGCTACAACTGGCTGGCCCGCCGTAACCGCCTGGCCGCCGAAACGGTGCGGGCTTTCGCTTCGGAACTGCATTCGCTGCTGCTGAGCGGGGGGCCACGCGCCGCCGCGATTCGCCCCGTCGCCGCCAAGACTTACGCTCAGGGACGCTGACCCATGGCGATTTCGTTCCACGACGACGATGGCGGCGACCGGGATGACCTGATGTCGGCGATCAACACCACGCCGCTGGTCGACATCATGCTGGTCCTGCTGATCATCTTCCTCATCACCGTTCCGGTGGTGACCCGGACCGTGGCCGTCCATCTGCCCCGGGAGGCCAACCAGCCGACCCGGACCAGCCCTCAAAACATCACCATCGCCGTGGACCGCGACGGCCTCGTCTTCTGGGGGCGGGAAGCGGTCGCGGACCAGGCCGCGCTGGTCGAACGGCTGAAGGCCGCCGCCGCCCGCGAACCGCAGCCTGAGGTCCACATCCGCGGCGACCAGGACGCCCGCTATGAAAGCGTCGGCAAGGTGGTGCGCGCCTGCCGCCAGGCCGGCATCGTCAAAGTGGGCTTTATAACCGAACCACCGCCACACGGCGGTTGAAGCGCGAGGAATATGCCATGGCGATGAATTTGGGGCCGGGCGACGACGGAGACGAGTCCGGCGTCCTCATCGAGATCAACACCACGCCGCTGATCGACGTGATGCTGGTGTTGCTGGTCATGCTGATCATCACCATCCCAATCCAGACCCATGCGGTGAAGATCGCCATGCCGGCCGCCCAATCGGTCATCGCCGCCCCGCCGCCGGTGGTGACCATCGACGTCGAAAGGGATGGAGCCGTCCACTGGAACCGACAGGTGGTTCACGACCGTCAGGCACTGGAAAAACTCCTGCGTGCGACAGCGGCGGCGGCCGTTCAGCCGGAAGTGCATCTGCGCGCCGACCGGCAGGCGGCCTACCGGGACGTGGCCGCCGTGCTCGCCGCCGCTCAGCGTCAGGGCGTCACCCGGATGGGGATTGTCGACGACACCAGCCGATCCCGATGAGAACCGCTTGATCATACTCAATGTGCCGTTGCCGCGGTGGCAATAGGGTTCCCTGGCGACAGCCGGGGAGATTGGCAATGCGGCACTTGGTTGGCATGGCGGCGATGGCTCTGGCCATGATGGTGGGAGAGGCGGCAGCCGACGGCATGCCCCATGTCTACGACCGGGATAACGCGGTGGACATCATGCGGACCTGCGCCGCCTGCCACGGCGAGACCGGCGCGGGAGGCGGCGGCGGTGTCTATCCACGGTTGGCGGGGCTGAACGCCGAATACCTGGCAAAACAGCTCGGTCTGTTCAAGACCCGGGCGCGGGAAAACATCCCGATGATTCCCTATGCCACGGAACGCGAGCTGCCGGAACGCGACGTGCTCGACATCGCGCGCTACCTGTCGGAAATCAGACTGGAGACCAAGCCCCCCGCCGACCTGCCCAAGGATGGTTTCGCCCGGCTGGAAGCCATGAAGAAGGTGCTGCAGATTCCCCGCGAACCCGGGGATGCCGAAACCGCCCGGCCGATCTATGCCGCCGAATGCGCGCCCTGCCACGGCCGCAACGGCGAGGGACGGCTGGCGCGGCCCCGGCTGGCCGGCCAGCACATCAAATACCTGAAGGTCCAGGTGGAGAACTTCCTGGCGGGAAAGCGCGCCCATGACGACATCGAGGCGCTGCGGGCCAAGTCCCAAGCGGACTGGACCAATTTGTGGGCCTGCATCTCGATCCTGCAGGAGTGATCACCATCCGTAACGACGGCGGGCCTGCGCCTGAAAGCTGTGCAGCACCCGGCGCTCGATTTCACGCCCACCCAGACGGGCTGCCAATTGAAGGGCCGGCGAACGGAAGTCGATGGCATATTCGGCCTCCACCCGCGTCCCTCCCGCCGGCAGGGCCGCGAAGGTCCACAGCAGACGGAAGCGGTGGAAGGGCGCCCCGGAAGCGGTGATTTCCAGGCGCTCGGGCGCCACCGGCACCGCCCGGGAGCGGAACCGCACCTCGATCGGGCCGAGGCCGAACAGGTTGTCGACGTCCCAGCCGGCCTCGGAGCGCGCCAGGATCCGCGTGTGCCGGCACCACGGGATGAATTGCGGATAGCTCTCGATGTCCGCCGCCAGATCGAACATCCGCGCGCGGTCGTAGCGAGGGAAGTCGGCCGAAAATCCGCCTGCCGCCATGGGCTCACCCCAATCCCACCATCCCTGCCGCCATCAGCACCGCCAGGATCAGTTGACAGCGCGCGGTACCGGCCAGGATGGGATTGAAGGCCGGACCCGGCGGCCGGCGGAGGAAACGGGCGATCCAATGCAACGCCAGCGGCAGCGCCGCCATCCCCAGCCAGGCCCCCGGCGGCAGTGCCGCCAGCAGGGCGAAGGGCAGCAGCATGAACAGGGCGTAGGCGGCCTTGCTGGGACCGCGCCCGAGGACGATGGCCAGGGTGCGGCGGCCGGCCAGCCGATCCTGCTCGGCATCGCGGTAATTGTTGACCATCAGGACGCCGCAGGCCGGCAACCCCACCGCCGCCCCCGCCGCCAGGATCGCCCCGCTCAAGGCCGGTTGCTGGACCCAGGCGCTGCCCGCAACCGCCCCCAGGCCGAAGAAGGCAAGCACGAAGGCCTCGCCCGCCGGGCTGTGGGAGATCGGCCACGGGCCGAACGAGTAGGCCCAGCCGGACAGCAGCGACGCAATCCCCAGGATGACGATCGGCCAGCCGCCCACCGCGGCGAGATAAAGCCCCGCCGCCGAAGCCGCGGCGAAGCAGGCGAGCGCCGCCCGGCGCACCGCGGCCGGCGTCGCCCAGCCCATCGCCGTCGCCCGCGCCGGGCCGGTGCGGGTGGGCAGGTCGGCGCCCTTCTCGGTATCGGCGACGTCGTTCCACAGGTTGGTGCCGGCCTCGATCAACACCGCGCCGGCCACCGCCGCCGCCATCGGCAGCGGGTCGAACCGGTGGGCCTCGCTCCAGGCGGCGGCCGTGCCGACCAGCACCGGGGCCACCGCGATACTGAGCGTCTTGGGCCGCACCGCCAGCCACCACACCCGCCAGCCCCGCGGAACGTCGTCGGTCATGGCAGGTCGCCGCGGCGGAACAGGCGGTATCCGGCCAAGGCGCAGCCGCTACCGAGGACAACCGGCCAGACCAGGGCGAACGCCAGATAGCCGGTGCGCCCGAGGGTGTCGAGGATGACGTAGGCGGCCGGTCCCAGCACCACCATCTGCGGATCGAACAGCAGGATGGCGGCGGTGCGGAACGACTGCAGCGGATTGAGCACGGCGATGGTGACGATCGCCTCCAGCGGCAGCCGCTCGCGCAGCATGACGCCCAGCAGAATCAGGTCGAGGAACAGCAGCATCACCAGCCAGGCGAGGAACGCCCCGGTCTGGGCCACGTCGGGCGAGCGCGCCACCGTCGAGATCAGCATGCCCAGCCCGAGGAAGGCCCAGGTCAGCGAGGCCAGCAGCAGGGTGTAGACCAGGAACAGGTCCCAGGGGGTGCCGATGTGGCGGTATTCGCTCCACGCCGCGGCGGCGGCCATAGCGGCGAACACCGGCAGGAACACCACGGTGAAGCGGCCCAGCATCTTGCCCCAATACCACGCCCCCAGCGGCACCGGCAGCGACAGCATGTATTCGAATACCCCTGCGTCACGGTCGCCCGCCACCGAGCGCACGGTGGTGATCAGGATGAAGATCGGCAGGATGGCGACGCACAGCTGGATGTAGGTGACCAGCAGGCGCGACAGGCCGGTGAATCCGAGCACCCTGGATTCGGTGACGCCGAAGGCGAACAGCAGGGTGATCATGCCGCCGAAGACGATGGTGTAGAACAGAAACCAGCGGGCGCGCAGCGATTCGGTGATGTCGAGGCGGGCGGTGAGCAGCAGCGCGTTCATCCTAGCCGTTCCCTTGGGCTGCCGGATCGCAGCGGCTTTGCGACCCCTTGGCGCTGATTGCGGCGCGGAAGGCGGCGAAATCGACCGCGCCGTCGCGCCGCGCCGCCACCGCGCCGAAGCCATAGGCCATCGGCGTCTTGCGGCCGCCGGCATACCAGGCGGCGCGCCCGGCCAGCCAGGTGCCGGATTCGCTGTCGCCGACCCAGATTTCGGCGCCGGCATCCTCGGCCCAGGCCTGCTTGGCGAGGAACATCATGGCGCAGCCGATGTCGTCGAACTTGTACCCCTTGCCGCCCGGCGCCCGCAGCTGGCCGGCATAGCGCTGATCGTCGATGATCATGCCGCAATAATCGCAGTTCTCGTGGCCCCAGCGCACCGGCGCCGGGCCCGCGGCATTGCCGCAGCCGCAGGCGGCGAAGGCGGCCAGCGCAGGCACCAGGCCGAGCACCCGTCGTCTGGTCATTCGGCACATGGCGCTACCTCCCTGCCCTCGCGCATGTCGAGGGCGGCGATCAAACCGGTATAGCGTGACAGCATGCACATGAAACGCAAACGGTCGGGTCCGTTGACCATGCCCGACCAGCACAGCCCGTCGGCGGCGGTGAACCCCCAGGCGCCGATGGTGCGGGCGAAGGCCTCCTCGGGCCGGGTCAGGCGGATGGCGCAGGCCATGCGGCTGGCGATATCGACGTCGTCGGCGACGCGGTCGTCGAGCACCACCCGGCCCATGTCCATCTCGACCACCCGGTTGACCAGGGCGGCGACCTCGTCGAGGCGGTGGCTGCTGATCAGCATGACGCCGCTGCCTTGGCGCGCCGCCAGCAGGCGGAAAAAGATGTGGCGGGCCTCGGGATCGAGGTTGGCCGCCGGCTCGTCCATCACCAGCACGTCGCTGTCGCGGCCCAGCGCCACCCCGATCAGGGTCTTCTGCTTCATGCCGCCGGACAGCTTGACGAAGGGCAGCCGCCGGATGCGGCCGAAATCGAGGCCGAGATCCTCGATCACCGCCACCATCCGCTCGGGCGCCGAGCCGCAGACGCTGGCGGCGAAACCGATCAGCTCGCCCACCGGCATCTTCAGCGGCGGCGGAATCTGGGGCACGAAGCCGATCCGGCGCAGCACCTCGCGCCGGTGGGTGCGGGGATCGCGGCCATCGACCGAAAAGGTGCCGTCATGCACGTATTCGCCCAGCAGGCAGCGGATCAGGGTGGTCTTGCCGGCGCCGTTCGATCCCACCAAGGCAATCCGGTCGCCCGCCGCCAGATCAAGGTCGATTCCGTCGAGCACGCGGTTGCGGCGGAAGGTCTTGCCGACGCCCTGGAAGCGGATCACAGCAATTTCTCCAAGCCCTTGACCTCGAAGCGCAGCGACCCGGTCGGGCAGGCATCGACGCACAGGCCGCAGCGGGTGCAGTCGGGGCCGATGGCGACCCGCATGTCCTCGGCATAGGACTTCTTGGTGCAGTCCAGCACGTGCGGCACCAGGCAGACCTTGCGGCAATCGCCCTCGTGCAGGCAGTTCTCCAGGCTGTAGGTCACCCGTACCGGCGACACCGCGCCGACGAAGCCGTAGGTCAGCCCGATCGGGCAGATATAGCGGCACCACATGCGGCGGATGAAGAGGATTTCATAGACCAGCAGGCCGGCGACCCAGATCAGCGCCAGGCCGGGTCCATAGATCAGGGCGCGCGACACGATGCCGGTGGGCGAGATCGCCTCAAAGACGGTGTAGCCGGTGACCACGGCCAGTCCGGCGAAAACCACGTAGAGCACGGTGCGGGTGCCGCGATGCAGGGGGAAATCCATCGCCAGCCGCCGCTTGACCAGGACCAGATGGATCTTCTCGGCAATCTCGGCCAGCAGGTGATAGGGGCACACCCACGAACAGAAGGTGCGCCCGCCCAGCAGCCACCACAGCACCAGCACCGTCGCGGTGCCGATCACCAGGTTGATCAGCACGGTCTTGTAGGCCAGCATGACCTGGAGGGCCGAATTGAGGTCGGCGAAGTGGAAGCCGACCACCCGCGACGCGGTGAGAGCGCCTTCGACCAGCTGGACGTCGAAGCGATAGGACACCACGAACAGCAGGTTGACCACGATCAGCGTCGCCCAGCGGATGTTGCGCCACTTGTTGGTCTTGTGGGCGGCATGGGCCGCCTTGATTTCGCGCGCCCGCTCGGCGCCTTTGACCTGGCGCTTGGCGTCGTGCATGGCCTGGGCGGCAAGGGTGCAGGCGGTCGGCCGGGCCGGCGCCGCGCCGAGCATGACGCGAAGCGATTGGAGCATGCCCATCACCCGGTCCTCCACTGGCGGCGAATGTCGACGACGATGGCCGCCGGTTCGGCCGGGCAGATCATCTCGCACATGCCGCAGCCGACGCAGGCCTCGGCCACCACCGGGGTGCGGCGGCGGTCGGCGGGATCGGCCGACAGCGGCACCAGGGCGATGGCGTCCTTGATCGGGCATTCGCGCACGCACAGATCGCAGATCTCCAGATCATAGGGATGATCGGCGACCGGGATCGCCTTCCAGCGATCGATCTCGGCATAGCGGTGGAGGCCGGCATGGGCGGCGCCGCGCGCCTGGCCCTGGAAGCCCTTGCCCTGGCGGGCCAGGCAGGCCTCCGGGCGGTCGAGCCGCGCCACCCCCATCGCCACCTCTTCCTTCTTCGACGGCTTGTGGCTGAGCGCCCCGGTCGGGCAGGCGAGGATGCATTGCAGGGCGTCGCAGGAAAAGTCGCAGGCCTGGGCCCGCGCCGGGATAAAGGGGGTGCCGACGCCGAAGCCCTCATCGATGTCGCCGAGGCGGATGGCCTTGACCGGGCAGACCTGCACGCACTGGCCGCACTTGATGCAGGCGGCGAGGAATTCCCGTTCGTCGATGGCGCCGGGCGGCCGCAGCCGCTTCGTCCATTGCTTCAGCACCGGGAAGAACCCGAGCAGCGCGGCGCCGACAATCGACGCGCCCATCGCCATCGAACGCAGCACCTGGCGGCGGGTCTTGCTCATGGCGAACGCTCCGCAAAGCGCGGCTTGGCATCGACCAGCATGACCACCGGCTGGCTGAACGGGGCCAGGCGGTCGAGGAAGTCGATCACCTCGAGCAGCGGCGTGCCCTTGAAGAAGCGGGTGGGCGGGACGTCCATCCACACCCGCCCGGCATAGCTGTACAGGGTGAAGGGGGTGTCGCCGAAGCCGTCATGGTCGCGGTCGAAGCCCTCGTAGCTGTCCCAGGAATTGCCTTCCCAGGTGTTGTGGCTGGCGCCGCCGCCGCCATAAACGGCGACCTCGGTCATGTTGCCCTTGAAGTCGTTGTCCTTGAACACGTTGTCGTGCCAGTCGGCGATGAAGCTGATGGCGATGTCGTTGAAGGCCACCCGGTTGCGCGAGATGCGGTTGACGCTGCCCGGCTGGAACGGGGTGACGTCGAAGGCCATGCCGCTGGCGCAATACTGGATTTCGTTGTCCTCGATGGTGATGGCGCTGGCCTCCTTCATCGAGATGCAGGTGCCGGTCGACCCGACGGAATGGCCGATGGTGTTGTGGCGGATGATGTCGCCCTCGTCGTACATCATCGAGATGCCGACCGAGTTCCGGTAGAGTGTGTTGCCCTCGATGATGTTGTCGCGCCCGAACATGAAATGCAGTCCATAGCGGCCCTCGGTCGAGGTGTTGTTGCTGATCCGATTGCGCTGGGCATACCACATGACGAAGTCGCGCGAGTCCTTGACCACGTTCTGGTCGACGACGTTGTCGTTCGAATACCACAGGCGGATGGAATCGCCGCGCATGCCCAAGTCGAGCCGCTTCGAGGTGATGCGATTGCGCCGCACGATGTTGTGGTCGGCCTGGTGCAGGTCGATGCCGAACAGGGAATCGTCGATGGTGGTGTCGCGCACCACGTTGTCGTTGCCCAGGATGCGCACCGCCGCGTCCTCGCTGTCGTGATTGGCGCCGGTGCCGGTGATGTGGAGGTTCATCAGCGACACCCCGTCGGCATGCACCAGCACCACCGTGCCCTCGCCGCCCCCGTCCAGGGTGACCTCGCCGTGGCCGTCCAGGGTGACGCGCTTGTCGATGGCCAGATGGCCGATGTAGCGGCCGGCAGGCGGCTCGATCACCGCGCCGGGCCGGGCGGCGTCGATCATCGCCTGGATGAGGGCGGCATCCTTGGCCGGCACCGCCACCGGTGCGGCGGCTGCCAGGCCGCCGGCCAGACAGATGATCGCAGCCGCCATGCGCCTGAGCATGTGCGCCCTCTCACCGGTTCTTCAGCTGCTTGCGCCGCAGCAGGGCCGCCACCATCAGGCAGGCCGAAGCCGCGCAGAGCAGTCCGAAGCCGTAATGCGGATACGAGTAGGTCGAGAACTGCGCCACCTTGCCTTCGCCGAACACGGTCGGCATGAACGGCTTGACGGTGAAGGCGCCCCACGGATTGAGGGTGTGCCCGAACCACCACAGCCAGCCGGAATAATCGATGACGAAGGCGAACGGAATGACGATGCCCGACGCCGGCAGCACCCACCAGAACCGCCCGCGATAGAACAGGAAGGCGGCCAGCATGACCCCGACCAAGGGAAACAGGAACGGCGCCGCCATCTGTTCGAATTTGGCGCCCTCGGCGATCGGGTGCATGCCGATGAAGTGATTGATGGTGTTCATCTCGTGCACGCAGTCGAGGGGTTCCTCCTCGTCGATCTCGCCGGTCTTGGGACGCGACTTGCAGCCGTTGCCGACGTGATCGACGTGGAAGTGGATGCGGATGCCGTCGGGGAAGGTCTCGGCCGGATAGTTGGGCGCCTTCAGCGACACCCACCAGATCGGCGAGACGTAGGCCCCGCCGATCAGCAGCATGGCGACGACGGTCAGCACCCGGGTGAGGGTTTGCGATGTCATCACTGGAAATCCGGGTTCTTCCATCCCTTGGGGGCGATCAGCTCCTTCGGCGGCGACAGGCGCGAGACGTAGTCGAGCACCGCCCTGGTATCGCGTTCGCTGAAGTTCTTGATCTGGGCGATCATCTCGGGATTGGCGTTGCGGCGCTTGCCCGCCTTGATCCACTCGTACTGGCGCAGCAGATAGGCGTAGTGCTGGCCCTGGATGCGCGGGAAGAACTTGTCGTTGTTGCCCTCGCCGACGGCGCCGTGGCAGCGGGTGCAATTGTCGTCGTAAAGCTTCTTGCCCAAGGCCAGGTCCTTGCCGTCGCCATGGCCGGGTTCGGGGTTCATCTTGAGTCCCTGGATATAGCCGGCGACGTCGGCCAGCGCCTGCGAGCCGCCGATCTGGCTGGGCAGGGCGAAGGGATACATGGTCGGATTGTCGCGGTTGCCGGCGCGGATGTCGGACAACTGCTTGATGATCACCCGGTAGTGCTGGCCGGCCAGCTGCGGAAAGGTGCCGTCCACCAGGCCCCAACCTTCCATCTGGTGGCAGGCCGAGCAGACCTCGTAGACATCCCTGCCGTTCTTGAGGTCGGGCTTGAGGGACAGCGCCTCGTCCTCTTCGCCGCCGCCGGCGTTCCATTGGTAGCCGGCTTCGCCGACGGATTTGCCCTTGGTCGGCTCGGCGGCGAGCGTGGCGCCACCCGCCAGCAGGGTGGCGGCGGCGGCGATGGCGAGGGAACGGGTCAGTGTGGTCATCGTGCGAATGCTCCTCGATCGGTCTCTTGAATCCAACTTAGTCCAGCCGCGCCGCCCGTCACTTGACGTTGGACAGGTACTCGGCGATGGCGTCGATTTCCGGTTCGGTGACCAGGTGCATCACCGGCTGCATGGCGTTGGTGGCGCCGTTGGCGCGGGCGGCCGACTTGATGTCCTTCATCTGCTGGGCGATGTAGGCGCGGTCCTGGCCGCCGATGGCGGGATAGCTCTTCAACACCGGCTTGCCGCCTTCCTTGCCGTGGCAGGCGATGCAGGTCTTGGTCAGGTAAAGCTGCTTGCCCGGCTTGTCGGCGGGACCGGCGGCGGTCGCCGGGGTAAAGCGGGGCAGGCCGCCGATGTAATCGGCCAGCGCGCGCAAATCGGCCTCGGCGGTATCGTCAAGGATCGGCTTCATCACCTCGGCAACCGCGCCGTTGGCCCGCTTGCCGGCCTTGATGTCGGTCAGCTGCTGGAACACGTAATCGGCATTCTGACCGGCGAGCTTCGGATAGCCCTCCTGGATCGGGGTCTTGGCGTCCTCACCATGGCAAGCGGTGCAGCCCTTGTCGGCGAACAGCGCCTTGCCGTCGGCCGCCAGGGCCGGGGACGCGGTAGCGAGCGCGAGCGCCACCGCCAGCACGGTTGTCTTGTGCATGATTGGTTTCCCGTTTTTTAGGCAAGAAGGGGGCGGATCGCTCCGCCCCCTCCCCTCGGTTGACGGCCCTGCTACTGGACCTTCTTGGCACCGTTCTGTTCCAGGAAGGTCTTGGCGCGAATGCCGATGTCGGCGGCCTTGACCTGGTACTGGAACCATTGCTCCGCCCACAGCATGGCGTTCTGCCAATCGGCCTTGCCGGCGAAGCCTTCCGACTTCTCCTTGGCCTTCTTGGCTTCGCCCAGCTGGTCGGTGGCGTCCTCGACCATGGCGACCACCTGCGGATAGTCCTTGAAGTTGACGCTGGTGATGTAGCCGACCACCGAATCGATCACCGCCTGGGTGTCGACGTTGGCCTTCACCCGGGAGTCGTAATCCGCCTTGGAGTAGCTGGTGCCGGCCTTGCCTGCGCCCGCCGCCGCCTTGTAGTTGGCGGGCTGGACCAGCAGGTAGCCTTCCATTTCGAGGTGCAGCGCCGAGCAGAACTCGGTGCAGTAGAACGGATAGACGCCCGCCTTGTTGGCCTTGAAGGTGACCGAGGTGGTCTTGCCGGGCTCCAGCGACATGTTGACGTTGTGCTTGGAGACGGCGAAGCCGTGGGTCTCGTCCTCGGCCCGCTCGAGGTTGGTGATGTGGATGATCACCTCGTCGCCTTCGGTCGCCTCGATGATCTCGGGGGAGAAGTGCGAGCGGATGGCGGTGCCGAACACCTCGACGTGGCCGGGCTTGCGGTCGGTATGCTCGGCGCCGGGCCGCACTGCGAATTCGCTCTTGGAATCGGTGCGGCTGTTGGTGCCGAACGGATAGCGCACGATCGGCTTCAGCTTGTCGGCGCCGATCGCCACCGCATAGTGGGGTTCACCCAACGGCAGCGGCATGTCGTAGAGCAACTGCATCTTGTCGCCGGAGATGTCGATCAGCTGGTGGTTCTGCGGGTGCAGCGGGCCTACGGGATTGAAACGATCGATCGCCAGCTTGTTGAGGGCTACCAGGTAATGGCCCTTGGGGTGGGCGGAATCGCCCTCCATGGTCATCAGGTGGCCGATGTTGTACTGGACCGAGACCTTGTCCAGCACCTTGCCCTCGCAGTAATCCCACTTGGCCACCACCGAATCGACGTAGACCGAGGTGTAGGCGATGCAGGGCTTGGCATCGAACTGGGTATGCAGCGGCCCGAGGCCGATTTCGACCTGGCGTTCCATCGCCGCCGCCATGTCGATGATCGGGATGCCGTAATCGTCCTTGGTGAACTTGCCGGCGGCGATCGCCGCCTGGATCTTGTCGAAGCTGAACACCGTGGCGTGGGTGTCGAGCTTGCCCGAGACGATGATGAACTTGCCGTCCGGAGTGACGTCGACGCCGTGCGGGCTCTTGGCCTCGGGGATGAGGAACAGCGCGCCTTCCTTGGCCGCCGTCTCCATCGAGATCACGGCGTGGCCGTTGATCTTCTTGGTCTTGCCGGCCTTGAACAGCTCCTCGGCCTTCTTCCAGTTGACCACGTGCAGGTAGTCGGTGTCCTTGGCCGAGCAGCCGGCCTCGAACGGCGGGCGGCCCTTCTCGATGCCGCCGACGTAGCGCTCGGCGCAGAACGAGTTGGTGAAGGACCAGCCGTCCGACGGGCCCTTGCCGAAATCGGACAGATCCTGGCTGTAGGGCGGCAGCTCGATGGTGAACGAGTTCTCCGGTTCGATGCGCCCCTTCTCGCGGTTGAAGTGCCAGTAGGTGACGCCGCCGCGGTATTTCTCGTTGAACTGCTCCAACGGCGCGTATTCGCCACCCAGCGGGGCCGGCAGCTGCGCCGCCTCGATGATGTAGTCGGTGTTGGGGCTGACGAAGGCGCCGCCATGCTCGTTGGCCAGCACCGGATTGCGCACGATCTGCTTGGTCTCGAAATCCTTGAGGTCGATGACGGCGATGCGCGGCGTGCTCTTGTCGTTGATGAACAGGAACTGGCCGTCGCTGTCGCCATTGGTCTCGGAGAAGGCGGGATGGTGGGTGTCGCCGAACAGCACTTCGCGGCCGTCGACCTTCGAGCCCTCGGCCAGCACCTTCTTCGACTCGTCGTCGTAGCCGTAGCCCTGCCAGGGCTCGGGGGTGAAGACGCCGATGTACTTGAGAATGCGCATCGACGGAATGCCGTAGACGATGACCTGGCCACTCTGCCCGCCCGAGCTGAACACCACGAATTCGTCGCGCTTGCCGCTGGGGGTGTAGGTCTTGGCGGCGGCCATGACGTCGTTTTCGTTCAGGCCGCGGCGCTTCATCACGTCCTGGAGGCTTTCCGCCGCCCACGCCTGGCCGGCGGTCAAGGCGCCGATGCCCACCGTGGCGAGCAGGCCCGCCAATTTCATGCTTGTCTTCATTTTTTCCCCACTGTGATTTGCAAAAGAATGAGGGCCCACCCAACACTTCCGAGGAATGATGGGGGCGGACGGATGGGGGTGCCGTGACTTTGGTCAAGCCGCCGGGCATTGACCAAGCTCATTGCGCCGGCCTGGGCGATCGGCTTCGATGGCGCTGCGGAAGCCGGAGGACGCAAGGAAATGATGGTCAGGAACACGGTCTTGGCGGGAATTCTCGCCGTTCTGATGGCGATCGCCGGACAGGCGTCCGCGGAAACTGCCGGCGGCCGCTTCTCGCTGATCGACCAGGACGGCCGCCGCGTCACCGAGGCGAGCTGGCCCGGCCGCCTGCGGGTGATGACGTTCGGCTACACCTTCTGCCCCGACGTCTGCCCGACCACGCTGGGCACGATTGCCGCCGCCCTCGACGGCCTGGGCCCGGCGGATGGCGACAAGGTGGTCGCCCTATTCGTCACCGTCGACCCCGGGCGCGACACGCCCCAACACCTGAAAGCCTACGTCGCCGCCTTCCATCCCCGAATGCTGGGGCTGTCGGGAACGGCGGACGAGATAGCGGCGGCGGCCAAACAGTTCCACGTGCGCTATGCCTTCAACCCGCCAGAGGGCGCCGATCCGAACTCGTACAGCGTGGATCACACCGCCGGCATCTGGATCATGGACGGCGACGGCCGCTTCGTCGCAAGGTTGGGCCAGCGCGCAACGGTTGACGAATTGGTCCAGAGCCTGCGCGCACACCTGCATTGAAGCGGCTGCACCTGCGGAGATGCCTCGCATCGGCGGCGGTCCTGGTGGATCGTCCCGAGGAAGCGATGGACATCCGCCCCGGCGACCCGATAGCATTTCCGCCGTTCAGCGAGGTGATGCCGTGAAGATCCTGTATTTCGCCTGGCTGCGGGCGCGCATCGGAATCGGCGAGGAAGACCTGCTGCCGCCGCCGGAGATCGGCACCGTCGGTAAGCTACTTTCATGGCTGCGCACACGAAGCCCCGCCCATGCCGCCGCCCTTGCCGACGCGCGTATCATCCGCGCCGCCGTGAACCAGGAACTCGCCTCGTTCGACCAACCGGTGAACGCCGGTGACGAGGTGGCGTTCTTTCCCCCCGTAACCGGGGGCTGACGTGGCCGTCCAGGTGCAGCGCGAGGACTTCGACGTCGGCCTGGAGATCCGCCGGCTGACGTCGGGACGCGGCGATGTGGGGGCCGTCGCCACCTTCATCGGACTGGTGCGTGACGAATCGCAGGCGATGTCGGCGTTGATCCTGGAACACTATCCGGGGATGACCGAACGGTCGCTGGCCACCATCGAGGCCGAGGCCCTTCGGCGCTGGCCTCTGGCCGGCGTGACCATCATCCACCGTCATGGCCGGCTGGTCCCGGGCGAGCAGATCGTGCTGGTGGCGGTCGCCTCCGCCCATCGCGACGCCGCCTTTGCCGCCTGCGAATTCCTGATGGACTGGCTGAAGACCAAGGCGCCATTCTGGAAGCAGGAAGAAGGGCCGGATGGAAGCCGCTGGGTCGAGGCCAAGTCCGACGACGATGCGCGGGCCGATCGCTGGACGATCACGCCGGAGATTTCCCGCTGATTCCGCGCCACCACCGCCACAGGGACTCCTCCTCGGGGGCAAGCAAGTCGCCGGCGCCTTCGGTGGCGGCATCTCACTGCGGCGCCAGGCCTTTGAGGGCGACGCAGGGCCGGCTCGATCGCCACCGCGATGGACCAGCAGCAGACGGCGGCAACCGAGATCAAGTCCTCGATGCGGCGACGGCGTTGTTCGACGGGATCCTGGTGCGCAGGGGAAAGACCGGGTTTCTCCGGCTGAAGAAACACATCGACATTCTAGCGATCGGATTGATGAAGGATGGGAGCATTGGCGGCTGCAGTTAGGCGTCCCCCATCATCCGCGCTTGAGCAGCGGCTGGCGGAACTCCAGGTCGGCCTGGGGGCACTCGACGCGACGGAATGCGAGATCGGCGAGGAGGCCTACTCGCTGGCGTCCCTGGCAGATCGATGTCTACGGCAGCGATCTGTCGCGCCAAGCCGTCCGCACGGCCGCCGAAGCGCTGTACTGTGATTTCGGCATGGGCGCGTTCCGCGACCTGCCGCAGGCCTATTGGCGCTATTTCGACCATATCGATCGCCCGACGGCCGGTCCGCTCGACGGCCGCGCCTGGAGGGTGCGCGACGACGTCCGCAAATACGTCCGTTTCGGTCAATTCAACCTGATGAACCGGGAGCCGCCGTTTCTCGGCTTCCACATCGTGTCGTGCCGCAACGTCCTGATTTATTTCGATGACAGTGGCCGTCGGCACGTCTACGACTTGCTCCACCGGGCACTGGCCCCACGCGGGGTCGCGGTGTTCGTCCCCACTGAAATCCCCACCCCGACGATGTTCGACGCGGAGTGGGGCCACGCGGCGGTTGTTTACAGGAAGCGCTGACAAGTGGAGAACGGGATCAGCCGCTTCTCCTCAGCCATCGGCCGGAACCCGGGTGCAGGTGACGGGGTGCCGCACCTCGAACTGCGGGACGTCGAGGGGCGGCGACGGCGGCCACAGCTCCCCCGTCACGGCGGCGACATCGCCGTCCAGGCAGGGGAGCGGATGCCGCTGGGAGAAATCGAGGGAGCGCAGGCCGCACCAGGGGGTCCGCAGATCGAGACGAAAATAGAACTGGGGAGAAGCCGCCGGCTCGTCCTGGATCATGCCCAACTCGCGGATGATTCCGGTGAAGGTGGCCGATACCAAGTGTCGGCACGGCAGATCGTCGTCCGCGGGGCCGTTTTCTCTCGCCCCGGCCAAGCCGACCGCGGACAGGAGCGCCGTCATCGTGGCGAACAGGATTGCGACCCGTGTCATCCTATCATTTGTCCTCGTTTCCACCATCCTGCCACGCGCGCCCTGCAGCGACCACGCGTCATTTCGCTGCGGCACCGTGCCGGATCCGTCGTCCCTGCCTTGAGCGAGCTGAAGCCATGTTCACCCGTCTCCGCGTAAAACGTCTGATCGCCCAGTTGCGCGACCATGATCATCCGAACTGGGCCAACGCCATGCGCGAGCTGGCCACCCTGCCGAAGGTCGACGGGGCGGTCGATGCGTTGGTCGGCCAACTCGACGGCAGCGGCGGGCTGCATGAAAATTTGGTCGTCGAGACTTTGGGCGGTGTCGCGGACGAGCGCGCCTCCATGGCCCTGGCGCGGCGTCTCAGCCATCCTGCCGGGGGGCACGGCCAGTGGCGGATGGCGAAGGCACTCGCCCATCCGCGCCATGCCCCCGCGGTTGCCGAGATCATGGCCGCGGCACGCCGCGAATACAGCCGCACCGACGCGTGCAATTGGGCCGAGGAGACCCTGCGCCGCATCGGCACTGCCGAGGCGCTCAGCGGCATCGAAAGCCTTCGCGGCGAATGCGTCCCCTATCTGTTGCGCGCCGCCCGCAAGTCCCTGGGTCTCGGCTTCATCCCAACGCAGGAAACCGAGGCTTTGAAAGGCCTTGGCAGCGCCGCGGCGAACGACGCCCTGCGCCAAATCGAACGCGAAATGGTCAAGCCGCTTTTGCACATGGCGCTGACCCATGAGAATTTCGGGGCGGTCCGGGACGCCCTGGCGCAGCTGTCGGAAATCGCCACGCCGGAGGCCCATGCCGCCCTGGAGCACTGGCATGCCCAGCCCGCGCGCGTGCTGACCCGTGTGGACTACCACGAGGAACAGGACGACAGCGGCGCACTGCGCCATTGGGAAAGCGCCACCCAGGTTCTCAGCAGCTGTTTCGGCCAGGCGCCCGAGCCGGCCCCCCCTCCCCCCGAAGCGATGCCGGACCATCGGATACTCTGCGAACGCCTGGTGGAGGCCCTGCGTCAGCAGGGAATGGTGCCGGCCGGCAATCCGACCCTGGGGGAAATCGCGCGCCATGCCGATGCCGCGCTCGGCCGTACCGACGTCAGCCGCTTTGTTTTCGAGTTCTACTATCCGCTGCAATATGGCGAGCACGTCAGTGCCGAGGCGTCGCACCTGGCCCAGGACGTCGTGCGCCAAATCGAACGATCATGACGGAACCGGCCATAAGATATCCGGCGCCGTTGGCTCAGCGTCCGAACCTGAGGACGAGATAACCCGCCACTGCCGACAGCAGCGAACCGCCGAGCACGCCCTGCCTCAAGCCCACGCCGTGGGCGAGGGGGTCGAGGGCGAGGGTGCCGATGAACAGGCTCATGGTGAAGCCGATGCCGGTGAGGATGGCGGCGCCGTAGAACTGGCGCCACCCCGCGCCCTCGGGCAGGACGGCAAGGCCGCAGCGGACGGCGCACCATGCCGCGGCCATCACCCCGACCTGCTTGCCGGCGAACAGGCCGAGTGCGATTCCCACCGGCAGCGGCGACCACGCCTCGGCCAGCGCCCGCGCGGACAGGTGCACCCCGGCATTGGCAAGGGCGAACAGCGGCAGCACCGCGAAGTTGACCCAGGGATGCAGCATGTCTTCGATACGGGCCAGCGGCGAGCCGCCGTCGGCCTCACCCGATCGCAGCGGCACCGCCAGCCCGACCAGCACCCCGGCCAGGGTGGCGTGGACGCCGGATTTCAGCACGCACAGCCAGATGAACACCACCATCAGGACATAAGGGGCGTGGCGGCGAATTCCGCTCCGATAGAGCAGGACCAGCGCGACCACGCCGAGCAGCGCCAGCAGCAGCGGACCCGCCGACAGCTGGGCGGTGTAGAACAGGGCGATGATGACGATCGCGCCAAGGTCGTCGAAGATGGCCAAGGCCAGCAGGAAAACCTTGAGGGAATGGGGGATACGGCGGCCGAGCAGGGCCAGCACGCCGATTGCGAAGGCGATGTCGGTGGCGGAGGGAATGGCCCAGCCCCTGAGCGCCACCGGATCGCCCCGGTTGACCAGCGCGTAGAGAGCCGCCGGCACCGCCATGCCGCCCAGCGCGGCAATGCCGGGCAGCAGGACCTTGTCGAGGCTCGACAATTCCCCGTCGAGCAACTCGCGTTTGATCTCCATGCTTACCACCATGAAGAACACCGGCATCAACAGGTCGTTGATCCATTGGATCACGGGCATGTCCAGGCCGAACGCGCCGGCTTGGATGCTGACCGGAACCATGAGGAGACCGGCGTAGAAATCCGCCAGCGGCGAATTCGCCAAGGCCATGGCAGCGGCGGCCGCGATCAGCAGGACGACGCTGCCGGCGGCTTCCAGATTCAGAAATCGGCGGATGGCGGCGAGCGGCATGGAACCGAACCGTATCGTATCGTTCTCGTCCCGCCATCATCGACCATGGAGGGCTCCCGCCTGAAGCGGAGAATTGCCCGTACCTTCGCCCTCGCCGGCGAGGCTCGCCGAAATCCGTTCGCCTAACGGTAGGAGTCGGAGCGTTTCACGGCGCCGGGATGGGCGCCCCTCGATTTCACCGCCAGTAATGGGCAGGGGGAATCCTTGGCGGCTGCCGCCTGCTCGATGGCCGGACCAAAGCTTTCCTCGACCGATGCCAGCCACTCCTGCCATTCCCCCGCCTTGGCACCGCCGGCACCGGCGGCGGTGCGGAGGAGAGTCAGCGCCTGGGCGTAACGGGAGCGCGCCTGCTCCGGTTCACCAAGCTGAAGCAGCAGCATCGCCGCTTGGATACGACTCTCGACGATTACCAACAGTTCCGTTTTCGGGTCAAAGGTGCCGACGTTGTCCTCATACCATTGAAGACGTTCTTGGATCGCCCTCGGGCGTTCGCGGCAGGCCGGCCCGTAAGCATCACCACGCCATAGCCATACCACCGGGAACAGCGGGCCGCACTGGCCGCAACCGCGGAAAAAGTTTCCCCAGCGGTCATCGGATGACAGCACTTGCACGACGCCGTCGCCTTCCACGTCGCCGGCCCACACCGTCCGCAGCGGCGGCGTGACGTCCTCGGCGTGCTCGCCCAGCCGGGCGATCATCATTCCATATCCTAGCCAGCTGCTGCCGCCCTTGGCGATCTTGACGAACAGCGGGGCAAGGTGGTCGGGGTAGACGTCCATTCCCGACGGCTCCAGGATGGAATACCACCCGGAATGCAAATTGCTGAGAATGGTAAGCTTCGGCTTGGGCTTTCCCGGAGTAACCCGAAACAGGCCGAAGGCGCCTTCAAATAGACCTCCCTGCCAGGTGACGGCCAGGAAACCCGGCTTGCCCTTGTATTTGAAAAGCATGTGCTGGACTTCGCCGCGCCGGGTGACTTTGATCTGCCGGAGCGCATCCTTGACTGCTGCTGCCACCCAGGCCGGTTCCTGCTTGCGCGAATAGGCCAAGGGACGGTCGACATTGACGTCGACGGCGTTGCCGCCGACCTGGCCGAGATCCTGGTAGGTCTCCTTGACCTGTGCGCCCGCCGGCAAGGCGATGGCGACAATGGCGAACACCAGCAATCCCCGCATGAAGGGGGAGCGCGAGGGACCCGCGCCCACTTGGCCTGCCTCGTCCCGAGCGGGATTATCTTCAGTGGCGTGATCGGTTTGGCTCAGATTTTTCGCTTTACACGAAAATAGCATGCCCTGCCCCTCCGCCAGGTCATATGTCGTTCTATTTAGAATATCAGGTTTGCCGGCAACTTGACCGGAAATCGCAGAACCCCCCGCCACCTGAGAGAGCGAGATGCCACGAGGGTCTCAGTGTCGGCGCGCGACCCTACCCGGTATCAGCGGCCGGTCCTCGGGGACATGCCTTCAGTAGTTATTTTTCTCGATGTGCTCGAAGGCGAGGTGGTGCGGATCCAACGCGTGGTGGTGCCCGCCGCTGTCGGCGAATTGGGCGTGGGTGATATCCGCCGGAGACGCCGTCATATGCATTGCCGCCACATGCCAGACGTCGTCGTGGTCCGTTGGGTGCGCGTGGTTGCCATGGCCGATGCGTTCGCTGGCGTCCATCCAGCTCACGCCACCATCGCCATGACGGGCGCCGAAGCCCTCGTCGTCCAAAGGGTCCTGGTGATGGTCCGTCACCAATCCGGCAACAGGCGACAGCGCCATCTGCGGGGCTGGTGCCGATGTCACGGCATCTATCGCGCCAAGCGCGACGGAGGCCGTCGTGACGGTAACGGACGCTGGCGCAGCCGTGAGAATGGACGTGCCATGGCCGCCTCCAGCAGTGTCGATTGCCGTGGCAACAGCGTTGGAACTGACCTGACAGAGAGCAATCCCCGGATTAATGGACAGCGCCGCTATCGACAGGGAGGCGGCGGCCATCGCCGCGACGGGACTCTCTGTCGTGGACGAAGCACCGGCAAGGTGAGTGGCGGCGGGTGCGCCGTGGGCAGCACCGTCCGTGCCTGCAGCATGCTCACCCACCGAGGGAGAGAGCGCCGTATCGGTGACAAGGCGACCGGCATCACCCGCATTTGCGGCTGATCTTCCAAAGGCAATCTGGATATGCGTGGCGCTGTCGTCGCCGATTGCGACACCGGCATCCTGACTCGCCGCGCTCGCGCCTGCGCCCTCGGTCGATGCGGCGCCATCGCCTTTCCTGCCGACGGCTGTCTCGGCGATTTCGAGGCCGGCGGTGGCGCCCATGACGGCAGCATCGTGACTCGCGGTGGCGGCGATGGTCGTCGGCGCACCTTGGTGCACAGCCGATAGCAAGTTGAGCGACGATTCAGATGTCTCGATTGATCGCATGATGTTGAGCCTCGCCTCACCCATGGAATTGGAAGAGACGCCGCTCAATACAGTGAGATCTGCAAATATCTGTTCGTCGTTTACCTGCAAAACGATGCCGTCCTGCCCGATCGGCAACACATTGTGTGTCGCATCGACCGTCATGAAGTGGTCCAATGCCTGCTGATCGCTAACCTGCGGGTCGGCAAGCATCTGCGGGCTGTGCTGCGAATGCTTGATGTCTTCTGGCGCCATCGTCCCGCTCCTGAATGCCCGTCGGTTGCTAAGGCGCGGCCGAGCCGACGGCGTCGGCGGGACAACTCCCTGTCGCGCGCACTCTGCACGCAATGACCAATTCAGTCTGTGACGTGTGTCACAAATATCGGAATCCAATTCAACTTCGATAACCGGGCAACGAGTCGAATCGCTCGTTGGCCGGCATCAATGGCGCGGATCGGCATTCGAGCCGGTGGGATCGATGTCGCGCGGATGAGGCAGGTCGTGCTTGCAATACCAGGGCTCGATCCAGCATGGCCTGGACGGCGGCGGCGGGTCGATCGCCGGCGGGCGGTCCGGCGCGTTCTTGCAATACCAAGGCTCGATCCAGCACCGCTTGGCGGACGACCGGGAATCGTCGGGATCCGCCGGCGCAGGCTCTCCGCCCCAGGCCGGCCCGCCCACGGCGAGAACGGCCACCAGTGCCAAGGAAATGTGACGGATCATGGCGTGTTCCCCATTCTCGTGCGAGCCTGCACCTGCTCGCCGGCCGCGCCGGCAGGCAGGTGCCGCATCGGGTCATCCGCGGACGGCGGCGACCGAACCGACGCGAGGGGTCGGCTGGGGCGGGGGCGGCGGCGGCGGGTTACTGACGGTGGAGGTGCTGCTGTTGACGTCGAAGCTGCCGGCCACGGCCGGAGTGGCGGCGGCGCCCATCATCAAGGCGGCGGCGAGAACGGTGAGACGGATCAGGCGATGGCTGGTCATAAGGAACTCTCCCGATGGTCCGGGGCGATCGTGTCGAGCGCCCTCTGAATGGGGAGACGGCCAGTCGATGTTTTTTCCCGGGCCGAAACACGATGCGACATGGCCAACGACCGAATTTTTTCTCGTCGGCCGCCAGCAGCAAGCCGGCTAATTCACCAGATTCGCCAGCCGACTTTGGACTTGGCGCAATGCCGGTTGAACCGCCGCAGCGTCGTCAGCAGATCCGTCGGCAGATATCCGAGCGCCTGCCCGGCAATCGCCTTGGGCACGCCGAACAATGCTTCGGCCAAGCCGCCGGCAATGCAGGCAAGGGTGTCGGAATCCCCTCCGAGGGATACCGCATTCCGCAGGGCATCCTCGAAATCCGCCGCCTCGAGAGCGCAGGTCAGGGCCGGCGGCACGGTACCGGCACAGGTGACGTCATAGCCATAGGAGCGCCTCAGCTGCTCAACCGACGGGGCGAGATCGTAGCCGAAGCGATCGGCGATGGCGGTGCGGATCGCGGCAGGCGTTTCCCGGCGCCTCGCCAGCCAGATCGCCAGCGCGGTCGCCTGCGCGCCGGCCACGCCGGCCGGATGATTGTGGGTTACCCGCGCGGTGCGCGCCGCCAACTGAAGGACTTCCGCTTGCTCCCGCGCCACATAGGCGACCGCGACCACCCGCATGGCGGAGCCGTTGCCCATGCTGTTGTAGGGGCCGGCCCTGTCTGAACGGAACCACTCCATGAAGCGCCTGCCGTATCCGGCGTCGGGAAACCGCCGCGCGAAGGAACGCAGGCTGGCCGCGAAATCGCAGCCGGACATCAGCGCGTCGGCGATCGCCAAGCTGCAAACGGTATCGTCGGTGAAACAGCACCCCTCGCCGAACAGCACAAACCGTTTGGTCTTGATCGGCCGCCCTTCGTAAGGAGAACCGACGATGTCTCCGGTGATCGCTCCCAACATGGCGTCAAAGCCGTTTGCAGTACTTGGCCAATTCATCGAATCCGATCTTCAACGAACAGCCGGCGAACTTTTCGTCGCCGCGGGTCTCCTCACTGAGGAAAACCGCCTCCCACTGCGCGTACGGCTCGGGTTTGGCGGATACCCCGGTGGCCGACGGCAGGGGATCGTCCTCCACGACGAAGTCGAGCCCGGCGGGAAGCAACACGTCCCCGCCCCCGGTACATGGGGCATGCCAATATGTCGACAGGATCGCGGTGAAAGGTTTCTTCACCGCATATCGGTCGCCGCGCTTGGGACTGTAAGGTTTCTTGAACATGCGATCCCTGATGCGACGACGGCTATTTCGCCGGGGCGGCTGCGGCCGGCTGCGCCGGTTGAGCCACGCGGGGGGTCGGCGCCGAAGTGATCCCGCCGAGCGGCGAGGTCAGCGATCCGGCTGTCAGCGGCTGCGTGATTGTTGGCCCGGTGATCGGCGGCGCAATCGGCGTCGACGCCGTCGCGCTGATGGCGGCAGCGTCGAGCGGGCCGGCAGCCTGGGCGGAGGACGCCAGGCCGGCGACGCCCACCACAATCAGCGCCATCGCCGAATAGGAAATAATTACGTGACGACGCATCGGTATTCTCCTCCGCCAATTCGGGACAATCCCGTCCTTCTGCCTTGATGAGACGGCCGAACGGTAAATTTTACCAACGAATTTTCGTCACTGGGAGCGAGGGCGACGACCGTGCCGTCGTCGTACGCGACGGGAAACTCCCACAATGGTGGCATCGCGATCCTCACGCGGTGCGGAGCAAAAAATGGTTCAACCCGCCGCCGGGGCGACGTCAGCCGCCGCCCTTGGGCGGGGGCTTGACGTGCCGACCGCCGTCGTCGGGCTTTTCTGTTCCCGTCTTTCCATCGGGTCCGGGCTTGCCGTCGGAGCCGCAGCGATCGTTCTGCTCTGCGCCGCAATTCACCACCGGCGGGACGTTCGGCGGCGGCCCGTAAACCGCCATCATCTCCGGATCGGAACGGGGCGGCGGCGTGCGCTGCCTATCCTCGGCGAAGGATTTGCGGCCACCGCAAGCGGCGGCAATGGCGCCGGCGGCGAAGCGCAACAACAAGTCGCGTCGTGTATCAGACATGTCCTTCTCCCAGTTCTCCGATCCGGCGCAAGCCGCAGTTGACGGCGGCGGGGTCCTCGGGATCGAAAAGATGGAACCCGCCGCCTTCGCAGAGGTCCCAATGATCGCAATCGCCGCAGGATTTCGGCGCGGCGGCATGGCGCCCCTGGCGGAAGCGGGCGAAGCCGTTCCGCCACAGGTCCATGAACGGGGTGTCCAGGATGCTGCCTTCGTCGAAGCGGCGCGACACGCCGGGGCAGCCGGTGACGCGGCCGTCGTGCAGGATGGTGCCGATCACCGTGCCGGAACCGCAGTAATGCAGGGCCTCCCTTACCCGGCATTCCCAGTCCGGGCCCCAATAGCCCTCCTCGGAGAGCGTGACCGCGATGTCTTGGCGGCAGCTGCGGGCGTCGGCGACGAAGGCAAGCAATTGGCGATATTGTCCGCCGGAAAGCATCAGCCCCGATTCGCGGCCGGCGCGGCCGCGCGAGAACACCGGCGTGAACCGCACCCGCGCCACCCCGAGAGCGGCGAGGTGGTCGACGAACGGTTCCAAGGTGTCGATGTTGAGCGTGCTGACACAGCAAATGACATCGAAGGCGGCCGTGAAGGGCTGAGCAACCAATCGCTCCAGCACCCGGCATACGCGCCGAAAGGCGCCTTTGCTCCGGCGGAGGGCGTCGTGCGCCGCTTCGACGCCGTCGAGACTGACCGAAAGGGTGGACAGCCCCGCCGCCTTCAGCGAGGCCAGCCGCGTCGCGTCGAGCAGCATGGCGTTGGTGGTGATGCCCCAGGCAAAACCGAGTTCGGCGGCAAAACCGCCGACCTCTTCGATGTCTGGGCGCATCAACGGCTCGCCGCCGATGATCGCCAAGGTGATGGTACGCGGATCATATGCCGCCGCGATCGCCGCCAGTTCGCGCTTGATCGCCTCGGGGGGCAGTTCGCGATCCCGCGTCGATTCGTCGCGCAGGCAGTCGCTGCCGCAGTGCCGGCAGGCGAGGTTGCAGCGCAGGGTCGATTCCCAGAACAGATAGCGCAGGGGATGCTCGCCGGCGAGGCGGGCCTTGGCGGCGATGAAGCGCTCCAGGCCATCGGCATAGGCTTCGATCTCGTCGGTTCCGATATCTGCAGCGTCGGCGGCACCGGACATCAGCCCCTCCTGAAACCGACCCGATGCATCGGGTCGACCCTTCGAGACGATAGCATATGCCGCGTTCGCGTCCTGCACCGAAGATGCGGGCTCGCGCGGCCCTATAGGCCGAGCCCCGCCACAGGCGACGGGAAACACCATGATTCCTGATTGCGCTCGAAAACCTCGCGCACCTCCGGCAGGGCGCCGAGGAAGGCATCGGCGCATTCGGGATCGAAATGCGTGCCCCGCTCTTCCTCGATCAACCGGCAGGCGTCGTCGAACGACCAGGCCCGCTTGTAGGGACGAATGCTGGTCAGGGCGTCGAACACGTCGGCGATCGCGACGATGCGGCCGGCATGGGGGATGTCGGCGCCGGCGATGCCGTTCGGATAGCCCTGGCCGTCGAAGTGTTCGTGGTGGCACAGGGCGATTTCCGCCGCGGTCTGCAGCAGCGGACTGTCGGCGTCGGCGAGGATTTCGTGGCCGTAGGCGCAGTGCTGCCGCATCACCGCCAGTTCATCCGCGGACAGCCTCCCCGGCTTCAGCAGGATACGGTCGGGAATGCCGATCTTGCCGAGATCGTGCAGGGGCGCGGCGGCATGGATCGCCTCGACGCGGTCATGATCCAGTCCCAGTTTCTCGGCAATCAGCCGCGAGTAGCTGGCCATGCGCACGATGTGGCTTCCGGTCTCGGGATCGCGGTGTTCGGCGGCACGGGCCAGGAACAGCAACGCTTCGCGCTCGCGCTTGAGCAACTGCACGGTCGCCTTGCGCACCTCGTCGGCGAGCCACTGCGACCGGTCGGCCAGCGCCTTGTTGCTTTGATGGAGCCCCAGAAGATTGCGGACGCGTGCGATGAACTCCACCTCGTCGACAGGCTTCATCAGGAAATCGGTCGCCCCCATCTGCAGCGCCATGTAGCGCACATTCTTCACCGACGAGGTGGTGACCATCAGGATGGGGACCTCGACCGTCCGATCGACCTTCCGGAATGCCTCGATGAACTGGAGGCCGTTGGGTGGCGGCATGACGTAGTCGACGACGATCAGGCTCATCTCGTTCTCGAGACACCACGCCAGGGCTTTGCCGGAATCCCCGAAGAAGACCGCTTCACAGTCCGAAATCGTACGAAGCAGCGCGCCCATCACCTGACGGGAACTTTCGCTGTCATCGACGACCGCGACCGTCTGGATCATTGAACCCTCCCCATGGACGTCGCACAAAGGAACGGGGATTTGCGATCGCCGCCATCGGCCTGCCAGTCAGCCAGGTCCTCCCCGGACAGAAACGCGGTGCGGGCCGCCTCGGTGCGGGAATTCACGCCCAGCGTCCGGTAGATGGAGCGCAGATGGGCCTTGACCGTCACCTCGTGCAGATTGAGGTCGCGAGCGATGATCTTGTTGGGGGCGCCGCGCGCGACCAGCTTCAGAACCTGACGCTGGCGCTGGGTCAGGGAGGCGATCTGTCCGCGGGAGTCCGGATTGCGGGAGCGCAGTATGCCGGCATTGCGCCGTTCCACCAGGAACGATGGGATGAAGCGCTCGCCCAGGAGCACCAGCCGGGCGGCAATCAAGATTCCCTCGGCCGCCATGGTTCTGGGGACATAGCCGGCGGCACCGGCGTCCAGCGCCCCCAGCGCCAGGTCGAGGATGGCGCCGCCGCCGCTGATCAGCACCGGAACATTCGGGAACCTCTGATTGAAGGCGTTGTACCCGTCGAAATTCGGCGGCCCGGCAATGTCGCAGTTCAACACGGCCAGGCGCAGATCCGGCGCCGTCCGTGCGATCCGGAAGGCATCCTCCAGCGATCCGCTCTGGGCAACCGGCAAGTCGAGGCCGGCCAGCAGGCTGGCGAGGGAGACGCGGGTGAGGGCGTGGTCCTCGATGACCAGCGTGCCGAGACCTGTCGACGAAGTTTCCATCACGCGACCCTCCTATGGAGATTTGAATAACGATGAATTCCCGAATACCGGCACAGACGCCTGTATCGATACCTATCGGTAGCGTTGCCGCGCGATGAAATAGGCGCAGGCGATTTGCGGCGAGTCCGTCCGCAAGCGCTCCTTTCCGTCGATGGCAACGTTGAAGCAGCGGTCACTGGGGCAGAACGACAGGATGCAGGGCTGTTCCGGCGCCATGGCGCCGACGGCGACGACCACGTCGGCGCCCAATTCGACGAATTCCCTGTTGCTCCTGATGTCCATGGCATTCGACAAGACCTGTTCGTGGCAGCTCATTTCCGCCCGATCCGCCACCTTCATCCTGGCAAGAGCGGCTTTTCTCATCAGATTTTCACTTCCATCCCCGCCGGAAAGCCAATGCGGGTCAGCAGCCCCGCACACGCGATCGTGCAGAAGTCGCCGTCGGAACAGCCGCTCATGATCGCGCACAGCCGTGCATCCCGAACCAGCCGCTGAATGGTGATGACGAATTCCATGCCTGATCCCTCCAACTGCTGTGCTGCGTTCAGCGCGCATGCCATGCCATCCGGCTTCATGGAAATGCCGAGGCCGCGATTGCCGCCGCCTCCATCAGGACAAAAATACTGACTTTCGAATACGCCGGTATATCTGTAGTAAAATTGAACGGCATTACCGCATATCCCATCCGATCATTCGCCCTGTATTGCCATATTCGAATGCCATATATTTCTCACGCCGCGATCGGCTGGCCGCATATCGCAGTGCAATAATCGTCGCGATGGGGGCGGCAGGCAATTCGAACGATTGATTATTGATAAGGTAGGCTGCTGGGGGGGGGGTGGGTACGCGGACGTAACCATTGGACCCCACCCGAAATGGCCATGGCAGAATCACATTTCAGCCATGCGAAAAACCCGGTGGAACATCTCATGTTTTGCGCCCTTGTTCGCGCCGCCACAACATGTGGCGGTATGAATATGGTGAGACGACGCGCCATTCATTCACCCCCGCACCACGGTAAACAACGAAGGTTATATGTGCGCATGGCATGCAACGAGCCGCGCCCCCGCCTCAGGTACTTGCTCGATTGACCATTCCCCCATACGATATAAGTATGTGATGTTCGCGCGCCTCACTGCTTGCGACGAGTCGCGGGTAAGAGAACGCGGCTGCCGCGGTGCAAATTGGGCAAATTATGCGCCGGTACTGACGTTGAACGGGGGGGCCGGCGGAGCGTTCATTCATGGTGCATTCGGGGTACCAGAAGAAAAGCGAGATCGGGGTTTCTCTCGTTTGGCTGGTTCTCGCCGGCATTCTGCCGATCATCGCCTTTTCCTGCGGCATGGCATGGCTGTTGGTTCATCAGCAGAAGGCCGCCGCCGAGGCCGAACTTCGCAGCACCACCCGCGCCCTCAGTGTGGCGGTCGACCACATGCTCGAAGGCCAAATCCAGGTCATGCGGATGGTCACCGCCAGCCGCAGCCTGGACGGCGGCGATGCTGGCGCCTTTTCCGCCCGCGCCCACCTGATGTTGGCGCAGAACCCGTCATGGCTGAATATCGCCGTCATCGATCCCCGTTCTTTTGCCATCGTCGCGAGCGCTCGACCCCTCGGGGTTTCGGCGACGACGACCATCGCGCCCGGCGCCGTCGAAGAGGTCGTGGCGACAAGCAAGCCGCTGATCGTGGGCGCCTTTCCCCAAGGCAAGATCACCGATCACGCGATCATCCTGCTGATGGTCCCAGTCATCCGCGATGGCGAGGTTCGCTACGTGCTGTCCGTCGCGATGGAACAGGGAGCGGTCAGCAACGTCTTCGCCGAGCAGCGCCTGCCGCCGAGCTGGACCGGCTCGATCATTGATTCCGGGATGCGGATCGCCGGCCGTTCGCGCGATCCCGAGCAATTTGTCGGTGGCCCGCCGAGTCCGGTGATGGCCGAACACATCGCTGCCGCCGACAGCGGCATGTTCCGGTCGCGCAACCTGCAGGGCGAGAAGATCTACTCCCTGTTCAGCCGCTCTCCCCGCACCGGCTGGTCGGTGGCGATCGGCATTCCCGTCGCCGAGGTGGACGGACCGATAAGAGCGACCGTGGCGGAGGTGGCCGCAGCGGGAGCGGCATTGGTGGTCCTGGCCCTGGTGTTGGCGGGATTGACCGGCCGCGGCATCGTCGCCCGCCGCCGGGCCTACGAGCGTGCGATCGAGGACGGCGAAAGCCTGTTGGGCAGCATCATGGATTCGCTGCAGCACACCATCGCCGTCCTCGACGGGCAAGGCCGCGTCATCCGGGTCAACGAGGCTTGGAAGGCCTTCGCCCGCGACAACGGCGCCGACCCGGCGCTGGCCGAGGGCGTCGGCGTCGACTACTTCGAGACCTGCCGCCGCGCCAGCGGCCAGGACCCGGTCGCCGCCGCGGCATTGGCGGGAATGCAGGCGGTGCTCGACGGTGACCGGGAGCGCCACCGCCTTGAGTATTCCTGCAATTCGCCCAGCGAGAATCGCTGGTTCGAATTCCGAATCACCCGCCTCACGGGCGGCCGGCAGGGGCTGGTGACCAGCCACACCGACATCACCGCACGCAAGGAGGCCGAAGACAGGATCGCCGCGGCCAACCGCCAACTCATCGACCAACAGCGGCAGCTGGAGCGTCATGTCGCCCAGCGCACCGAGGAACTGCGCCAGGTGGCGGTCGAGGCGACGCTCGCCGAGGAGCGTGAGCGCCAGGCCGTCGCGGTCGACCTGCACGATAACCTCGGTTCGATTCTCCACGTGGCGAGAATCAAGCTCGACGCGCTGAGAAAGACGATGCCGATGAGCACCCCCGGCGGCGCTCTGGTGCGCGACCTGGACGGCATCGTCGCCGATTCGAGCCGATTGGTGCGTTCCCTGGTATCCCAGCTCAGGCCTCCGGCGCTCGCGGACTCGGGGCTGGTGCCGGCACTTTCGTGGCTGGCCGCCGATATGGAACAGGTCTTCGGCCTCGCCGTGACGGTGGACGACGACGGCACCGCCAAGCCCCTGGGGTCGGCGGAATCGGCCTTCCTGTTCCGGGCGGTGCGCGAACTTCTGGTCAACGTGTCGAAACACGCCGGCACCGACACCGCCGTGGTCACGGTGCGCGCCGACGGCAGCCGGCTGCATCTGACCGTCGAGGACAAAGGCATCGGCATCGTCGACTGGAAGATGGCGATGTCGGCCCGGAAGGGTTTCGGGCTGGCCAGCCTGCGCGACCGCATCACCTTTCTCAAGGGAACCATGGACATTCAGGCTCATCCCGATGGCGGGACCGTCGTGACCCTGGAGATGCCGCTCGTTCTTCACTCCCCCGCGAACCTGGAGGCTGCGTCATGACCATCCGCGTGATCCTGGCCGACGACCACCGCATGCTCCGCGAGGCCCTGCGGGGGCAAATCACAGCCGACCCGGACATCGAAATCGTCGGCGAGGCCGGCACCGGCGCCGAGACCCTGTCGGCCATCGAGCGGACAAGCCCGGATGTCGTGGTCCTCGACATCAGCCTGCCCGACATCAGCGGCATCGAGGTGGCCCGCCAGGCGACGCGCCTCTATCCCGCCTCGCGCATCGTCGCCCTGTCCGGCTATGCCGATGGGCACAACATCGAGGAAATGCTCGGGGCCGGAGCGCATGGCTATGTGGTCAAGTCGGCCGGCGCCGACGAACTGATCGCCGCCATCCGGGTCGTGGCCGGCGGCCGCAAATTCCTCTCGCCCGAAGCGGCGGAGGTGGTGATCCGGCGCATCCCCGCCTGCGGCGGGCCGGCCTCGGGGATCCCGCCGGAGCCAACCCAACAAGAAATGGTCTGCACGAAGTTGACCAGGGCGGAACTGCGTGTCGCCCAGTTGGTCAAACAAGGGCTTTCCACCAAGCAGATCGCGCGCGGCCTGTCCGTTTCACCGGAAACCGTCAACGTCCACAGAAAACGCATCAGGAGGAAGCTGGGGATCGACGACCGGTCGAGCAATCTGTTTTCCGTCCTGATGACGATCTGATGTTTGGCCGCCTTGCGTCGATCAAAAGGAATCGGTCCCTCGTCCCCATGGCGTAACCCCCGGCTTGCGCCTTGTCGCTGAAATCCCGGCTTCGGATAATCGTCGGCGTTCGTCCGCCTGCGAGGCTCGCCCATGTTCATCGAACCGGAACCGATTGCCTTGGACGAAAGCCTGCGGGCGGCGCTGGCCGATTTGCGCCGGGCGGCGAGCCCGATCGAGGCGATGTCGCTGGGCCTCGGCGCCCATCTGGCCAGGGCGATCGACGCCTTGGGACGCACTGCCGCCAACTTCCACGATCTGTCCCGGCGCCTGGACGGCGGCGAGTTGGCCTGTCCCGTGCAAACGCTTGGCGCGGCCGCCGCCAGGATTGCCGGACTGGCGACGTCGCAAGACGGTATCGGCGATGCAGAACTGGCGCAGATGGCCGAACTCGCCACGGCGATGCCGGGCTGCCTGGCGCGCCTGTCCAAGGTCATCGCCGGGGTCAAGGCGCTGGGCGTCAACGCCCGCGTCGAGGCGGCCGGCGTCGCCGCCGCCGGCCAGGACTTCTCGGTCTTCACCCACGAGATCGGCAGGCTGGCGAACGTGGCCGAGACCGGACTGCGGGAACTCGGCCGCGAGGTGCAACAAGTCGCCGCAACGCTGCGGGCGGCACGGACCGGCCGCAGCGCGTTCGGCCAAACGCATGGCCAGTCGTTGGCGGCGGTGGCCGCCAGGATTGCGGCCGGCCTCGAATCGGTCACCGCCCATCGCCGCGACGCCGCGGTCGCCATGGCCAATGCGGGAGAGCGGTCGGCGCGTGCCCGTGCGCGCGTGGACGAGGCGGTCCGCGCCCTTCAAATCGGCGACATTACCCGCCAGCGCGTCGAGCACGCCTGCCAGGCCTTTCGGCTCCTCGCCGAGACGCAGGCCGCCGATCTCGACACCGAGGAGCGCGCCCTGCTGGTGGCCATGGTTTGCCGGCTGCAGGCCGCCCAGCTGTTGCGGACGGCCGACGACATCAGCCACGAGATGGCCAGGCTGACCGACAGCCTGCGGGCGCTGGCGGACGAGTCCCATGCCCTTGCAGCCGAGGGGGAGCATATCCTGCGGGGGGCGTGCGACAGCGACAGCTTCCTGGTCGACCTCGAGAATGAAATGCGGAACGCGGACGAATTGCTGGTCCACTATCGCCAGGCCAAAAGCGGAGTGGGCGGTCAGGTCGACGCGGTTTCGGCGATGGTCAAGGAAATGGTTCGCCATGTCGTGTCCCTGCGCTCGACCGAGGTCGACATGCGCGTCATGGGCCTGAACGCCACCTTCAAATGCGGGCGAATGGGCACCGAGGGCCGCGCGCTGAGCGTCATCGCCCAGGAACTGCGCAGCCATGCCGGTCAAACGGTGGAAACGGCCGGGGCGCTGATGGCGCATCTGGAACGCGCCATCGAGGTCGCCGACAGGCTCACCCGCAGCGCCGAGGTCGACACCTCCGTCGCCGGCTTGTCCACCCTGATCGCGTCGATGACCGATGCCGTCGGCCAACTCGGCGCCGCCGCCCGGCACACCGAGGATTCCCTGGCCGGACTGGAAAACGAAAGCGCGTCGGTCCGCACCATCATCGGCGAGGCGATGACCTGCCTGGCCGGCCAGGGTGGCATCGTGGCGGAGCTGCGGCGAATCGCGTCGGTCCTGCGGTCCCGGGCGGGCGATGTCCGGCTCGACGACCCGCGGGCCGAATCGATCCGCGCACGCATCCTGGAGACGATGGAGGCCCGCTATACGATGGCGAGCGAACGGCAGGTCCATCTGCTGTTCGCGGGCGATGACGACGCGACCGCCGAGCCGGCGGTGGCGGCGGACGAACCCGGCCTGGACGACATCCTATTCGACTGACGCGCGCGCGGGATCGAGGCGCGCCACCGGACGGACGCGGACTTCGCCGGTGACGGTGAACAACTGGAGGTGCCTGCCCTCGGAGCCGCCCGTGCATTCGGCCGCCACGCGGAAGCCGTGCCGGCGCAGCCAGGCATCGGCCATGTCGATGTTCGCGCTGCCGACGCCGCTTCCGGCGGGTCCATACATGGCCGCTCCGCCGAAGACCTTGGCGACCAGGTCCTCGCCGCAGCAGCCGAGCCGCAGCATCTCATCGAAGAGAGCATCCATGGCGATGTCGCCGTAGCGCGGCGTCGGTGAATTGCGATCGTTCCATTTCGGCAGCTGGAAATGGTTCAGGCCGCCGATGCCCAGGCGCCGGTCCCACAGGCTGACCGACACGCAGGACCCCAGCACCGTGCTGACGATGGCCGGCTGGCGGCCGCAATAGACTTGGCCGACGTCCAGGAACACCCGGGACAAGGGTGGGGTCATGGCGCTCCTGCCCGGCGAATCTCGCCGGAGATGTGGACCAGCGGCACCACCCGCTCGGCGGCTCCCCTGCCGATGGCTTCCTTGGGCATGCCGAAGACGACGCAACTGGCCTCGTCCTGGGCCAGCGTCCGGGCTCCGGCCTGGCGCATTTCCAGGAGGCCGCGGGCACCGTCGTCGCCCATGCCGGTCATGATGATGCCGACCGCGTTGGCGCCGGCGGCGTTGGCCGCCGAGCGGAACAGCACGTCCACCGACGGACGGTGGCGCGATACCAGGGGGCCGTCCTTGACGGCGACGCGATAGCGCGCGCCCGAGCGCTGCAGCATCAGGTGACGGTTCCCCGGAGCGATCAGGACACGCCCGCGCAGCACCGCATCGCCGTCTTCGGCCTCCTTGACCTCGACCGTGCACAAGGAATTGAGCCGGCGCGCGAAGGCCTCGGTGAATTTTTCCGGCATGTGTTGCACCACCACGATGCCGGGCGCGTCCTGGGGCAATTCCTCCAGCACCACCCTCAGCGATTCGGTACCGCCGGTGGAAGCGCCGATGCACACGACCTTGTCGGTGGTGCGCGCCATGGCGGTGGGACTGGGAGGCGGCATCATCACGTCGGCCGACAACTTCTTTCCGCTGTCGATCCGCCGGATCCCGGCCCCCGGCAGCCGCGCCAGACGCGCGCGGGCCGCCCCCTTGACGGTGTCGCAGATGGCGACGCGGGCCTCCAGCAGGTGCTGGCGGGTATCGACGCGGGGCTTGAGGATGACGTCCACCGCCCCGGCGTCGAGCGCCTGCATCAGCGTCTCCGAGCCCTTTTCGGTCAGCGACGAACACATCACCACCGGGATCGGGTGCTGGGCCATCAACTTCCTCAGGAAGGTGATGCCGTCCATGCGTGGCATCTCGACATCCAAAATGATCACGTCCGGAATCTGTTCTTGCAGGCGACGGGCCGCGACGAAGGGGTCCGAGGCGGTGCCGATCACTTCAAGCTCGGCGTCCTCGGCCACGATGTCGGCCAGCGTCTGGCGCATGGACGCTGAATCGTCGACGATCAGCACTTTCACTTTCCCAGCCATCGTATGCTCCTCGCTCATACCTTGGCAAACACCGTCGGCCCGACCGGCTTTACCGGCAGAGTCATCCCCGCCACCGTTTCGGAGTGTCCCAGGAACAGATAGCCGCCGGGAGCCAGATGATCGCACAACCGCCCCACCACCGCCGCCTGGGTGGGTTTGTCGAAATAGATCAGCACGTTGCGGCAGAAGATGATGTCGAAGCCGCGGTCGATCCGGTAGCTCTCGTCCATCAGGTTGAGCCGCGCGAAGCACACATGCTGGCGTAATTCCGGCGCAAACCGCACGCGCCGCGCGGTTCGGTCGCGGTCCCTCAGCAGATAGCGCCGCCGCAATTCGAGCGGCACCGGCGCCACCATGTCCTCGGGGTAGATGCCGGATGCGCCCTGCCGCAGGACCTCGGTGCACAGGTCGGTGGCGAAGATCGAATAGGCCAGTTCGTGCATGTCGCGGCTGAATTCCGCCAGCACCATGGCCAGCGTATAGGGCTCGGCGCCGCACGAGCAGGCGGCGCTCCACGCCTTCACCGTCACGGCGCCGTCGCAGTGCCGGCGGCCGACCAAGGCCGGCAGGGCCACCTGGCGAAGGTAGTTGAAGTGCTCCGTCTCGCGAAAGAATTCGGTCTTGTTGGTGGTGACGGCATCGATGATGTGGACCGCCTCCTCCTCGATGCCGCCTTCCGCAAACAGGTAGCGGCAATAGGCGTCGAAATCCTCGAACCCTCTGGAGCGCAGGCGTTGGCGCAGGCGTCCTTCGACCATCGCCCGTTTGGACGGCGGCATCTTGATCCCGCTGGAGGCATTGATGAAGGTCGCCAGCCGCCGGAAATCCGACGCCGACAGCGTCATCGCGTCGCCGCCCGCGCCGTCGTCACCGGTCATGCGTCCCATGCCCATTCCTTCGGTCAAGCGGCGGCGGTGCCGGCCGGCTCCCGCCCGATCAGCATCGCCTCTTCCGCGGTGAACAGCCGCTCGAGATCGAAGACGATGACGAACTCGCCGGCGCACCGCCCGACGCCGCGGATATAGCGCGAGCGCCAGCGCACCCCGATCTCCGGCGGCGGCTCGATGAGGCCGCCGTCGAGGCCGGTGACATTGGAAACCCGGTCCGCCAGCAGGCCCAGCACCTGCGGACGGCCCGCCACCTCGGTCTCCAGGACGAGGATGCGGGTCAGTTGGGTGAATGGTACCGGCGGCAGCCCCAGCTTGACCCTGAGGTCGATCACCGGCACCCCGCGGCCGCGCACGTCAATGAGCCCGATCAGGAACGGGGGCGCATGGGGCACGCGGGAGATGGGCCGTATGTCGAGGATTTCACGAACCGCCTCGATGCCGATCGCGAAGGACTCGCGGTCCACGCCAAGGGTCACGTACTGGCCCCGGTCCTCGCGGGATTCGGATGTCTTGTCGGCCATGTCAGCACCTCGTCTCGGATTACCGGTCAGTACCGCTCGAACTGCGAATCCTGGCTGTCCGCGCCAATCGCCAGATCGAGGTCGATGCCGTCCCCATGGCCGTTGCCGCGTTTGGCGACGGCGGAAAAAACGCGCTTCGCCGAGGGCGGCCGCACCGCCGGAGCCGCCTTCACGGCCACCGCCCTGGGCTGGGGGGCGCGGCGGACGGATTGGCGATCGGCGACGCCCGCCTGGTCGAGGTGGAAGAAGCCGATGGTGACTTTCAACTGCTCGGCCTGGGCCGACAGTTCCTCCGAAGTCGCCGACATCTGTTCCGAGGCGGCGGAGTTCTGCTGGGTCACCTTGTCGAGCTGCTGGATCGCCTGGTTGATCTGCTCGGCGCCGATGTCCTGCTCGCGGCAGGCGGCGGTGATCTCTTCCACCAGTTCGGCGGTGCGCTTGATGTCGGGCACCAGCTTGGTCAGCATCTGCCCAGCCTCCTGCGCCGCCTTGGCGGTGGAGGACGACAAGGTGCTGATCTCGGCGGCGGCGGCCTGGCTGCGTTCGGCCAACTTGCGCACCTCCGAGGCGACCACCGCGAAGCCCTTGCCGTGATCGCCGGCGCGCGCCGCTTCGACGGCGGCATTCAGCGCCAGCAGATCGGTCTGACGGGCGATCTCCTGGACCACGGTAATCTTCTCGGCGATGGTCTGCATCGCCACCACCGCCTTGTTCACCGCCTCGCCCGAGGCCCGCGCGTCGGTCGAGGACTGGCGGGCGATCTTCTCGGTCTGGGCCGCGTTCTCGGCGTTCTGCCGGATGTTCGAGGCCATCTCCTCCATCGAGGCCGAGGCCTCCTCGGTCGAAGCGGCCTGTTCGCTGGCGCCCTGGGCCAGCGATTGCGCGGTGGCGCTGGACTGCTCGCTGCCGGACGCCACCTGGTTCGCCGCCTCCTGCACGTCGAGGGCGAAACGGGTGAGGTTGTCGATCATCAGGTTGATGTTGCCCTTCAGGGTATTGAAGTCGCCTTCGTAATTGTCGGTGATCTTGGCCGGGATGTTGCCCTTGGATATCTGGTCGACATAGTCGGCCGAGACCTTCAACGGGTTGATGATGGTGTCGAGCATCCGGTTGACGCCTGTGATGACCTCGGCGTAGGCGCCCTGGAAGGCGGCGACGTCACCCCGCTTTTCCAATTGGCCCTGGCGGCTGAATTCGATCAGCTTGGCCAGTTCGGACAGGAACTTCTGCAGCACGAGGGCGATGCCGTTGACGTTCTGCTTCATCTTTTCATGGTCGCCCTGATAGGTCTTGGCGATCAACTCGTCAATCTTGCCGTGGGCGATCTGGTCGAGGATGCGGTTGCCCTCGCCGATGGGGATGAGGATGGCGTCGAGCATCTGGTTGACGCCCTTGATTACCTCGCCGTAGGCCCCCTGGAAGGCAGCCGCGTCGCCGCGCTCGTTCAAGCGGCCCTGGTTGGAGCAGTCGATCAGCTTGGCCAATTCCGCCTGGAATTTCTGCAGCACCAGGGCGATGCCGTTGACGTTCTGCTTCATCTTCTGGTGGTCGCCCTGATAAGTCTGGGCGACCAGTTCGTCGATCTTGCCGTGGGCGATCTGGTCGAGAATGCGGTTGCCCTCGCCGATGGGCAGCAGGATGGCGTCGAGCATGTCGTTGATGCCGCCGATCAGCCGGCCGTAATCGCCACTGAACCGGTCGGCCTTGCCGCGCTCGGAAAGCTCGCCCGCGGCCGAAGCGCCGGCCAGCCTCCCGATCTCGGCGATGACCGCCTTAAGGTTGCCGCGCAGCGTCTCGATGGTTTGGTTGATGAACACCTTCTTGCCGGGAAAGGTCTCCAGCACCGCCTGGAAGTTGCCTTCGCCGAACTCCTTGACGCAGGCCATGGCCTTCTTCTTGACGGCGATGTGGCCGGCCACCATGCCGTTGACGCCGTTGGCCATCACGGCGAAATCGCCGTGGAACTTGTCGGCGGGGATGAAGACGTCGATGTCGCCCTTGTCGTGTTCCGACGACATGTGGTTCATCTCGGCAATGACCGCCTTGAGGTTGCCGCGCAGGGTCTCGATGGTGGCGTTGATGAATGCCTTCTTGCCGGGAAACTGCTCGATCGGCGCGTCGAAATTGCCTTTGGCGAATTCGGCGATGCAGGCCATCGCCTTCTTCTTCACCGTGATGTGGCCGGTCACCATGGCGTTGATGCCCTTGGCCATGGTGGCGATGTCACCGCGGTACTTCTCGGCCGGGACGACCGCGTCGATGTCGCCCTTGTCGTGTTCCGACGCCATCGTGTTGATGTCGGCGATCAGCCCCTCGAGGGTGTCGCCCAGGGCGTTGACGCAGGCCATCACCGCGCCCCATTCCCCATGGTAGGCCGCAGCGCCGGCGCGCTGGTTCAGCTTGCCGGCCTGGAAGCCCCCCAGCACCGAGCCCAATTCCGCCAGTGCCTGCGTGGCGACACGGTTGGCCTCGGCGACGGGCAGCAGCGCCGCATCGAGAAGTTCGTTGACCCCGGCCAGGATGGCCTGGGCGTCCCCGGTTACCGCGGCGACATTGGCGCGCGCCGCCAGCGACCCCTCGCCGATCGCCCGGGCCACGCGCCGGATTTCCACAACTTCCGGCCGCGGCTGGGGGTGCGTGAGAAAACTGAAGAAGGACATGACGACCTCCGAATGGTTGGGCGGCGAGGCGCCGCCGGTGATCTCAGTCGGCGGAGAAGATCCGTCCGATGTCGGGGATGATGATGAATTCGCCGTTGCGCTTGCCGATTCCGCTGATGAAATCGGGGCGCCATTTCATGCCGATCTCGGGAACCTCTTCGACCGAGGCGGTGTCGATTTCGGTGACCTCGAAGGCGCGGTCGGCCAGAAGGGCGACGATGGTGGGTTCGCCGGCCAGCGGGATTTCGACCACCACGAAGCGGGTGTCGGAGGTGGGGGGAGGGCATTCCATCCCGAACTTGACGCGCAGGTCGGCGAGTGGCGCCACCTTGCCGCGCACATTGATCAGCCCGCCGACGAAATCGCCGGCCCCGGGCACCTCGGTCACCGGGATGACATCGAGGATCTCGCGCACGATGCCGGTCTCCAGGGCGAACACCTCGCCCTGGAGGTCGATGATCAGCGCCTCGAACGTGGTGTTCGCGTCGGTTGCGGCCATGTCATTCCTCCCTTGTCGTCAGGACGCTTTGCGCGACGGCTCGAACCCCTGGCCGTGCTCGATCAGATGGCCGACATCGAGGATCAGGGCGACGGTTCCATCGCCGAGGATGGAGGCCCCGGAAAAGCTGTCGACCGCCGCATGCAGCTTTGACAGCGACTTGATCACGGTCTGGTGGTCGCCGATTACCTGGTCGACCACCAGGCCGATTCGGCGCTCGCCGGTCGAGACGATCACCACCTTCTGGTAGGGATCGGCCGGCTGGCGCGAGCGGAACTCGTCGCGCAGCCGCATGAACGGAACCAGACCGCCGCGGATGTTGAGAAAGTTGCGCCCGCTGTGGCGGAGATCCTCTTCGACCGACAGTTCGACGCATTCTTCCACCGCCGCCAGCGGAATGACGTAGCGTCCCTTCCCCACCCGCACCAGCAGGCCGTCGATGATGGCCAGGGTCAGCGGCAGCCGCAGCGTGACCTCGGTGCCCTGGCCCGGCTGGCTGAAGACGTCGATCTCGCCTCTGAGGGCCTCGATGCCGCGCTTGACCACATCCATTCCGACGCCGCGGCCCGACACGTTGGTGACTTCGCGGGCGGTCGAGAAGCCTGGGCGGAAGATGTATTGGAACAACTCGCCGTCGGTGAGCTTGGTGCCGGCGGCGATCAGCCCCTGTTCCTCGGCCCGCGCCCGAATTTGGGCGCCGTCCAGGCCGCGGCCGTCGTCCTTGACCGAGATCAGCACCTCGGCGCCGGAGTGGACCGCCGACAGCTGGACGCAGCCCTGGTCGGGCTTGCCGGCGGCCCGGCGCTGGGGCGCCGCCTCGATGCCGTGGTCGATGGCGTTGCGGATGAGGTGCACCAGCGGATCGGCCAGGCGCTCGATCACCGTCTTGTCGAGTTCCGTTTCCTCGCCGACGGCCGCCAGCGTGATGGTCTTGCCCAGGTCCTGCGACAGGTCGCGGACCAGGCGGCGGAAACGGCCGAACAGCGACGCGATCGGCACCATCCGGATACCCATGGTGGTGTCGCGCAGTTCGTTGGACAGGCGTTCGATGTCCTCGGCCACCGACTTCAGGTGCGCGTCGCCGATGCCCGCCGCCAGCTGCTTCAGCCTGGCCTGGGCGATCACCAGTTCGCCGACCCTGTCCATCAGCTCGTCCAGGCGCTCCGCCTGAACGCGGATGCTTTCGCTGGCCGGGGCCTGGGCGCGGGCGGCTTCGCCCTCGTGGCGCAGATGCTGCTGTTCGGCCAGGGCCGCCTTGATCTTGTCCTCGCTGACCGCACCGCCGCCAACCAGGACCTGACCGAACAGCGGCTTGGTCTCCAGGGCCGCCTCGATGATCGGCTGGGCAATGTCGCCGCGCGCCACCAGGATCTCGCCCAGCCGAAGGTCCGCCGCCTTTTCATCGAGCCGCTGCACCTGCAGATCCATCTCGTCGATGACGAAAATGAAGACATCGTCGATGGCCGCGCGCGGACGCTTGGTGGTCAGCACCACGTCCCACGCCGCATAGCATGACGACGGGTCGATTTCTTCCAGCGGCGGCACCCGATCGGCGAGTCCGACCACCGTGCAACTGCCCAGGTCCCGCAGCTCGTCCAGCAGCACCAGGGGATTGGTGCCGCGTATCAGGGCATCGACGGGCAGGCTGAAGCGGATGCGCCACGTCACGTCTTCCGCTTCGGCCGCCGGACGTGCCGCCGCCTTGCCGGCGGCGGAGCCTTCGCGGGTCAAGCCGACCAGCGCCTCCAGGCTTGCAATCAGCCGGACACCGACGGTGTCGCCGGGCTCGACCGTGCCTTGCAGCAGCGCGCGCATGTGGTCGATGGCGGCAAGGGTGACTCCGATCAGTTCCCTGCTGGGAGCGACCTCGCCCTTGCGCACGCGATCGAATGCCGTCTCCAGGTGATGGGTGAAGCGGGCCAGGGCGTCGAATCCGAACATCGACCCGGATCCCTTGATGGTATGCAGGGCGCGGAACGCGGTATCGACGAGATCGCGGTCGCGGGGAGAGCGCTCGAGGTCGAGCAAGGCGCTCTCCAGTTGCTCGAACAGATCCTGGGCTTCCTGGAGGAAGGTGGCGGCGGGGTCGGTGATCATGAGCCGAGCACCTTCTTCACCACCGCCAGCAGTTGCTCCTGCCGAAACGGCTTGGTTATCCACCCGGTCGCCCCGGCCTGCTTGGCCTGCGCCTTCTTGTCGGGATCGGACTCGGTGGTGAGGAAAAGAATCGGCAGGCCGGTGAAGGCGGGTTGCTTGCGCATCTCGCGGATCAGCGCCAACCCGTCCATCCCGGGCATGTTGAGGTCGGTCACCACCATGGCGATGGCGGTGCCGCAGGCCTTCTTCAGGGCGTCCCGCCCGTCTTCGGCCTCGATGACGTCGTAACCGGCGCCGGCCAGGGTCAGCTTGACCATCTGGCGCATGCTGGCCGAATCGTCGACGGAAAGGATGGTCTTGCTCATGCGCCGGCTCCGGGTGCGAAAACCTCCGCGGGCAGGCCCGCCCGTGACATGGCGGCGGCGACCGGCGGCGAGGCGACCAGACAGAGGCGGCCCCCTTTGGCCCGCATGCTGCGGCGGGCCGCCAGCAACAGCTGAAGGAAGCTCAGATCCGCATCGGTGGCGGCGGAGCAGTCGACCGTGACATCCATGGCGCCCTGGCAGGCGTCAAGTAGCGCCCCGTGCAGCGACGCGCTGGCGCGAATGGAAAGTTCCCCATTGAAGACGACGGTATTGGCGGCATTGGCGGCAGTCATCGGCGGCCTCGCTGGTTCGCATTCGTCTGCACCAACGCTAGGGCCAAACGGCGAAAACCGGCAAGGCGGAAGCCGATGGTCACCAAGTATATGCCGCTGCGACCGAACAGGAGCGGCCGGCTATCCGAACGGACTAGCGGGCCGATCCAGACACTTGGTTTTTCCTACTGTACCGACAAGGCCAGCGACGTTGCCGAGGCCTGTGATTGCCAGATCATTCATGTCGCCGAGGATCAGGCTGTCGCGCCGTATTCGAAGCGATGCGGCCGCCACCTTGACGCGCACGGTGGGTGCCAGTCAGGGTTTGCCGTCCGGCCACGTCGCGGGCCTTCTTGCCCTCATCGGCGAATTCGGGCGGAACCGTGCCGAAAACGTGATTGGCGACATCGCGGCAGGTCGCGCGGCATTTGCTTCCCGGCAGCGGATGGAACTCATTCCGACTGCCCGCTTTTACCCACTCATAGAATTGATCGTCCGACACCACTGCGGATGTATTGTTTTTCGGTAAAGGGTAGATATCCATCCATGCCTTTCTATCATTTGTCTTATATCTAAACATGTCGATAAATTTACGGTTACTTTCGACTACAGCGTCCACCAAATCGTTGGTGTATTCTGTAAACTTGCCGTCATATAATCCTCGAAAACTAGAGATCGCATCTAAACGATTTAGCACGCTGAGCACGGCGTTATCGGTGCTGAGCACGTAGGTGGCATAACCGTCGTAAGCGAACTTTGGGTCAAATTTAATCTCTCTACCATCATCACCCTTCAGAGGCAGGCTCTGCATGAGGTGTGGGACGCACCATTTCAGGCAACTTATGTCATAGACGTAATCATTGTACATGTCGCCTATCTCGTATGTCAGTTTCGCGGCTTCCAATTTTCTGATGCGCTCCGACTCGGCTGATACGACGTTATAATATTTACCTTGATAGATAGATGAGACCGTGGACACCAGTATCGCCACCCATGCAGCCACCGCTTTAGGCGCCCACCGCCGCCGCTTATTAACGTCAACGTTAGTGTCGACGATATTGACGTGGCTCATGTCAATGCCTCCCATTTGGATTTTCTGAATTCGACGCGCTTGGCGATGTCGCCACTGCTGGTGGGGCATGCTCGCCATTCGGGGATTGTTGTGAGCCACTGGGGGCTGTTGCCGCAGGTGCGCTGGGGGCTTCTGTGGGTGGCTTATTGATAGAAATCGGGGCGGGTGGTGGCAGCGGCAAATAGCCCTCTTTAGCCGAAGCGTTGACCGCGCCCCCTGCGCAAAGCACCATTGCCAAAGCCGCCATGCGGTATCCGGGCTTCATCATCACTGCGTCTCCTTACTCGTTGGGAAAAAACAGGAATCTCTGGGTCTGGAATCGCCCGTCCACACCCTTCAACGTATAAATACCAGGTTCAGTTCCTACAAATATGTGTCTACTTTCTCTATCGCTACTTACATCTATATTTACGAGAATATCCATAAGATTCCGACGATGCGACTCACGCAATATCTCGTATAGCTCGACGTGATCGAACTGTACTTTTTCCTGTGTCTTATCCAATAGAACCTTGCCTACCTTTTTCAACAGGCCGTCCCCGCTGTAAACGAGCCGGAACTTGTCGGCTTCTGCCGTAATACCGGCAATCATCTTACCGTTCAGTCCTTTCACTGACGACGGGGACAAGGCCGCGGTCCCCGAGTGGCAGGCGTCGACGAGCAACAGCGCACGGATCGCCGATGGTGACGCCGCGACCGCCGCATGCACGCTTTCGTATTTGACAGGGGTGACCGATTTGTCTCCCAAGTACAATATGCCATCACCGCCATGCCCACCCCAGGCGATCAGCAACTGCCTCGTATCTGCATCATGTATCGCCGCCTGTATGTACGGCCACTCGACATTTTCTTCACACCCGCAGTCGCGACTACAGCTTCCATTCACATTAACTGTCTGCAATACGCGCGAACGAATGCCATATTGCTTGATAACCTCTTTTAATTCACAGACATGGTCTCTTTGGTATTCGCTGGCAATGACAAGTATTGCTGACGTATAATTGTCGTTTATATTGCGATCATAGGCGTATTTGTCATCCCTTATTTTTCCGATAACGCGCTGGAAAGACCGATGATCCGGCAGATCGTCGAGATGACGATCAATCCAACGCCGCTTTTTGTCATCATTTTTTGCCGATACAGCGTCATTGCACTCAATAAGGCCGTCCTCGCGCCGACGCAACACGCCCCTGAACAGTCGTGACAGATCCTCGAAATCATAACTATTCATATTGCCAAGCATTTCCGGGGAATCGCTGGCGATATCTTTGTATGCACCCTTCACAAGATCGCGCAATTCAATGGCATCAATGTTTGCGCCATTAGGATCTACTTCAGGATATGACATTTTTTCTGTTGGATCGGAAACATATTCGACGAGCTTCGCATCCGGCGGCAGGTTGTTGAGTCCGTTGAACAGCGACCGGCGGCGCTCCCTCAACTTCTGGAAGTCAACAGTGAGGAATCTAAATATTTCCCTGACATTGTCCAGGCCGTTGCCGTCACAATCATAATAGTAACAGTATTGACGTATATTTTTGTCATATTCGCTTGGGCCAGACAACGTTATTTTCATGTTCCTGTCGGAATATGCTTCCGGGCATATGCTTGTGTAATCGGGGTCATATTTTTTTAGATTAAGAGCATTTCGAAAATTCACCCCATTACCACAAATAGCATTCGTCAGTTTCTGCGCACCCGCCGCATCTGTCATGCCGACGTGGATGGCAACAGAAACCGCGTCGATTAAATGCTCCGGCGCGACATAATAAACGTCGGGGTTGCTGTCATCCTGGAGTACCTCCTTTATAATTTTCAGCTCGACAGAATCTTTTTCCTTGTCAAACCGCTCTCTCAGGCCGGTTTCAGACAGAAAGGTGTCTTTCGACCTTTTGGGAATTGCGATAACGTCGCCGCGCCTTCGGTTCTCTTGCGTCAGTTCGCACAGACGGCAAACGCGCTTCTCCGCCTTTCTCCTTCTATCGTCTGTCGGCAATACCTTATCGCATTTTTGTTTCGCCAAATCGGCGCAACTATTCCCTTGCCCCAGCAGTCGTACGGCCTTGTCGAGGACAGCGGGAATCTGGAAGGAATTGTGCCGATTGTCGACCAGCGTCGCCGCCGAATACGCCACGGCGATTTCGGCAAGGCGGAGCCTGTCCTCGTTGGTCAGACCGGGAGGTTTCCTTCCTTCCTTTTTGGCGAGTCCCGGACATTCATCGCCCGCCTTTTCGCCTTGGATGGCGGCGGACAATACCGTTTCCAGCATGTCGAACGGTTCCCTTGCATCGGCAAAGGCGGGCGATTTTACAGGCTCTTTCGATTCATTGTTTTCCTGGGCGATTCGTGTCGCCGACGCGTACCCGACCTGATAGAGCGCGCTTGTGGTTTCCGGTGGCCAGGCCAAGGGCCTGTCGCATCCCGCCAGGGCCAGTGCACACACGGCGATCACGGCGGGCATGGCGCGGAGGGGCGTCATGGAGGAGCCCCCCCGTCCTTAAATGGAGCGCGGGGTTCGATGACGCGGAGATGGCGTTCATCCACCCTATTCGAGATGCGGTCCCAGAAGCCGCGGCTGAAATACGACAGGCCTTGGTACGACATCGAACCGGATGTCGGCGTGATCAGGTCGTAGTCGGCGGTGAACAGTTCGAGCGGATACGGCGCGACGAGAATGTCGTTGGTGAAGGCGGATTCGGCGGGACTCTTCTGGGTGCCGCGCGCATCGTAGCGGGTCACTTCGTCGAACCTGACGACCTGCGACATCGCCTCGGACATGGCGAGGGTATCGACCGACCCACTGAGCGAGAAGATCGCCGGGTAGCCGTCGAACAGCACCTTGCCGACGCTGTAGTCGGCGACGACGACGCGCCTGGCCCCCTGGCGCCGCGAATGGTTCGCCACCTGCCCGGTGAACCAGCTCGTATCGTGCACGCCGACGATCAGGCCGAGAACATCGACTGAGACGGCTCCCCCTTTGTTGCCGTTGTTGACGGCGCCGCCAGCATACAGCGACACGATCGATTGCTCCGCCACGATGCGCTTCAGGGCGATGTCGCCCGACTCCGCCCGCAGTGTCGGCCTCGCGCCGGAAAAATTGATCGTGGCTTCCGGCATCCACAAGTTGTCGACATCGGCATCGCCGGTGAACGTGACCGTATTCGCCGTGACGCCGAGGCGAGCCACGTTTCTGACGGTACCGAGCGTGACGGAACCGCCCACCGCGGTCAGCGTCAGGTCCAAAGGAGTTGATTGCGGCTCGATGCTTCCAAGGGTTTCGATGCTGTCCGCCGTCAGCGTCAGTGCGTGGCTGAACGTGGTCGTCCCGGATAGCGCGATGTCGCTGCGGGCGGTGATGGAATCGCTGTCGAGTTTTATTGCTCCCGCCGTCACCGCCAGGCTGTTCAGGGGGGCGAAGCCGCCGACGACGCCGTCGAATTCCACCGTGCCCGCGCCGCCGCTGTCGGTGACCTTGAGATCGAAGTTGCCGTTCACCGTGCTGGCCGGACCCGAGAACAGGATCGTCCCGTTGCCCGTGGTCGTCAGGGTCTCGGCCGACAGCAGCGTCACCGGGCCGGTGTAGGTCTGGCCGTTGGTGGTCTTGACTCCGGTGGTGGCGCTGCCGCCGTTGAGGTTGATGGTTCCCGCCGTCACCGCCAGGCTGGTCAGCGCCGCGCCGCCCTCGCCGACCAAGCCACCGAAGGTGACGGTGCCGGTGGGGTTGGAAACCGCCAGCGCTTTCGCGCCGTCCACCGTCGACGCGAAGTCGATCGTGCCGCCGGCATCGGTCAGCTTGTTGTCCGTGCCCAGCGTCACCGGGCCGGAATAGGTCTGGCCGTTGGTGGTCTTGACCCCGGTGGTGGCGCTGCCGCCGCTGAGGTTGATGGTTCCCGCCGTCACCGCCAGGCTGTTCAGGGCGACGGAACCGCCGACGACGCCGTCGAAGGTGACGGTGCCGGTGGGATTGGAAACCGCCAGCGCTTCCGCGCCGTCCACCGTCGACGCGAAGTCGATCGTGCCGCCGGCATCGGTCAGCTTGTTGTCCGTGCCCAGCGTCACCGGGCCGGAATAGGTCTGGCCGTTGGTAGTCTTGACTCCGGTGGTGGCGCTGCCGCCGTTGAGATTGATGGCCGCCGCCGTCACCGCCAGGCTGGTCAGGGCCGCACCGCCCTCGCCGACCAAGCCGCCGAAGGTGACGGTGCCGGTGGGGTTGGAAACCGCCAGCGCTTTCGCGCCGTCCACCGTCGACGCGAAGTCGATCGTGCCGCCGGCATCGGTCAGCTTGTTGTCCGTGCCCAGCGTCACCGGGCCGGA
>Ga0265331_10000189_pt1 | contig 75772 bp, 63 predicted proteins | sample 41923metaG_FD_202088 | JGI IMG/M metagenome (GOLD analysis project Ga0265331, IMG submission 202088) | Rhizosphere microbial communities from Carex aquatilis grown in University of Washington, Seatle, WA, United States - 4-19-23 metaG | ecosystem: Host-associated > Plants > Roots > Rhizosphere... | reverse complement strand
TAACGCCTGGCTCGGTAACTTCCGTCGCTTGGTCGTGCGCTACGACCGCTCGCTCACGATCTATGGGGCCTTCTTTCATATCGCTTGCTTCATGATCGTCTTGCGGAGGGTTGTGCAATAGCTTCTAAGCAATGGTTGGGCTTATCTTCAAAAGCCATTCCTGCCAGACCAATTCTTAGCCCAGGTCAGAGACACACTCAGGATGTCGCACTGAGGTTAAGTTCGACTTTGCAAGTCCTGCTAATTGGGAACAGCGATCTCCGCTGGCAACTCGTCTCAGCCTGTTTGCTGATAGCGGTACTCCTAAAACTGTTCGGGGTCTGTATAACTATCTCTGTAATAAGGGACGCTATATCCCCTAAAATCTTCTTGCGGATAAAGCTCAATGTGAATCTTGTGGCGATTATTTTTGTCAGGACTCTTCGATCGTTTCGTCTCAACAGCTGCTTCATGCAGTGGTTCATACGTAAGGACATACTGGTATCGCACCGCCATTCCAATTGTCCGAACAATGCGCCAAATATCGTCTACCGTTTTCGCAGTAAAGACGCCTCCACCGGTTCCTTGTGTTAAAACGCGCAGGTTATGCGGTCCTTGACGCTCCGCAGGACCGATGTATTCCACCTCTGGGCCAGCCATGAGAAAACCGGGAAGGTTCGGCCATGGTACCCCTTTGGCCCGTTGTTTGTCCGCTCGGTGAAAAAGGGGTTCATAAGCAGGCCCTGCCATTATTGCAAAAACAGGCAGGTCAGCTTCCTCTAGAAGATGCTCTGTTTCATAAAGATTGTATCTACTGTTGTTGTCTCCTCCGTCTGAGATGATAACCATCGCGCGACGCTGATTGGCCGCATCCTGGTTCGCCACCGTTGCCCCCAAATAGATTCCGTCAAACAAAGAAGTCCTCCCATACATCGCCGTCAATAAAAAAGGAAATCTCCGGGAGAGGTCCTCCTGATCGCGTGTGAAATCGATGAGCCGATGCGCCCGAGTGGCAACGGCCACTACAGAGTATTCGTCACACGACTGACACTGTTCATCCATGGGATCAAGCAGCGAGAATGCCGCTTCTTGTACGAAGGGGATCTTAGAAGTCATACTATCGCTCAAGTCCGCAAGAATTACGAATGAAACTGGTCTTCGAACCCTGTCAAGATGCAATATTTGTTGGACTACCCCATCATCGATCAACCGGAAGTCGGTTTTTTTGAGGTTTATTGCGACCGAACCTTTTTCATCGAAAACAATCAGGGGAACCTGCACTAACTCAACATTGGAGATGATACGAGTATGCGAGCTCTTCTGTGCCAGCGCGAGAATTCCGCTTGTGAAGTATACATATAAACAAAAGCCGATTAGACAGGATTGGCCTCGCTTTGCTTTATTAGGACCTCGTATCCAGTAAAGTATTCTCATCAAAATATATCGTTTTCTCGCCCGCGAGGGCGCGGGAACTCCACAGCAAAAGATACCTGGGCCCCGCCACCGGTCGATCCCTGACGTGGGCATGTGGTAGCTTCACAGACTGGATTTCCCTGCTGCAAAAAGTGCCCGCTAACGATCTCCTCGCCGAGGCGGAAACATACCGCTCCTACGCATCCCATCCGTGATGTGAGGGTGAACATAGCACCTTGCAGATGGTTGGTCTCAACCCCGAGGGAATTCGTCCCGTTGTGGAATTGACCAGCGTAGGAAACTCCGATCCGCATTGGGATGCCACGAACTTTTAGACGGAGAATGGGACCTGCAAGAGCGGAATAGCCTCCCTTAGTTAATTGAGTTACGTGGTAGTCGGAGAACTCCCCACCGCCGGAGATGCCAAAATGAAGGGACACCCAAAGGTCTCCCACGACCCGGGCGACATTTGCCGTGCCGTGGCCGAAGCCGATGTGATTTTCCAACGGAGAAAAAGTATCACTCAAATCGATTTCGTAACGACGACTGAACGGTTGTTCGATTGAAGCCTTAAAGCCTCCGGAATCGTTCCCAAATTCCGATCCTCCAGCCCCGCCTAATAAAATCCGTGTTTGCGCCCGTGCGGGGACCACAATTCCAAAAGCGGTTATTCCCACCGATACGGCCAAGAATAACAGCTTCCAAACCACCCGCATGTTTAGCCGCATCCTTCTGACTTGTAAAATCATCGCCATTTCGACCTCCTCATTCGATTAGAACCTGCTTCTTGTGAATCCTTCCTCACTTTGGGCCGAAGTGAATTCCAGTCGACTCGTACAAAACGGCAAATGAAATTACCACTAAGTAATGGTCTTGCGGGTCTGCCTGTACGGTAATGAAGGTACTCTTTCACCCAAAGCACGTACCTTGCCGTTTCTAAGTGGGCACAATTAGATGATTCTTAAGGGGTTGGACCAGCATCCATTGGCGGAGGGTTTTCAGGCGGACCAATTTGAAACCAGTCTTATTGATTTTAATCCCATACTTGAACTCGACTCTCTTCTGCAAACTCGCGTATTTCGCGCGGTTTACTAAAATCCAATAAACCATGCCGATTCCGCTACGCCATTGCGGCATTTTCCGTGCTGCTGTAGTATCGCCGCCAGCGGAGGGCCATCTCATCGCTACCGCGGGAACGATTGCTGGTCCGGTTTCGAGCGCGCTTGCGGCTGCAGATGGTGCGCGGCCCGAGCGCATGGTTTCGCTCGACGTTTTCCGCGGGATCACCATCGCCGCGATGATTCTGGTGAACGACCCCGGCTCGTGGGGACACATCTATCCGCCGTTGGAGCACGCGGAGTGGAATGGGTGGACTCCGACCGACCTTATCTTTCCGTTTTTTCTCTTCATTGTCGGTGTCTCGCTCACCTTATCGTTTGCGTCTCGACTGGCGCGAGGTTTGACTGGAGCCTCACTCGCGATCCATGTCTTGCGCCGCAGCGTGCTGATTTTTGCAATCGGGCTTTTCCTGAATGGTTTTCCGAACTTCGATTTTCATACGATTCGAATCATGGGTGTGCTGCAGCGCATTGCGCTGTGCTATCTCGGAGTGGGGTTGCTCTATTTGGCTACCTACCGACGAGAGGTTGGCGCCGACGGAAAAGTGCGCGCGCGGGCCAATATTGCCGTGATTGCGGGCGTCGCGGTAGCCTTGCTGTTGGGTTACTGGGCGCTGATGACGTTTGTGCCCGTGCCCGGATACGGCGCGGGACATCTGGGCAAGGTTGAAAATCTTGGCGCTTATATCGACCGCGCTCTAATGCACGGTCATTTGTGGTCGGAGTCCAAAACGTGGGACCCCGAGGGTCTGCTTTCCACGTTGCCGGCCTTTGCTACGGCGCTGATGGGGATTCTGGCGGGCGAATGGATCCGGTCCGGGCGAAAAGATACACGTAAAGTTGCAGGTTTGGCGCTCGCCGGAGCTGGATTCATGGTTTTGGGCCGATTGCTGCATCCTTATTTTCCGATTAACAAGAACTTGTGGACCAGCACGTTTGTGTTGTTCACCGGCGGCTTTGCCATGCTGGTCCTTGCACTGTGCTATTGGATTGTGGATGTGCGCGGGTGGAGAAAATGGGCCACACCATTTCTGGTTTTCGGCATGAATGCGATTCTGGCTTATGCGCTGGCGGCGCTGGTCTCGGAAATCAGCACCGACTTTGACTTCGTGGTGTCCGGCGATCGCGATCGGACGTTGCATGGCTGGGTGTATGAAAAATGGTTCGTTCCCTATGCCAATCCGACGAACGCTTCGCTGGCGTTCGCCATATTTTTTGTGGCGGTGATTTTTGCGCTGCTATGGCCGTTGTACCGAAGGAAGATTTTTGTGCGCGTTTGAGGGGAATCTACGGGTTCCACGCATGGGGACAAGCAGGCTTGGCCGGATGGCTCTTTTTAACCTGCCCGTAATATTTGCCCCCCTACCCATCCGTGTAGGATAGTGTCTTCGCAGCCCAGGGGATACGGTGCGAAGTCCGCGCGAAAGAAACTGAATGAAACGTGCTCTGCTGATCGAAGACGACCGCGATATTGTCGAGTTGGTTCGCTACAACCTCGAACGCGAAGGATTTCAAGTGGCCTCCGCGATGGATGGGGCGACCGGCCTGGTGCAGCTGCGAAAGACGCCGCCGGACATTTTATTGCTCGATCTGATGCTGCCGAAGCTTTCGGGCCTGGAAATCTGCAAGGAAATCCGGCGTGACCAGGCCCTGAATCGACTGCCGATCCTGATGCTGACTGCGCGTGGGGAGGAAGCGGACCGCGTAGTCGGACTCGAGATGGGCGCCGACGATTATGTTACCAAGCCTTTCAGCCCGCGCGAACTTGTGGCCCGGGTGAAAGCACTGTTGCGACGCGCGGAACCACCGGGAGAGACCCAGCGCACGATCGAGTCGCGGGGATTGACGATCGATCCGTCTTCGTACCGCGTCACGCATGACAACAAGCCGGTAACGCTCTCAACGCTCGAATTCCGATTGCTATACTATCTGGCGACGCGGCCGAATCGTGTGTTCACGCGCGATCAGTTGCTGGATGCCGTATGGGGCACGGAGCGCTTTGTAACCCCGCGCAGCGTGGACGTGTATATTCGCCGGCTGCGTGAAAAAGTTGAAATCGACGCCGATCAGCCGATATTTCTGAAGACTGTGCGTGGAGCGGGCTATATGTTCGAAAGCGCTTCGCGATCCGAAGAATAGGAATGAAGACTCTGTGCGTGTGAGCCTATCCTGGCGGCTCGGGCTGGCCAACCTGGCGCTGGTGCTCCTGGTCCTTGCTGGTTCCTATTGGTTTGTTGCGACACAGATCGCCCCCGATGCGATCACGGTCGTCCGGCAGGCCCTACTTTTTGCGGCAATTGGAATTGTGGTTCTGACCTTCGCGGTTCTTTCTGTTTATTCTCTTCTCTTTTCGTCTCGCATCGACCGGGTGAAACAGTTCGCTGAGCGCGCCGCCGGCGGAGATTTTACGCCCCTGGAGAGAGACGCTCATCGCGACGAGCTCGAAGGCCTTGCCAATTCGCTGAATTCCACAGTGGCGCAGTTCGCAAAAACCATCCGCACTTTGACTGACGAGCGCAATCAGTCCGCGGCCATCCTTGCGAGCATGGTCGAGGGCGTGGCCGTGGTCAGCGGCGACCAGCGTATTCTTTTCTGCAATCGAGCCTTCGAACAGATTCTGGAACTGCCGGAGGGGATTTCGAAGGGACGAAAACTGGTGGAAGCGATACGTCAGGCCGAACTGGTTTCAGCGGTGCGCCAGGTCCTGACCGGTGGAGATGAAGTTACCGGTGAAGTCGAGGTGGGGACGATACGGCCACGCAGTTTCAGTGTGACGGCTGCCCCGGTGCGGGCCGCAGGGGCCAATAGCGCTGTGCTAGTACTTCACGACATCACGGAGCTTCGGCGCCTGGAGCGCGTGCGCCGCGATTTCGTGGCCAATGTTTCGCACGAATTCAAAACGCCGTTGACGGCGATTCAGGGATTTGCGGAGACGTTGCTCGGCGGCGCGCTCGATGACATGGCCAATCGCACGCGATTCGTGGAAATCATCCGCGAACACGCGCAACGCCTGACGCGGCTCACCAACGATCTGCTCAAGCTGTCGAGAATCGAGGCCGGGCGGCTCGAACTCGAGACGCGCCCGGTAAACGTGGCCGCGCTGGTGAACAGCTGCGTGGAAATCGCGCGATTCAAGGCAGAGGCAAAAGGGCTGCACATCGCCGTCGATTTGCCCGAAGGACTCCCTCCTATACGCGGCGACAGTTCCCAGTTGGGTGAGGTACTTCAGAATCTGATCGATAACGCGCTGCAGTACACGCCGGCGGGCGGACGCATTGATGTGTCGGCGTATTGGAACGGCCACGAAGTGATCTTTATGGTTGCCGATACGGGGATTGGGATTCCGGAAGCCGATCTGGAACGCATCTTCGAGCGATTCTACCGTGTGGACGCTGCGCGGTCGCGCGAAGCAGGTGGCACCGGGCTGGGTTTGTCGATCGCCCGGCATATCGTCGACGCGCACGGCGGGCGCATTTGGGTGGAGAGCGCGGTAGGACAGGGTTCGCGGTTTCGCTTCAGCATCGATTCAGCCTCGTAAAGCCTTCGCGGGATATTTACCTCGTTTTCATTCACTTTTCACATGGCTACGGTAATCTCGCGTTGCCAATGCAAGGCCTTGTGGAGGGTGACGAGATGGCAGCTCCCGCAACCAACCTACAGACCGTATATGAGGACGTTCTCGCCAACTACCTGGTCTCGATGGCGCGAACCGTCGAGGGCAGTGTCGAGCATGCTCTGGATGCGCTGTTGCGCCCGAATGCGGAGCGGGCCGCGGCGCTGTCCAGCCAGGTGTTTCTTGTCGAGCCACGCATCAATGAGATGGAAATGTTGATCGACGATCACGCCGTGCGGATGCTGCGCACGGGCTTGCTGGAAGATGAAGAAATTCGCCGCGTGGTGGCGTCGCAGAAAATTGCCAACGATCTGGAACGCATCGGCGATCTCGCCGTCAACATTTCAGAGCGCGTGATTTCGCTGTCGGGAATGAATGTGACCGAAACGCCCCAGGAATTGGAGCCGATGAGCGGGGCGGTGCGCGGGATGCTCGGACGCAGCCTGGGCGCGCTCATCTTTCGAAATGTGGTTCTGGCCGGCGAAGTGTTGGAAGCGGACGACGTGGTGGATCGCTATCGCGATCAGATATTCGAACATCTGCTCGCGGGGATGATTCAGGAACCTTCGAAGGCCGCGCCGCACCTGCAATTCGTGCTGGCGACGCGCTACCTCGAACGCATTGCGGATCATTCCACCAACATTGCCGAGGACATTATTTTTTGGGTGCGAGGTTTGGACGTGCGTCACGGACGCGCGCGCCTCAACGTGGATGAGAAGAATTATCCAGGAATGAAGTCCTGAGCCGCGAAATGAATTTTGCGTTTAGGGCGAAAACTTTCCTCGTTGTAACCCCACCCTGGGCCGGCGCTCCCCTGGCGTCGGCCCAACCTCCTTTATTAAATTGAATTAATTGAGTGACTTGCATGGGTCTGTTGAATTTAATCTTCCAGCAATGCCTTGTAACACGGCTGTAATAATTAAGAGTCAAAATCCACGTCGAAATTAAGGGAGAAAACAGAAAATGAGAAATGTAAGAGTGCTCTGCGTATTGGCGCTGTTGCTTGCGATTGGAACGGTTAGTGTCTTGGCGGCGGGGCAGGTTCTGCTTAACGCTGCCGGAGCAACGTTCCCATACCCGATTTATTCCAAGTGGTTCGATCAATATCATCAAACGCACGGCAACGTGCAGATCAATTATCAATCGATTGGTTCAGGCGGCGGCATTCGCCAGCTGCTCGACAAGACCGTGGATTTCGGTGCCTCCGACGGACCGATGTCGGATGAACAGCTAAAGACTGCCAGTGTGCCCATACTTCATTTCCCGACGGTGTTGGGCGCGGACATCCCCAGCTACAATGTGCCTGGCGTGCAGACCGACTTGAATTTCACGCCCGAAGCGCTGGCCGGAATATTCCTCGGAAAGATCACGAAGTGGAACGATCCGGCGATTGCGTCTGCAAACCCGGGCGTGAAATTGCCTGGTGACGATATCGTCGTCGTGCATCGCTCGGATGGCAGCGGCACGACCTACATCTGGACCGACTACCTTTCCAAGGTAAGCCCGGAATGGCAGTCGAAAGCGGGCAAAGGGACTTCGGTGAACTGGCCAGTCGGTTTGGGCGGCAAGGGTAACGAAGGAGTTTCCTCGCTCATCCAGCAAACTCCTGGAGCCATTGGCTACATCGAATTGATTTTTGCCATCCAAAACAAGCTGCCCTACGGCAAAGTGAAGAATGCCGCCGGCGTATTTATCAAGGCCGATCTGGCGAGCGTATCGGCAGCCGCCGCGGCCACATCGAAAATGATGCCGGAAGATTTCCGCGTCTCGATCACCAACCCGCCCGCTGCCAACGCCAAGGCAGCCTATCCGATCGCCAGCTTTACATGGCTTCTGATACCGTCGAAGTTTACGGACGCAACCAAGCGTGACGTGGTAAAAGACTTCCTGAAGTGGATGATTACGGACGGGCAGAATTCGGTGGAAGCACTTTCGTACGCCAAGCTGCCCAAGGAAGTTGTTGCCAAGGAAATGAAAGCGATCGCGCTGGTTCAGTAGTTAGCTGAATGGACCGGGACCAATAATGGCCACCACACCCAATGCAACAACGCCGGCGGACTTCGCATGGAGCCCGCGGGCGTTGCTGCGCCGCATTCAGGATGCCGATGAGATCGCACATCTGGTCACGCTGATTGCTGCGGCTACCCTGCTTCTGATCACCGTATTGCTGGTGTACCAGCTCTGGGTTCTTTCCGCCGAGGCGCGGGCCAAATTCGGATGGAGCTTTTTCGTAACGCAAACCTGGGATCCCGTCTCCGGCGATTTCGGCGCTCTCACGTTTATTTATGGAACTCTGGTCACTTCCGCGGTAGCGCTGTTTATTGCGGTTCCTCTGGGCGTCGGCGCCGCCATTTTCCTGGCTGAACTTGCGCCGCCAAAGCTCTCTTCTTCTCTTACCTTCGTGAGCGATCTGCTTGCAGCGGTCCCCAGTGTGATTTACGGTTTGCTGGGCGTGTTCCTGCTCGTACCGATCATGCGAACCAGCGTCCAGCCATTTCTAAAGCATACGCTCGGTTTCCTGCCCTTATTCAGGGGGCCTGCTTATGGGATTGGATTCCTTACCGCAGGTATTGTTCTGGCGATCATGATCGTGCCGTTCGTCCTATCCGTTTCCCGCGAAGTCCTACTGGCGGTACCGCGCGATCAAAGAGAAGCAGCTCTAGCGCTGGGCGCGACCAAGTGGGAATCTACCGCGAAAGTGGTTGTGCCTGCGGCCCGAATCGGCATTTTCGGTTCGGTGTTTCTGGCCTTGGCGCGAGCACTGGGCGAAACGATGGCCGTAACCATGGTGATCGGCAATAATCCGAAAATTGCCGCGTCCCTGTTTTCGCCTGGATATTCGATCGCGGCAGTGCTCGCCAATGAATTTTCCGAGGCCACCGGAAATTTGTACCTGAGCGCCTTAATCGAATTGGGGCTGGTGCTTTTTATTCTGACATTCATACTCAATGGCCTTGCGCGGCTCTTGATTGTGGTGACTACATCGCGGGGTAGCGGGGTGTTGCCGACATGAGCGCCCGCATGATTTGGCGAAAATCGCTGAACCTGTTCATGCTTTCCCTGACAGCACTTTGCGCGTTGCTCACGGTTTCAGCGTTGTTTTTTATTCTCGGCTATCTGATGTACAACGGCGGAAAAGACCTTTCGTGGAACTTTTTCACACATCTGCCGGCTCCGGTGGGCGAAGAGGGCGGTGGAATGGCCAATGCCATCGTGGGGACGCTGAAGCTAATGCTCCTGGCTGCGGTCATCGGAGTCCCGATCGGGCTGCTGGGCGGGGTTTACCTGGCTGAATTTGGCGGCAAGACTATGCCGTTCCTGATTCGCTATACGGCAGACCTTCTAAACGGCGTACCGTCGATTGTGATCGGTATTTTTGCGTACGCATTGGTTGTAATGCCGATGCATCACTTTTCCACGCTGGCAGGCGGCTTTGCTCTGGGAATCATGGTTATCCCGACCGTCCTCCGAAATACCGAAAGTTTCTTGCGTGATGTGCCGCGCGCGCTACGCGAGGGTTCCTTTGCCCTGGGCACGAATAAGTGGCGCATGATTGCGACTGTGGTTCTCCCGGCGGCTTCCCGTGGTATTCTTACCGGCGTCCTTTTGGCCCTGGCGCGCGTGGCCGGAGAGACGGCGCCGCTTATTTTCACGGCGTTCGGCAACCGCTATTGGAGCCCCGGATGGATGCAGCCGACATCATCACTTCCCGTTATTATTTACACCTACGCGACCGGACCGTACGAAGACTGGCACAGGCAGGCTTGGGCCGCGGGACTGGTGCTTCTTGGGTTGGTATTGTTGACAAATATCCTGGTCCGCACGTTTTTGGGAGGCGGTACCTCGTACGAGAGGTCATGAACAATGGACGCTGCATTTCCACTCATGGAGAATTCGGGCGCGGGAGCCTCTACCGCTGCGTCCAAGACTAAAGTGACTTCCGACAGCTCAACTACGACCACGCCGGGCGTTAACACGCTACGCATGAAGGTAACTAAGCTCAATTTCTACTATGGCAAGGTTCATGCACTCCATAGCGTTTCGTTGGACATTGCCACCAATCGCGTGACGGCCATGATTGGGCCTTCGGGTTGCGGCAAATCGACTCTTCTTCGAACGCTCAACCGCATGCACGAAACGCTCCGACACACGCGCCTGGAAGGCGAGATCACGCTGGACGGCGCCAATATTCTCACGATGGATGTCACGAAGCTGCGCCGCATGGTTGGAATGGTTTTCCAAAAGCCCAATCCGTTTCCAAAGTCGATTTACGATAATGTGGCCTACGGCCTGCGCATCAACGGCCACAAAGGCCGTCTGGACGACGCAGTGGAAAAGAGCCTGCGCCGCGCCTCGCTCTGGGACGAAGTGAAGGACAAGCTGCAAAAGTCGGCCTACGCGCTCTCCGGCGGGCAGCAACAGAGATTGTGCATTGCCCGGGCGCTGGCGGTCGATCCCGAGGTTCTGCTGCTGGACGAGCCCTGCTCGGCGCTGGACCCCGTTAATACAGCGAAGATTGAGGAACTGCTGTTCGAATTGAAGCCGTCCTGCACGCTGGTGATCGTCACGCACAACATGCAACAAGCAGCCCGCGTCAGTGACTCGACGGCATTCATGCTGAACGGCGACCTGATCGAGTTTTCACCGACACCGCAAATGTTCACGACGCCATCGGACGCGCGCACAGAGGCCTATATCACGGGCCGGTTCGGATGAGGTCGTCGGGTCTTACCAGCAGCAGGGCCACAGAGAGGATGTAACGGATGGAACGACATTTTGAACGAGACTTAGGTGAACTGAAAGAGCGGCTGCTCTGGATGGGGAGCCTCGCCGAGCGAGCCGTCCATCAGGCGGTTCATGCCGTGCTTGAAGCGGACGAAAAGCTCGCTGATTCCGTACTCAACGAAGAAAACTCGATCAACGAACTGCAGATCGAAATCGACGACCGCGTCGTGCAACTCCTGGCATTGCAGCAACTCATGGCTGCGGACCTTCGTTTTGTGCTGGCCATCGCACGGATCAATAACGACCTGGAACGCATCGGCGACCAGGCGGTCAATATCGCGCAGTCCGCGAAACGCATTCTGCGCCATCCCCGCGTGAAGCCCTATGTCGATCTGCCGCGGATGGGAGAGCTGGCGGAAAAAATGATGCGGGACAGCCTCGATTCGCTGGTGCGGCGCGACGTGGATTTCGCGCGCTCGGTGCTCTCGCGCGACGATCAAGTGGACCAGCTCCGCGATCAGATTTTTCGCGAACTGCTGAGCTACATGATGGGCGATTCGTCGGTGGTCTTTCCGGCGTTTGAGTTGATTCTGGTGGCCAAGAATCTGGAGCGCATTGCCGACCACGCCACGAACATCGCGGAAGACGTGATCTACATGGTCGCCGGAAGCGATGTCCGCCATTCCACTGCGGACCGAAGTTCGAATTAAACCCCGGAATGCAACGCTACCCCTGGGGCCATTCTGTTATCTGCGCCTAAGGCAGATCCAGGAGAAGAAAATCCGCTGCGGCTCCGCCCTTTGTCCCAGTGGCCGACAGTTGCAACTCTTGCTCTTTTGTAACTCGCGCCTGATCTCCTGCTGCGAGTGTTTCCCCGTTTAATTTCAGTTCGCCGCCGATTACAAAGACGTAAGCTCGGCGTCTCTGGGCCAGCTCGTGCGTCGTGGATTGGCCAGGCGTCAGCAGCGAAGTATAGATTTTCGCGTCCTGATGAATCTGGATGGCGTCACTCGATGAATCATCTCTGGGCGAGCCATTGCTGCCCGCAGGAACGGCGATTGGCAACAGTTTGCCGGTACGATCAGCCAAGGAAAAACTCTTTTGCTCCCACGAGGGCTTCAGATTATCGACTGAAGGCGTAATCCAGAGCTGTATCAAATGCACCGGCTCCTTTTTGGAAGGATTGTATTCGGAATGCAGCACGCCCGTCCCTGCGCTCATGCGCTGGATTTCGCCGGGGCGGATGACCCCGACATTGCCCATATTGTCTTTGTGTTCGAGGGCCCCTTCGATGATGTAGGTGACGATCTCCATCTCGCGATGCCCGTGCATGGGAAAGCCGCCTGCGGGCGCCACAACATCATCGTTGAATACGCGAAGGGGGCCAAAATTCATGTTGGATGGGTCGTGATAATGGTCGAAAGAGAAATGCCAGTAGGTGGTAAGCCAATCTGTTTCAAAGCGATAGCGTTGGTTCGAACGGATCGTCTGGATCATGATGGATCCTCCGGGCAGCACTTGAATTGCGGCACATTGTGCTTGCTGTCTTGTTCAGATGCAATGTTTAGATGTAGTTGCTCTTGATCGGTTGCAACGTTCAAACTCCCGCTCCCCTCCAGTTAGATTATCTGGAGATTGAGACTTTTTCCTCGAGAAGTTCAAAGAGATACTTATTGAACTCGGCAAAGTTGAAGGGTTTTTGCTGGGGTGCAAATTGGAAACGGTGTCGTCCAAATTAGACGACGTGGTTGTTGTTGCGATGGTGACGAAGGCAATAAATGGGGTACCGATTTTCAGGTACAGGGTGAAAGAACCATAGAGCTAAGAGTTAAGGACCATTGTCCGCCTTGCGCAGGTACGTTCATCGGCTGTAGGATGCCTGATCAGTTCTCGCCCGTCTCGCCCGGCCGAATCTGGCTTAATTGAAACGATGGCGGCGCCGGAGCCATCTATTTAGGAGCAGCTACCTGATGAGGCTCCTCGTACCCACTTCGATTGTCTTCCTCCTAATGAGCATGAGCACCGGTCTGTTAGCCCTCCAGCGCGGGGGATTCCAGGAGGATCCGTACTCCGCGCGGGAAGCGCGTACTTACTACGAAAATGGCGATTTGAAGAGCGAGTATGCGTGGTCGCGGCTGCGCTATTCCTCGGCGAGCAATTATGGGGGCTACGGCTTCTACGGCGGGGGGAATTGGTCCCGCGACTATCCCAAAGCCGACCGGCAATTCCTGATTGCCCTGAAACGCCTCACCCGGATTCAGGCCCGGCCCACAGAGCAAGTTGTGACCCTCGACAGCGACGATATTTTCAACTATCCCTGGGTGTATGCCGTGCAGGTGCAGACGTGGACCTTCACCGACGCCGAGGCCAAGCGGCTGCGCGAGTACCTGCTCAAGGGCGGGTTCATCATGGTGGACGATTTCCACGGCACCACCGATTGGGAACACTTCATGAGCGGGATGCTCATGGTGTTCCCCGACCGTCCCATCGAGGACCTAAGCGACAAGGACGAACTGTTTCACGTGCTCTACGATTTGAGCGAGCGTTTTCAGGTGCCCGGCGAGCAGTACGTCAGCACGGGGCGCACGTATGAGAAGGACGGCTACGTTCCCGCTTGGCGTGGGATTCGCGACGATAACGGGCGGGTGATGGTCGCGATCTGCTACAACATGCACCTGGGCGACGCATGGGAATGGGCCGACGATCCGCGCTACCCGGAAAAGTTCGCGTCGCTGGCGTTTCGGATCGGCATCAATTACGTCATGTATGGAATGACGCACTGACGGCGATCTTCTTGCCGTGAACCAAGCACTAAAAGATCCTGAAATCTTATGTTCGAGTTCTTATTCAAATATCCGCGCACGGTTTTCTCCAGGGGCGAGTTTGTCCTGCTCGGCGGCTGGCCGAAGTGGATTTTGTTCATTCTGCTTCTTGCCGCCGCAGGCGGATTGGCGTGGCTGATTCGGTCGAAGTTGCCGCAGGCCTCTCCGCACATTCGAAACTGGAAGGCCGGCGCGATCTGGCTGCTGCAATTCGCGATGGCCGCGTTGCTGCTGATCCTGTTGTGGCAGCCAGCAATCATGGTGGCTGAACTTAGACCGCAGCAAAATATTATCGCGGTGCTGGTGGACGATTCGCGCAGCATGGCGATTGCGGAGAACGGCGCGACGCGGGAATCGCAGGCTGTAAAAGCGCTAGATAGCGGCGTCCTCGACCAATTGCAAAAGAAATTTCAGGTGCGCCTCTATCGCGCTGATGGACGACTCACGCGCATCGCGAAGTTGGACGATTTGAAAACGGCAACTCCTGCGCCCGCCACGCGCATCGGCGATGGTCTGAACCAACTTGCCGGCGAAGAAGCCGACTTGCCCATCGGCGCAGTGGTGCTGCTCAGCGACGGCGCTGACAACTCTGGCGGAATCGATCTGGACACAATTTCCACGTTTCGCAGTCGTCGCATTCCGGTGCACACCGTCGGGTTTGGTGCGGAGCAAACACCGCACGATATCGAAATCAACGATGCGGTTGTCGCCCCGCGTGCGCTCGCAGATTCGCGACTGGCAGCCAAAATCAGTTTTCATCAGCGCGGTTTCGGCGGGCAAAAGTCGATGCTGAAGGTTCTGGACGGCCAAAAGATCCTGGCCGCAAAAGAAATTACGTTTGCATCCGACGGGCAGGTTCAAAACGAGACGCTGCTTTTTAACGCCGGCCCGGCGGGCTCCAAAACTCTGCAATTCACGATCGATCCGCTTTCGGTAGAGGAAAATCGCACTAACAATTCCGTCGCGCGCCTGGTGAACGTCGAATCGGCCAAACGGCGCATTTTGTATGTCGAGGGAGAGCCCCGCTGGGAATACAAATTCATCCGGCGCGCCGAGCAGGACGACCGCATCGTGAGCATCGCGTCGATGCTACGAACCAGCGAAAATAAAATTTATCGGCAGGGCATTCAGGACCCGAAGGAATTGGCGGACGGTTTTCCTTCGACCGTCGACGAACTTTTCGATTACCAGGCGCTCATCGTCGGTTCGGTGGAAGTGAATTATTTCACGCCCGCGCAGCAGGATCTGATCCAGCAGTTTGTCGATCGTCGCGGCGGGGGTTTGCTCCTGCTGGGCGGCAGGTCTTCGCTGGGCGACGGAGGCTGGGGCGTCTCGAAACTCGCAGACCTTCTCCCGGTTCTGCTGCCGAACAAGAAGGGCACGTTTCACCGCGATCCGGCTACCGTGGAACTGACGTCCGCGGGCGCCGACAGCATCATCACCCAACTCGTGGAGGACCCGTCGAAGAACGCTGAGCGCTGGAAAAAACTTCCGTATTTGATGGACTATCAAGAAGCCGGAACGCCGAAGCCGGGCGCGGTTGTCCTGGCCGAAATGAATGGCGGCAATCGGAAGCTGCCCCTTCTGGTCACGCAGAACTACGGGCGCGGCAGAACCGCCGTGCTGGCTACCAGCGGCACGTGGCGCTGGCAGATGAGTCAGCCGCTGGAAGATCAGACGCATGAACAATTCTGGCAGCAGCTGCTCCGCTGGCTGGTCACCGATACACCGGGCCGCGTCGTCGCATCCGTTCCAAGCCAGATGCTGTTCGACGATGGCCGCGTCCGCTTTTCCGCCGAAGTGCGCGACAAAAATTATCTGCCCGCAGCCGATGCGCGTGTCGAGGCGCACATCCTCGGGCCGGGAGGCGCTGCGGCGCAAATTGAAATGACCCCCGACCCGAACACGCCGGGAACATTTCACGCCGATTGGACGGCCGACCAGCCGGGGTCGTATCTGACGGAAGTCACCGCCTCACGCGCCAATGAGGAAGTGGGCCGCGACGTTCTGACGTTTGCGCGCATGGACGGCATCGCCGAGAATTTCCACACCGAGCAGAATCGCGATCTGCTCGAAAAGCTCTCCGCGCAGACCGGCGGCCGTTACTGGAAGCCTGAGGAACTTTTGCGCCTGCCCAGTGAAATTTCCTATTCCGAGGCGGGCATCACCGTGCGCGACACGAAAGACCTGTGGAACATGCCGGTCATCTTCCTTCTCATCTTATTGCTGCGCTCGTCCGAGTGGCTCCTGCGGCGCAAGTGGGGAGTCGTATGAAGCGCTACGCGAAGGCCGCGCTTTCGATACTTCTATGCCTCGGATATGCGTGCTCCGCGCGAGCCGCTTCCTACTACGTTACCGTCGCGGGCCTCGGCGGCGAACCGGAGTACGAGCAGCGCTTCACCGGACTGGCTAACGATCTCGATAAATTATTGAAAGCTTCGGGCGGCGACGCGCATGTGTACACGCTGACCGGCAGCGACGCCACTAAAGCGCATCTAACCGATACGATGAGCGCTATCGCGCGCGATGCCAAGCCCGACGACGCTCTCACGCTGATCCTCATCGGTCACGGCTCCTACGATACTGTCGAATATAAATTCAATCTTCTCGGCCCGGATATTTCCGGTGAAGAGCTGGCCGCGCTGTGTGATCGCGTTCCGGCAAAGCGCCAGTTGATCGTCAACACGACGAGCGCGAGCGGCGGCTCCATCGGAGCGTTGCAGAAACCGGGACGCATCGTCATCGCCGCAACCAAAACCGGCACGGAGAAAAACGCCACAGTTTTCGCGCGCTATTGGGTCGAGGCATTGCGCGATGCCAGCGCCGACGTTGATAAGAACGACGCGATCAGCGCCCTCGAAGCGTTCCAGTATGCGGACCGCAAGACAGTATCCTTCTACGAAGCGCAGAAAAGACTGGCAACCGAACACGCCATCATCGAAGACACCGGAAAGAAAGAAGGAGTACGCGTTCCCTCCACGGAGAACGGCGAAGGGATGCTCGCATCCAACTTCGTCCTGGTGCGCATCGGTGCAGCGCAAACGGAGGTCAACGACCCGGCCAAGCGCGCCCTGATCGACAGGAAAGAGGATTTGGAGCGAAAGATCGACACCTTGAAATATCAGAAAGCCGCGATGCCGGTGGAAGATTACAAGAAGCAGCTTGCCGACGCGTTGCTCGAACTGGCAAGAGTCCAGCAGGAGTTGGAAAAATGACGTTTGTGCTTCGCAGCTGCGCGGTGTGTCTGGCGTCCATGATAGGCGTAAGCCTGGCCTGGGCCGCGACACCAAACGTCTGCCACGCCCTGCGCAAGCATGGCCAGCGCGCCGAAGCGGAAAAGTGCTACGAATCGCTGACAACCTCCCGCGATCCCTATCTCCGCGCGGAAGGCTACTGGGGCACGGAAATGTATCAGGAGGCCAACAACCAGTTTCGCCTTGCGGTGGCTCAATCGCCCGCGAATGCGAACTATCGCGTGCGCTGGGGTCGCCTGTTTCATGAGCGTTTCAACAACACCGACGCCGCGAAACTGTTCCAGGAAGCGCTGGAAAAAGATCCAAAGAATGCGCAAGCCTACTATGGACTCGCGCTGGTCAGCGCCGACGGATTCGACAGCAAAGCCCTCGAATACTCCGCCAAGGCGTTGGAACTCGATCCCAAACTCGTCGAAGCGCACGAAATGAAAGCCAGCCTCCTGCTCGAAGACTCCGACACCGCAAAGGCATTCGACGAAGCGGACGAAGCACTGAAAATTTCTCCGGAAGCGCTCGATGCCATGGCCATCCACGCAGCCATCGAAGTTCTGGCCGACCGCTCGCCCGATGCGTGGCTCGCGAAAATACGCCAGATCAATCCTGCTTACGCCGAAGGCTACGCGCTGATCGCGCATCACCTAGTCCTGAACCGCCGCTATGACGACGGCATTGCCTATTACCGGAAAGCGATCGACGCCGACCCGAAGCTCTGGTCGGCCCACTCGCAGCTCGGCATCAACCTGATGCGCATGGGACAGGAAGACGAACCGCGCAAGCAGCTCGAAATGTCCTACGAAAATGGATTTCGCAATGAAGAGACGGTCAACAGTCTCCGTCTGCTCGATAGCTACAAGAATTTCATTTCGTACAAAGACGAAACGACAATCCTAAAACTGCAAAAGAAGGAAGCGGAGTTACTCCGTCCGTACTTCGAAGTCGAACTAAAACGTTCCATTGCCACTTACGAAAAAAAATACAAGATGAAGCTGCCCGGTCCGGTGCAGGTCGAAGTTTACCCTGACCATGAAGACTTCGCCGTGCGCACGATGGGAATGCCCGGATTGGGCGCGCTCGGCGTCACGTTTGGCGAAGTGATTGCCATGGATAGCCCGTCCGGTCGCCCTCCCGGTGAATTTCACTGGGCGAGCACACTGTGGCATGAGATGAGCCACGTATTCATTCTCTCTGCGACAAATAGCCGTGTCCCGCGCTGGTTCACCGAAGGCCTGGCCGTGCATGAAGAAACCGAAGTCTCCCCCGAATGGGGCGACCGCATGACGCCGGACATTGTCTATGCCATTCGCGAGCAAAAACTGCTTCCCGTCGCGGAGATGGATCGCGGCTTCATCCGCCCCGAATACCCGGCGCAGGTAATCGTTTCCTATTTTCAAGCGGGCCGCATCTGCGATTATATTCAGAGCCGTTGGGGCGCGGACAAGCTGCTGGACATCGTGCATTCCTTCGCGCAACTCAAAACCACGCCGGAAGTGATCCGGGAAAACCTGGGCATGGAGCCAGAGCAATTCGACAAGGAGTTCTTCGCCTGGCTGAATAAAGACGTTGGCGGCACGGTTGCAAATCTTGAAAAATGGCGCATGAGCATAAAAGACCTGGTCGAGAAAGCCCGAAGCAAGAATTACGACGAAGTCCTGAAGGAAGGCGAAGAAGTTCGCAAGATGTATCCTGAATACGTTTATCCCGCGAATCCATACGAATTTATGGCGCAGGCCGATCTTGCCAAGGGAGACAAGCAAGCCGCCGCCGCGATTCTCACCGGCTACGAAAAAATGGGTGGGCGCAATCCGCAATCGCTCAAGCAACTGGCATCGCTCGAAGAAGAGCTTGGCAAGTCCGCAGATGCTGCAGCCACGCTCGACCGTCTCAACTATGTTTTCCCGGAGGATGAAGAACTGCATCGCCGGCTCGGCGATCTGTGGTTCGCGCAGAACAACTTCAAAGGCGCGATCCGCGAGTACGGCGCGGTGATCGCGCTGCACCCGCTGGACATCGCCTCCGCACAATTCAATTCGGCCCGCGCCTATTTTGCGGCGGGCCAGAAAGATATGGCTGAGGAGCACCTTCTCGCGTCGCTGGAAGCTGCGCCCGGCTATCGGCCCGCTCAAAAATTGCTACTGCAAATGAAGGATTCCAACGAAGGGAAATGAACCCATGGCCTCTATCGCACAGCTCGACCCGGACTCCGCAGAACTGAAAAAGCGCATCGAGCGCTTCCAGTCCGTGCGCGACAACATTCTCGCTCAGGTCCGCCACGTGATCGTCGGACAAGAGGAAGTGCTCGACCAGATTCTCATCGCTCTATTTGTCGGTGGTCACTGCCTGATCACTGGCTTGCCCGGCACGGCGAAGACTCTCATGGTCCGCACCATCGCCCAGACGCTCGGACTGGAGTTCAAGCGCATCCAGTTCACGCCCGACTTGATGCCCTCGGACATCACCGGGACAGACATCATCGAGGAGGATCCCACCACGGGCCACCGCCGGTGGACGTTCGTCCACGGACCGATTTTTGGGAACATCGTCCTCGCCGACGAAATCAACCGCACGCCGCCGAAGACGCAGTCGGCGCTGCTCGAGGCCATGCAGGAGCACTCCTGCACCGTGCGAGGCAATCATTACAAACTGCCCGCGCCATTCTTCGTGCTGGCCACGCAGAACCCCATCGAACTCGAGGGAACCTATCCGTTGCCGGAAGCGCAGCTCGACCGCTTTCTGTTCAATACCGTTCTCGATTATCTGAGCGCCGCCGACGAATTGAAGGTCGTCGATTTGACGACCACCACGCGCGTTGCCACTGCGGAGACCGTCACATCCGCGGAAGAAATTCTCGAATTTCAGACGCTAGTCCGCATGGTGCCCATCGGCGAATCGTTGGCGCAATATGTAGTGAATTTAGTTCGAGCCACGCGCCACAACAGTGGCTCGGCGCCAGACTTCGTAAAAAAATACGTCAACTACGGAGCCAGTGTGCGCGCCGCGCAGTTCATCGTCCTGGCCGCAAAAGCCCGCGCGCTTGCACATCACCGCTATCACGTAGCGTACGAAGACATCACCGCGCTGGCAACGCCCGTGCTGCGCCACCGCATCCTGCTAAATTTCCACGCCGAATCGGACCGCATCGATTCCGACGAAATCCTGCGCCGGCTACTCGAACATATGCCGCCGCCAAAGGCATGAAAGATTTGGAGCAATCATCAAAAATTAACAGAACATGCGCGACAGCTAAATTTTAAAGGGCGAGAAGGGTTTGCGGGTGCCCCACCCTTTGTGCTTTTCAAAGGGCGGGGGTTTAGATTCAAGGACAACCAAGAATGTAAATTGAGATGATCCGAAAATCCCCACCCTTGCAAAAACCGCAAGGATGGGGCGCCCGGAACGCCGCTTTAGAGATTAGGAGTTACATACTGCATGCTGCAGCGGTTCTTAGATCCGTCAGTGCTCGCCGGAATTTCCGGTCTGGACCTTGTGGCGAAGACCGTAGTCGATGGCTTCGTCGCCGGCCTGCACCGGTCGCCGGATTTCGGCTTCAGCCAGGAGTTCGCCGAATACCGTGCCTACTCACCGGGCGACGATCTGCGCCACGTGGATTGGAATGTATTTGCGCGCACTGAGCGCGCCTATCTGAAACGCTATCGCGGCGAGACCAATAGCATCCTTACCGTTCTGCTCGACGCTAGCAACTCGATGAAGTTCACTTCCCACTCCGTGACGAAGATGGATTACGCGCGCTACGTTGCGGCGTCGCTGTTTTATCTGGCGATTCAGAACCAGCGCGACGCGGCGGGGCTGATCGTTTTCGACGATGAAATTCGCTCGTACATCCGCCCTTCGACGCGCCAGGGACAACTCGTCCGCCTGCTGAGCGGGCTCGAGCATGCCGAGCCGCACGCGCGCACCGACTTCGCCAAGCCGCTGCTGCATTTCCAGCAATTCCTGCGGCGTCGCGGAATGGTAATCTTCATCTCCGATTTCTACGAGTCGCCGGACAATATTGTGAAGACCATCGAGCCTCTCCGCTTCCATGGAAACGAAGTGGTCCTGTTTCACGTTCTCGATCCCAGGGAAATCCGTCCCGACTTCCGCGAACCGGCCACCCTGGTCGATTTGGAAACGCAGGAGCGCGTGGAAATCACCCCTGAATATGTCCGCGACGATTACCGCAAGAAAATGGATGCGCACATGGAAGCCCTGCGCGACAAAGCGCGCGGCGCGGGAATGGATTATCACCTGCTCGTCACCGACAGGCCTCTCGACGATGCCTTGCGCGAATATCTCTCGATTCGTCAGGGGAGGGACTGAGTGGGCTTCTTCGCTCCCTGGTTTCTCGCGGGCATCGCCGCAGTCGCCGTGCCGATCTATGTGCACTTGCTGCGGCGTCATACCACCACTCCGCATCCGTTCAGCTCTCTGATGTTCTTCGAGCGCCGCACGCAGAGCTCGATCAAGCACCGCCGCCTGCGGTATTTGCTCCTGCTTTCGCTCCGCACGTTGCTGCTTCTGCTGCTCGCGCTGGCCTTTGCGAATCCGTTCATCAATCGCACGGCAGCGAATATGAGCAGCGAGAAACTCCTGCTGCTGGTGATCGACAATTCCTTCAGCATGCGCGCCGGCACGCGCCTGGCCGACGCGCGAAATGAAGCTCTTTCGGTCCTGTCCTCGCGAAGGCCGACTGATCGCGCCCAGGTCATGACGCTGGGTTCGCAGCTTCAGGTGCTCACGCAGCCCACTGTGGACGCAGGAGCATTGCGCGCCGCCGTGGAAAGTCTCCAGCCCGGAGACTCGCACGGGAATTTCGGTGAACTCGCGCGATCGCTCCGGTCACTTGCTGAGTCAACTCCAACGCCCATCGAGCTTCATCTGTTCAGCGACATGCAGAAATCGGAGATGCCCGCGAATTTCGCGGAACTGGCGCTGCCCGCAAACGTTTCGCTGGTCTTGCATCCCGTGATCAAAAACCAATTGCCGAACTGGACTGTAGAGAGCGTCAACGTACCCGGCCAGGTCTGGGACCCCAAGAAGACGCGCGTGCAAGTGGTCGTCGCAGGATTTGGCACACCCGCCGCGACGCGCAATGTCTCTCTCCTGGCGAACGGCAAAATGCTGGCAACGCAAAGCGTCGCCGTGCCTGCCAACGGACGCGCCACAATAGAATTCCAGTCGCTCGATGTGTCTTATGGCTTCACGCGATGCGAAGCCCGCATAGATTCCGCCGACGCTTTTCCTGCCGATGATTCCAGCATTTTCGCAGTCGAGCGTTCCGACCCCCGCAGAGCTCTGTTCGTTTACGAATCCGGCGATTCGCGGTCGCCCGTATATTTCCGCGCTGCGCTGGCCTCCGCTGCGGAAGCTGCGTTTACTCTCGATGCCACCAGTGTCGCGCAGGCCTCCGGTCTTCCGCTTTCCAAGTATGCGTTCGTCGTCCTCTCCGACCTGATCTCAGTGCCCGCATCTTTCGAAAGCGATTTACTGAAATACGTTCAGACGGGTGGCAGCGTATGGGTCGCCGTAGGCACTTCAGGTTCGCACACCACGCGCATCCCCGTGTTCGGCGGAAACATTTTGGAATCGCGCAACTACTCGCGCACCGGTGACCGTTTCCTCTCCGTAGGGGATGTCGACCCTTCATTTCCTTCAGTAGCCAAGACGGACAAGTGGTCCGGCATAAAATTTTACTTCGCGGCCCGCGTGGACCCCGGCGATTCTCGCGTCGCCGCGCGCCTGACCGATCAAACGCCCTTACTCATCGAAAAGAAAATTGGCGAGGGCAGGGTCTTGCTCTTCACTTCCGGCCTCGACAACCTCACCAACGATTTCCCGCTCCACCCGATCTTCGTTCCCTTTGTCGAGCAGACAGCGCGTTACCTCTCCGGCACTGAAAACCGCAGCGGCTCCCGCACGGTCGATTCCTTCCTGGAATTGCGCAGCTCGAAAGAGCAGTCGGTCAGCGTCGAGGTGATCGATCCCGATGGCCACTGGCCGTTGTCATTGAAAGAGGCCACCACGGCGCAGACTTTCCAACTGACGCGCGCGGGATTCTACGAACTCCAACTGGCAAACGGCAGGCACGACGTGATTGGCGTCAATCCTGACCGCCGGGAGTCCAATCTGGACGTTATCCCCGATGAGACATTGGCGCTCTGGCGCGGCAATTCCGGCACGGCCCCCGCGCAGGCGGCAGCTGTGGGGCAGGCGCAGGAACAGACCCGGCCCTACAGCATATGGTGGTATATTATGCTTCTGGCTTTTGCGGCGGCTCTCGCTGAATCCCTTCTTGCCGATCAGCATTTGGGGGTTCAGCAGCGGGAGGATGTATGAGCGTTCGGGACCAGCTCAACTCCTATATCGGGCAATTGGAAAAGCGGTTGCGCCTGGGCGCAATGCTGCGCGGAGCTGCGATTCTCACCTCGGTTGCTCTTGCTGCCACTGTAGTTCTAGTCCTCATCACGAACGCCTTCGCCTTCTCCCGCTGGAGCATCACCAGCGCGCGAGTGGTCCTGCTCTTTGCCATTATTCTGGCGATAAGTTTCGGAATTGCCGTCCCGCTGAACGCGTTAAACCGCCGGCGTGCCGCACGCCAGGCCGAAGCCGTATTTCCCGAATTCCAGGAGCGACTGGTCACGTTTGCCGAGCGCGACGCCCACACTCGCGAGCCATTCCTCGAACTGCTCGCTGCGGACACCCTGAACGTCGCGCGCACGTCAGAACCTTCGCAGCTGGTTCCAGACCGCAAGCTGGCGACATTTCTCGGTGTCGGCGCCGCATCGTTGTGCGTCCTGGTCTGGATAATACTCGCAGGCCCGGGATATCTGGGCCACGGCGCAGCCTTGCTTTGGGCAGCAACTCCCCGCGACGGCTCCGCCCCGTTTTACGATATTCAAGTGACCCCCGGCAATGTCGCAATCCGCCGCAACGCGGACCAGGTCGTCACCGCGCAAGTGATCGGCCTGCAAACCGACGCCGTGCGCCTCTACGCCCGCTATGAAAGCACTTCCAAGTGGGATCAGGTTCCCATGCGCCCGCAAGCCGGCTCTTCAGCCTTTCAATTCGTCTTCGCAGGCTTGCCGGAAAATGTCGAATATTATGTAGAGGCCGGCCCGCTGCATTCGCGCCACTTCAATATCCGCGTGCTGGACCTCCCCGGCGTGAAAAATGTTCGCGTGACGTACCGGTTTCCCGAGTGGACGCGCATGCAGAAAGTTGTAGAAGAACGCGGCGGTGACCTACGCGCCGTTGAAGGCACCGATGCCGATCTTGAAATCGAAACCGACAGGCCACTGCGCGACGGTATCATCGTATTAAATGACGAACAGCAGATTCGCCTGTCGCCCGGCGAAGGCAACATTTACAAAGGCACTATAAGAGTGGAAAAAGACGGCGTGTATCACGTCGCGGCCCTCGATCAGGGCCAGCCCGTGCGCCTCTCGAACGATTATTTCATCGAAGCCCGCAAGGCGGACCCGCCCAACGTCCTCATCGCTCGTCCCGGCCAGGATTATCGCTCCAGCCCCATCGAAGAGGTTACGGTCGTAGTCAAGGCCGACGATGAATTCGACGTCGATGAAATGAAGCTGCATTACTCGGTCAATGGCGGCGCGGAACAAACCGTGGACCTGCTCAAGCAGAAGGGCGTGAAGCAAGCCGACGGTTCCACAGTACTTTCCCTGGAAAATTTCAAGCTGGTGCCCGGCGACGTCGTCAGCCTCTATGCGACCGCGAAAGACGCGCGCGCCGAGTCGCGCACAGATATCTCATTCATTCAGGCGGATCCCTTCGAGCGCGAGTTCTCGCAATCCCAGCAATCCGGTGGCGGAGGAGGGGGCGGTGGCGGTCAGGCCGACCAGAACGACATCTCCCAGCGCGAAAAGGAAATCATCGCCGCCACGTGGAAACAGAATGGCGACAAGAAAGCCACCAAACAAGAGGGTGCCGAAACCGCCAAGTTTCTTTCCGGCGTTCAGTCCAAGCTGCGCGATCAGGCCCAGTCCCTCGCCGGCCGCATGCAGAGCCGCGAATTGTCCAGCGAAAATGAAGAGTTCGATAGTTTTGTGAAGGACATGAACGCCGCGGCCACCGCGATGAGCCCGGCCTCGGAAAAATTGCAGCAGCAAAAATGGCAGGAGTCTCTTCCCAACGAGCAGAAGGCCCTTCAGTATTTGCTGCGCGCAGAGGCCACGTTCCGCCAGATTCAAGTCGCTTTTGGCAATAGTGGCGGCGGAGGCGGGGGAGCGGGAGGCGCAGGCCGCGACTTGGCAAGCCTGTTCGATCTCGAACTCGACACCGAGAAAAATCAGTACGAAACCGCGCAGACCGCCGGTTCGGCTAGCCAGAAGGACAAAGAGATCGACGAGGCTCTGCAAAAACTCGACCAGCTCGCCCGCCGTCAGGAAGAACTGGCCCAGCAGCAGCGCAATGGCCAGCAAAGCGCCGAGCAGCGCTGGCAGCAGGAAATGCTGCGCCGCGAGGCCGAAGAGTTGCAGCGCCAGATGGAGCAGATGGCCAAAAACAATTCCCAGGGCAACTCCCAAGGGAATTCGCAGAGCAGTGGTCAGGGAAGTTCCTCATCTGGTTCGTCGGGCCAATCGGGATCGAGTGGGAAGCAGGGCTCAGGCGATCCGCGCATCCAGCAGTCCCTCGACCGCCTGAAACAGGCCACCGACGACATGCGCCGCGCGACCTCGCCGCAACAGAGTGAAGCCGAAGCCCGTCGCGCCGCTGACCGCTTGAAGGAAGCCACGGACACGCTCGGCGGCATGCGCCAGCAGCAGTCCGCGTCGCGCCTCGGCTCGCTGGCGGATGAGGCGAGCCGCCTTTCCAAAGAGCAAAGCGATCAGGCGGACCAGATTCGCCAGATGTTCGGACAAGCGGGAATGCAGGGCGCGTCGAGAGCGAATCTTCAAGACCGGCGCAAACTAGCCGATGACCGCCAGAAACTTTCCGAAGACCTGGGCGGCCTGGAAAAAGATTTGCAGGACACCGCGCGCGATCTCGCGCGCAACAAACAAAATGCCGCGTCCACCAAGCTGCGTGATGCTTTGGGCGACATGCAGCAATCCGATCTTCGCGCCCGAATTCAGCGCGGCGCGGACTGGATGCGTCGCGGCATCGACCCGAACGCCAGCGGAGCCGAGCCGGAAATCGCCGCCGGAATGCAGCGCCTCGAAAAAGGAGTGAAAGACGCGGAGCAAGCCATGGGAGCAAGCCCGGAACCGGGAAAAGACTCCGAGCAGGGACTCGAAACCGCCCTGAATCGCGTCGAGCACCTGCGCAACCAGATGGATTCCCTCGCTCGTGACGGCCAGGGCCGCCAGCAGGGCCAGCAAAGCAAAGGGCAGGGACGGGGCCAAGGCCAAGGCCAAAACGGCCAGCAAGGGGGCCAGGGGCAGCAGGGCGGGCAAGCCGCAGGTGGTCCCATCGGCGGTCCCGGCGCGAGACTGGGTGATGGCGTTTATGGTGGCGGCTATCGCGACTCGTACCCCAACGGCGGCGGACGCGTCGGCAACTTGATCGACAATTTCGATACGGGGAATAACACTCCACTCGGCGGACCAGCCATTCGACCGGACAACACTCCCATCCCGCCGCAACGCGCGTACGAGGACAGTATGCGCGACCTGAACCAGCTTCGCCAATCCGTCCAGCAGGACCCTGAAATGGAGCGCCAGATTCAAAGCCTGATTCAACAGATGCAGCGCCTCGACCCCAGCCGCTTCCCCGGCAATCCCGCGCTGGTCGAACAGCTGCACGCCCAAGCGCTAGCCGACGTGGACAAGCTCGAACTTCAACTGCGCCGCCAGCTGGATGACAAGGAATCCGGCCAGGTCCGCAGCGGCGATATCAAATCCGTCCCCGCAGGATACGAAGATTCCGTAGCCGAGTATTACCGCAGGCTAAGCAAGAACAAGTAGCACAGGTTTCAACCTGTGCTCTTTTGGTTTTTGTTTTGTTCTTTAATTTGGCGTCCCGCGACCCAAAAAAACCAAAGGCAGACAGGTTGCCCATCGCCGTGCTCAGGATAAAAAACCTGTCCCACAAACCCTACTTCTTCGGCATCGCCTTGCGGGGCAGTTCCTCATCCGCATTCGCTGTCATATAAACAAACGACGCCACAATCACCGACATCTGTTTCATGTCCTCCTCCTGAATCCGCTCATACACATCCATGTTCGTATGGTGCGTGCGCGTTTCGTATTCCACCGGATCCTGGATGAACTGGAAGCCCGGCAATCCAACCTCATCGAAGGAAACATGGTCGGTGCCGTCGGTGCCGCGACTGGCAAGCGTGGTCATGCCCATGGACTGAAAAGGCTGCATCCATTTCTCGAAAATGGGCCGCACAGCTTCGTTGCCTTGCAAATAGATTCCGCGAATTTTTCCCGTGCCGTTATCCACATTGAAATAGGCGGAAAGCTTTGCGTGCTCCGGTTTCAAATGCATGTTTTGCCGGTCAGCGAAATGTTCTTTCACATAGGCGCGCGAACCGAACAGGCCCTCTTCCTCACCCGTCCACAGAGCCAGGCGCACGGTGCGGCGCACTGGCAAGCCGGATGCTTTCAGGATGCGCATCGCCTCCATCATCACGGCGGAGCCCGCCGCATTGTCGGTGGCTCCCGTGCCGCTGTCCCAGGAATCGAAGTGCGCTCCGAGCATCACCACCTCATCCACCTTGTCCGTGCCGGGAATTTCCGCAACGATGTTAAACGAATCGAGATTTTCATCATAAAACTTGTTGGCAATATTTACGGTGAGCGTCACGGGCACGTGCTGCTTCAGGGTGCGGAAAATACGCCCATAATGCTCGATCGCCACGGCCACTCGGGGCAGGACGACCGGTTCTTTGGTGTCCCATGGTCCGCCGCTCAACACCGTAACCGTCCCGCCGTCATGGGCAGAAGGTTCCAGCCACGCAGCAGCCCCTTCGTCCGTCAGGAATTTTACAAGCTTCCGATTGAATTCACGCTGTGCAATCAGGCGCTCGCGTTCAGCTTTGTTCGGCGGAGGTCGCGGAGGTTGCGGCTGGGCAAGGTCGGCGAGTTCCTGGTCCGTTAAGCGATGCGCCAGCGGTTCCGATTGCGGATCGACGCGCCGCAGCGGAGCGGTCATCACAAACTTGTCCTTCAGTTTTCCCCGGAACTCTTCGAAATCTTGTTCCTTTTCGATCTTCGCGTAAACCACTTCCGCTGTCACCGGACCGGGCGTCCCGCGCGTCCATGCCTTCGGATATGCGATCAGCGAAAAATGCCGGGGCGAAATTTCGTTGGCTTCGAACAGTTCATTCGACCAGCCGCGTCCGAACGGTCCCCAGGTTTCCTCATGGACATTCGAAAGTCCCCACGAACCCAGCGCCTTGACGGCATACTCAGCCGCCTGGCGAATATTCGGCGAATTGGTCAGGCGCGGTCCGTACACGTCGGTCAGGTAGCTCATGATTTCCATAACGTGCGAGTATTGCATCCCCTCGTCTTTGAACCTGCTGATCGCGGAGGCGTCGGGATCGGGCCAGCGAGTTTGTGCCGCCGCAGTGCACGCGACCGTAAACGTCAGCGCCAGCAACACTGTCAATTGGATCGACTTACGCACCTTGGGTCTCCACAATCAGCCTAATGATTTTACCTTGATCGATACCACTCGCAGAGTGCAACCGGATGGCCATGTGTCTATTCGCGCTGTCCTGTACTGCAGCGGTGACGCGACGCGCATGGGTGTGGTATTCTAGCGGTGTCGAAGGCACTTGTAATTCCTCTCGGAATTCAGCGTGGGGGCTGCAAGGTCGCACTTGCAGCCATTTTTGTATCCGTTGCATGTTTCGGCGGGATTCACGCCCCGATGTGATCGGGACGTTTAGCGCACAGTTAATCCCGCACCCGCGAACCGACAATCGAACTGAACGTTTGACAACGAGAAAGCTAGGACTGCATGCCACAGATTCGCAATATCGCCATTATCGCCCACGTGGACCACGGCAAGACCACGCTGGTGGACGCCATGCTGCACCAGAGCGGCGTCTTCCGCGACAATCAGATCGTCGCGACGCGCGTGATGGACTCAAACGATCTCGAACGCGAACGCGGGATCACGATTCTGGCGAAAAACACAGCGCTGTTCTATCACGACACGAAAATCAACATCGTGGATACGCCCGGCCACAGCGATTTCGGCGGAGAAGTCGAGCGCGCCCTGAAAATGGTGGATGGCGTGGTTCTCCTAGTGGATGCCAGCGAAGGTCCGCTACCGCAAACGCGTTATGTGTTGCAGAAAGCCCTGGCGGCGAAGTTGCTCCCTGTAATCGTGCTTAACAAGATCGACCGCAGTGACGCGCGTCCTGCCGAAGTACTCGACGAAATTTACGACCTGTTCATCGACCTCGAAGCCACCGAAGACCAACTCGATTTCCCGGTACTCTACACGAACGCGAAGACCGGCGTAGCACACCGCAAGATGGACGACGGATCGACAAATCTTCAGCCATTGTTTGAAACTATCGTTTCCGCGATCCCTGAACCGAAGGGCGATCCGGACGGCGTGCTGCAAGCGCAGGTCATGAACCTGGATTACAGCGATTTTCTGGGACGCATCGCCATCGGTCGCGTCTTCAACGGCACGCTGCGCCGCGGCGCGGATGTAGGCATCGCCAAACGATCAGGTGAGATTGTGCCCACGCGCATCACCAAGCTATACACGTTTCGCGGCCTCGAACGCGATGAGACCGAAGCTGTTGCTTGCGGCGACTTGGTCGCCGTTGCTGGCGTTGAAGGCATCCAGATTGGAGAAAGCCTCACCGACGTCGCCAATCCCATGCCGCTCGAACCGCTCGTCATTGACGAGCCGACGCTGGCGATGAATTTCACCATTAACAACAGCCCTCTGGCGGGACGCGAAGGCCAGTGGGTCACCTCGCGCGACCTACGCGCGCGTTTGCAGAAGGAATTGCTCACGAACGTTTCGCTGCGCATCACGGACTCGGAAACTACCGACGTCTTCCGCGTGCTCGCGCGCGGTGAATTGCAACTCGCGATCCTGATCGAAACCATGCGCCGCGAAAGCTACGAACTGATGGTCGGCAAGCCCGAAATCGTGGTGCGCGAGGAAAACGGCAAAAAACTCGAGCCGCTGGAACGCCTCGTTGTGGATTGTCCGGAATCGTTCGTCGGCGTAGTGATGGAATCGCTGGGACGCCGCCGCGGCGAGCTCGCCAAGATGGTGAACCACGGCTCCGGCTGGGTGCGCATGGAGTTTACTGTCCCTTCGCGCGGCTTGATCGGTTTGCGCGGACAATTGCTCACTGACACGCGTGGCACAGCCCTGCTTTACGCATTGTTCGAAGGCTGGACCGAATATACCGGCGAAATGGCGACGCGCCCCACGGGCGTGCTTGTAGCCGACAGAGCGGGCCACACAACTGCTTTCGCTCTATGGAACTTGCAGGAGCGCGGAGAGCTATTCGTCGGTCCGGTCGAGGAAGTCTATGAAGGCATGATCGTGGGCGAAAACGCGCGCGATTCGGACATGGACGTCAACGTCACAAAGGAAAAAAAGCAGACGAATATGCGCGCGTCCAGCGCCGATGAAGCCATCCGCCTGATCCCGCATCGCCAGCTGACCTTGGAACAGGCCATCGAATTCATCGAGGATGACGAGTTTGTCGAGGTGACGCCAAAATCGATCCGCCTGCGAAAGAAAATTCTCGATCCAAAGAAGCGCCCCCGCCGCTGGCAGCAGATCCGCGCCGCAGCGGAGGCAGCCCAGTAGCATAGACTTCAGTCTGTGCGATTTTGGTTTAGATTCCACACGAACACAAAACCAACCCCGCGCAGTACGCCACCAACTTCCACCTTTACACGTTTACAGATTCCTTATCGCGTACTTAGCCGTCTTTTACGGCAAATGATGTCTAATTTGTAGTGGAACTCCAGGGAAAGCAGGGACATGGATCGACTCAATCTATTCGGACTTTTCGCAGTCTCAGCGATGCTCATCTTCTATGCCCTCGAAAATCGCAGCCGCTGGTGCATCCTCGGCTTCGCAGGAGCCTGCATCCTCGGCTCGGTTTATGGCTTCCTGCAGGGCGCGTGGCCCTTCGGCCTGGTGGAAGGCGTCTGGTCGGCAGTTGCCGTGCGACGCTGGTGGATCACGAGGCTTGCCAGCTGATTTTCAGCGGCGCTTTGTCGCAACGTCATCACTTATCCATCTAATTCAAGAACCTCCATTCAAATTCGTTCCAAGATCTCTTACTTGTTTTTCGAGAACCCGTGCAATCTGCTCTGGATCTGACGTGGCCGGAAATCTCACAGGCTTTCCGATATGCACGCGAATGCGCCCCGGTCGGTTGAAAATGCTGCCCGCCTCACGGATTTCATAAGCGCCATCGATCCGCATAGGCACGACGGGAAGCTTCAGATTATTTGCGAGCAATCCGATTCCCGAGCGGAAGGCCTGCAATTTCCCGTCGGGCGTCATATCGCCTTCGGGAAACACCAGCACGCTCCAGCCCCGATCCACTAAACCTCCCGCGAAGCGAAAACTTTCGCGGAACCCGGAACGTTTGGGTAACGGAAATACGTTAAAGAGCGCGACAACCAGAAAATAATTCATCCAATGCAGCCAGCGCCGCAGAAAAAACCATTCCTTAGGCGGATGTCTCATCTCCGCAAGACGCTCTCCGCCCATCGCGACCGCAAGGCGATGCCGCAATCGCGGCGGCAGCGCGGCCAGCACGAAGCCAACGTCCAGATAAATCACGTGGTTGCAGGCGATGAGGACAGGCCCTTTAACGCCGCGCAGATTGTCGCGCCCGAACACGCGAGGGTGCGCCAGCAGATGCGTCGCCGGCCAGGTCAGCAGGTAATAGCAAAACGTCCGAATCCACGTCACCGGCCAGCGCTGCGCCCACCGAGGGAAGACAAATTCGGAGCGCCCGGACGACGACTCGCGCACCAGACGTTCGAGATCACCCACAGTGGCGGCGGACGTGAAATGTGTCTCGTTCAGGTCCACATGGTAGCGGTCTTCAATCGCCCCTAATAGTTCGACGCGATCCAGAGAGCTCAAATTCAAGTCCGCCTGTAGGGTTGCATTCGCGCTGATCTCGGAGGCAGTTCGTGCACCGTGAAGGCCCGCAATGATCTCCCCGATACCACCCTTTGTAATCGCATGATATGCGCCGCCTTCTCCGGCTCCCCACTGCGCTTCAACCGTTGCGCGAATTTCGGCAAGCTGAGGCTTTCCCGTTGCCGTGCGCGGAAAATCCGCCTCCGGCCACAGGAACCAGCACCGCATTCTCTGATACTCCGCGAGGGAGCCATTCACGCGCGCCACAATCCCGGCGGCGTGGCGAGGTTTTTGCGTACTCCTTTCATCGCGCGTCGATTTTCCGTTTATTGACACGCCCAACAGCAGGACGCCGCAAGGCTCGGCGTTTCCACCGCGCTCCAGTCCGACGACAACGCAGTCTTTCACTTCCGGCTCCCGCCGTAACGCCGCTTCCAAATCTTCCGGGTAGATATTCATGCCTGCCGCGGTGACGATTACGTTTTTCTTCCGCCCCTTGAAATAGAGATTGCCCTCTGCGTCGAGAACACCTAAATCCCCGGTGTGGAACCACCCATCCTCCGTCCGCCCAAGAGGGCGAAGTCGCTGATCCTGCCAGTAGCCAGCCGCGACATTCCCTCCCCGCACTAGAATTTCCCCACTCTCATCGACCTTTACTTCGCGGCCTGCGAGAATTTTACCGATCGACCCGCGGCCGATTTGAAGCGGATGATTCACGCTGACCAGCGAAGTCGTTTCCGTCAGTCCGTAGCCCTGGATCGCGGCGAATCCGGTCCGTCCCCAGAACAATTCCGTTTCAGGTTCCAATGTCGCACCGCCGGATATCACTGCCCAGAATTTCCAGCCGAAGCGGCGATGAATCTTCCGAAAGCGCCACATGCGGCGAAGAAATTTTTCGTCCGCAGCCGCGACGAAGTCGCGTCTGAACTCTTCAAGGCCTTCTTCCGCTGAAAGGTCGCGCTCAATCTTGTTCTGCAAAGCTTCCAGCACACGCGGCACCGCGATCAGCACGGAGACACGCTCGCGTTTGATCGTGGAAATGATCTCGCTGGGATTGAGCGCATCCTGAAACACAACGGTTGCGCCCAAAAGCGGGGGTATCCACACGCCGAGGAACTGCCCAAAGACATGGCTGAGCGGCACCAGATTCAGAAAACGCAAGGGATGTACGAAGCGTTCCCATTTCAAATAGGGCTGCACGGCGGTTTCGAGGGGTTCCAGATTGGAGAGAATATTGCCGTGCGATATAGCGACGCCGCGCGGTTCGTCCGTGGTTCCAGATGTAAAAATGATCTGCGCCAGGGAGCTGCGATCGAGAGGAGGCGAGGCGTAGGTTTCCGCTGAATGATGGGCGACCGCATCGCGGAGCGAATCCAGCTTCATCGCAGGCCGCACTTCGCTGCCAATCAGGCATTCCCGCTCCAGTATCAGCAGCTTGGCGTCCACCAATTGCGACACTCGCCCGACAAAATCAGGTGCGGCAGCTTGATCCATCGGAACGGCAACTGCCCCGCGCAGAATGCATCCGAAAAATGCCGAAACCCATCCGGCAGAGCTCGGTCCCCAGAGCAGTACGCGCTCGCCGGGACCGATTCCGCGCGCTTCCAGTTCCCTGGCGAACTGGGTTGCCACGCCCCACACGTCGCGGTAAGACCAGCGGACCGTCCGGTAACCTGCTTTTTCAACGAAAGCGGTATCAGTACCATGCCCGGGAAAATCAGCGATGAATTCGATCAGGGATCGGCGGGGCATGGCTGGGGCGCTTCAGCTCCCTCGGCAATAGTATCAAGGGAAGAGTACGCCTGTTCCTACCCATTCGAAAAGCATAACCGTCGTAACAGGATTGTGAAGTGCTCGAACGATGCAATTTTGCCAGTATTTGCGGAGGAGAATCAATCTTTCCGAATACGCCGCATCTAGCAGATAATAGGATAGTTACGTGTTTGGGCCCGTTCCCCGGCACTATCGATTTCCTGATAGCCTCGATCTAGACAATGAATAGGCATTTTTGGTAAAATAGCCCTGCGTTTGCTGCTCTCGTGACTCCTTTTGACCCGTCTAAAGGAGTTAGGTGTCGAGTGGCCCACAGACATAAAAGGTCTGCGGTTCGTTTCAGGGGTACAAACAGCTTAATAGTAGTGAGGTAGTGGCAGTGAAAGAGCAAGGAACAGTAAAGTGGTTTAATGCCAGCAAGGGTTATGGGTTCATCCAGCGTCAGTCGGGGGAAGATGTATTCGTCCATTTTTCAGCAATCACTATGGACGGCTATAAATCGCTTAACGAAGGACAGGCTGTCGAATTTGAAGTCCGCAAGGGCCCCAAAGGCCTGCAAGCGGAGAACGTAACCGGCCTATAGCCTGACAGACGTGGGTCCGCCCGCTCTGAATTCAGGACGTGTTGGACCCCCGACCAGTTCACCCAGCGCTCCGAAGTTATCGCAGTAAACAAGGAGGTTATTGTGCAGGTTCTTTCCGAAGGGCAGTGCATCAAGCACGATCAGTACGGTTTTGGAATCGTGGCCGAATCCGATGGCGAGCGCACTACTATCGATTTCGACAGCGTTGGCACCAAGAAGTTTGTAACCAGCATCATGATTATGGAGTTGGTCGGCGAAGCTCCCGAACGCCCCACCAAGCCCCGGCGTCGCAGCAAGAAGGCAGGCGCAGCAGCTGCCGCGCGCGTGGCAGCCGCCGCCAAGTAGCACAGACTTCAGTCTGTGCGTTTTTGGTTTTGCTTAGGTCCATGATTTGGCTAGGTTCGAAGTCAAAACCACCTCCCGGGTAGTCCGCCGCGGTGGACTACGCCACAAAAACGCACGGCCCGCCAAAGGCGAGCCGTGCGTTTTTAGCTCAGAGTGAAAACTACTTCTTGATTGCGGAGGGAGGAGTAATCCCGTTCGCGCGCAGGTAAAGCGCCATCGTTCCGTAATGGTCGAACCAGTCCTCGCCCAGAATCACCATCGCGCTTCCGCGTGACAGGTTATTCGGACCGAGTTTTCCCGCGGACTGCCCTAACGTCGAATCGTCCAGGCTGCTCAAGGCCGATGTGCAGAAATCGAACGAAGCCTTGACCGTCGCCACCAATTTTTCCTTGCTATCGGTGTCCTTCACATCTTTGATGTCCGGAGCAGTCATTCCCGAAATCCGCGAGCACATCAGATTGTTAAATCCCGCGACGTGCAAAACGATCTGTCCGTAAGTCCTGGTTTCCGGCGTGAATTTATAGCTGTATTTTTCGGCGGGCATTGCTTCGGATGCCGCAACCTGCAAATCTCCGTACCGCACCACTTGCTGCTTGATGAGTGTGGTGATCGGATTCGGCATCATGGCTGAATCTTGCGCGCTTGCCGCGGCCGGCAGCAATACTGCAGCCAGCGCGAGCATTCCTAGATATTTCATTTGATGTATGCCTCCTTGGCAACCCGTGGGAAGGATAACGCCATCGGAGGTGAGCGACAAGCAGGATTCTTGCAGGCGGAATTTCAGGCAGGAGGGGACGTGTCAACATCCGTGCTTCAGGGGCGGAAACCCCTGAAGCACGAAACGACATCTTGTCGAAAATGCTAGGTTGCGGGTGCAAGGTTGTCGAGACCCAGGCCGAGCCGCGCCGCCAGTTCCTGCCGCGCGCGCCACAAACGGGCCTTGAGCGTGTTGCGCGAAACGCCCAGCACCTGCGCCGCTTCTTCCGCTGAGAGCCCTTCAATTTCCCTCAGCCAGAATGCCGAGCGCAATAGGGGCGAAATCTCCCCCAGCTTCTTGCTCACGCGTTCGAATAGTTCTGTTCCGGCGTAGAGCTGTTCGGGGTTGGGGCTCTCATCGGCAAAACGTTCGGCCAGCGGCAAGGCTCCCTCGGCAACAATGTCATCCAATGAAACTGCCGGGCGCGAACGCTTGCTGCGCCGCCGCATCAGCGCCGCGTTGATGACGATTCGCGTCAGCCACGTGGAGAATTGCGAACGCCGCTCGAATCTCGGCAGGTTGCGGTATGCCGATAGCAGCCCCTCCTGCAGGGCTTCCTCCGCGTCTTCCGGATTGCCAAGGACCCGCAGGGCCGTTTGGTACAGGCTGCGGGTGTTCCGGGCAAAAAGCGCGTCCAATGCCCGCGAATCCCCGTTCAATCCGCGCTCAATCAGTTGCGATTCGGTCTGATTCTTTAAGTCCACGCTCAAATCCATGCTCGGTCCCGCTTGCACTGCCGTATGATGACGCGATTGATTCATGATTTTTTCTCTCCCCCTTGCCGTATGAAACTCCCCCGCATAATTTCTTCCACGAACGCTCGAACCATGCATCCGCAACCTTTAATTTCCGCTCCCTGCCGCCGCATCTCAGCCAACAGGTCTTTCCCAGCCCGATCGATATAACTTACAGCCTTCAGGTTCACCTTTACTTCGGCGGATTGCCCGGTCTGATGAGTCCTTTCCCGCCACAGCCGACCCAGTTCCGTTACCCATTCACCGGAAAGCCTTCCCTCCAGATCCCAAACTTCGTTGGACCCCTCCTTGTTGACTGTAACCCTAAGCATGGAATCCGGTCTCCATATAGTTGCTCCATTCTTGCAAATCGACTACCAATCTGCCGAAAATACAGAATAATTGTAAATACATTATTTTCAGTATATTAGTGAAATTTTGGATGTTGATTGTGGGAAAATTCAAAGAAGTGCCGAAACGGAATGCCGAAATATGGGCATGTGCCGACATTCCGGCATGGAGGTGCTGTTTTTATCGGGGTTTGCTGACTCCCAGTTTCTGCATCCGCGATTGCAGAGTCGTCCTTTTCATTGCCAGTTTGGCAGCTGCGCCATTCGGCCCGGCCAACACCCAGTTGGAGGACTCCAGCGCCTTCAGGATATGCTCACGCTCGGCAGCTTCGAGCGTAAGCATCTCCCCGGACGCCGATTCCGCCGGCACCTTTAATTCACTCACGGGGACGCGGAGCACAGGACCCGGCGAGACGATCACCGCGCGTTCAATCAGATTTTCCAGTTCCCGTATGTTGCCGGGCCAGGAATAGCGCACGAGCGCGTCGAGAGTTTCCGAGGGTATAGTTTCAATCGTGCGGTTCATGCGTTGCGCATATTTTTGAACGAAGTAGCGCACCAGCGCGGGGATGTCCTCCTGGCGCTCGCGAAGCGGCGGCATCGTCAGCGGAAACACGCGAAGGCGATAGTAGAGATCGCTGCGAAACGTGCGTGCGCCGACCATTTCCGCCAAATCGCGGTTGGTGGCGGCGACCAGCCGGACGTCCGCGCGAATCGTTCGGGTGCCCCCCAGCCGTTCGAACTCCTGCTCCTGCAGCACGCGCAGAAGCTTGGGTTGCAGTTCGAGAGGGATATCCCCGACTTCGTCGAGGAAAATGGTCCCGTGGTGCGCCAGTTCGAACCGGCCAATGCGCTGCGCGATGGCTCCGGTAAAGGCGCCGCGCTCGTGGCCAAACAATTCGGATTCGAGCAGCCCGGCGGGGATCGCGGCGCAATTTACCTTCACGAATGTGTGTTCGCGCCGTGGGCTCAGGTTGTGAATCGCGCGCGCGATCAGTTCTTTGCCAGTCCCAGTCTCCCCCTGAATGAGGACGGCAGAGTCGGTGGGGGCTACAGTCTCGACCTGCTTCAGCACCGCCCGCAGCAACGGACTATCGCCTACGATTTCCTCGAAATTCATTTCCGAGCGGATTTCGTCCTCGAGATAAAGCTTTTCTTCGGCCAGCTTGTTTTTCAGCTCGGCAATTTCCCGAAAAGCGAGTGCGTTTTCCACGGCAATGGCCACCTGCCCCGCCACCTGGACTAGCAAATCCACATCGCCTTGCTGGAATGCAGCGTCGCGTAGGCTCGCCAGACTCAAAGTGCCCAACGCGCGATCGTGCGTAATCAGCGGCATACAGACCATTGAACGCACGCCCTCATCCAGCATCAGGTGGGAAGTCGGCGAATCGAATCCGCTCATTTCCGCATGATTCAAGACGAGCGGCTGCCGGGCACGAAACGCGCTGCCGGTGATCGAACCATCTAGTGGAACGAGCATTTCTTCGTGGATCAATCCTTTGCCCTGCGGGAAATCCAGCGCCAGCACGCGCATCTTGTTTTCGTCCTCGTCAAACAGCGCGAGGCTCGTATATTCATGATGAATCACGCGGCGCAGCGAGGCGGAAATCGTATTCAGCAGGTCGCGCAGGTCGAGTTTTGAAACCATGGCATTGTTGACTTCCAGCAGCACGCGGAATCGGTCGCGCTCCTGCGCCAATTGCCGATGGTAAGCCTGCGCGCGTTCGAAATTTAGGGCGTTGTCCACAGCAACGGCCACCTGCCGGGCTATCTGCTGCATGAATGCAATCTCACCTTCGCCATAATGGTGGGGTGTCCGCCGGCCGAAGCTCAGCACGCCCAGACGCCGCTGTGCCGTGGTCAAAGGGACCGAGCAGGAGGACCGCACGCCATTCTCGCGTAGTATCTGAAGTAGGGCGGGGAAACGAGTCTCTTCTTCCGTGTCGCTCAGAATGAACGGCTGCTGAGTTTCCCAGACCCAGCCGGAGGGAGTCTCTCCGATGGGGAATTCGGCCCCAGGCCTGATTTTCCCGAGTTTCTCGGTTTCCAGAATATGCAGCCGCATTACGTTTCGCGACGCGTCATGCAGAACAAGACTCAGGTAGTCAAAATGGACCACGCCGTGGAGACGCTCCGCCAGCTCGTGAAACAGTTCACCCAGATCGCGGTGCTGGGCGATGGCCTCGGCCACTTCCAAAAGCGCCTGGTGCTGCGCCTCCGAAGAAGCCGCGGCCAACTGGCGCATGGGCACATCATTCATACGTTGGAGAATAGCACCTGGATTCGCTGCGGCTCAACCTGGCAGTCAGGTGCGTAAAAAAGCGCGAGTTACTTTGGCAAACTGGCCGGGTTGCGAACAATCGCGATCAGCTTTCGAATCTCGGCGCTGTAGGGCATCAGGAACTTTTCGTTGGCGGAGTGGACGTCGCTCAAACGCTTTTCCAGTGGCGTGGGAGTATCATCGGAAGCCGGCAACGCTCCGTTATGGGAAGTAACGGCGAGCGCGGGATTCGGGACGGCGGTTTCGACTGCCTCGGCAATCCCGCGATACGTTCGGCCATCGAGTTTCATGTCGTCGGCGACAATCTGATCCATCGATAGAGCCACCAGATTGGCCCTTTCCAGCGTTTTTACTTCATCTCGCGTGGGAACGCGGCCGGCGGCACTAGCCGCGAGGACTTTCCTTGCGCCATCCAGCGCGGCTTTGTCTTCGGCCAGAGGATTTTTGACTCGCTCGGCTGCGGCGCGCATTACTTTCAGGTAGAGACCCACGTCGTCTTTGGTCAAGGGATCGAGCTTTTGTTCCGTTTGCTGTTCGAGCGTAGCTTCCATGGGTTTCGCGCCCGGAGCAGCGGGCGCGGACTCGCCGCCCTCGGAAACCGGGCCTGCTTCCTTTCGGCCGCATCCCGCGAAAAATACAGCTGCGCACAGAGCGAAGCTCAGCGTGATCGCGCGGAAATCTCTGAATGTTCGCATCGTCATTTACCGGCGGCAGAAATCTTACGGTGTGCGTCACGGCGCGTCAAATGAACTGATTTTGAATCGATCGGAAGTCGAAATCGTTCGAATGGAAGAATCCACGATTCATCGAAAAAATGGATTGACAGGCAAAAGAATTAGTACGCATAATTATGCAGTTGGTTGTATAATCTTTATACGCGCATGGGACTGAACGCACAAAAACGGTTTCGGCAGGGGCAGATTCTGAAGCTCGTCACCAGCGAGCCGATCTCCAGCCAGGATGAGCTGCGCAAGCGGCTATCGCACGTGCGGGTTCGCGTGACGCAGGCAACGCTTTCGCGGGACATGTCCGAGCTGAAACTGGTGAAGACCTCGGACGGATACAAGCCTCTCTCGAACGGCGAGGAAGCCTCGGCGCCTCTGCCGCCGTTGGGCCGCGCCCTGCGGGATTTTCTGGTGGACCTGCGCCCGGCGTTCAACCTGCTGGTTCTGAAGACTCCGCCCTCGGGCGCGCAGCCGCTGGCCGCTGCACTCGACGCCGAAAAGTTCAAGGAAATTGCCGGCACCATCGCCGGGGACGATACGGTGTTGGTCATCACGCCATCGCAAAAGGCGCGCGCCGCCGTCCAGAAACGAATGGAGGATCTACTCCGATGAACGACCCGCAACGGGTCGCCGTAGTCGGAGCCACGGGCTATGCAGGTTTTGAGCTGGCCCAGCTTCTCCTTCGGCACCCCAAAATACAGAAGCCGACCTTCTACCTGCGCGAAAGTTCCGCGCACGTGAAGTGCCTGACCGAAATTTTCCCCCGCTTGCGGGGCTGGGGCGAAGCGCCCTGCAAGACGTATTCAGTGGAAGCTATCGCCGGAAGCGGCGTGGGCACGGTATTTCTCGCTACCCCGCACGAAGCATCGCTCGAAATGGTGCCGCAGCTTCTGAATGCGGGCCTGCGCGTGGTGGACCTGAGCGGCGCGTTCCGCTTCCGCAATCCGGAAACCTTTGCGAAGTGGTACAAGTTGCCGGCGCCGCCAAAGGAATTGGCGGAGGAAGCCGTGTACGGCCTGCCGGAGCTGTACGCCGACCGGTTGCCGGGCGCGCGGCTGGTTGCCAATCCCGGTTGCTATTCGACGAGCGTTATTCTCGGCCTGCGGCCCCTGATGGAGTCCGGCTGGATCGCGCGCGAGCGCGGCATCGTCTGCGATTGCAAGTCCGGCGCATCGGGCGCGGGCAAGGAACCGAAGCGCGAACTGCATTTCGTCGAGGTGGACGAAAATGTTCGCGCGTATGGACTTTTTTCGCACCGGCACACGCCGGAAGTGACGGATCATCTGGGCGTCTGTGGAGATGACATCGTTTTCACGACGCACCTGCTGCCGGTTTCGCGCGGCATTCTTTCGACGCTCTACGTCTGGCTCTCGGAACCGCATACGGCGGAGGACGTCGAGGGTCTTTACCGGAAGTTTTACGCGGATCGCCCGATGGTGCGCCTCTGGCCTGCCGGTAAACTGCCGGAGTTGCAGCACGTGGCGAACACGAATTTCTGCGATATCGGTTTTGCACTCGATCCCGCGGGGCAGCGTCTCGCGGTGGTGAGTTGTCTGGACAATCTTGGTAAGGGCGCTGCGGGCCAGGCTGTGCAGAACATGAATGCGATGCTGGGCATCGAGGAAGCGACGGGACTCAGATGAGAATGGTCGTTAAAGTTGCGGGGGCATTGCTTGACGATGCGACGGCGATGGAAACGCTGGCGCGTCAGGTCGCGCAGCTCGCCCATCAGGGCCACGAAATTTTGGTGGTGCATGGCGGCGGGAAAATTTTCACCGCCACGCTCAAGCGCATGGGGATCGAAAGCAAGTTCACCAACGGATTGCGCGTGACCGACCGCGATACCCGCGACGTTGCCGTGATGGTTCTCGGCGGCCTGCTGAACAAGCGCCTCGCCGGCGCAATTTCCGCCGCTGGACAGCCCGCCGTGGGTATTTGCGCCTCCGACGCCGGCTGCTTTCTGGCTGAGCCAATGGTTCATAACGAAGTTGTCGGCGGTCTGGGCTTTGTCGGTTATTTGACCGGAGCAAATCTGGAGTTCATCGAATCGTTCTGGAAGGCGGGCATGGTTCCGGTTGCGTCATGCTTGGGCCTCGGCGCCGACGGTGAGCTTTACAACATCAACGCCGACCACATGGCCGCTGCGTGCGCCGAATACATTCACGCTGACCGGCTGATCTATCTCACCGACGTAGCCGGCGTGCTCGACGGAGATAAGGTACTCAAAGTTGTCTCCACCGCCGATGCCGAGGATTTGATCCGCCAGAATAAAGTTTCCGGCGGGATGATTCTGAAAATTGAGGCCTGCAAGCGCGCGCTTTCCGCGGGCGTTTCCCAGGTGCGTATTGTTGGCGGCTCCGTGCCAAAGGGGTTGCTGGCTGCAGCCAACGGCACGAAGTTTCCGGGCACGCGCGTCACATCGGAATTTCCCGCGAGCGCCACGGGAGTAGCGCATTGAAATCGAAAGTCCAAAAATCGAAAAAGAGCGCCTCTGCCGGAAGGAGCAGCGCTGCCAAGGCGAACCCCATCCTGAGAGATGTTTCGCGCCATTTGATGAACACCTACCGGCGCTCCGACATGATCTTCACGCATGGGCGAGGCTGCTACGTGTTCGATCAAACGGGGAAGAAGTATCTCGATTTCCTGGGCGGCATCGCTGTGAACGCGCTCGGCTATTCCTATCCGGATTTGGTGAAAACCATCCGCCGCGAGGCCGGACGCGCGGTGCACGTCTCGAATCTGTTTCACAATCCATTTCAGGGGCCGCTTGCCGCGAAGCTCGCAAAGTGGTCCGGCATGGACCGCGTATTTTTCACCAACAGCGGTTCCGAAGCTGTCGAAGGCGCATTGAAACTAGCGCGTGTCGCGGCGAAAAAATCCGGCGGCGCAGGCAAGACGCGCATCCTCGCGCTTGAGAATTCCTTTCACGGGCGCACGTTCGGAGCCCTGTCGATCACGCACACTCTGAAATACCGCGAGCCGTTCGAGCCGCTCGTCCCCGGAGTGGAATTTGTCGGCTTTAACGATGTGGCGGACCTCGAAGCGAAATTTACAGGCGATGTTTGCGCGATCGTGATCGAGCCGTTACAGGGCGAGGGCGGAATTTTTCCCGTCAGCGAAGCATTCTGGACGCGCGCTCGCGAACTGGCCACCGAACACGGCGCTGCGCTGATCGCCGACGAAATTCAATGCGGGCTGGGTCGCACCGGCCGCGAGTTTGCGTATCAGCGCCTTCCCGGCATGCCGGACATCGTCGTAGTCGCCAAGCCGCTTGGCGGTGGCTTGCCGCTGGGCGCTTTCATGGCCAGTGAGAAATTTGCAGCTGCATTTTCACCGGGACTTCACGGCTCAACGTTTGGCGGCGGACCATTGGTTTGCGCCACGGGCCTTGTGTTCCTAGATGTCGTCGAGCGGAAGCATCTGCTCGCCAACGTTCGTACGCGCGGCGCGGAATTGCGCGCGGGCTTGAAAAGGCTGGCTACGAAATTCGATTTCATTCGCGAAGTCCGCGGAGAAGGCCTGATGCTGGGTGTGGACCTGACCGTTGAAGGCGCGCCGTACGTTGCCGAGGCGCTGAAGCAGGGCCTACTCATCAACTGCACGCACGAACATATCCTCCGCCTGCTGCCGCCGTTTATTTTGACCGCTCAGCAGGTGAAGGAAGGCCTGAACATACTCGAATCCGTTTTTGCAAATACCGAACGGCCTGCCGCGTTGCAGGCCACACCCTCCACCACCGTCGCAGCCCAGGCGCTAGCGGCGGCGAGGTAAACATGAATGCGCCAGCCCCTACATTGAGCCTCTCCTCCGACCTGCTGACCGGCACGGAGTGGAACGCCGCACAGGTGCGCGACGTGTTTCGCCTCGCCGCGGATGTCAAAGCGCATCCGGAGCGCTACAACACCGCGCTCGCAGGCCGTTTTCTGGCGATGATTTTTGAGAAGCCGTCCCTGCGCACGCGTGTCACGTTCGAGGTCGGCATCAAGAGCCTGGGGGGCGGAGCCATTTTCCTGGATCACGGGGACGCTCATCTGGGCGAGCGCGAATCGATCCCCGACGTCGCGCGCGGACTCTCGCGCTGGGTGCAGGGAATCGTAGCGCGTGTGTTCTCGCAGGAAGCGTTGGAAAGCCTTGCGGTGCATGCTACCATTCCCGTCATCAACGCGCTTTCGGACATGTATCATCCCTGCCAGACGCTCTGCGACTACTTCACGCTGGAGGAAAAGTTCGGCCCCGCGCGCGGAATCAAGCTGGCCTACGTCGGTGATGGCAACAACGTTTGCCATTCGCTGATGATTGCCGGAGCGCGCGTGGGCGCGCACGTCCGCATCGCCACGCCGGAGGGCTACGAGCCGGACGCAAAAATTCTCGAGGCCGCGCGGCGCGATGCTGCCGCCACGCAGGGCACAATTGAATTATTCCGCGCGCCGGAAGAAGCTGTTTCGGGCGCGCAGGCTGTGTACACAGACGTCTGGGCCAGCATGGGGCAGGAGAGCGAAGCCGATGCGCGCGCCGCGATTTTCGCGCCGTACCAGGTGAATGACGCGCTGATGTCCCAGGCCGCGCCGGACGCCGTTTTTCTCCACTGTCTTCCCGCGCATCGCGGGTCTGAAGTGACCGACGAGGTGATGGAGTCGCCGCGTTCGGTCGTGTTCGATCAGGCGGAAAACCGCCTGCATGTACAGAAAGCCATCCTGTTAATGCTCCTAAACTGAAAGGACATCCGGTGCCAAAGAAAGTAGTTCTCGCCTATTCAGGCGGACTCGATACGTCAATCATTATTCCCTGGCTGAAGGAAACCTATGGCTGCGAAGTGATCGCCATGGTCGGTGACGTCGGCCAGCAGGAAGATTTGAAAGCTGCGAAGAAGAAAGCTCTCGCAACGGGCGCGTCTTCGGCAACGATCGAAGACCTGCGCGAAGAGTTTCTAACCGAATATATCTGGCCCACGCTACGCGCGGGTGCGGTGTACGAACACAAATATCTGCTCGGCACTTCGATGGCCCGTCCGGTAATCGCCAAGCGACAGGCTGAAATCGCGCTCGAAATCGGCGCCGATGCCGTCGCGCACGGCTGCACTGGCAAGGGCAACGATCAGGTGCGGTTTGAATTGGCGTATAAAGCCATCGCCCCGCGCGTGAAAATTATTTCTCCGTGGCGCGAATGGACCATCAACTCGCGCGAAGAAGCCATCGCTTATGCGAAGTCGCACAAGATTCCGGTCGACCAGACCAAGGCCAACATTTATTCGCGTGACCGCAACATCTGGCACCTGAGCCATGAGGGCGGCGTTTTGGAAGATCCCGCCAACGAGCCCGATGAAGCAATGTGGCAGTGGATCGTCTCGCCAGAGAAAGCGCCGAACAAGCCCGCGGTTGTCGAAATCGGCTTCGATGGCGGCACGCCGGTTTCAGTGAACGGTAAAAAACGCTCTGCGATCGCTCTGCTCGACGAATTGAACGAGATTGCGGCGGCGCACGGCGTCGGTCGAATCGATCTCGTTGAGAATCGCCTGGTCGGCATCAAATCGCGCGGCGCGTATGAAACTCCCGGCGGCACGCTGCTGGTTACCGCGCACCGTGAACTGGAAACGCTGTGCGTGGATCGCGAGACCGCGCACTATTCGGAAATGCTTTCGTTAAAGTACGCCGAGTTGGTGTATTACGGCGCGTGGTTCACGCCGCAGCGCGAAGCGCTGGACGCTTATTTCACCCAGGCGCAAAAACCGGTCACCGGCACCGTCGGACTCAAGCTCTACAAGGGCAACGTCACGGTCACCAAGCGCACGTCGCCGTACTCGCTCTATCGCAAGGGCCTGGCGAGCTTCGCAATGACCGGGTACAACCCGAAGGACGCCGAAGGCTTCATCAACCTGTTCGCGTTGCCGATCACCATTCCGGAGGAGTCCAAAGTAAAGTGAGCGCCACGCCTAAAGAGCAGCCGTCGGGAAAATTGTGGGGCGGGCGGTTTGACCGCGCGCCCGACGAGTTGTTCTACCAGTTTCAACGCTCGTTCGCGTTCGATCGCCGCCTGCTGCCATATGAGCTGACGGTCGATCGCGCGTGGGCGCACGCGCTGGAAGCGGCGGGCATTCTTACGCTTGAGGAAATGCGCGACATTCTGAAGGCGCTCGATAAAATTACCGATCGCGCGGAGAACGATCCGGCATGGCTGGACGCTTCTCCCGCGGAAGACGTGCATCATTTCGTGGAAACCGCGCTGGTCGAATACCTCGGGCCGCTCGGCTACAAACTTCACACCGGGCGCAGCCGCAATGAATTGGTCGCCACCGACTTCCGCATGTTCGTGAAGGAAGCCGCGCAGGAAGCACGTGCGGCGGCAGTGAAGCTGATCGCCGCGCTGGTTGGGAAAGCCGAGAGCGTGCTGGGAATTCCGATGCCCGGCATGACGCACATGCAGCACGCGCAGCCGATCCTGTTTTCGCATTTTCTGCTCGCGCACGCGGAGGCATTTTTCCGCGACACCGTGCGCCTGAACGTGGCCGTTGCGATGGCCGACGCCTGCCCGATGGGGTCCGGCGCACTAGCGGGCTGCGCGATTAACGTCAATCGCGCTGTAATTGCGCAGGAATTATTTTTCGCGCGTCCCACGTCGAATAGTCTGGACGCTGCCAGCGACCGCGACTTCGCTCTCGATTACCTGTACGCATTAGCCGTAATCGCGACACATCTTTCGCGCCTGTCCGAGGATTTCGTTCTGTTTGCGTCGCAGGAATTCGGCTTCATCGTGCTTCCAGATGAATTTTCCACCGGCAGCAGCCTGATGCCGCAAAAGAAAAATCCCGATTGCTGGGAACTGTTGCGCGGCAAGACCGGACGCGTCACCGCGTCGCTGCACACGCTGCTGACGACGCTCAAGGGTTTGCCGTCGAGCTATCAGCGCGACTTGCAGGAAGACAAGGAGCCCGTCTTTAACGCGCACGATCAGGCTGTCGCCATGCTGACCGTCGCTGCAGGCGCGGTCGCCGCGACACGCCCGAACGAAGCGCGCATGCGCGAAGCGGCGTCCGATCCAGCGCTGCTCGCCACCGAAGCCGCGCACTATCTGGTGCGCAAGGGCGCACCGTTCCGCCAAGCTCACGAAATTGTCGGCCAGATCGTTCGCGAAGGCGAGCATGCCGGAAAATCGTTTTCCACTCTCCCTCTGGAAACGCTGCAAAAGTTTTCAACCCTGTTCGCCGCGGATTTTTACGATGCGCTGAAGCTCGAATCGGCCCTGGCAGGCCCCGATGTGGAGGGTGGCACCGCTCCCACGCGTGTCCGGGAAGCGATCGCCGCGGCAAAGGTCCGCTTGGTAGCCCTTGAGGGAAAGCCATGAGGACCCGCATCGCTCGCACCGGCGACGCTGCCGCCGTGCATCGCATCATCGCGCACTATGCAGGGGAAGGTTCGCTGCTCCCGCGCACCGAAGCCGAAATTCGCAAGAATATCGGGCGCTTCCTCGTGCTCGTGGAAAAGCGCAGCAAGGAAGAAAAAGTATTGGGCTGCGTCGCGCTGGAACCTTACGGCATGGACCTTTACGAAATCCGCTCGCTCGCGGTTGCTCCCGATGCGCGCGGCGAGGGCCGCCACGTCGGCGATCGCCTGATGAAAGCGGTGATGGATACCGCGCGGCGGCGCAAGATTGCCCGCCTGTTCGCCCTGACGCACCGCCCGGAGGTGTTTTCGCGCCACGGGTTCACGCCGGGCCCGCGTCAAACGGTGCCGGAAAAGATCGAGCGCGATTGCGTCACCTGCCCCAAGGAGCGCCACTGCACGCTGGTCGCAACCGTCGCCGTCGTGTGTCCGGAACGCAACGTGCTGCCGGTACTGAACGGCGCCGAGAAAGCGCTCTCGATTCAATAAAACGAAAATGACCGACCTGCCGCCATCACGCGTCCTGCCGAAAGGATTTCGCTTCTCCGCCGTTTCGTGCGGATTGAAAAAGCGCATTCAGCACAGCCCGCTCGACCTCGCCCTGATCGTTTCGGAAAAGCCCGCATCCGCGGCGGCGGTGTTCACGCAAAACCTGGTGCAGGCCCCCTGCGTGACGCTTTCGCGCGCGCACGTGAAAACCTCTTCCGACGCCATGCGCGCCGTAATCGTGAATTCCGGAAACGCAAATTGCTCGGTCGGTCCGGTCGGTATGGAGGTTTCGCAGACGACGGCGAAGTGCATTGCAAAATTATTGCGTTGCCGCACCAATCAGGTCGTCGTGTGCTCCACTGGAGTCATCGGCGTGCCCCTGCCCGTCGAGCGCATCACCGAGGCCGCCCCGGAACTGGTCCGTACGCTGGAAGTTTCGCGCGAAGGATTCCGCAACGTGACTCGCGCCATCATGACCACCGACACGCGCCCCAAGTGGGCCACGGCGATCTGCCGCATTGGCAAACGCAACGTGCGCGTCACCGGATGCGCCAAAGGCGCGGGAATGATTCATCCCAACATGGCCACGATGCTTTCGTTCGTCTTCACCGATGCCGATATCAAGCCCGGCGTCCTCGACCGCGCATTGCGCGAAGTCGTAGCCAGGACATTTAATTGCATCTCCGTAGATGGCGACACCTCTACCAATGACACGTTGCTGGTCATGGCCAACGGCGCATCGGGCACGCGCAAGATCGACAAGGTGGTCGGCAAGGATTACACAAAATTTGTCGCCGCACTCGAACAAGTGTGCAAGTCCCTGGCCATCGCCATTGTGGCCGATGGAGAAGGCGCCACGCACGTAGTCGAAGTCGAGGTACGCGGCGCGCCCACCGATCGCGCCGCCGCGGAGGTCGCCCGCACCATCGCCGGCTCGTCGCTGGTGAAGACGGCGCTGGCCGGCGCCGATCCTAACTGGGGCCGCATTCTGGCCGCAGCAGGCCGCTCGGGAGTGAAATTCAATCCCGATCAAGTGGAAATCTGGCTGGGCGGATTGAAAATGTACGGCCCACCCTCGGGTCAGGATTACTCCGTCGCACTCCCGCTCGATGAGCGCGCCGCGCACGAGCGCCTGCTAGAAAAAAACGTCTCGATAGTAGTGGATTTGCACCGCGGCAAGGGAACTTCCCGCGTCTGGACCTGCGATTTCACGCAGGAATACGTGCACATAAACGCCAGCTACCGTACGTAGCCCAACTGGAACCATTCTGATCGTTCACCCTAAACAATCACTATTCAAAGAAGATGTTGACAAGTGCGCACTTCTGTATATTATTGGGCAGGTGCGACATTGGCGAAGAAGAAGCGAAAAACGGTCAATGTACTACTCGGCTCCGATGAGTTTCGCAGATTTCAAAGGTACTGCGTGCGCAGTGGCTACAAGAAGAGTACCCTCATTGCCCGATTGATTCGCGACCATATGGACGCCGAAAAATTCATGATGCAATCTGACCTTCCTTTGAATGATCGTGAACGAGAGAATTGAAAAGGTAGTTTTGGCAGCTGGTTTGCTAATGTAATTATAAGGGCGATGACGATTGTTGATTCGTAGGTAATCGGCTCTTGGAGAATGGTTTAGCTTATATGCCTAGCACACAAAATACCATAATGGGAGAGTTGGGAATTCGGACCCACCCAAAACGACCCTATGAGCATCATCTGTTGGGTTTCGGCAGAGATCGAGCGAAAGTGGTGACGACGGGTCATAGAGTTGTTTCCATGTTCTCAGGCTGCGGTGGGATGGACTTAGGGTTCCTAGGCGGGTTTGAGGTGTTCGGTCGGCTTTACGCGAGACTGCCCTTCGAAATTGTCTGGGCGAACGAGCATAACATTGCCGCTTGCAGAACCTATCGCCGCAACGTGCGAGACCACATTCAGTGCGCTGACGTGTGGGACGCGATCGATCTTATGCCAGCTAAGGCTGACGTACTGATCGGGGGTTTCCCGTGTCAGGATATTTCCGTCAATGGAAAAATGGCGGGTGTGAATGGACGACGCAGTGGGCTTTACCGCGCCATGATCGAAGGTATCAAACGCACGAGGCCCAGGGTCTTCGTCGCGGAAAATGTGAAGGGACTTCTCATGAAGAGCAATAAGGAGTCCCTCCGTCAGGTGATTAGTGATTTCGGCGAGCTAGGATACAAGATATCTTACGGCCTTTATCTGGCGGCTGACTTTGGGATTCCGCAAACTAGGGAGCGTGTTCTCATAGTTGGCACCTCGCCGAAAACCAAGCAGTTCGTACCCCCGCGTCCCGAAAGAACGAAAGCTACATGGATGTCAGCCAAGGAGGCCCTTGCTGACTTGGAAAGTATAGAAGAAAACCCGGCTATCAATCATGTTTGGAGCCGGGCAAATAGGAGCCCAGAGCAGGGAAACAGGCGACTTATCGCAGATCGCCCTGCGTATACGATCCGCGCGGAATGTCACGGAAATATCCAGTATCATTACCGACTCCCCCGACGGATATCCATGCGGGAGGCCGCGCGCGTGCAGTCCTTTCCGGACAACTTCATTTTTGACTCGATGCTGCGAGAGACGGAAAGACAAGTAGGCAATGCCGTTCCGCCAGTGTTGGCCTGGCACATCGCGCAAGCGGTCCGCAATTGCTTGGAATAATAGCTCCGGCTAATGGAATTTCAACTTAAGGTCGCGAAATAATTCCTTCGAAGGCCGCCAATCCTTTGCAAAACCGTCCGCGCGAATAAGCCATTGTCTAATACGCTCTTTTGGCGGTACTGAAACATCCCAGTATTCTATAAAAAGAGCATCTTCCAATGTTGCCGCTGCTTCCTTCATTTCAGGCTCAATATTCTTCAGGGCGCGGGCAATATAATTGCCGCCCCGCTCTTTGCCTGCAACGCTGCCCGCCGAGAATAAGTCCCGCGTCTGGGGACACAGGACTCCGTGATACGTGAGCAGATAAATAGTCGCATCCGAATATTTTCGTAGCTTTGGCCCTGTGCGGGATGGTCCCACTATCTGTGGGCAGAGAAGTGCTGCTTCTGCTCTGAGCTGGAGCTTCTCGTTTTGAGGTAAATTCATGTACAGGCGAACTTGTAAGGGTAGTGAATGTTCCAGTTCCGGTTCCCGTTTGTCTTCTAGCCACCAGAGCCGCTCGCCCTTCTCCAAACGACCGCGAGCGTACTTGCGAATGTGTTCCATTTTATCGTGAGGCGAAAGACTGCAAAATTCTTGATAGGAAACCCCGAATTTCTTGAAGAGGGATTCTTCCGCCCCTATTTGCACTTCGAAGCGGGGAACATGAGATGTTCGCACGTGCATAACGCAATCCTCATATCTTCCCCATCTCACCTCCGGCTTCCCACCCATCTTGCCAAACAAGATGTAGATGTGTTTGACGTTCGAGTCTCGCCTTCCTTCAAAGACGCTATTGGCGACACTGCGCCAAGTGTCCTTATTCAAAACTTTCACTTCAATTCCAAACTCGCCCACAACGATGTCGGGAAATACCTGCGCCTCGGGCGACATATCGACTTTGACGCCGGAGCCCTTCGTAAGGTCGACAAGGGCCGACCTAACTCTGTCCTCGAACTTGCTAGGAATGCGATAAACAGTGCTTTTTTGAACTTCTTTGGTGAGATCACCTGCGAGAGCGGTCAATAGTTTTTCAAAATCATTGATGGTCAACGTCATTCTCCCAAGAACCGAGTAATTCGCCTTGTCAGCTTGTCGATGTCTCGCAGTTGACATTCCCACAAGACAAGACATTTCCAGCGCATGCCCCGGAGGCGCCGTAGTGTCAAGATATCACGTTCGCTATTGCTCGTGATTTTATCTACCCAGTAATTCTTACGAGACTTAGGTATGCGTCCCAGCCTGCATTTGTGACCGTGCCAGAAACAGCCGTGAACGAATATGATTTGTTTTGTTGCGGTGAAAACCATGTCTGGACGCCCGGGCAAACTCTTTTTGTGCAGGCTATAACGATGCCCCAAACGGTGGATCAGTCGGCGCACAAGTAACTCTGGTTTGGTGTCTTTTGATCGAACTAACCGCATTTGTTTGCTACGCTGTTTTTGAGTTAAGTTATCCAATAGATTTCAACCCCGAGGAGTGCGACGTTAATCCAGAACCTAAGATATTTAGGCAGCCTAACTCTCCCACTTCCAATCCAAAAACTGCTCCCGCAGCGCCGTCTTCCGGAATTTTCCCACCGAAGTCCGCGGAATTTCCTTCGCGAACACAAACGCATCGGGCACCTGCCACTTCGCGAATTTCGCAGCCAGGAATTCGCGCAACTCCGCGGCATGGGCCTCGGTTCCTTCATTGAGCACCACCACGGCCAGCGGGCGCTCCTGCCATTTCGGGTGCGCGACGCCGATCACCGCAGCTTCTTTCACCGAAGGATGTCCCATCAGCGCGTTTTCCAGGTCGACAGAGCTGATCCACTCGCCGCCGGACTTGATCAAATCCTTGCTGCGATCGACAAGCTTGATGTAGCCGTATTCGTCGATGTGGGCCATATCCCCGGTGCGCAGCCAGCCGTCGGGCGACCATCGGTGCGCCTCCTCGGGCATGTTGTAATAGGAAGAGGCAATCCAGGGGCCGCGCACCTCGAGCTCGCCGACAGTCTTGCCATCGTGCGACGCACGCGTGCCGTCGACCATCATGATGCGGGCTTCCACAATCGCCGTGGGAGTCCCTTGCTTCAGGCGCTGCTCGTATTTCTTTTCCTCGGTCCAGTCATGCATCTGCGGACGGAGCAGCGAGCAGCAGGCATGTGGTGTGGTTTCCGTCATCCCCCACAGGCACATCAGCGAGAATCCGTGGCGTTCGAACCCGCGCATCAGCGCCTCGGACGCTGCTGCTCCTCCTATAAGCAGGCGTACCGGCCAGGAAATTTTCCACCGCCCGGGATGTTTGTCGAGAGCATCGAGAACGCCGAACCAGACTGTCGGAACTCCCAGGCCCAGCGTCACGCGTTCCTGCTCCATGAGGTCGAGAATGCCTTCCGCGTCGGCAAACGGACCCGGCAGCACCACCTTCGCACCTGCCGTCGCGGCGGTGAAGGGAATCCCCCAGCCGTTCGCATGGAATAGCGACGCCAGCGGCAGTACCGTGTCCCGCATCGAAACGCTGAACGAATCGACCCCGCAGCAGTTCAGGGAATGCAGCACGATCGCGCGGTGCGAATACACAACGCCTTTCGAACGTCCTGTAGTACCTGAGGTGTAGCACATCGCCGCGGCTTCGTTTTCCTCGAGCTGTGGATACGTGTAATCCTCGCTCGCCTCTGCAAGTAATTCCTCGTAGCCGTCGCAGCCCTCCGGTGTCACGGCGCCGCCGAACGGAACCACAATCACGCGTTCGAACTTCACCCGGTCGCGGAATTTCTCATACACTGGCAGCAGCACATCGTCCACGATCAGGAAACGGTCGCCGGCATGGTTGGCAATAAAGGCGATTTCGTCCGGATGCAGCCGCAGGTTCAGCGTGTGCAGCACGCCCCCGGCGATCGGAACGCCGAAGTAGGCCTCCATGTGTTCGGATTGATTCCACAGCAGCGTGGCCACGCGGTCTCCGCGCTGCAAACCCAAACGCAGGAGCGCGTTCGCCATGCGCCGCGAGCGCTTGTAGAGATCGCCCCACGTGTAGCGCGCCAGCGAACGGTCCGGCTTGCGCGTGACAATCTCCACATTGCCAAAAATGCCGTCCGCACGCTCGAGTAGCGCTGGGATAGTCAGCGGAAAATCCATCATCAAACCGCGCATAGGAACAGTCGCTCCTGGGAAATACGTGTGAATCCTATCACCAAACATGCCGAAAACCAGATGGACGCCGGATCGCCCTGGTTCCTTCAAAATAGTTCATAATTAGTTATCCAAATATCTTTAATGTTGACGACCGTGGCAATTTAGAGCAAGATTCGCCCCGGAGCTGAAGTGCGCATCTCGTCGGACCATTCCGGGCTCAGGCCCTTTTCCCCGACTTCGACCCCGTCTCTTCAGTTTCAGGTTCCGTGGGGTTCACTCCGCCACGGCCAAAAGGAGTCCGGCATTGAAGAAACTGTACGTGGGTAATCTCCCTTTTCAGGCGACAGAAGAGCAGATCACGGCTTTATTTACTCAGACGGGAGTCACCGTAGCGAACGTCACCTTGGTGCGTGACCGATTTTCGGGGCAACCGCGCGGCTTCGGCTTCGTCGAGATTAACAACGACGAAGAAGCCGACCGCGCCATTCAAGGCTTGAACGGCCAGGATTTCATGGGCCGCAATATTGTGGTCAACGAGGCTCGCCCCCCGCGTGAAGGCGGCGGAGGCGGTGGCCGGCCCGGAGGTGGAGGAGGTGGCCGTCCAGGTGGCGGCGGCGGTGGTCGTGGCGGCTACGGAGGTGGAGGAGGCGGCCGTCCAGGTGGGGGCGGTGGTGGTCGCGGCGGTGGTGGTGGCGGCCGGGACCGTGGTGATCGTGGTGGCGGCGGCGACCGGCGCTGGTAGTTTTTCAGCTGAATTTGAGATTGATCTCAACGGAAACGGGGAAGCGCGTCAACACGCCTCCCCGTTTTTGATTGCGCTTGATTGGGCTTCCAAGTAGGACTTTGGCTCTAGAGTTTTCTCTAACCTTACTGTTTTCAGTCATTCACCTTAGTACTTCAGTCCCAACAAAATGATACCCATGCTCCATTTCTGCAGGCACATCTAATCTTTATAGTTCTCTATGACAGGAGATTTCTAACAATGGACATGTGGCAGCGCCGGACCATACTTGATTCGTATGTAAACCAGTCAATCGAAACGTTTGGCGCCGAATCGAATGAGTTTCGCCCTTCGATCCGTCTTTCTCAAATCATTTCCGCGCTTTCCTATGCTCTCGATCTGACGGAAGGTCAGCCGATGGGACATTCGGTTCGAAGCTGCGTTATTGGAATGCGTTTGGCTCAGCAGATCGGCATGGGCATCGACGAACAATCGGATCTCTACTACGCTCTGCTCCTCAAAGATGCCGGGTGCAGCAGCAACGCCTCCCGTTTCTTTCATCTACTGAATGCGGACGAAATTCGAGCCAAGCGCGACGTCAAAACCACCGACTGGACTCGCCTGGGCTGGGAAAGTCTTCACTATGGGTTCACGCATGTCGCCACCGGGATGCCATTCCTGACGCGTATGCAGAAACTCTTCCAGGCGGCCGCCAATCAGCGGCAGGATTCCGCCGACCTGATCAAGATCCGCTGCGAGCGTGGCGCATTTATCGCCAACCGGCTGGGATTTTCCGAACCAGTCTGTGCGGGAATTCAAAACCTGGATGAACACTGGGACGGGCGCGGCTACCCTGACGGCCTTCGCAAAACGGAAATTCCAATCATCGCCAGAATCGCGAATCTGGCACAGTCGCTCGATGCGTTTTTCACCGCCAATGGGCTCCGCCCGGCGCTGGACGTTGTAGAAAAGCGCAGTGGAAAATGGTTCGATCCGGAACTGGTGAAGGCTGCGATTTCCCTCTCTAACTCAGGCGTTCTGTGGACTGGCTTGCACGACGAATCTTTGGCCCAAACCGTAGGGGCGCTCGAGCCGGAACACCGCCGCGTCGCCGCGACTGATGAGGCGATCGACAACATCTGCTTCGCTTTCGCCGATGTCATCGACGCGAAATCTCCCTTCACATACCGCCATTCCACAGGTGTGGCCGAGGCGGCCGTCGAGATTGCCCAATGGTTTGGTCTGAACCCGGAAAGTGTGAAACACCTGCGCCGAGCCGCACTCCTGCACGACATCGGCAAATTAAGCGTTTCGAACTCGATCCTGGAGAAACCCGGCAAGCTGACTAACGAAGAGTGGCAGGCCGTGAAGGCTCACCCCTTCTACACGCTTCAAGTGTTGAAACGAATCCCCGGCTTCGAACGCCTCAGCGAAGACGCAGCCGCACACCATGAAAAACTGGACGGCTCCGGCTACTGGCGCGGCTTGAAGGGAGACCAGATCTCCCGCTTCGCCCGCATCCTTACCGTAGCGGACATCTTCGACGCGCTTCACGCCAAGCGCCCCTACCGCGAAGGCCTTCCCCTCGAGACCGTGTTCGAAATCATGCGGAAGGATGCCCCCCACGCTATCGACCTGCCGTGCGTCGAAGCGCTCGTTGCTTGCAAGACTAAATCCCAGCCGCTGGCATTTTCGACGCGGTCGGAAGTTTCATTTGCAAATGAAAGCGCTTAAAGACATCGAGGCGCACAAACTCATGCCGTAGCAGACTTAAACGACTCCACTTTTTCCACACGACCTGATCCATACCGATAACGCTCGACCACTACTGTGTCGAGGGCCTGGCGGACCAGCGCATCTATATCCATCTTGGTTTCAGCTTGTTCGAGTTCCTGGGGAGAGGAGTGCAATGCGGGATTGCGTGGCAGGAAGATGGGGCAGCAGTCATGAAACGGCTCGGCGGAGATGTCATACGTGCCGATTTTTTCGGCTGCATTCATGATGTCTTGTTTGTCGTCGCCGACGAGCGGCCGGTACAGCGGCATTTGCGCGACAGCGCCGACCGCCTCCAGATTGCGCAGCGTTTGCGAGGCGACCTGGCCCAGGCTATCCCCTGTAACAAGTCCCAGGGATCGGCCGCTGCGTGCGAGACGCTCGGCAATGCGCAGCATCATGCGGCGGTACAGCAGGATGCGGAATTGCTCGGGAGCGCTGGCTACAATTTTGCGCTGAACCGGTTCGAACGGCACCAGGTAAAGCTTCGCGGAATATTGCCACGGCACCAGCTTCCGCACCAGTTCCCGCGCAACATGAACAGATGACTCGCCCGGACGCGCACCGCCTCCCCAGAAATGCACGAAGCTCAGGTGCGCGCCACGCTTCATCATCTTGTGCGCGGCGACGGCGGAATCGAACCCGCCTGAGAGCATGCAGGTCATGCGTCCCGCCGTGTTCGCGGGAAGGCCTCCGGCGCCGGGAATTTTTCGCGCGTACACCAATAGCGATGGGCCCGGGGGAACCTCGATGCGGCAAGTCAGCTCGGGATCGTTGAGCTTGACGCGAGTATCGCGCCCCTCGGCGCGAAGCCGATCGACCAGGTACTGTCCGACGGAAGCGTCGATATCGGTTGTGCGGTGCGGGAAAGACTTATCGCTGCGTTTGGAGCGCACCGCGAACGTTGCAAACTTCTCGCCGCGAACTTCCTCCCAGGCCGCTTGTCCCAGTACTGCGAGATCTTCGCCCGTGCTCCGGGGAACCACTCGCGCCACCGCGTAAAACGCCACGCCGAAAACGCGTTCGATGCGCGACACGGCTTCTTCCGCCGAAGCGCCTTCGCCGAATTCAATCAGCATCCTGTCGCCGGGCCGCAGAATGCGCTCGACGGGCAAGCCCTCCAGGGCGCGCTTCAGCGCCATGTGCAGCTTGCTCAGGAAGAAGCGGCGGTTTCCGCCCTTCAGCCAGATTTCATGGTAGTGCACGACAATGACGAGTTTCGGCATCGCAAAATTCGAAAAAGGACAATCGAATATCCACAGTATAGCAGCGGGTGCCAGAGTTGCACAGGCAAAGGGGCGCACAGAGACAATTCACCGCATTCGGGACGGCGAATCCCTGCAAAGCATAGCCATGAAAAGGCTTGGCATGTTGTTCCATGTGAAACGATCCCAGCCTTCGAATTCAATCTCGCTTGATTCCATGCACAGTCTCATTTCGGAACCCGCTGCTGATTCAACACGATAATTTCTCTTTAGCAACGCGCCTGCAATATTCCCTAGTCTATGCTGGACGCCTGTTGGCCAGTCGCGTATACCGGAAGTCTGCCCACTTTGGGCATCGGGAAGTGACCGCACCGGCAGCTGATGCATCATATGCCTAGAGCGTCCTGAGTCCCGGGGACGCGGGAGCGACCAATGTGGGACAAGAACGATTGGCACCAGTTCTTCGCTATCGCAAATCGCCCCTGGCAGCGCCACCGTCCGCCGCGGCCCGTTTATCCCAGCGGCGCCAAGCGAGTGCTTCCAGCCATTGGGTTTAGCTTAACCGAACTCGATGACGCGGGCATCAACATGGAAGCAGCCGAGCGGCTGGGCCTTCCGATTGACGCCGCCCGCATCGGCGCTTACGGCCCCAATGTCTCGGTTTTGCGCGAGTTTGTCCGCTCCACGCGCCAGCCGCGCCAGCCGGGATAATTCACTATATTTTTGATAGTAAAGCGCTTGGAGGGAGAATCTCGCCTCCGCGGGGTGAATCCGATTTGAAATTTGTACATCAAAAGGGCGCTGAAACAGAGCCCGATTGCGGATAGCGCATTCCCGCTCGGTAGTATTACTTGACGCGGGAAAAACTTCGGGTAAACTGCCCTTTCTCTTGTAGCACTCATGCAGACTGAATCCAACTCGGCGATCCAGACCACGGCCCCCGGGACCGAAGAGACGCAGCACGATTTCGACTTCCCCCAAAGGGAGGCGGCCTTCTTCTACGGTCTGTTCCTGCGCGGGCACTCGGCTGCGGAGCTTCGCCGGGATATCGAAATCCCCCAGACCGTCCTGCTCAAATGGCATCGTGAGGCGGAGCGCGAACCCATGTTGCGCGGCGTCTTCACCCGCATGGTAGAGTACCGTCGGCACGTTCTGGCCATCTTCGAAGCACTCGTCGATACCGAATCGCGTCCCCAGCGCCTGCAGTAAGATTTCCTTGCAGAATCTAAGATAATTCATCAGGGATACTACAACAGATCACAGATTGCCGCCCGAGCACGGTCGTGCTAGCATCCGCCCATCGGAGGCCGCCAGGCTCCTCCGATTTCCGGCAGGCTCCACGCTTCACTTGAAGCGTTCAGCATAGAGTAGAGCCCGCGCTCGGCCTTCCTACACAAGAACTACGCCACGACCCCTTCCCGAATATGGCCGCGGCGTTCAGGGGGTAGCAAAATGAAAGCCTATGCAACGCAGTCCATACGCAATGTGGGCATTGCCGGCCACGGCGACACGGGGAAAACCCAGCTGGTGTCGTCGTTGCTGTTTACCGCGGGGATGACCACCCGGCTGGGAAAGGTTTCTGAGGGAAACACGGTTACCGACTGGGACGAAGAGGAAATCGCGCGCAAAATCACGATTCATACCGGTCTCGCGTACGCTGAATGGGCGGGCTCGGGACAATCCGAAAAAACAAAGGTGAATTTCCTGGACACCCCCGGCTACAGCACGTTCATTAATGATACGCGCGCCTCGTTGGTGGCAGCGGACGCGGCGTTGATCGTGGAGGACGTGGTGGCCGGCGTGCAGGTGGTGACCGAGAAGGTCTGGGACTATGCCATCGAGTACGACCTGCCGCGCGCGTTCGTGATCAATTGGATGGACCGTGAGCTGGCCGATTTCGAACGCGCGATGGAATCGATTACGCACGTGTTCGGGCGCAACGTCGTGCCGGTGCAGTTGCCCATCGGCGCGGGAAAACAGTTTCGCGGCGTGGTAGACCTGATCACCATGAAGGCGCACATTTACACGCCCGATGGCGACGGGAAGCCCCGGATCGAGGACATCCCCGCCGACATGGCCGAAGCTGCCAAGGCCGCGCACGAAGCGCTGGTCGAAATGGTGGCAGAGGGTGACGACGCGCTGATGGCGGAGTTCTTCGAAAAAGGCACGCTGCCGCTGGAGGATTTGCTGAAGGGATTGCACGACGAATTTCAGGCCAAGAGTATCTATCCCGTCCTGCTGACCTCCGCGCTGCACAACATCGGCAGTGCCACACTGCTCGATTTTCTGGTGGATGTGTTTCCGGACCCCTCCAAAAGAGGCGTAGCGGTGGGCCATGGCGAGGCAGCCGGCAAAGGAAATGAATTGCACAGAAAGACCAGCGACGCCGAGCCGGTTTCGATCTTCGTGTACAAGACGCTGGCCGATCCCTTTGCCGGGCGCATTACCTATTTCAAGGTGATGTCCGGGGTGCTGAAGAACGACGCGACGTTGCAGAACTTCACGCGCTCCACAAGCGAACGCCTGCAGCACATCCAGATCATGCAGGGCATGACCGCGTCGGCGGTGGCCGAGATTTACGCTGGGGATTTGGGAGCGGTTGCCAAGCTGAAGGACACGCTGACCGGCGACACGCTCGGTGACAAGGCCGCGCCGATTCACTACCCGCTGCCGCACCTTCCCGAGCCGTCGATCACGTTCGCGGTCGAGCCCAAAACGCGTGCGGACGAAGACCGCATCGGCCCGGCGATTCACCGCATTCTGGAAGAAGACCCGTCGCTGCATTTCTCGCGCGACCCGCAGACCAAGGAGTTTCTGCTGGCCGGGTCGGGACAGCAGCACATCGAGGTGATCGTCGCCAAGCTACACAAGCGATACCACGTGGACCTGACGCTCAAGCCGCCCAAGGTGCCGTATCGGGAGACGATTCGCGGCAAGGCCGACGCCGAGGGCAAGCACAAGAAGCAGACTGGCGGACACGGGCAGTTCGGCGTCTGCCGCATTCGAATGGAGCCTGCGGCGCGCGGCGCGGGCGTCGAGTTCGTGGACGACATCTTCGGCGGCGCGATTCCCAAGAACTGGATACCGTCGGTCGAAAAGGGCATACGCGCTTCCGCCGAGCGCGGCTTCCTGGCCGGGTTCCCGGTGGTGGATTTCCGGGCCACGGTTTACGACGGCAAGTATCACGATGTGGACAGCTCGGACATGGCCTTCAAGATTGCCGGGTCGCTGGCATTCAAGGAAGCAATGAAGCAGGCCAAGCCCGCCCTGCTGGAACCGGTGATGCACGTCGAGGTGCACGCCCCCGACCAGTACTCGGGCGATATCATGGGCGACCTCAGCGCCCGGAGGGGGCGGATCAGCGGGAGCGAGGCTCGCGGCTCAGGGGTCGTGGTAAAGGCGCAGGTGCCGTTTGCGGAAATGCTGAACTATGCGACGGGGTTGACCTCAATGACGCAGGGACGGGCCAGCTACTCGATGGAGTTTTCCCATTACGACTTCGTGCCGAACGAGATAGCCGAAAAAGTGATTGCCGAGGCAAAGGCGGCAAGAGGCGTTGTAATGGAGACCGAAGAGGTCTGACCCATGGCAGACGCGGCAGACTGATACTTGCGCAAAATGGCAACAGAGCGACACAAATTGTCCTCTATTTACACAGATCGAGACGAAAGGCGGATAGTTGAGGGCTGTGCCATGACCGGAAGATGGCGCAATGACAAAAAATGGAGATCCCAGATTAAGGAAATCGCACCGATTTGCTTGGCGGCTTGGCGCGAACAATTCCGTCTAACACCGATGTTTTCATAATGTTAACAGGGTGTGACATTTCTTGTTGACCCGCTGTATGGCTTGTGGGGTACAATTCGGGGTGTAAGCTTCCCGCCGGGAAGCTCCTGCCCCCTGTATGGCAGGTGCATTGCTCCTCCAGGGGTTGGAGGGGCGAAGTCGCACTCGGGTTCAATCTTAGACAATGAGCAATCGCCGCCACAAATCGATCACATTGGCTTTGTTAGCTACGGCTGCGCTCGTTTGCCTGGCAGGGTGCGAAGAGTCTGTCCGGAACGTCGCGCAGGTCCATCCGATTGTCATAGCTGCACCTGCGGCTCCCGTGCCAATGCCCGCGCAGTTGCCACTCGACGCGAATCGAGGCCGTCTGCCCCAACTGCTGCCGGTTCAGCCTGATGGAATTTCCATTTTGGCCGCCAGCAGCCGCGCAGCGTTTGACGCCGGTGAGCAGGACTTTCAAGCTGGTCGACTGGGGAAGGCCCGCGAAGAATTTGACGTTGCGCTCGACCAGCTCCTTGCCAGCGGTTTCGATCTGGACGCCGATCCCCGCCTGAGCGATCTGTACCATCACATTGTAGAGACGGTGAATGCAGACGAGCTGGAAGCGTTCCGTGACGGCGACGGCTTCCGGGAACAGAAATCGACTCCCGCGCCCATCGATGAAATCGCGGAAGGCGCAATTCCCGAAGAGGCAACGGTCGATCCCAATCTGCGCGGACGGGCGGAACACGAAGTCACATCCATTTCGCATGACCTGCCCCTGACGGTGAACGATCCCGTTCTGTCCTTTTTGAATTATTTTAAGTCGCCGCGCGGAAGCGCCATCGTGGAAATCGGCTTGCGCCGCGCGGGACGTTATCGCGAGATGGTTCAGAAAGTTTTGCAGGAAGAAGGGATGCCACAGGACCTGATCTATTTGGCGCAGGCCGAAAGCGCCTTCCAGCCGCAGGCGGTATCGAAAGCTGGAGCCCGAGGGATGTGGCAGTTCATGTCCTTTGCGGGTCGTAAGTACGGCCTGGACAAGACCTGGTGGGTGGATGAGCGCCAGGACCCGGAGAAGGCCACGCGCGCCGCTGCGCGCGATCTGCGCGACCTGTACGATCAGTTTGGCGACTGGTACCTGGCGATGGCGGCCTATAACTCGGGGGCAGGGACCGTGCAGCATGCCGTCGAGCGGACCGGCTATGCGGACTTCTGGGAACTCTACCGGCGCAATGTATTGCCAAAGGAAACCAAGAATTACGTCCCGATTATTCTGGCCCTGACGCTGATCTCGAAGGACCCTGCGCGGTACGGTATCGTTTTCGAACCCGAACCTCCGATGAAGGCCGACGCCGTGAAACCCGGCCAGGCTATTGATTTGCGGCTGGTTGCGGAAACCATCGACACCGATCTGGAAACCCTGCGAGCGCTGAATCCGCAACTGCTGCGTCTGGTCACGCCCTCCGACCCGGAATTTGTCCTGCGCTTGCCGGAAGGCACGGCGGAGCGCTTCTTTGCGGAAATCGCCGCAATTCCCCCCGAAAAGTGGGTGAGCTGGCGACGGCACAAGGTCGAGGAAGGCGAGACACTTTCCCGCATTGCCAAGAGCTACCACGTTCAGCCAACGGAAATTGCCGATGCCAACGATTTACCCGTAAATGCATCCTTGGAACAGGGGCAGAAACTGATTATTCCCGCAGCAGAGCGTTCCGAGGCTGCAACCGGGAAACTAATTCGATACCGCGTGCGGCGCACGGATACGGTTCGATCGATCGCCGATGAATTCGATGTCAGCACTCCTGAATTGCGCGCGTGGAATCACATGAAGTCCGACCACGTTTCGCGAGGCATGTTGCTAAAAATTTATCCAGGCGGCATGACTCCGACCTTGCAGGCAAAATCCAGCGATAACGGTAAACCGACCGCCGCCGTCGTGGCCCGGCATGAGAGCGTTAATAATCCGATCATGGAAGCGCGTTCCAGCACTGTTGTGCATCACGTAAAGTCCGGCGAGACCCTCTGGTCCATTGCCCGGGCGTACCGCACCACGGTGGAGGCGATCCAGTCCGGAAACCGCTACCTGTTCAGCCGACCGCTCGAAGTCGGAGACACACTCACGATTCTTTCCTCGCACTAAATTTTCGTCCTTGATTTTTGTCCCTGAAATCATGAATATGAATCTCTTTTTGGTCAGAGAGCCATTGCCAGAATGTCCCGGCAGGGTGGAGAATCTACCCGCGAGACAGGCACTGTACAGGCGCTTGACAAACTGACGAGATTCCGTTTATAAGCCCGCACGTGGGTGCAACAGTGGGGGCAACCGCACGAGGGTGACACAGCGAAGGGAGAACCGAGATGGCCTACGAAAAAGAAGAAGGCGGCGAGGAAAGCGAGTTCGTCCATTTTGAAGAGGAAGAACTCGGCGCCGATCCGGAAGAGATCGGCGAAGAGGAAAGCGAAGAGGAGGTGGTCATCTCCGAGGGCCCAGGTGTTGTGGCCGCGCCACCGCCTTCTCCGGTAGCGCGCAAGGCCGCGGCAAAAAAGTCACCGGCCAAGCGGGCGGCGAAGCCGGCAAAAAAAGCCAAGAAAACGAAGAAGCCGCAGCCGAAGAAAAAGGCCAAAGCTGCACCCAAGAAAGCAAAAAAGAAAAAAGCTGTGAAGAAGAGCGGAAAACGCGGCAAGAAAAAGCGCTAAGCTTTCCGTTCCGATCTGAAACTGAAATGACGAAGACCTGGGAAAGATTTCCCCAGGTCTTCGTCATTTTTCATGCCATTCGAGACCGGCTTTCCAGCCCGGCTTTCTCCGTTGGGCGCTCCGGTTTCCCGAAGCGGAACAATCCGCTTGCCGATCAGGCTTTGACTGATTAGCATGGCGCGCATGCGATTGGCTGTCGAGCATGTCCGGAGAATGAGGGGCGGCGCGCAAGCCCACCTGATGCGGTGTGACGACGGCGGATATTACGTTGTCAAATTTCAGAATAATCCCCAACATTTGAGGATTCTGGCGAACGAAATGCTGGCAACACGGCTGGCGGCGCGGCTGGGATTGTGTGTGCCGCAGGCGGAGGTAGTCGAGGTTCGTCCCGAATTGATCTCCTATACCGCCGATCTGGTCATGCAACTGGGGATCGGCCGGAAGCCATGCTCTGCCGGCAAACAGTTCGGGTCGCAGTTTCCGGGCGATCCGGCACAGATGGCAGTTCATGATTTTTTGCCCGACGAGCAGCTTCTTGCGGTCCGCAATCTGGCGGACTTTCTGGGGATATTTGTTTTCGATAAGTGGACGTGCAACACGAACGGGCGGCAGGCAATTTTTTTTCGCGATCCTGAAGACGGCGCAGGGCGAAGCAACGGCCCGATGGCCGATCTCGCGCAGGCAGCGGGACCCGGCAGCGCCCACACCGGGTTTCCATATGTTGCGATGATGATCGATCACGGATTTTGCTTCAATGCCGGCGAATGGGATTTTCCGGACGCGCCGCTTCGCGGCCTGTATCCGCGCCACCTCGTGTACCAGTCCGTGGACAGCATGGACGCATTCGAGCCATGGCTCGAGCGCCTGGAAAATCGCTTCACCGAAGCGGTGCTGGGCGAAGAGGCCGAGCGGATTCCGCCCGAGTGGTACCAGGATGACTGGGACGCTTTGGCGCGACTGCTCGATTGCCTGTATGCCCGCCGCAAGCGCGTGCGCGAACTGATTCTATCGGCCCGGAATTCGAACCGGGACCCGTTTCCCAACTGGAAGGTGCGACATGCCTGAAGACAATCTGCAACCGTGCGCGTACCACGTGGTGCGCTACCAGCCCAACCTGATTCGCGACGAGTGGGTGAATATCGGAGTGATGCTGCTCGATCCCGCCACGGGGCGTGTGCACCAGCGCTGGCTCGACGAGAATGCCGATCTGGCGCGCCTGCGGCGAATCCATCCCGCCGTGGACGAGGATTTATTATTAATGCGCCTACCCGCGGAGTTCGACCGGCAATTCGCCGGACGCGAAATGGATGCCGAAGCGATTCTGGATAAATTCGACCAGACCCTTTCCAACGCCGTGCAGCTTGCTCCGCGCAAGGGGTTGCTCACCAGCGATCCCGCCGCCGAACTGGACCGCATCTTCCGCGAACAGGTCGAACCGGTCCGTGAGGCCCGGCGAGGCCCGGCGGAAATTCGCACGCGGGGCGATCTGCGGGCGCAGGCTGCGGACTATTTCCGCAATGAAAAAATTCTACGCCTGATGGACCGCGGCGTTCGCGTTGCGGAGATTACCAAGAATGGCGATCCCATGCGCATCGATTTTTCGTACCGCCGCAACGGCACTCGCGGCTTCGTGCATTCGGTTGCAATCGGGCGCGATCCCGGGCAGGCAAAACTTCTGGCTTTCACCGCCGAAGCGATCCGCGAGCGCGTGGCACATTCGGAATTTATAGCCGTCACCGAACGCGAGCCCGCTCGCGGCAATGACCGCGACAAATTCGTGACCAGCGTGCTGGAGGACAACGGCATTCGCGTGCTGCCGTTGCCAGAGTTAAGAAAGTGGGCGCACGAAGTGGCGCCGGCGTTGAAAAGAGCGGGGTGACTGGTGACTCGTGATTGGTGATGCCTGAAGAGTTGACAGAAGTTAAAAGTCGAAAGTTAGAACATCCAGGTCACGAATGTGAATCCAGACTTTCAACTTTTAACTGTCAACTTTAAACTTCGTTCCATCACCGCAGAATGCCCGTTGGGAGCGAATCACCAGTCACCAGTCACTTCGCCCTACACAAACTCCTCGTTCCAATCCTCCAGATACGTCTTCACTTTGTGGACGAACTGGTGCGCGATGGCTCCGTCCACCACGCGGTGGTCGTAGGACAGCGTCAGGTACACCATTGAGCGGACGGCGATGGCGTCGTCGATCACCATGGGGCGCTTCTGAATCGCGCCGATCCCCAGAATCGCGACGTTCGGCTGGTTGATCACGGGGAGCCCCATCAGCCCGCCGTAAATGCCGGGGTTGGTGATGGAGAAGGTTCCCTCCTGCACCTCTTCGGGCTTTAGCTTTTTCGCACGCGCGCGTTCGGCCAGGTCGTTGATGCCACGCGCCAGGCCCAGGAAATTCTTTTCCTCGGAATTTTTCAGCACCGGCACGATCAATCCCCAATCGAGAGCGACGGCGATGCCCACATTGATTTCGCGGTGCAGTACCATCGTGGTTCCGTCCGCGGATGCGTTCACGGTCGGGAAGGCGCGCAATCCCTCGACGCAGGCGCGCACGAAAAACGGCATGAACGTTAGCTTGGTGCCGTACTTGGCCTGAAACGCGTCCTTCGAACGGTCGCGGATCTTGGCGATGCGCGTCATGTCCGCTTCATCGATCGAGTACACGTGGGGAGAAACGCGCTTGGAGGCGATCATGTGCTCGGCGATGCGCTGGCGCATGTTGCTCATTGGCTGCGCTTCGAAATTTCCGAAATACATCCGCTCGCGGGGCACGGCGTTTTCCAGCACGGGGTGAATCACCGTGCCTCCGGGGCCCGCCGGAACGGAAGTAGAACCTGTGAAGACCGAGGCCGCAGGAGCGGGCGTGGGAGGCGGCGGCGCTGCCGGAGCCGAGGTCTTCGCGCTGGCGGATTCCACCGCGGCTAAAATATCCTTCTTGCTGACGCGCCCGCCCGCGCCGCTACCTTCGACGGCCGACAGGTCAACATCGTTTTCCTTGGCGATGCGGCGAACCAGTGGCGAGCTACGAACCTCTTTGCCGTTGCCGCGACCGGCAGCAGGGGCGGGACTGGCAGCAGGAGCAGCAGGTGCTGCTGCAACTGGCGCAGCGGGAGCGGGGGCCGCAGCTTTGGGAGCTTCCGCCTTCGGCGCAACCGGCGCCGGTGCCGGTACAGCCGCGCCCGCTTCCGCAGGCGCGCCGGCCGCGTCAATCACCGCAACCACAGTCTGGATGGGCACCGTCTGCCCTTCGGTGACTTTGATTTCTTTCAGCACCCCAGCTGAAGGTGCGGGAATCTCCGCATCCACCTTATCGGTGGAGATTTCGAACAGGGGTTCATCGCGTTCGATCCTGTCGCCGGGCTTCTTCAGCCACTTGGTGATGGTGCCTTCGAAAATGCTTTCCCCCATCTGGGGCATGATGACGTCTACGGCCATGATTTTCCTCGTTTCGAATGGTGACTAGTGAAGCCGGATTCGTGAGCTTTCATTCGTGCGCCGATATGAGTTAACTTGGACTCTCAACTTTTCAGGTTTCACAAATCACGATTCACGAATCACCAGTCACCGACCACCAGTCACTCCTAATAGTGTGCCAGTTCCCGGGCCGCGACGGCAACTTTTGCCGCGTTGGGCAGAAAATAATTTTCCAGCGGCGGCGAATACGGCACTGGCGTATCGAGCGACGTCACGCGGCGGATCGGGCCGTCCAGGTCTTCGAACGCGCTTTCGGTAACGATGGCTGCGATCTCACCGGCGATGCCGCCGGTGCGGGTGTCTTCGTGGACCACCAGTAGCTTGTTGGTCTTCGCAACCGACGCCAGAATCGTCTCGCGGTCCAGCGGCAACAGCGTGCGCAGATCGATGACCTCGGCCTGGATGCCTTCCTTTTCCAGTTCCCCCGATGCCTCCAGCGACGTGTGCATCATGGCGCCGTAAGTAATGATCGTAAGGTCGCGTCCCTCGCGCCGCACCACGGCTTTTCCGATCGGCACCGTGTAGTCGTCTTCGGGTAAATCTTCGGTAATGCGCCGGTAGAGGAATTTGTGCTCGAAAAACAGCACAGGATTATTGTCTCTTATCGCCGACTTCAGCAAGCCCTTCGCATCGTAGGGGGTTGCCGGGCAGACAACCTTGAGCCCCGGCGTATGCACGAAATACATTTCCGGATTCCCCGAATGGAATGGCCCGCCGTGCACCCCGCCGCCGCACGGCCCGCGCAGCACAATCGGCACCGGAGCGCCCCAGAGGTAGTGCGACTTCGCCGCGTAGTTGGTGACCTGGTTGAAGCAGCAGGCAATGAAGTCGATGAACTGCATTTCCACCACGGGCCGCATGCCCGCGCAGCCCATGCCCACCGCAGCGCCTACGATGGCCGATTCGCTGATCGGCGTATCGATCACACGCTCCCAGCCGAATCGCTCCAGCAAGCCCTTGGAAACCTGGAAGGCCCCTCCGTACACGCCGACGTCCTCGCCCAGTAGCACGACCGTCGGATCGCGGTCCATTTCCTCGAACAGCGCCTGGCGGATGGCTTCGAGATAGGTGGTTTCGGCCATCGCTACCGCCTCGCCTTTACAGAATCACGGGAAGCCTTTTTTTCGGGCTTCGATTTTACCGCCGTTTTATTTGCCGATGAGACTGGCGCGCCGCCACTTTCAATTCGCCATTCCGCTTTCACGGTCGACCGTGGAGGCATTACTTCTTCCATCGGCCGTTTCCAGATTGCCTCCACCGTATGACAGCCGTCGCAGTACACACCCCGCGCTGCCAGTTCGGGGGGCGGAAACGATGAATTTTCGGCAAACTCCACGTCGGTCTGAATTTCGCGCGCGATTCGCGCGTCGATTTCCTTTTTCGTTTTCGCGTCCCAGAGCTTTTTGTCGGTCAGAAACTTTTCATAGCGGTCGAGCGGATCCTTTCGCTTCCACGCTTCAAGCGTCTCTTTGGGAACATACTCCGCGCCATCGTGTTGGGCGTGGCCGCGCATGCGCATCGTTTTCGCTTCGATCAATACGGGACCATGACCCGCTCGCGCGTGAGCGACCGCCTCTCGCGCTGTGCGCTCGACGGCCACCACGTCATTTCCGTCCACGACGGCGCTCTCGATACCGTAGGCCTTTGCGCGGTCGGCGAGGTTTTTTAGCGACGTCTGGCGCTGGACCGGAGTTCCGTACGCCCATCCGTTATTTTCCACGACCAATACCAGCGGGGCCTTCTGCACCGCCGCGAGATTCAATCCTTCATGGAACACGCCGGTGGAGGCTCCGCCGTCGCCGATCCACGTCATCGCCACGATTTTTTGGCCGAGATAGCGGCCGGCCATCGCGACGCCGGTCATGATGGGAATCAGATCGCCCAGCATCGAGATCGGCGCGACGATGTGCCGCGATTTCAAGTCGGCAAAATGGCTGGTGCCGTCTTTGCCCTGCGTGGGCGAGGTGTAGCGCGCCATGTGCTGCGTCAGGATGTCGCGTGGAGGAACGCCGCGCACCAGCAGCGCGCCGATATTGCGAATCATCGGCGCAATCCAGTCGTCCGGGCCCAGCGCGTACGCCGTACCCACCGAAATCGCTTCCTGGCCATAGCTGGAATAGAGTCCGCCCAGAATTTTGTTTTGGCGGAACAGACGCGCCATCTGTTCTTCCAGCTCACGGTCAAGCCGCATGAAGTAATACAGCTCGTGGTGCAGTTCGCGCGTGAGTGGGGAAGGCATTTAAGATTTAAGTAGGACAGGTTTCAACCTGTCCGCTTTTGGTTTCCGCCGCAACGAAGTCAAACCCAAAACCGGACAGGTTGAAACCTGTCCTACTGGGGGCATGCCGCAGCCGATTGCTCCTCGTACGTCCGCAGCTTTGCATCTAGCGACTCGCGATCGCTTGCGCACCACTCTATTCCCAGCACTTCTCCCAGATGCGCCGCGATTTTGGGCGAGACTTCCTTCATCTCCACTCCGAGCCCCAACAATTTTTCCAGCGATGTGGCCCGCTTGCCGGCAATCCCGCAGGGCACGATCAGATCGAAGTAGCGCAAATCGGTGGACACATTGTACGCAAATCCGTGCGAGGTCACCCAGCGGCTCAAATGTACGCCGATTGCCGCGAGTTTCTCTTCGCTTTGTCCGGGAACATCGACCCACACGCCTGTACATCCCGCAACGCGGCGCGATGCGATTCCAAACTCGCCCGTCGCGCGCATCATGGCTTCTTCAAGGCTGCGCACATACCACGCCACGTCGCGGCGGATTTGGGCGAGATCCACTATCGGATAGCCGACCAGTTGTCCCGGACCGTGAAAGGTGATGTCGCCGCCGCGGTCGGTTTCAAAAAAGGAGACGTCCATCTGCCGCAGCACACAATCGGAAGCGCGCAGATTCGCCAGCTTTCCGTTGCGACCGAGCGTAATCACATGGGGATGCTGGCACAGCAGGAGAATGTCGGGCAGTGCGCCGAACTTGCGTGCGGCAACCAGTCGCCGCTGGTATTCCCACGCGGCGCCGTATTCCACAAATCCGAGCTCGACGACTAAACCGGTCTTCATTGGCAGCCAATTTGCCAGGCGTCCTAAACTTTCGACTTTCAACTCTTAGCTTTCAACTGCCGTTAAGCGTTAATGGACAGTCCGCGAACCGCCGCCACTGCGTCAGACATCGCTTCCCAAACGGTCGGATGCGCATGCACGGTGGACATCAGATCGTCCACAGTAGCCTCCAACTGCATGGCTGCGACCGCTTCCGCGATGATTTCAGTCGCGAAGGGGCCGATGATGTGCACACCTAGGATCTCGCCGTATTTTTCATCGGTGACCACTTTGATGAAGCCTTCATGGTGGCCCAGAATCGTGGCTTTGCTGTTCCCCACAAAGGGGAACTTTCCTGTCTTCACTGCGTGGCCCGCTTCACGCGCCGCGCGTTCGGTCAGTCCAATCGAGGCGACCTGCGGTTCGCAGTAGGTCGCGTTCGGGATCCGCAGCTTTTCGATGGGAGGCATATTCTTTCCGGTGATTTTTGCGACGCAGGAAATGCCCTCCATGGACGCAGCGTGCGCCAGTTGCGGCATTCCGGCAACGATATCGCCGATGGCGTACAGATGCGGTTCGGCAGTCTCCATGTAGGGCCCGACGTGAACGAAGCCCCGCTCCAGCTTGGCCTTGGATTTCTCGAATCCCAGATTCTCGGTCTTCGGTATGCGGCCAACGGCCATCAGCACTTTCTCGGCGGCGAGCGTCTGCACTTTTCCGGTCTTGTCCTTGAAGGAGACAGTTGCGCCGTTCGCATCCTTGGTCACCGATTCGACTTTCGCCTCGGTGAAGATCTGAATGCCCTTCTTGCGCAGCGCCTTTTCGAGCTCGGCGGAAATTTCTTCGTCCTCAATGGGCGTGACGCGGGGCAGCATTTCCAGAATCGTGACCTGCGTCCCAAACGAATTGAAGACCGATGCGAACTCGACGCCCACCGCGCCTGCTCCAACGATCACCAGCGTCTTCGGCACCGCGGGCAGCTGCAGAATCTCGATGTTGCTGAGCACGGTTTTGCCGTCAATGTCGATCCCTGGCAGCGAACGCGCCGCCGAGCCCGTGGCGAATAAAATATGCGTAGCCTCAACCTCGGTGATCTTGCCGTCGCTCTCGACGCTCACGCGCCCCGGCCCGGCCCACCGACCCCAGCCCTTCATTCCCTCCACTTTATTCTTGCGGAACAGGAACTCGATGCCCTTGGCGTGCTTGTTGACGATCTTTTCCTTGCGCGCCAGCACCGCCGGCCAGTTCAGCGAGAACTCCTTCACGTCGATGCCGAATTCCTTGGCGTTTTTGAAGGTGTCAAAAATTTCCGCGTGATGCAGCAGGACTTTGGTGGGAATGCAGCCGACGTGCAGGCAGGTGCCGCCCAGGAAGCCGTCCTTCTCGATGACTAACGTTTTCAGTCCCCACTGCGATGCCCGGATTGCCGTGTTGTATCCCCCGGGACCGCTTCCAATGATGGCGAGATCGTATTTGGCCAAGCTTCTCCTCCGCGGCTGGCCGGAGTGCCGCTGCATCTGCAATCGTCTGTGTAAGCTCTATGTTGTGGAGAGCTTGAATACCAACCGGCGTCCGCCCTTCCGCACGGTCTGCATTGAAATTCGCACAGCAATTCTAACAGCGGCACCAGTGTGCCGCAACTTTACCACACCGGTTTTGGTGACGTTCCTTGACAGTTATTCAGAGCAGGCCTAGAATCACCCATTTGTGATAGCGGTCTTGGAGCAAGCTGTGGGGTTACAACTATGGACAAAAAGCGATTGGAGTACTACAAGAAGAAGCTGCAGACCCGGCGCGAGGAGCTGATCAGGACGATCGCACGCACGGAAGAAGAAGGGCGCGCGGCGGACGACGATCCGACTGTGGACCTCGCCGATAAGGCTGCCAATTCCTATACGAAGGAGTTCCTGTTCGGGCAGACTAATACCGACCGCACGATGCTGGCGTTGATCGACGAAGCGCTGCTGCGCATCAAGAAAAATACGTTCGGTTCCTGTATTCATTGCGAAGAGGAATTGCAGTTGAAGCGGCTCGAAGCAGTGCCTTGGGCCAAACATTGCGTTTCCTGCCAGGAGAAACAGGAACAAGGGCTGCTATAATCGAATTTCCGCCTCCGCAGAAGCAGGCGTCCGGCTAAGACACCGGACGCCTGTTTCATTTTCCGGTCATCCGCCACAAGTTCTGCTCTGAGTGGCTTAGGTTTCAGCCCGCGTGCTTTTGGGCTTCCGACCATCGCAAGCTAAAAACGCAAAGCCTGTCGCGAATCCCTTTCAAAATCAACTTTCGTAATTCTCTTGTCATGAATCGTGTCATGGCGGTACTCTTGCCGCACTGTGAACCGGCCATCGATTTCAGTCCGCGACCAGTTATGCGGGATCCGCGAGGCGCTGGCCTCGCTTGTCTTTCCGGCGCCGTGCCGGATTTGCGGGGGCATGCTGGACACTGGGAGCCGAGTTCCATTTTGCCATGCCTGCGTGGCCGCGCTGACACGACCCCTCCCCAAGCCTCTTTGCGAACGATGCGGCCGGCCAATCGTATCTAGCGCGGTAACGGGAGGCATTTCGTCACCGCAGTGCCATCTTTGCCGCCGGGGATCGTACGATTTCGATTTTGTCCGCAGCTTTGGGGCCTACACGCCCTCAATGGCCCGTGCCATCCTGATGCTGAAATATGGTGAGGTCACTCCGTTGGGCCGCTGGTTTGCAAGTCTTCTTGAGCAATTGGTGAAGGAAGGTGCCACAGCATTTTCGGCAGATGTCGTGGTGCCGGTGCCTTTGCACCCCAGTCGACTGCGGGAGCGCGGTTACAATCAAGCGGAGCTGATCGCCAGTCCCCTCGCAAGGCTTCTTGGTATCCCCTTTCAATCCTATCTGTTAGTGCGCACCCGCCCCCGACCGGATAAAATCAAGCTGACCCGTCGGGAGCGCTGGGAGACGGTACGTGGCGCTTATGCTATGCATCCAGCGGCCGAAGTTGACAAGCTGCGGGTTTTACTGGTAGATGATGTATTGACCACTGGGGCGACGCTGGATGCCTGCTCCCGGGCCCTTCGCGGGGCTGGGGCCGTTCGAGTGGCGGGTCTGACTGTGGCACGGGCGCTGCCTTCCTCGGCGGTGCCGGACGCGGCGCAATGGAACCAGGAGCCAATCGAATGAGCTCATTTGGCCAAGGCGGCAAGTCTCACCGGCTTAAAGTTCAGCCGGAAGCGCGAGTTGAAAAGCGCCCCCCCGGCGCTGTACGCCCCTCTGCGCGAAAACCAGCCATTATGCAGGAGCCGGTCCTCGTCCTGAACGCGACCTTTGAGCCGATTAACGTCACCGCCGTGCGGCGGGCGATGGTCCTGATGATCAAGGGAGTGGCCCAGGCCGAAGAAGTCAACCACACGCAAGTGCATTCGGTCTCCAGGCAGCTTCCGGTACCCTCGGTAATTCGCCTGCTTGCCTACCGGCACATTCCGCAGCAGACTCGGGCGCTCTCGCGGAAAAATATCCTGCTGCGTGACCGGAACACCTGCCAGTTCTGCAGCCGGACGCTTCCTGCTTCGGAGCTGACGCTGGACCATGTGCTGCCACGATCCCGCGGCGGCCGGTCCTCCTGGGAGAACCTTGTTGCCTGCTGCTATAAATGTAATAACAGCAAGGGTGATCGCACTCCTGAGGAAGCCGGGATTGCACTGACTCGACGGCCGAGGCCGTTCACACTGCATACATCCCGTCAACTGATGCGGCTGATCGGGAATAAAGACGAAAAGTGGCGTAAGTATTTGTTTTATTAGAGGTTAGTGCATCCGCCCTCTTCGCTCACTGAAATTTCCTAAAATTCTTCTTAAATGCACAACCTTTTCATAATTCCGGCGTCTAATTAGACAAACCACTTGAACACACCCCGGGAAGCGGCAGAGGCTAGGCCTCAGCTGCTTCCTTTTTTTTGTGCGCTCTTTACTGCCTGAAAATGACGCGCAGTCCCCTGCGCCAATTTTCCGCCAGGCCGATCCTGACAATTTCAATTTCTTTCGATAGATACCGAAGCACGATATCGCTGGCCGGATGAAACCGTAATCCGGGAGCGACCAGCAACAATAGAGGTGGCTTGGGCTGCAACGCCACGTCCGGGAAATAGCCGTAACGGCGGAAGTCGTCTTGATTGTGATGCCATCGAACGCGCAGCCAGTAGTCCACGGCCTGCATCACCAGCTGAATGTCTTCGGAAGCTTTCAGTTCGATCAACGCTAGCCGGCCGTCTCGCGTGGCTCCGAGCAGATCGATGATGCCGCGGTCGCCGGCGGAGGATGCGGGAACCTGCGTGTAGATGTTTCGGGCGTCCAGGCGCGCGTCGATGCGCGACGGGTCGGCCGCGACCAGCGTTTCGAGCCACCGTTCCGGCTGTGCGCGATACAGGCGGTGCTTGGTGTCCGTTGCGAGGGAATGGCGATAAGTTTTCAGCTGATTGACCAGTTTTTCAAGGGCCGCCCATTTTCCGGGAGTCAGCAGTTCCTGGCGATCGCCCTGGCCAAACCACATCTCGCCTTGCCGCCAACGAGCGAACTCCAAACCGATGAAGCGCAATGTGACATCCTGGGCGGGCGCGGCGACAGATACGCGGATGGCGTCCGGGGCCAGTTGCCGGATGCGCTCAGCTTCCGGCAAGACCGCGGCGATGGTCTGGTCCACTTCGCGGCGCGGCACCAGCCACGTGGCCAGATTTCCTGCGTCGGATAGCGCGATACGGCGTATGCGCCAGTAAAGCGGGTCGTATTCGTACAATTCAATTTCCTGCGGGGCTGCGAGGGCGGTCAGGCGATGCGCCGTGATGGCCGATGTGGCCCGCGGGAGAAACAGCCGGAGGCATTTCACCGAGCGCCCCCGCGCATGATCGCGCGTGCGGTCCAGCCAGATCAGGCCAAACGTTAAGATGCCGTCGATTGTCGCAGCGTCCTCTTCCGGCGCGGCACTTAAGACGGCAAAGGCATCCGAATCACGATGCATCAGTCCGCGCGTGTATGAGCCTGAAATGGAATGATGTAAGTCGGCTTTGGTGGCCAAGGAATCCACTACTTCATCCGGGAATCGATCGGTCAGGAGTCGATGCAGCTGCGCGCGGAATTGCTCCCGGCCCCAGCGTTTGCTTTCAGGCACCGCGTTTGCGGCGAGCAATTCCAGTTTTGCAGGCCTCTTACGCCCGAGGCGCGAGACTTCGAGCACCAAACGCTGCGGCGAATGCTCGGCAACGCGCACGACGCGCCGGACAAGGCTTTGTTCTCCACCCCAAATGTGCAGCAGAGCGGCGTCGCTCTGCGATCGGACCGTATATTGCGGCCCGCTCAGTGTGACGAGCCATTCGCCGTTTTCATGCACCTCGGCGGGGCCTGCTGTGCTCACAGCGGCAAGGGCATGTTCGAGTTGGGCGGCCAGCTCCATGAAAGTAGAGTATATACAATTGCAGACTGGTAATCCTGAGGGGAATTAAATTGGACCCTGCCAGTTGTAATCGATATCAACCGGTTGCGGCGCTGAAAGCGCCGTCGGATACCAGCCTAGGGCAACGCCCTAGGTTTCGGGATAAATCGTATGGTTTGCGCCCTGAAGGGGCGCGGGGAAGTCCTTCCGCCCCTTCAGGGCGGACATCGATATGGGGTTGCGTTACCCGGGGCGTTGCCCCGGGCTGATATCCTCAGCGCCGTTGACGCGACGGAGCGGCCGAGTTTTCATATTAAAGCGCATTGCGTAATCCGGATGAACCATCGATTCCATTGACCCGAATCTGGTTTGTGCAAGAGCTTCTACTAATTAGTCCTCCGTTAAAAATTAAATAAACTCGCTTTTTTGTTGTGATTTGTATTGATTTTTGTATTGAAACATTGCAAGGTTTCGGCGTGGTGAGCGCTGAAATCTTGCAATTTTATTTTGGGGAGAACG
>Ga0265331_10000187_pt1 | contig 75938 bp, 68 predicted proteins | sample 41923metaG_FD_202088 | JGI IMG/M metagenome (GOLD analysis project Ga0265331, IMG submission 202088) | Rhizosphere microbial communities from Carex aquatilis grown in University of Washington, Seatle, WA, United States - 4-19-23 metaG | ecosystem: Host-associated > Plants > Roots > Rhizosphere... | reverse complement strand
GCGTCAAACCTTCCGCCGCCATCGCAATACGCCTCCCCTGCAAGACACGGGAATCGAATCACGGCGGGGGCAGCGCGGTCAATCCCGTTTCCCCAGGCGCCAACGAGATGTGTGCATCCCCTAGCGCTTTCGCGGGGATGACGATGGAGGAGGGTATCTGGCGAATTTCGCACAGGTCCCGCCTAGCGGGAGATGGATCCATGATCAGAACTGCTTGCGCACCTTAACCAGGCCGCTGTAGCCGATATAGGATTCGCGGAACTCGGTGTCGGCTTCGACGGTGACGTCGAAGTTCTTGCGGTTGGCGACGGTGACGCCGCCGCCGAGGTTGAACGAGTTGCGCGCCGGGGTCATGCCGTTGGTGGTGAAGGTGCCGCCGCCGCCGGTATAGGCCGCGGTGGTCGCCACCTGCGACGCCATCACGTCATAGCCGTAGAGCAGGTGCATCTCGGGCGTCCACTTGTTGTTGTCGCCCATGTAGGTGCGGGCGACCTTGGCCCCGGCCGACATCTTGGCGGTGTCGCGGCTTTGCGAGGCGACGATCAGGTTGGCGCCGCCGGCGCCGGTCTCGGTGTAGCCGTCGATGTCGGTATGGCTGAAGTCGAAGCCGGCCAAGGGGGTGATGGTGAACTTCTTGACCGCCAGCGGCCAGCCGGCGCCGACGCGGAAGCCCTCTTCGGTGCCGGCATAGTCGGACTTGGCGGTGACCCCGGCGAACGCGATGTTGCGCGTGCCGGTGTAGCCGTGATGGGCCAACCAGGTCTGGCCTTCCAGGTACCACGGCGTGCCGGTGTAGTCGGCGTAGAGCGTGCCGCGGACCGAATCGATGGTGGTCTTGTTGCCGCTGGAATCGCCCGAACCGGTGACCGAGGTGTTGCCGTAGCTGACCGCCAAGCCCAGGCGGGCGGCGGTGGCGATGCGGGCGTCGGCGCCCATGGCGACACCGAAGGTGCCGGCCTTGTAGCCGTCGATGTCCTCGCGCTTGCTCTGGTTGGCGCCGGAGCCGAACACTTCGCCCCACAGCCCGAGCCCGCGCAGGGCCTCGCCCGAGGCGACGCCCGACTTCTTAGCGGCGGCGGTGCGCACCGAGGCCATGTGGTTGCCGACCGTGCTGGCCGCCTGCGACGACGCCATCCCCGCGCCGGACACCGCGGCGCCCGACACGTCGGGCGCCAGCTGGGTCAGCGCCTTCTGCAGGGCGCCGCCGGTCTGGCTGGCCAGCTGGGTGGAAATGTTGGCGTCGTTGATCCCCAGCGCCGCGTCGTAGGCCGCGGCTGCGACGCCGGTGACCCCGGCGGCCGCGGCGGTGTTCTTGGTCGCGGTAATGGTCAGGGTGTTGCCGACGACGTTATCGGTGAAGGTATAAATGCCGCCCGAATTGAGGACGGTCGGCTTTTTTGTTACGTCGGTGAGGGTGAGGGTGCCGGCGGAAACTACGGTGTAGGCCTGGCCCGATGTGATGGCCCCGCTCACCGTCGGCGCGATGTATGTAACGTTTCCGCTACCGTTGCCGAAGGTGAATGTGCCGGTGGAAACGACGCTGCCGACCTTGGTGGCGTCGGTGCCGAACAGTGTCATCCCGATGGTCGAACCGGTGTTGACGGTACCGCCGGTGATCGACAGCTTGCTGGTTCCCAGGTTCAACGTACTGCCACTGGCACCGTTGCCGCCGACGGTCAGGGCGCCGCCCAGGGTGCTGGTGAATGGGGTGGTGCTGCTGCTAAGCGTAAGGGTGCTGCCGTAGTCGATGGTCAGGGAAGTCCCTGCTACGGCCCCGCCGATGGTCCCGCCCACGTAGACCGTGCTGGCGCCGGCGGCGCTGCCGACAGTGATGGCGGTCAGGGCGGATCCGCTGATGCTGCCGCCGATGGTGAAGGCATTGACGGTGGCGCTGTTGACCAGGGTGGGCACGAAGTTCAACGAGGTGCCGACGGCGCCGAGGCCGAGGTTGCCGGCGATGGTGCCGCCATTCAAGGTGGTCGACGCTGCGGTGTTGGTGAAGGTGACGTCGCCGGTGATGCTGCCGCCGGTCATCTTGAATACGGTGCCGTTGCCACCCCCGGGCTGCGAGGTGCTGGAAACCGAGCCGTTGATGACGCCGCCGGCGATCGAAACCACGTTGTTTCCGGTCGACGCCAAGGCGACGTTGCCGAGGATGGTGCCGCCGGCGTTATTGGTGAAGGACGCGGCGTTGGCGCCGGAACTGCTGATTGCGGTGCCGGTGAGGGTGCCGCCATAAGCCTCGATCAGGCCGGTATTGATCAGTGCCGAGGCGCCGGTGATGGAGACGCCCGCACCCAGGTTGCCGGCGGTGCCGTTGTTGCCGCCACTGGTGCTGCCGGCCGCGCCCGCGGCGCCGCCGATGATGGTGCCGGTGTTGAGTATCGAATCGCCGGTACCCGAGATCACCAAGCCGGCACCGCCGTCACCGCCGTTACCGGCGGTGCGAAGGGAGCCGCCGGTGCCGCCGGTGCCGCCGGCGCCGCCGGTGACGATTCCGATGATGGTGCCGTAGGAATTGATGCCGGTGTTGAAGCTGATGCCGGCGCCGCCGGTGCCGCCGGCACCGCTGGCGTTGCCGCCCGAATAACCGACGCCGCCGGTGCCGCCGGTGCCGCCGCCGACCGAGCCGCCGATGGTCAATTTGTTGTTTTGGATGGTCGCGCCGGTGGCGTTGAAGCCGATGCCGCCGTTGCCGCCGGTGTTGCCGGCACCGCCACCCGAATAGCCGTCGCCGCCGGTTCCGCCCGCGCCGCCGGTGACAATGCCGACAATGGTGCCGCTGGCATAAGTGGCGGCGCTGATGCCGTTGCCGCCGACGCCGCCGACGACGCCCTGGGGCGTGCCGGAGACCCCCTGGCCACCGGTGCCGCCGGCGCCGCCGGTGATGGTGCTGCCGCTGATGTTCAGCGTCACCCCGGTGCCCACAGCGCCATTCGTGGTGGTAATGGCATCGCCGCCGATGGCGGCGGCAGGCGCAGCGGCGCTGTTGGCGCCGCCGCTGGCGCCCGTCGCCCCGGCGTCGCCGCCCTTGATGTATCCGCCGGTCATGGTCAGCGTCTGGGAGGTGCTGCCCATCGCCAAGCCGGTGCCGCCATTCTGGCCTGCGCCGCCGGCATAGTCGTTGGTGCCGTTGTTGCCGCCGGTGCCGCCGGCGCCGCCGGCGCCGCCGAAGATGTAGGTGCCGGCACCAATGGTCGCGGTGCTGCTGGCGCCGCCCAAGCTGACGCCCGCGGCCGAAACGCCGCCGTCGCCGCCGGCCCCCGTGCTGCCGCCGGTGCCGCCCTTGCCGCCGCTGCCGCCCGTGATGATTCCGGCCGCAAGGACGAAACCGCTGTTGGTGCCCGCCAGGCTGATGCCGGCGCCCGCGGCTCCGCCGGCTCCGCCTTTATTGGCGCCGTTGCCGGTGCCACCGGCACCGCCGTTGCCGCCGGTGACCGCGCCACCGTTGATAACGGCGGCGGTATAGTTGCCGGTGGAGGCGATGGCGGCCCGGCCGATGCCGCCGTCGCCACCGATCGCCGCCGCTCCCGGCGTACCGCCGTTGCCGCCCTTGCCGCCGGTGATGGTGCCGGCTTGGGTGATGGTAATGGCGTTGTTGGCATCGCCGTTCCCGGTGACGTAGACGCCGTAGCCGCCGTTGGCGCCGGCGGAGCCGGCATGGCTGGCTCCATTGCTTCCGTTGGTTCCGACGCCGCCGAGGATCTGGCCGCCGTTGTACAGCGTTATCTGACCGACGAGGGTGGCCTGGCCCGAGGCATTGGCGACGATGTCGACGGCGTCGCCGGATGTGGTGCCCACCTGTCCGGTATAACCGGTCGCGCCGGCGGTGCCGCTGCTGCCGGCGCTGCCGCTGCCGTTGAGGGCGCCGCCGCTGCCGGCCGTGCCGCCGGTGCCGCCGCCGCCGCCGGCCCCTGCCGCGCCGCCGGTGATGATGCCGTAATTGGTGATGGCGCTACCGTAGGCGCCGGTGTCGAGCTTCAGGCCGGCCGCGCCGCTGCTGCCGTTGCCGCCGGTGCCGCCGATGCCGCCGTTGCCGCCGTTGCCGCCGTTGGCATTGTTGGAATTGCCCGCGCCACCGTTGCCGCCGGTGCCGCCGGTGCCGCCGGTGCTGCCGGCGCCGCCGGCGCCGCCGGAGATCGTCGCGGTGCTGTAGAGCACCAGGCTGTTGGCGGACCCGGAAAGATAGGTGCCGATTTGCCCCGCGCCGCCACTGCTGCCGGTCGAGCCGGTGCCGCCGGTGCCGCCGGTTCCGCCGGCGCCGTTGGCGCCGCCATTGCCGCCGGTGCCGCCGGTGGAGCCGACCGCGGCCGAGCCGACGTTGCCCCCACCGTTGCCGGTGCCGCCGATGGTGCCGGCGCCCGCACCGTTGCCGTTGCCGCCGATGCCGCCGACGCCGCCGGTGACCTTTCCGGCGATGGTGGCGCTCAGACTGTTGCCGGTCCCGTAGAAGCCGTAGCCGCCCTGGCCGCCGGAATTGCCGGTGTTGCCGGTGACGGTGCCGCCGGCACCGCCGGCGCCGCCGGTGAGGGTGCCGTTGATATAGGCGACGCCGTTATTGCCGCTGCCGGTCAGGCCATTGCCGCCGGTGCCGCCGGTGCCGCCGGCAATGGTGCCGCCGATGGTGCTGGAGCCGGCAAAGCTGCCGCCGGTGCCGCCGGTGATGGTGCCGGCGTTGAAGACGAGGGCGTTGGCGGTGTCGGTGCTGCCGCCGCCCGCCATGATCAATCCGGCGCCGCCGGTGCCGCCGTTGCCGCCGGTGACGGTGCCGCCGTTGCCGCCGCTGATGGCCCCGCCATTGACGTCGGCTTCGATGTTGGTGCTGGTCAGGCTGACGCCGGCCCCGCCGGTTCCGGCGGTGCCTGCACCGGTGCTGTTGCCGCCGGTGCCGCCCGTGATGGATCCGGCCACCAGGTTCATCGTGCTCTTGGGCCCGGTCAGGCTGACGCCGATGCCGCCAACGCCGCCCGTTCCCGCGAGCGTGCTGGGGCCGCCGGCGCCGCCGGCGACGATGCCGCCGCCGATCGTGGCCTGGGTGTAGCCGGAGCTACCGCCCAAGATACCGATTCCACCGGCGCCGCCGGTATTGCCTGCGCCATCGGTTCCACCGACACCGCCCTGAATGGTGTTGGCCAACTGGTAGATGACGATGGCTTGGCCGACCGCGCCGTTGGAACTGGCGACGCCATTGCCGCCGGCGACGCCAGCGCCCGAGCCATCCTGGCCGACGATGGTGCCGGAATTGATCAGCGCGGTGCTGTATTGGCTGAGGTGGACGGCGTCGGAGGGAGTCCCGGAAGGAGCGCCATACGTCACCGAAGCGCTGCCGGTAATGGAGAAGATGACGCTAGCGGTGTTGACGTCTTGCAACTGGGTGTGGGCGCCGGTGATGCTGCCGGTTGCGGTGATCGTCTCGGTCGCCTGTGCCAGACTCGGCATCACCGTAGCCAGGATGACGAGGGACGCGCCGCTCAGCAAAGCCTTGCGATAGCCAGCCTTATGCACAGCCATACCTATTAACCCCTCGTCCGCCGGAGCGATGACAAACCTACCGTTGTCTAGCGCAAACCAGACCGAAATAGCAAGCGGCTACCGCCTTTGTATGGGCGTTGTCACAGCCTAGCGGCGGCATTCCGGCAGCCGCGAAGCGGCGGTTTTCCAGAGCCCCGTCCAGCCCTCGTCATGGCTGGCGGCGGGCACCGGCACCAGGGTGATGCAGGATTCGTCGCCGGCCCGCCGCGCGAAGCTGTCGGCCACCAGCCGCGGCACCACGGAATCGCGGCCGCCGATGTAGTGGATCTGCGGGATGCGGGCGATGGCGGCGGCCGAATCGGCCGGATTCAGCGATTCCGTCATCGGCGAGACCTGGTGGTGGCGGGTGAAGGCGGCGTGGTCGAGGTTGCCGGCCACCGTCCGCAGGCTGAGCACGTCGGTGCGGCGCGCGGCCAGCAGCACCGCCACCGCGCCGCCGCCGGAATAGCCGACCAGGTGGATGCCGGCGCGGCCGGCGAAGCGCGACACGGCGGCATCCATCGCGGCGATCACCTCGGGCGAATAGGTCCGCTCGGTCCAGTAGGTTTCGCGGCACTTGGGCCCCAGCACGTATTGGCACGGCCGCGCCAGATAAAGGACGTTGGAGCCGCCGTCCAGCGCCGCCAATTGCAAACCCACCGGCTGCATCGGGGTGGGGTCGAGGGACGGCTCGGTCGGCGACAGCCAGGCCAGCCCGTCGCCCTCGATGTAGACGGCCAGCGGGGCGGCGGGATCGCCGATCCGCGACCATGCCCGCAGGGTGAAGGTCGCGGTGGCGACGTCGCTCGCCGCCAGCCGCGCCGGCCGGGCGATGGCGGCGGCGGTGCCGATGCGGTCGTCGATGGCGCAGCCGGCCAGCAGCAGGGCGAGGGCACAGGCAAGCCCTCTCCCGAGGACCGAGTCCGTGGCTCCCTCACCCTCCCACGCCCGTTGGGCGCGGGTCCCCCCCTCTCCCGCGGAGCGGGAGAGGGTCTTTGACGCCGGCCGGGCAAGCCCTCTCCCGCCCAGCGGGAGAGGGAGGGGCCCAGCCATAGGCTGGGAGGGTGAGGGAGTCCCGAGCACGGAGCCCGTGGCTCCCTCCCCCTCTCCCGCGCAGCGGGAGAGGGTCTTTGCAAGTGTCTGCGGCATCGGCGTCATCCCTCCAGCAGGGCCAGGCGGGCCAGTGCGGCCAGCGCCGCCGCGGTCGCCTCGGCCGCCATCGCTCGCAACTGCTCCTCGTCGGTGATCGGGGCGCCGTCGCGTAGCGCCGACAGGCGGCCGTCCTTCAATTGGGCCAGCACCAGCGCCTCGATGCCGGCGCGGTCGCGGCGGCCGTCCAATTGCGGCAGTACCGCCCGCGCCACCACGTCGAGGCCGACGCGCTCGTGCCGGGCGTTGGTGACCAGATCGGATTGGCGCGCCTGGTGGCGGGCCAAGGTGGTCGCGCGCGGCCGCTCCGACACTTCGGTGGTGAAGGCGCCGGGATCGAGGCTCAATTCCACCCCCCGGGCCAGGGCGATGCGGGGGACCAGGTCGAGGAACGCCGTCCGCAATTCGGCTTCGGGCAGGCCGGTGGCGGCGGCTTGCGCCAGCAGGTCGGCGGCGGCCACGGCGCGCCCGGAATGGCGGCACAGGGTGACGAACAGGCCGCAGGCGGCGCGGCCGCGGGCGGTGAACACCAGGTCGCGGTTGACCGTGCCCTTGAACACCATCTCGTCGGCGTCGCCGCGATCCGCCGTCATCAGGGCGCGGAGATGGAAGTCGAGGGTGCGCCCGGCATCGATGCTGCGGTCGAGGCGCCCGCCGGGGCGGCACAGGATCGACGATCGGAAGCGCCGGTTGTTGATGAAGTCGAGGCGCTGCTCGATGCGTACGACGTCGTCGGCGGCCAGCGCCTCGGCCACCTCGTCGGGGTAGTTGCCGAGGAACATGCCGCCGAATTCCGCATCGGCGAGGTAGGCGAGGCCGTGGCGCCCGGCCGCCTCGACGAACCGGTGGAAATAAAAGGCGTGGTTGTCGCCGCCCAGATGGTCGCGCGCCAGGTCGGCGTCGGACAGCGCCAGCGCGGCATCGATGGCCTCGGCCCAGGCCGTCCGGTGCTCGCCCAGCGACCGGTGGACGAAGCCCAGCACCGCGCGCGCCGCGTCGACCGAATCGGCGCCGTGATAGGCCAGCAGGTCGCGCAATCCGGCGGCCATGTGCCAGCCGGGCAGGGTGTTGTAGCCGACCAGCGCCAGCCCGCCGGCGCTCAGCGAGCGGCTGATCAGGGCCAGGATCGCCTCGGCCTCGGGCGGCGGCACCCACGACAGCACGGCGGGGCAGAGGATGTAGTCGAACGGCCCGTCGCCGGTCCAATCCGCCGCGCCGACCGCGTGCAGGCCGAGGTTCTCGGCCCCGACGGTGTCGGCGTCGCGGCGGCCGCGGGCGATCGCCACGGCCGACTCGTCGATGCCGACGAAGCGGCTGTCGGGATAGGCCAGCGCCATCGGCAGGATGTTGTCGCCGCCGCCGCAGCCGATCTCCAGCACCCGGCAGCGGCGGAAATCGGGCGGCTCGCGCCCCAGCAGGCGGGCGACCATCGCCAGGTGGGCGATGTGGGCGTGCGGGTGGGGGATCGCCTCGGTCATCGGCCGCCGAGGGAATCGTAGGCGGCCTTGAAGCCCTTCAGGCTGACCGGAAAGCCGACGGTGCCGCCGCCGGGGTTGATGACGACGCCGACGATGACCTGGTTGCCGTCGTTCAACTCGTGCAATTGGTGGTCGGTGAGCGCCGCCGAACTGACGCAGCCTTGCGGCAGGCAGCGTTGCAGCCCAAGCGCCACCTGCGGCTTTTCGTCGACGCGGAAGGCGGCTCCGGCGGGGATGTAGAACCCCAAGGGCAGGATCACCACCGCCGTCGGCTCGCCGTGCGGGCCGAGATGGCCGACGGTGAACTTGAGCAACTGGCCGCCCTCCTTCGCCGCCTGGGTCTGCGCGGCAAAGCAGGTGTGCTTGTCAGGCGGCCCCTCGCAGTCGATGGTCCAGTCGCCGAACACCTTGCCCTTTTCCGGCTTGGCGGCGGCGGGCAGGGCGAACAGGGCGGTCGCGATCAGGATGGCGGCGAAAATCCGGTTCATTGCGGCACCCTAGCCAATGCGGTTGCAACTTCGGTCACCACGCCCCGCCACCGGCCGGTCCGCCGCTGGCGGAACAGGCGCATGCCGGGATACCACGGGCAGGAATCGGCGGCGGTCATCCATCGCCAGTCGCAGGCCGAATTCAGCATCACCCACGCCGGCACCCCCAGCGCCCCGGCCAGATGGGCCACGGCGCTGTCGATGCACAGCACCAGGTCGAGGGCGGCGATGGCAGCCGCGGTCTCGCCGAAATCGGTGAGCAGGGGGTCGAGGATGTCGAGGGCGCCTTCCGCCTCGGCGGCCTCAGGACCTTTCTGCAGGGCGACGAACGACGCGCCCTCGATGTCCAGCAGCGGCCGCAGCATGGCGAACGGAATCGAGCGGCCCGGCGGCACCGGCCGTCCCGCCCAGGCCAGGCCGACGCGCAAACCCGGCAGATGGGCCAGCCGCGCCCGCCAGGCATCCACCCGCGCCGGATCGGCGGCGAGGTACGGCACCCGGGCGGGAATCGTCTCCAGGGTGGTGCCCAACAGCATCGGCAGGTGGGTCAGCGGCAGGTAGCCGTCGACGGCGCCGATCTGCTCGACGGCGGTCGCCACCCGGATTCCCTTCAGCCGCGACAACAGCGGCGCCACGTCGGGGGCGCAGCCCAGCACCACTTTGATTCCGCGCTGCACCAGCATCGGAACGTAGCGGGCGAAATGGAAGACGTCGCCGAAACCCTGGTCGCCCATCACCAGCAGCTTGGCCCCGGCAACCAGGCCGCCGGTCCATTCCGGCAGCGCCAGATGGGCGAAATAGCCGGTGGTCTCGGGCAGGCGGAAGCGCCACTCGTATTCCCGCCAGCCCTCGTCGAACCGGCCCATGGCGAGCAGGGCTTCGGCCAGGTTGAGGTGGGCCAGGGCGAAGCCGGGACTGAGCGCCAGCGCCGCCCGATGGCGCTCGGCGGCATCGGCGAAGCGGCGCAGCGACCACAGCGCCCGGCCGTGGGAGTTCAGGCATTCGGCATCGGCGGGAGCCAGGGCGGCGGCGCGCCCCAGCCATCGCTCGGCGGCGTCGTATTCGGCGCAATCGTGGGCGATCACCCCCAGCAGCCAGCAGGATCCGGCGAATCCGGGCGCCTCGCGGTGGAGCGCCAGGGCGGCCCGCTCCGCCTCGCCTAGGCTGCCGGCACGGTAGGCGGCGACCGCCCTTGCGTGGCGGTCATCCCTTGTCGGCATAGGGGTTGTGCCCGCTGCGCAGGTGGAGGCGGATGGGAACGCCCGGCAGGTCGAAGGCTTCCCGCAGCGAATTGACCAGATAGCGCTGGTAGGATTCCGGCAGTTCCTCGGGCTTCGAGGCGAACAGCACGAAGGTCGGCGGGCGCGCCTTGGCCTGGGTGGCATAGCGGATCTTGACCCGCCGGCCGCCGGGCAAAGCGGGCGGCGGATGGCGGGTCAGGGCGTCCTCCAGCCAGCGGTTGATCTTGCCGGTGGAGATGCGCTTGTTCCACAGGGCGTGGGTGGCGACGACCGCGTCCATCAGACGGTCGATGCCGCGGCCCGACAGCGCCGACAGGGTCACCGTCGCCAGGCCCTTGACCTGGGGCAGCGAGGTCTCGATGCGGTCGGACAGCCGCCGCAGCGCCACCTGCTGGTTGTCGACCGCGTCCCACTTGTTGACGGCGATGACCAGGGCGCGGCCTTCGCTTTCGACCAGGCGGGCGATGGTCAGGTCCTGCTTGTCGAGGATGGCGGCGGCGTCGACCACCAGCACCACCACCTCGGCCATGCGGATGGCCTCCAGGGTGTTGGAGACCGACAGCTTTTCGAGGCTGTCGTCGATCTGGGCCTTGCGGCGCAGGCCGGCGGTGTCGACCAGGCGCATGGCCCGGCCTTTCCACTCCCAGGCGACGGTGACCGCATCGCGGGTGAGGCCGGCCTCGGGCCCGGTGAGCAGGCGCTCCTCGCCGAGCAGGCGGTTGGCGATGGTGGACTTGCCGACATTGGGGCGGCCCACCACCGCCATCGATAGCGGCCGTTCGGTTTCGGGCGCGTCGCCAGCGTCCTCGGGCGGGGCGTCCTCGGCGGGGGGAGGGCCGCCGAACGGGCCGAGCGCGTCGAACAGCTCGGCCAGGCCCTCGCCGTGCTCGGCCGACACCGCCACCGGCTCGCCGAATCCCAGGCCGTAGGCTTCGTAGAGGCCGGATTGGCCGGCGCGGCCCTCGCATTTGTTGGCGACCAGGATCACCGGCGTCTTCTGGCGGCGCAGCTGGTCGGCGAAGTGACGGTCGAGCGGGGTCACTCCGGCGCGGGCGTCGATCAACAGCAGGGCGACGTCGGCATCGGCCACCGCCTGGTCGGTCTGCCGGCGCATGCGCGCCTCGGTGTTGTCGCCGCTCGCATCCTCGAAGCCGGCGGTGTCGATCACGGTGAATTCCAGGCCGAACAGCCAGCCCTGGCCCTCGCGGCGGTCGCGGGTGACGCCGGGCCTGTCGTGGACGATGGCCAGCCGTTTGCCGACCAGCCGGTTGAAAAGGGTGGATTTGCCGACATTGGGCCGGCCGACGATGGCTACCGAAAAGTGCATCTCGTTATCGATACGCGACGACGTCGGCGTCGTCGGTGAAGAAGTAGATGGTCTCGTTGGCGACGATCGGTTGGATGGTGACACCCTCGTTTATGCGGTCCTGGCCGAGAGGCATGCCGGTATAGGGCGACAGCGTCAGCAATTGGCCGCGGGAATTGGCGTAGATCAGCCGGTCGGAGGCGAGCACCGGCCCGGTCCAGACGATGCGGCCGGATTTCTCGACGGGGTCCTGCCAGGTCTTCAGCTGGGTGACCCAGACGACCCGGCCGGTCTTGGCCTCAAGTGCCAGGGTCTCGTTGTTGTTGGTGATCAGGAACAGGTAATCGCCCGCCACCCACGGCGGCTGGATGCCGCCGATTTCGCGCTCCCACAGCCGCCGGCCGGTGCGGAGGTCGATGGCCGTCAGCATATCGGCATGGCCGATGGCGTAGACCCGGCCGCGATCGATGATCGGGCGGCCGCCGATGTCGGTCAGTGCGGCGATGCTCTGGGTGCGCGACATGGTTCCCAGCGAATCCTGCCACAGCACCGAACCGTTCTCGACCCGGAGCGCGAACAATTCGCCCGAGGAATAGGGGACCACCACCACGTTGCCGTCGATCGCCGGGCTGTTGCCGGCCAGCATGGCGGCCTGCTCGCTGATGCCCTGGTGGGTCCACTGCACCTGGCCGTCGTCCGCCGCCAGGCAGTGGAGCTGGTTGTCGACGGTGACCACGAAGACGCGCCCGCCGCGCACGGTGGGGGCGCCGCGCATCGGCCCGGACAGCGGCTGGGTCCAGAGCACCTGGCCGGTCTTGGCCTCGATCGCCACCACCTGGGCGAAGCCGGTGCCGACGAAAAGGCGGCCGTCCTCGTAGGCCAGTCCGCCGCTCGACGAGCCTTCGATGTCCGGCGGCGTGATGTCGGTTTCCCAGACGATGTCGCCGGTATCGGCGTCCAGCGCGTAGACGTCGTTGTCGGCGTCGACGGTGAAGATGCGCCCCTCGGCCAGGATGGGCTGGGCCAGCAGCCTGACCCGCTTGCCCGAGCCGGTGCCGACATTGGTGGACCACACCTGCTGCGGCGCGTCCCCCACCACCATGTGGTGCATGGCGTGGTTGGCGTAGCCGCCGGCCTGGGGCCAGTCGTCGTTGGGGTCGGGCGGCGGCAGCAGGATGGGGTCGGGCTTGCCGCCCTTGGTGTCGGGCTGGAGGTCCTTATCCTGGGACAGCACCGAGATGCGCTTGCCCGGCAGTGGCGGCGCCTTGTTCTCGCCCAGCCACGATTCGCCGCTGCAGGCCGACAGCGCCAGCGCAGCCGCTACGGCCAATGCCCACCCCATGCGTCGTGAAATGCCCATGGCCTGGATTCAGCTCCTCGCCCCGGGCTGTTGGACGGTCAGCATCTCGGTGGCGCGGGCGCGAATTCCCTGCGGAGCGGCAACGTCGTCGGCCAGCTTGCGGAACAGTTCGAGGGCGCGCGCCCGGTCGCCGCGGCGCTCCGCCGTCAAGGCCAGGATCTCGCGGGCGGAATGGCGCCACGGGCTGGTCTCCTGGGCCAGCGGTTCGACATCCTTCTCAATGGCGGCGGGATCGCCGGTGTCGATCTCCAGATAGGCGGCCTTGAGCACGGCGAGGTCGCGGTAGATGGCATCGGCGCCGCTCTTGGCGATCGCGTGATAGCGGGAGGCGGCTCCGGCCAGGTCGCCGGCGCCGACGAGCAACTCGGCCCGCTTCATTTCGGCCAGCACCCGGTACCCCGACGTGCCTTCGGCCGCCAGCTTGGCCAGGCTCTCGGCGGCCAGGTCGGGCTTGCCCTGTTCGGCCACGCGGGCCGCCTCGGCGTATCGCTGCGCCGACGCCGCCCGCTGCTTGCCGTCCCAGGTCTGCCACGCCTGCCACCCGGCCACGGCCAGCACCAGCGCCAGCGCGGCGCCGATGAAGTGATTGGCGTATTTCTTCGCCAGCTTGTTCAGCCGGTCCTGCCGCAGGTCGTCGTCCACCTCCTGGATCAGAAGGGCGGCAGCGGCGTCTTCGTCCTTATCGCTCAAGGGATGCTCCCGGGCCTCGTCACGGCCGGTACCATAATGCGGGCGGCGGCGGTTGGCAAACTACTCCTCCTGCCACTTGATCGAGCACCCCATGCTGGGGGTCTGGTCGGCCGGCCCCGTGCCGGTTTCGGCGACCTGGCGCATGGCCTCGAACAGCTCGCGGCGGGCGTCGGCGGGGGCTGCCTGCTTGCGCGAGGCATCGAGCCGGCCGCGGTATTGCAGGCCGAGGCCGGCGTCGAACCCGAAGAAATCCGGGGTGCACACGGCCCCCCAGGCGCGGGCGACCGCCTGGCTTCGATCGATCAGGTAGGGAAAGGTGAAGCCGTGGCGGTCGGCGAACACCTTCATGTTGGGCGGCGAGTCCTCGGGATAGGCGGCGACGTCGTTGGGCATGATCGCGGCGGCGCCGATGCCGAGCCCCTGCAAGGCGGCGACGTCGCGGGCCAGCCGGTCGGCCACCGCCTGCACATAGGGGCAGTGGTTGCAGATGAACATCACCAGCGTGCCCCTGGAGCCGCGGATATCGGCCAGGCAATAGGTGCGGCCGTCGATGCCGGGCAGGCGGAAGTCGATCGCCTTCCAGCCGAAATCGCAGACGGGGGTTTCCACTGCCATCGTCGTCCTCCTTTCGGAAGCCCTTGATTCCCCTTTCGCGCGGGTAGACAATATCAGCCAGAACCGCTTAAGGGGTCATAGAAATGATCAGGCGTCTCGCCCCCCTGGCCGCGTTGATGCTCTCGGGATGTCTCTATGCCACCAACAACGGCATCGAGGCGCGCCAAGGCATGAGCCTGAACGTGCCGGCGCTGTTGAATCTCGAAGTGCTCAGTCTGAGCACCACCCACAAGACCATGTTCGACCACCTCGCCACCTGGGTGACCGGGCGCGATTGCTCGTCGCCGCGGGCCGAGCGCGAGGGGGTCTATTGCATCGATTTTCCGGGGCCGCCACCGCCGCCGCAGCAGGAATACTGCTATGCGTCGCTCGGACGCCCGACCTGCTACGTGCAGGCCTACAACGAAGGCAACGACCGCCTGCTCGGCTTCGTTCCCGCCTCGCCGCCGGTGCGCTGATCACCCCCGCATGCGCTGGCAGATGCTGTCCATGGTGCGGCGGATGCCGGGATAGGCCTGGCCCAGCTGCTCGGCGAGGCGTTGCGCCTGCTCGCAATCCACCGGCCGGCCCTCGGCTTCGGCGGCAAGGATTTCGGACAGCTGGTAGAGTTCTTTCAGCATTTGCGGCATCGGTCGGCTCCCATGGATCGGCAACGCCGCTGGATTTGGGCGGCGCGGGGAGGCGCGGCAATGGGGCGGCGACCCGATAGGCCGAGGGGCGAAGGCATCCGACATCCGTCTTGACCGGGTCATATGTTGCCGTTATGTTCACGCCTCCCTTGCGATGGAGGCGGGTATGCGGGCGGCGCCGGCGACCCTTGCCGATCTACTCGACACCGGACTCGACGTATTCTGCTGGTGCAACCGTTGCGGTCACTGGGCGGTGCTGGAGACTGCGGCGCTGATGCGGCGGATCGGGCCGGCGGCGGCGGTGCCGGGGGTGGCGGCGCGGCTGACCTGCGGCGGCTGCGGCGCCCGCGACGTCGCCACCCGGCCCAACTGGCCGTCGGGCGGGGTGGTCGCGCGCGGCTCGCCGGTATAGGCCCTACAGCATCCCCCAGATCTCCCGGGCGTATTCGGTCACCGTGCGATCGGACGAGAACTTGCCCATGCGGGCGACGTTGAGGATCGCCCGGCGCGTCCACTCGTGTGGATCGCGATAGATCGCCTCCACCTGCTCCTGGGCGGCCAGGTAGGCGGCGAAATCGGCGGTCAGCAGGTAGTTGTCGCCGTTCACCGTCAGCGCGTCGACGATGGGCCGGAAGCGATCGCGCTGTTCCGGCGAGAAATAGCCGCCGCCGATCATCTCCAGCGCCCGGTCGAGGTCGGCGTCGGCCGAAATCGCCGCGCGGGAATCGTAGCCGTCGACGCGGTAGCGGGCCACCTCCTGGGCGGTCAGGCCGAACAGGAACATGTTGTCCTGGCCAACTTCTTCGCAGATTTCGACATTGGCGCCGTCCCAGGTGCCGATGGTCAGCGCCCCGTTCATCGCCATCTTCATGTTGCCGGTTCCCGAGGCCTCGGTGCCGGCGGTGGAGATCTGCTCCGACAGCTCGGCGGCGGGCATCACGATCTCGGCGGTCGAGACGTTGTAGTTGGGCACGAACACCAGCTTGAGCCGGCCGCCGACCAACGGGTCGTTGTTGACCACGTCGGCGATGTCGTTGATCAGCTTGATGATCTGCTTGGCCATCTGATAGCCCGGCGCCGCCTTGCCGCCGATGATCACCGTGCGCGGCAGCACCTCGACCGCGGGGTTGGCGCGGATGCGGGCGTAGCGGGTGACCACGTGCAGCACGTTCAGCAGCTGGCGCTTGTACTCGTGGATGCGCTTGACCATGACGTCGAACAGCGAATCGACGTCGATCTCGACGCCCAGGCGCTGGCCGATGACGGTGGCCAGGCGCACCTTGTTGGCGCGCTTGACCGCCATGAACTGGGTGCGGAACTTGGCGTCGTCGGCGAATTCCTCCAGCTTCTTCAACTGGTCCAGGTCGGTGGGCCAGTCGTTGCCGATGCGCGACGAGATCAGCGCCGACAGGGTCGGGTTGGCCGCGAGCAGCCAGCGGCGCGGCGTCACCCCGTTGGTCTTGTTGTTGATCTTGCCGGGCCACAGGTGTTCGAAGTCCGAGAAGATGGTGCTTTTCATCAGGCCGGTGTGGATGCTGGCGACGCCGTTGACGTGATGGCTGCCGACCACGGCGAGATGGGCCATGCGGACCCGGCGTTCGCCGTCCTCGCTGATCAGCGACACCCGGCGCAGCAGCTCGGAATCGCCGGGGAAATGGTGGCGGACGCCCTGCAGGAAGTCCGCATTCAACTGGTAGATGATGTCCAGGTGGCGCGGCAGGATGCGCTCGAACATGTCGACCGGCCAGGTCTCCAGCGCCTCGGGCAGCAGGGTGTGGTTGGTGTAGGCGCAGCACTTGTTGGTGATGGTCCAGGCGCGCGCCCATTCGAGCTGGTGCTCGTCGCACAGCACGCGCATCAGCTCGGTCACCACCAGGGCCGGGTGGGTGTCGTTGAGCTGGATGGCGACGCGTTCGGGCAGCAGGTCCCAGTCGGAATGCGTCTTGCGGAAGCGGGCGAGGATGTCCTGGATCGAGGCGGCGACGAAGAAATACTCCTGCTTGAAGCGGAGTTCGCGGCCGCGGGTGGTGAGGTCCGAGGGATACAGCACCTTGGACAGGGTCTCGGATTCGTTCTTGTCGCGCACGGCTTCGATATAGTTGCCGGCGTTGAAGTACTTGAGGTCGAACTCGCGGGTGGACTTGGCCGACCACAGGCGCAGGTTGTTGACGGATTCGCCGCCGAAGCCGGGAACCGGGATGTCGTAGGCCATCGCCATGACTTCCTCGCTGTCGACCCACTGGGTCCGCATCTGTCCTTGGACGTCACGGTAATTGATCACGCGCCCGCCGAAACGGACCGGGAAGATCACCCCCGGGCGGGGGAATTCCCACGGATTGCCGTAGCGCAGCCAGTTCTCGGGGCTTTCCACCTGCCAGCCGTTCTCGACGTGCTGGGTGAACATGCCGTAATCGTAGCGGATGCCGTAGCCGAAGCCGGCCAGTCCCAGCGTCGCCATCGAATCCAGCAGGCAGGCGGCCAGGCGTCCGAGGCCGCCGTTGCCCAGTGCCGCCTCGACCTCCCAGCCGACGATCTCCTCGAAATCCAGGCCGATCTCCTCGACCGCCTGGCGCACCACGTCGTACAGGCCGAGGTTGATCATCGAATTGACCAGCGTGCGGCCGATCAGGAATTCCATCGACAGGTAATAGACGCGCTTCTTGTCGTCGGTGTAATAGCCGTGCAACGTCGACATCCACCGCTCGGTCATGCGGTCGCGCACCGTGTAGGCGGCGGCTACGAACCAGTCGCGGGCGGTGGCGTTGACCGGCTCCTTGCCGACCGAATACCGCAGGTGCTTGGCGAGGCTGTATTTGATGCTCTCGACGTCGTCTTCGTATTTCATCACCGTCGGCGGGCCTGCGCGGTTCATGCCGGTTGTCCTTCCTGCGAATGGTGCTTTGCTAAGGGAGTCACCCGAGCCGAGGCGCCAAGTCAAGCCCATTCGCTCGCGGGCGTCGGTGGGCGGGGAGCGGGAGCGGCGACTCACCCGCGCCGCTTGACGTCTTCGATGGCGACCCGGCTCTCGGGCCGGGCGACGATGCGGCTGGGCGGGAACGTCACCGTGACGGTGGTGCCCAGTTCCGGGGCGCTGTCGATCGTCAGCCGGCCGCCATGCGCCTCGACCAGCGCCTTGGTCAGGGGCAGGCCGAGGCCGGTGCCGTCGTATTTGCGTGACAATCGGGTATCGGCCTGGACGAACGGCTCCATCACCTTGACCAGGTCCTCGGGGGTCATCCCGATGCCGGTGTCGGCGACGGTCAGGGCGAAGCCGTCGCCGCTGGCTTTGGCGGAAACGGTGATCTGTCCGTCCTCGGTGAACTTGACGGCGTTGGAGACCAGGTTCAGCACGATCTGGCGCACGCGGCGCTCGTCGGCGATCAGCTCGGGCAGGTCGGCGGGCAGGGCCTCGATCAGGCTGACCCGGTTGGACTGCGCCCGCCGGCTCATCATCCGCAGGCTGGAGCGGACGATGGCGGCGATGTCGACGGCGCCTTCCACCAGGTCGGTCATGCCGGCCTCGGCCTTGGACATGTCGAGGATGTCGTTGATCAGCTCCAGCAGATGCATGCCGCTTTCGTGGATGTCCTGGAGATAGGCGCGGTATGGCGTCGGCTCGATCGGCCCGAAGATCTCGTTCTTCATCAGCTCCGAGAAGCCGATGATGGCATTCAAGGGGGTGCGCAATTCGTGGCTGATGTTGGCCAGGAAGGTGGCCTTGGCGCGGTTGCCGCGTTCGGCCGCCTCCTTCGCCTCGCGTAGCGTGTCCTCGTTGCGCTTGCGCCCGGTGATGTCGGTGAAGGTCTGGATGCGCCCGCCGCCCGGCATGCTGGTCGACCGCACCTCGAGCACGGTGCCGCCCGAGCGGGTGTATTCGACCACGTTGTTGGGGTGCGAGCGGGTCCGTTCCAGCCCGTCGGCCACCAGTTCGGAAGGGGCGCCGCGCCGCCCCTCGTCCTGCATCGCCAGGTAATAGAGGAAGTTCTCCAGTGTGGCGAAGCCGGGGTCGATCTCGCCTTCCGGCAGGTCGAGCAGGGTGCGGGCGGAACTGTTCAGCGCCACCAGCTGCTCGGCGCCGTCGAACACCGCCACCCCCTGGCCCATGTTGTCGATGATCGCCTGGCGCAGGCTCGATTGCGCGGCGATCTCCTCTTCGTGGCGCTTCAGCACGGTGATGTCGCGCACCACACCGATGAAGGTCAGCGCATCGCGCTGGCGCATCTCGGTGACGGCCAGTTCGAGGGGGAATATGCTGCCGTCCTTGCGCCGGCCGTGGACCTGGCGGCCGACGCCGATGATGTGGGCCATGCCGGTGGCGCGGTAGCGATCGAAGTGGGCCTCGTGCTCGTCGCGGTCGGTTTCCGCCATCAGCGTCAGCACGTTCCGGCCGACGATCTCGTCGGCGGAAAAGCCGAAGATGCGGCAGGCGGACGAATTGAACGACAGCACCACGCCGTTCTCGTCGATGGCGATGATGCCGTCGACCACGGTGTCCATGATCCCGCGCGTCCACGCCAGGCTTTCCTCCAGCGCCTGTTCGGCCCGCTTGCGGCCCGAGATGTCGCCGACGATGCGCAGATGGCCGCTGTCGGTGGTCGGATAGACGCTGATCGCCACCCAGCGCCCATCCCACAACATTTCCTCGCGCGGCGCCAGCTGGCAGGCGGCGTGCTCCCCCAGGGCCTCGTCGACCCACGTGGTTTCGCGGCCCTTGGCGTCCGGCACCACCCCTTTTTCCGCCATGGCCTCCAGCAGCGTGCGGAATTCCATGCCGGGGCGGACGAGATCGCCGCAGGGGCCCAGCGACTGCCGGTAGCGTTCGTTGCAGGTGACCAGCCGGTCCCAGGCGTCGTAGAGAGCCACCCCGTCCTGCACTCCGCCCAGGGCGTCGAGCAGCCGGCTCTGCATCAAGGTGGCGCGCTGGGTCTCGCTTTCGGCCAGCGCCTGCTGGCGGCGCAGCACCACCAGGACCAGCACCACCGCGGTCGCCATCGAAAGGAATTGGGCGAATACCAGGCTCCAGGTCGCCAGCAGCGGATGAAGGCTGAGCAACGGCCCGGCCAGCCGGTGCGCGCCGCTGACGGCGAAGGCGGCGGCGGCGATGTTGTGGCCGTCGGCGTGGCCTTCGCGGCGGCGGACGAACAACGCCCAGGCTGCCGCCAGCAGGGCCGGTCCGCCGATTCCGAAGATCGGCAGGTCGAGCGCCCCCAGGCGGGCGCGCAGGGTGTGGGCCAGTATGGTCCAGCCGGCCACCACCAGCAGCCCGATCGGCGCCGCGGTGACCGAGACCCTGACGTCGAGGAAGCGAAGGGCGCCGACGACGATGAGAATCGCCGCGGTGGCCTGGAAGATGTCCGATACTTGGGCGGCGATGGCGATGTCGGCGTCGCCGGCCAGGATGACGATGGCCTCGGACACGGTCTCGATCAGGAAGGCGGCCGCCCACCAGGCGAAGGAGCGTGGCGCCGCGGACAAAGTGAGGCCGTAGACGGTGGAGGCGGCGAGCACCGCCGACCCCATCGTCGCCCCCAGCAACGCAGCCCGCAAAGCTAGATCCATGTCCCTTGTCCGCCCCGGCCGCGTATCCTCTCGACGGCCGGGCTTCGACCTACCTCATTCGTCGTAGGAGACGAGGCAGGAGACGGGGACGTCCAGCTCTTGCAGCTTCTTTCGCCCGTCGAGGAAATTGAGTTCGATGATGGCCGAGGCGCCGGTCACTTCGGCGCCGATCTTGCGCAGCAATTGCACGCCGGCCGCCATGGTGCCTCCGGTGGCCAGCAGGTCGTCGAGGATCACCACCCGGCTGCCGGCGGGAATCGCGTCCTCCTGCACCTCGATGACGTCGGTGCCGTATTCCAGCGCGTATTCGTGGCGGATGGTGCGTCCCGGCAGCTTGCCCTTCTTGCGCAGCATGACGAAGCCGCAGCCCAGCTTCAGCGCCAGCGGCGCCGCCACCAGGAATCCCCGTGATTCGATGCCGGCCAGGACATCGGGATGGAAGCCGCGCACATCGCGCGCCATGCGGCCCATCGCCACCTGCCAGGCGTCCGGATGGGCCAGCAGCGTCGAGATGTCGTAGAACAGAATCCCCGGCTTGGGAAAATCGGGGATGGCGCGAATATGCTCCTTAATGTCCATGGCCTCGCCGTTCGCTGGTGACAAAGGCGGCATCGTACCACCGGTCACGGTGCGGCGAAAGCCAAGCCCTTAGCGGTGGCGGCGGCAGGCGGCGTGGAGAATGGGGGCGTCGACTTCGGCGTCGTGCCGGGTCAGCGCCTCGACGAACCGCATCAGCACGCGCTCGCGCTCCCCCCGCTCATTCCATTGGATGTCGCGGACGCAGGATATGCTGTCCAAAAGTTTTTTATGATCGGCGCGAAGTATGTCGCCCCATTCCTCATTGACTTCCGCCGCGGTTTTCTCCTCGACGGCGAAGTGCAGGGCCATCCTGTCGAAGAGTATATTCACAGCCTGCGTCGACGTTTCTTCATCGACGGCGTCGACGATGGCGAACTTGAGGTAGCCCACCATGTCGTAGAGCCTGCCGTGTTCCTCCGCCATTTCCCTGGCGGGTGCCGACAGTTGATGGTCGCGGAACGGCATGCGCGCCTCCTTGGCCGAGTGGACCTACTCCATATGGGTAGATGGATTCGGCGCGTCCAGGGGGGGCGGTTCCAATCCGGCGAGGGCCGCGGCCACGGCGTCGAGCGGGATCAGGTCCATCGCCTCGCCGCCCCAGTCCTGCGCCCGCAGGATCGCCAGCCGCCCTGCGGCGGGGGCGAATTTCTCCGCTGGTGTCGGGCCGAACAGTGACACCAGCGGCGTGTCGGCGGCGGCAAGCAGGTGGCCGGCGCCCGAATCGTTCGCCACCGCCGCCGCCAGCCGGCGGGCCAAGGCGATGGTCAGCATCGGCGACGCCTCGGCCTCGTGCTGCAGCGGCAGCAGGGCCGCGGGCAGGGCCGCGCGCACCCGTCCGGCCCAGTCGGCCTCGGCCGGCCCGAGGATGAACACCGGAACCGCGCCCTCGGCCTCCAGCCGCGCGGCCAGGGCCAGGAAGCGCTCCAGCGGCCAGCACTTGTGGCGGCCGCCGGCGCCGGGGGCGATGCCGACATAGCGGCGGCCGGGCGGCAGCAGCGCGTCGGCCCGGGCCTCGACCGCGGGATCCTTGGGCAGTGGCGCCGCCGCCGCGGCCGGCCGCCCGCCGGCCAGCGCCACCAGGGCGGCCAGCTGGCCGGCCATCGATGGCGGCTTCCTGCGGTCGGCCGGCCGGAAATCCGACAGCAGGAAGCCGGCCGCCGCCGACAGGAAGCGGCGATGGCGGATGCGGCGCAGGATCAGGGTGGTCAGCACCCGTCGCTGGGTGTCGATGATCAGGTCGAAGGCGCGGCCGGGCAGGGGCCGCGGCCCGACCAGTTCGCCGACGCGGCTGCCGATGCCGGATTCGTCGATCACCTCGTCGATCAGGCCGGCGACCAGCGGCGCCAGGGAATCGGCATAGGCGGTGTGGCCCTTGCCGGCCAGCCATGTGATGCGGGACCGGGGGAACGCGGCCCGCAGCCCGCGGACGAACGGCAGCTTCATCACGCCGTCGCCGACCGCGTCGAGGCCGACATAAACCAGGATCGTCCGCACAACGATTCCTATTCCCCGCGCAGGCGGGTGACGAAGTCGTGCATGCCGGCCTGGCGGCCGCGGCGCAGGCGCTCGGCGGTGAGGATGGCGGTGACGGCGGCGACCGAGCGGTCGACGTCGGTGTTGACGACGATGTAGTCGTATTCGGGCCAATGGCTCATCTCGTCGCCGGCCTTGGCCATGCGCTTGGCCACCACCTCGGCGCTGTCCTGGGCGCGGGTCTCCAGGCGGCGGCGCAGCTCGCCCACCGAGGGCGGCAGCACGAACACCGAGACCAGGTCGGTCCGCGCGTTCTGTTCCAGCTGCTGGGTGCCCTGCCAGTCGATGTCGAACAGCACGTCGCGGCCGGCCGACAGCGCCTCCTCGACCGTCGCCCGCGGGGTGCCGTAGCAATTGTCGAACACCCGGGCGTGTTCGAGGAATTCGCCGGCGGCGATCATGCGCTGAAACTGGTCCATGGCGACGAAGCGGTAGTCCTTGCCGTCGATTTCGCCGGGGCGGGGGGCCCGGGTGGTGGCCGACACCGACATGGTGATGTCGGGATCCTGGGCCAGCAGCGCGCGGGTGATGGTGGTCTTGCCGGCCCCCGAAGGCGACGACAGCACCAGCATCAGGCCGCGGCGCTTGACGGTGGGAAGGTTGGCGGGCGGGAAGGTCATGGTAGCGACTTTCTATTCGACGTTCTGGCTATTCGACGTTCTGGACCTGCTCGCGGAACTGGTCGATCACCGCCTTGATGTCGAGGCCGATGCGGGTCAGTTCGACGTCCGAGGACTTCGAGCACAGGGTATTGGCTTCGCGGTTGAATTCCTGCGACAGGAAGTCGAGCTTGCGTCCGACCGCCCCGCCGCCTTCGATCAGCTCGCGGGCGGCGGCGACGTGGGCATTGAGGCGGTCGAGTTCCTCGCGCACGTCGGCCTTGACCGCGATCAGCGCCACTTCCTGGGCGACCCGTTCCTCCGACAGCGTCGGCGCCGCCTCCAGCACCGTGGCGATCTGGGCGTATAGCCGCTCCTTGACCGCCTCGGGGCGCAGCGCGGCGGTGGCGGCGGCGCGGCCGGCCAGGGTTTCGATCTCGGCCAGCTGGCCGGTCAGCACCACCGCCAGCCGTGTCCCCTCGACCCGGCGCATGGCGGCCAGGGCCAGCATCATTTCCTCGAGCGTCGCCTTCATCGCCGCTTCGCGGCCCAGGCGCACGGCCTCGGTGTCGACGTCCTCGGCCTCCATCGGTTCCAGCACGCCGCGGAGCGCCAGCAGCCCGTCCCAGCGCGGCGGCGCCACGTCGGGGAAGCGCGATCGCCAGTCGTGGCAGACCGCCAGGATCTGCTCCAGCAGCGGCTGGTTGAGGCGCACCGACGGCGCCTCGACGATGCGCGACACCGCCAGCGACAGCTGCACGTTGCCGCGCTTGAGCAGGCGGTTGCCGGCTTCGCGGGCGACGGGTTCGAGGGCGTCGTGGCCGGGGGGCAGCCGCAGCCGCAGTTCCAGGCCGCGGCCGTTGACGCTTTTGGCTTCCCACACCCACGACACCTGGGCGTCCTGTCCGGCGGCGCGGGCGTAGCCGGTCATGCTGGCGACTGTCAGGTTGGCCTCCTCTGTTCGCTCGCCCCGGTTATAGCGGGAGCGGGAGGCGGCAACAACCGGTCAGGCTGCGCCCTTCCTCCGATCGGCGCCGCGGTCTATCCTTTCGGCATGCGGGATCCTGTCTCCATCCTGATCACCGGGGCGTCCTCGGGACTGGGCGAGGCGCTGGCGCGGGCCTATGCCCGTCCGGGTGTCGCGCTGTTCCTGTGCGGCCGCGATGCCGCACGGCTGGACGCGGTCGCCGCCTGCTGCCGGGGCCTGGGCGCCGCCGTCGAGGCCCGCGTGGTCGACGTCGCCGATTGCGGCGCGATGGAGGACTGGATTGCCGCCGCCGAGCGGGTCCGGCCACTCGACTTGGTGATCGCCAATGCCGGCATCTCGGGTGGCACCAGCGGCCAGGGCGAGACCGGGGCGCAGGCGCGCGCCATTTTCGCCGTCAATTTCGGGGGGATCGTCAATACCGTGCTGCCGGCCTTGGCTGCCATGCGGGAGCGCCGCCGCGGCCAGATCGCCCTGATGGGGTCGCTGGCCGGCTTCCGCGGCATGCCGGGGGCGCCGGCCTACGGGGCGTCGAAGGGGGCGGTGCGGCTGTGGGGCGAGGGCCTGCGCGGCTGGCTGGCGGACGAAGGGATCGAGGTGTCGGTGATCTGTCCCGGCTTCGTCACCACCCGGATGACAGCCGTCAACCGGTTTCCGATGCCGTTCCTGATGGATCCCGACCGCGCCGCCCGGATCATCGTCGCCGGTCTGGCCGCCAATCGCGGCCGCATCGCCTTTCCGTGGCCGATGCTGGCGCTGGCGTGGCTGCTGGCGCTGCTGCCGGACGTGGCGGCGGAGCGGATCACGCGGGGGTTGCCGCGGAAGGGGTGAGCGTTGTGCCCGGGAAGCGTCGGCCAACAGTCGCGTGGGCCGCTTCCCGCCCGGGTAATAGCCCAATGGCACCGGGACGCAGCCCTCTCGCGAAAGCCTTCACACGTTCGGGAAGACCGACTGGCCGTCCGGGGCTTCGTTGGTCGTGGCTCGCACTTTTGGTGATCTCGATGGGGGATGTGCTTTTCGCCGTGGGACGGCGGCGCGCATCCCTGCGACTCTCAGCAAATGCAACCTGATCCGGGAGGCCACACATGGCTGTGATCACCGAGACCGCGCCCAACACCACCGTCACCGGCACGGCTGCGAGCGACGTGCTGTCGGCCTTGGGGGGCAACGATACCGTTCTAGGCCTGGGCGGCAACGACGTGCTGTCGTCGGGCGGGAACGGAGGCAACACACTGTCCGGCGGTGCCGGCAACGATCTGCTGTTCACCGGCGGCCACGACCATCTAAATGGAGGACCCGGCATCGACGTCGCCATCCTCGACGGTTCGGGGCCATTCGATTTCGGCCCAGGCAGCGCCCAAAATATTGAAGGCATCCAGGGGCCGCCCGACCAGAGCGTTACCGTCACTGTCGATGCCGGCATTTTCAATACTGTCGACGGCAACCATTTTGTTTTCGCGCTGGGCGGCCCCGGCAGCACCGTCAACATCCTCAGCAATGGTGCCAACCAGGTGGTGCCCGAGGGCGATCATCTCCTGGTCAACGGCAACACCACCGTCGACTTCAAGGGCGTGCAGGCCATCCACGTGACGAATACCGACACCAACACCAGCAGCCTCTTCAGTTCGTCTTCCACCCCTGCGGCGGGTTCGCCGGCTCCCGACTTCGCCGGACCGGGCTCGGCGGCGGCCCGGGCGGCGGCGCTGGTGGCGTTCAGCCAAAACTCGGCGGTCTTTCACGGCGACCTGGCGCCGTTGGCCGGCACGCTTGCGCAGATCGCCGCCGATGCGGGCACCGTTCCCCCGGCGACGCCTAGCCCGGCGCAAATCGGCGAGACCGCCCAGATCCTTCAGGAAGCCCTGGGTGCCGGCAGCGCGGCCCACTTCGCGTCGATCCTGCAGGGAGGCGGCTCTGGCGTCACCGACCAGATCGCAGCCAGTATCGGCACCAGCCCGGAGCAGATCGCCGCCGTCGTCCAGACCGTGACGACGCAGGGACTCGGCGCCGCCGCGGTCGCGGCTCCCACCGCCGCGGCCGCCCCGGCCGGAACCAGCCAGAGCTCCTTCGTGCAGCAGAGCAGCTCCACCAGCGGCGGCACCGTCAGCGAGAGCGTGACGGCCTCGCAAAGCGTGACCGTGGGCGGTGCCGCGGTGCCGGCGCACGCCGACTTCGTAATGGGGGGATGAGAGGGCGTGGGGCAGGCATCGCGCCTGCCCCGCCCGGCCCTCCGGGTGCACGCCCTGGCGTTACGCGAACCAGCTGCTGATCTCGGCCGGCGTCGCCGTCACGCCTTCCAACGCCACGGTGGTGTCGTTGGCCAAGGACAGGATCAAGGCTGAGTGGTTGACAAAGTTTTCGTTCGCGTCGGTGACGGTCCCCTGGGCCTCGTTGGCGGCCGTCGGCGGCGCGAGGCCGCCATCCAGGTGGAGTACGTCACCAAACCCGACGTGGTCGAAGTTGACGATGTCCGTCTTGGTCCCCGGAACAATCACGGTCTTGGCGGACAGGCCATTGATTTCCACGGTGTTGGCAAGCGCTTCGGGAAGAAAGGTGGTGTGGGTCCCGCTGACGCCCTTCAGGAAAGCGGCGGGACCGAAAGCCGCCAATTCATTGTTGCCGGGTGTGACCCCCGTCAGGGTGCCGCCGATGGAGAACGTCTGCTGCAGCGTCAACGGCGTGCTGCCCGGGGCTTGCACCAGCGTCGTCTTGATTTCCGGGCCGGTCGGCGGCGCCTGCGGAATGTCGACGTGCGGACCGGCGGCGGGGTTGGTGGTCGGGACAGTGGTGTTCGGCGTGCCATTGGCGTTGGCGGACGCGTTGGCGTTGGCATTGGCATTGGCGGTCGCGTTGCCGCCGTTGGCCTGGGCGTTCGCGTTCGCGTTGGCGATTGCGGACGATATTGCGGTTGACATTGCACCTCTCCATACGGTTGGGGGACCCCGTGGGGCTGAACGCCACCGTATGGAAGCCGGTTCCGCGAGATTGATCGACCCCGATTGGCCGGCCGGCTGGCAGGGCTTATCCCGTCCTTTCCGCCCGCCCCGGGCTGCCCGCCAATGGCGACCAGCACGGTGACGAAGGAGGGGGGCCAAAAGGGAAGGGAAAGGCCTCCCGTTTGCTACCCCCCCGCCAACGAATCCTCGCTCACCCGCTCCGTCGGGTGCGGCAGGATGTGGACGCGGCCGAGGGGGTCGGCGAAGGGTTTGGCGGGGCGGCGGCTGCCCATCCGCTGGTCGAGGCGGACCGCGCCGATCACCGAGGCGAACAGCGCCAGCCAAACCACCCGGTTCTGATAGCGGTCGTGCGGGTTGGACAGCGCGCCGCAGACGAAGGCGTTGCCCAGCATCGCCAGCGCCACCACCAGGATCAGCCCGGTCGACAGCCGGTCGCGCCGGCGCCAGGCCGCCACCAGGAAGCCCAGCATCGCCAGTTCCGCCGCCTGCGCCACCGGCACGTGAACCTGGTTGACGGGCTCGAAGTCGATGCCGAAGCGCCGCTGCTGGCGGGCGAAGTGGAAGCGGCGGAAATCGCGGGGATAGCGCTTGAGCTCGGTCTTGACGAAGTGCCAGGTCATCGGCACCAGATCCTCGCCGTCGGCCACCAGGTTGAGCTGGGTCCAGGTGTTGGCGGCCATCGCCCGGGCGACGTCGAGCGGGAACAGCCGGATGGCGCCGTCGACGATGATGTCGGCCTCGTCGTGCATGGCCTTCCAGCCGCCCATGCCGTCGAAGGCGGAATCGCCCCACAGGAATTCATCGGCGGTGAACGGCAGTTCGTCCTTGTGGGCGCACATCTTCAGCGCGGCGCCCGCCGGGCAGACCGCGTCGAGGTATTCCTGGGCCAGCCCGTCCTGGACGAACAGCGCCAGTTGCAGCACGCGGCCGGACTTGGTGAAGAACGCCTCGCCGGTGGCCGCCCAGTGGGTCAGCGGCACCAGCGCCGCGCCCAGCAGGAAGGCCAGCAGCGGCAGCAGCGGCTTCGGCCGCGGCATGCGCTTGACCCAGCGCGCCGTCACCGCCATGGCGGTCAGCACCAGCATCAATCCCGCCGCCACCGCCACGTGCGACATGTGCACGCCGATGGCAATCGCCACCAGGGGCACCAGCACGGCGCGGCGCCACAGGGGCAGGGCTTCGCCGAAGGCCAGGGTGGCGATGCCGAGGATGGCCAGGCCGGCGAACAGGTCGGCCAGCACCTCCGAGGTGACGATCGGCAGGCCGGTGAACGCCACCAGGACGATGCCGACGGCCAGGTAGACCCGGCGCCGCCAGCGGCCGACGAAGGCGAACACCGCCTCGTGCAGCAGCCACGACGTCATCAGCGCCTGGACCAGCACCACCGCCCACAGGGTGTCGAACGGCCGCGCGATGGTGACGAAGGCGCCGTAGGTCATGATGCGGTAGATGATCGGCTGCCACGTGAAGGACATCTCCACGTAGTCCTCGCTGTCGAAGTAGATCAGCGGGTAGCCGTTCCAGATCGCCGGCGCCAGCAGCAGGGCGGTGATTGCCAGGACGCCGAAGATCTGCAGCTCGAGACGGCCGCGCCGTTCGGGGAGGAGAGCGGCGCCTGCCGTCACGCCTACGCCCTCTTCCAGGTGGTGCCCTGGGACGAATCCTCCAGCACCACCCCCTTGTCGGCCAGATCCTTGCGGATGCGGTCGGCCTCGGCGAAGTCCTTGGCCTTGCGGGCGGCGGCGCGGGCGGCGATCGCCGCCGCGATCTCGGCCTCGCCGAAGGCCTGGGAATCGGCGGGATGCCACCGGAACCACGCCTCGGGATCCTGCTGCAGCACGCCCATCAGGTCGCCGGCGGCGAGCAGCGCTCCCTTGGCGCGCGCCTTGGCGGCGGGGTCGGACGCCTTGTTGAGGGCGCCGGCCAGTTCGTGCAGGTGGGCGATGGCGCGCGGAGTGTTGAGGTCGTCCTCCAGCGCCGCCAGCATTTCGATCGGCGGGTCGTCCCGTCCCTCGGCGGCGACGTCGGCGGCGCTTCTGAGCGCGGTATACAGGCGGTCGAGCGCCGCCTTGGCCTGGCGCAGGCCGTCGGCGGTCCAGTCGAAGGGCTGGTGGTAGTGGGTGGCCAGCATCGCCAGGCGGATGGCCTCGCCCGGCGCCTGGCCGAGCAGATCCCGCACGGTGAAGAAGTTGCCGAGGGATTTCGACATCTTCTCGCCTTCGACCATCAGGTAGCCGTTGTGCATCCAGTAGCGGGCGAAGGGCTTGCCGTTGGCGCAGGTGCTCTGGGCGATCTCGTTCTCGTGGTGGGGGAACACCAGATCCTGGCCGCCGCCGTGGATGTCGAAGGTCTCGCCGAGATAGACGCCGCTCATCGCGCTGCACTCGATGTGCCAGCCGGGCCGGCCGCGGCCCCACGGCGAATCCCAGCCGGGCAGGTCGGGGGTCGACGGCTTCCACAGCACGAAATCGGCGGGATCGCGCTTGTAGGGGGCGATTTCGACCCGGGCGCCGGCGATCATCTCGTCCTGGGTCCGCCCCGACAGCCGGCCGTAATCGGCCATCGACGGGACCGAGAACAGCACGTGCCCCTCGGCCGCGTAGGCATGATTCTTCGCCACCAGGCGCTCGATCATGGCGATCATCTGGGTGATGTGGGCGGTGGCGCGCGGCTCCTCGGTCGGCGGCAGCGCGTTCAGTTCGCCGATGTCGTCGTGGAACAGCCGGGTGGTGCGGGCGGTGATGGCGGCGATCGGCTCGCCGGTTTCCTTGGCCTTGGCGTTGATCTTGTCGTCGACGTCGGTGATGTTGCGGACATAGGCGACCGACGGATAGAGCCGCCGCAGCAGCCGGTACAGCACGTCGAAGACGATCACCGGGCGGGCGTTGCCGATATGGGCGCGGTCGTAGACGGTGGGGCCGCAGACATACATGCCGACATGGCCGGGGGTGATCGGCGCGAACGTCTCGTTGCGGCGGGTCAGGGTGTTGTAAAGAACCAGCGGCACCTTTTCTTCTCCTTCACGCCGCCTCTCCCCGTAACCGCTTCTCCGCGCGGGCGCGACCGACAAGGGGTAGCAGAGTCTTCAATTCCGGTCCATGCTCGCGCCCGGTCAGCGCCAGGCGCAAGGGATGATAGAGCGCCTTTCCCTTACGACTGGTAACCAGCGCCACCGCCCGGGTCCAGCTTCCCCAAGTATTTTGGTCCCACGGCTCGGGCGGCAGCAGCGCCGCCGCCTGGCCGGTGAAGGCCGCGTCCTCGATCACCGGCGCGCACGGGCCGTTGACCACGGCCAACCACTCGGCGGCGTCCGCCAGGCGCGACAGGTTGCCCTTGACCGCGTCCCAGAATTCCGGCCCCCCATCCGCCAGGCCTGCGAGCGCGCGGGCTTCGTCCCATTCCATGCCGTGGATCAGGCGGGCGTTGATCAGGTCGAGTTCATGCGGATCGAAGCGCGGCGTGGCGCGCGAGAAATGGCCGAGGTCGAATTCCGCCGTCAGGTCGGCCAGGCGATGGCGGCATTCGACCGCGTCCGAGGTCCCCAGCTTGGCCAGCAGGCTGGCCACCGCCATCGGCAGGTATCCCTGCTCGCGCAGATCCCGCAGGCTGAGCGACCCCAGCCGCTTCGACAGCCCCTGGCCGGCGGAATCGACCAGCAGCGGCAGATGGGCGAAGGCCGGCGGCGCGGCGCCGAGGGCGCGGAACAGCTGGATCTGGGGCGCGGTGTTGGTGACGTGGTCCTCGCCGCGCACCACATGGCTGATTCCCAGGTCGACGTCGTCGACGACGCTGGGCAGGGTATAAAGGAAGCTGCCGTCGGCGCGAATCAGAACCGGATCGGACAGCGTCGCCGCATGGGTGTGCGAGGCCCCCCGCACCAGATCGTCCCAGCGCTCTTCGCAGTGCTCCAGCAGGAAGCGCCAATGGGGGCGGCGGCCCTCGGCCTCCAGCCGGGCGCGCTCGGAATCGTCCAGCTTGAGGGCGGCGCGGTCGTAGACCGGCGGCTGGTGGCGGGCCAACTGGCGCTTGCGCTTGAAGTCCAGTTCCTCGGGCGTCTCGTAGCAGGGATAGAGCCGTCCCGCCGCCTTCAGGCGCAGGGCCGCCTCGGCGTAGCGGTCGAGCCGCGCCGACTGGCGCGCCTCGGAATCCCAGTCGAGGCCCAGCCAGGCCAGGTCGGCGGCGATGGCGGCGGCGTATTCCGGCCGCGACCGCTCGGTATCGGTGTCGTCGTAGCGCAGCACGAAGCGCCCGCCGCCGGCTCGGGCGAGCAGCCAATTGACCAGCGCCACCCGGGCATTGCCGACATGCAGCAGGCCGGTTGGACTGGGAGCGAAGCGAACGGTGATGGGCATGGCCGGGATATAATCATCGCCAAGCGGGGATTGGCAAGGACTTGAGGACGATACCCTGTTTCAGGATGACGCGGGGAGGAAGGCCAGCCCCTCGACCGCCCGCCGGATTCGCCCGTACGTCATGTCGAAGGTCTCGCTGTCGCCGCCGTCGGGATCGGCGATGTTGACGTCGCCGGACTCGAGGAAACTTCCCAGCCGCACCACCGGCACCGGGACCTTGGGATAGCGGCGGCGCAGGCTGTCCAGGTTCTTGTCGTCGAACACCACCACCAGCGCCGCCTTCGCCAGCACCGCCTCGTCCAGATGGTGCGAGCGGTGGCCGGACAGGTCGATGTCGAAACCGCGCGCCACCGCGACCGCCTCGACCGGGGGGGCAAATCCCTGCCTGGGCAGCATGCCGGCCGAGTCCGCCCGGAGATCGGGACGCAGGCGCTGAAACGCCGCCGCGGCGAACGGGCTGCGGCAGACATTGCCCTGGCAGACGAAGAGCACGACCGAATCGATGGCGCGGTTGCACAGCGCCAGCTTCGCCAGCGCGCGCTCGGCCCGCCGTCGCGGCGGGGCGAAGCGGCGTCCGATGTCTTCGAGCACGCCCTTCAGTTCCGCCCGGGCCGGCGCCGGGTCGTCCCGGACGAAGACGTCGTGGCTTTCCCTGCCGCCGGCCAGCCGCAGCAATTCGCCGCACGCCTTGGCCAGCGCCAGCGGACGCTCGATCAATTGGCGCAGGTCGGGCAGCAGGTTGCGGCCGTAATGGCCGGTTGGGTAATCCTCGGGTCCGGTTTCCTCGCCCATCGCCAGCAGGCGGTACCAGCGCCACGGGAAATCGATGCCGCAGGCCAGCGGCAGCGGCAGCGAGCCCCACGGCCGGGCGTTGACCTCCAGCAGCACCCAATCGCCGGTGCGCGGATCGACCTTGAACTCGAACATCGCCACGCCGGTATAGGCCAGCGCGCGGGCCATGTCGGCGCAGGCCTGGACCAGGGGCGGCGACAAGGGCGCGCTGACCCTGTACCAGCTGGCCGAGGCGGTTTCGCGCACCCGGCGGTGCTGGAAGGCCTGGAGGATGCGGCCATTGCTGGCCAGCACCGACACCCCGATTCCGTCGCCGGCGACGACGCGCTCGAACAGGCAGTCCCGCGCCTGGCCGCCGGCCAGCAGCCGGTCGAGGCCGGCGCGATCGCCGACGATGCGCACCCGGCTGCGGCGATACAGCGATTCGGCGGTGTACGAGCGGCGCGGCTTGATCGCCACCGGCAAGCCGGCCTCGGCGATGATGGTCTCGGCGGTGTCGTTGTCCTCCACCGGCCGGCCGGGCGCCACCCTGACGCCCAGCGACAGGGCCAGGCAGCGGGTCAGGTGCTTGTCGAACAGCACCTCTATCGCCCGGTCGTCGGGAATCGCCAGCCGGGCCAGCGGCTCCAGCCGGGCGCGGTTTCGCTGCAGTGGGATCAGGGCGCGCTCGTCGCACGGCAGCACCAGGCTGTAGGCCTCGGCCCGCAGCAGCGCCTCGACCGCCGCCAGCCAGCCGCCGCATTCGCCCAGGCAATAGGGCAGGCGGTGGATGCGGGCGATGTAGCGCGAATGCAGCGCCGGCGCGGTGAAGTCGAAGGGGGCCGCGTGGACCTCGATCCCCCGCCGGCCGAGCGAGCGCACGATCGCCAGGAAACTGCGGGTGTCGTCGCCCAGCACCAGGACTTTGCCGGCCATGCTCAGCCTCCCAGCAAGGTGGCGGCGACGGCGCCGACCGTTTCGGCGCGGCCCCCGCATTCGCCGAGGAAGAACGACAGGTAGCCGTCGACGGCGGCGAGCAGGGCGTCCCGTTCCGCCGCGTTCCGCGCATAGGGCGAGCCGCCCGGCAGCAGCGACGAGCTGTGGTAGGTCAGCATGAACAGTTTCTGCCCGCCGGCCAGAAGGGCGCGGGTCAGGCGCTTCATGTCGTCCAGCCGGTGGCCCTCGGGGCTGAGGCGCAGGCGCTCCAGCAGGCCCAGGCGGGCGGCGGCGCCGGCCAGCGGTCCCCGCAGCAAAGGGTGGAGGTGGTGTCCCAGGCCGGCCAGCCGGCCGGCGAAACCGGCGGTCAGCGGCAGGGCGAGGATGCCTTCGGCGCCGATCGCGGGCTGCGGCGAGCGGCGGGAGAAATCGGGGCCGCCGGCGGCGGTGAAGTCGGTGTACGGCACCACGCTGAGGTCGGCCCGGTAGCCCAGCGCGGCCAGGATGCCGTAGGTGGCGGGGCCGATGCCGTAGCGCCCGGCCTTGTAGAGGACCGGCCGGCGGCCGAAGCCGTCGGCGATGGCCTGGGTGAGCGCCGCCAGCTTGGCCCGCTCGACCTCGGGCGGCAGGTTGCCCGGAAACGACCGGCGGGGGTCGGTGGTGCTGCCGATGGGCGGGTTGACCCACGGGTGCAGGTGGGCGCCGATCTCGCAGCGGCCGGAATCGGCCATCGGCCGCAGCACCGCCCGGGCCGCGGCCGAGCACGCCACCGGATAATCGACGACGTAGGTCGGCACCACGCCGAAGCGGTCGAACATCCGCTGGGCCAATCCCTGGCAGGCGATGTTGGCGACCGAGGTGGCGCGCGGGTCGAAGGGGGCCGCCCAGTCGAATTCCTCCTCGGTGTCGATCACCACCGTCAGCGTCGGCCTCATGGCGCCACCGGGGCGCTTCGGCGCAGCAGGGCGAGGATTTCCGCCGCCAAGGGATGGCGGATGGCGAACAGGCAGGCCAGCCACGAGGCGCCGCCGGTTACCGCCGCCGCCGCCGCCGGCAGCCACGGGGCGTCCTCGGGGATGCCGTGCAGGTGCAGGATCGCCAGCGGCGCCGCCAGGGTCGCCAGCGTGATAACGGCGCTTTTGGCGAGGGCGGCGGCGATTTCGCGCCAGGCGGTGCCGGCCACCCGTGCCGCCTGGGCCAGCGCCAGCGCGGTATGGGCTAGGCTGCCGGCGACGGCGCCCCAGGCGGCCGCCTCGATGCCGAAACGAGCCCCGGCCAGCAGCGCCGCCACCGCCAGCGGCACCGCCATGCACTGCACCCGGAACATCTGGCGCACCGTGCCGGTGGCGTTGAACAGCAGCATCGCCCCCCGCGCCAGCACCAGGAACGCCGCGCCCAGGCACAGGATGCGGGCGGCCGGCACCGCCGGCAGCCACTGGGCGCCGAAGGCCAGGCGGATGATCGGCAGCGCCAGCACCGCCATCATCGCCAGGCACGGCCACGCCACCGCGGTGGTATAGCCGAGGAATTGCAGGAACGGCCGGCGCAGGTCCTGGCCGGCGCGGCTGATCTGGGCGAAGGCGCTGATCGCCACCGTTCCCGCCGCGTCCATCACCGCCTGCTGGAACAGGGTGATCAACCCGGCCCCGCGGCTGTACAAGCCGGCCATCTCGAAGCCGAGGACTCGCCCGACGATGAGGTCGGCGGCGCGCTCGCCGATGGTGTTGAGCAATTGGGCGCCGCAGGCGAACACCCCGAAGCCGAGGACCCGACGCCACTCGCCCAGGGACGGCGGCAGGAAGGTGTCCCTGGGATAGCACAGCGCGGTGCCGGCGACGGTGGCGGCCACCGAGAGGGTTGACGCCCAGGCCATGCCGACCGCGCCCCAGCCCCAGGCGGCCAGGGTCACCGAGGCGATGGCGTGCACCAGGGTGGCGGCGACCGAGATGCGCAGGATGGCGGGGAAGTTCATGTCCCGGCGCAGCCGCGCGCCGCCGATCGAGGCGAAGGCGACGCCGATGAAGTTGACGCTCATCACCAGCACCACGGTTTGCAGGCGCGGCTCGTGGAAGGCGCCGGCGATCAACGGCGCCGCCGCCACGAATCCGCCCGCGGTCACGGCGGCCAGGGCCAGCGCCACTCCCAGCGCGGTGGCCAGGCGCCGGCGGGTCAGATCCTCTTCCTGCAGGACATAGGTGGCGACGCCGAAATCGCGGAAGGTCTGGGCGATGTTGATGAGGGCGGCGCCGACCGAATAGAGGCCGGTCTCGCCGGGGGTCAGCAGCCGCGCCAGCACCATCGTCGATACCAGGGTGATCGCCAGCACGCTGTAGCGCTCGATGAACGACAGCAGCAGCGAACGGCGGATGCTGGCCAAGGGAGCGCCTTCAGCGTGGGGAAACGGCGAGGGGGTGGCCGCTCTCGGCGGCCAGCAGGCGGCGCGCCAGGGTCTCGACCCGGGCGGCGTTGGCATCCCAGGTATAGGCGCCGTGAAGGATGGTCCCGGCGGCGGCGTCTCCCAGCCTGCGGCGTAGCGCGGCGTCGCCGCACAGCAGGGCGATCGCGGCGCCCAGGGCCGCGGGATCGCCGGGAGGGAACAGCAGGGAATCGTGCCGGTGCCGCAGCACCTCGCGGATATTCGGCTGGTCGGGGGCGACGATGGCGCGCCCTGCCGCCATGTAGTCGAACAGCTTCAGCGGCGAGGCGTATTCGACGGCGCTGGGCTGCAAGGCGATGTCGAAGGCCGAAACCATGTCGGGGATCTCGTCGCGGGGAACGATGCCCAGCACCGTCATCCGGTCGGCGATGCCGCGGGCCCGGGCGTGGCTTTCGAGATCGGCCCGCGCCGGCCCGTCTCCCACCAGCAGCAGGTGCAGGTTCGGATCGGGGATCCCCGCCATCGCCTCGATCACCCGGCCGAGGCCGTGCCAGCTGCGCAGGAACCCGCAGAAGCCGAGGATCAGCCGGCCGTCCAGCCCCAGCCGCCGGCGCGCCGCCCTGCCGTCGGCGGTGGCGAAGCGGACCCGGTCGATGCCGTTGGGGATGACGTGGATGCGTTCGGCCGGGATGCCCGCGTCGGCGACCACGCCGGCCAGCACCCGGGTCACCGGCAGCACCGCGTCGGCGGCGCGCCATGCCGTGCGTTCGCTCCACCGGGCCAGGCGGGGCAGGGCCAGGCCGCCATGGATGGCGCGCTCGTCGCACAGCGGGGCGTTGACCTCCAGCAGCATGGGGATGCCGGTGCGCCGCTTCAGCCACGGTCCCGCCAGCGAGAAAAGGCTGTAGCGCTCGTAGAGCACGTCGGGGCGGTGGAGAGCCCAGGCACGCGCCAGGCGGGCGAAGTCGGGGCCCGAATAGGCCAGCTCCAGCGCTTCCGACAGCCGCTTGGGCAGGCCCCGCCGCAGGCTCGCCACCGCGTTGCCGTCCGCGGCGGGGGGGGCCGCGACCACCACCTCGTGCCCGAGCCGGCCGAGCGCGGCGACCATTTCCCGGATGTGGACGTCCTGGCCGTCCTTCGAGACGGTGCGGTGATGGTAGAGGATTTTCATGAGCGCCATGGTGCCACCGCCGCCGCCGCCGCGGTTACCCGCCAGGCGGCAGTCTGCCGCGTGGCGGGCCGCCTATGCGCCATGGCCTAAAGATCCGCCGCGGCAAGGGTGGCATTTATAGACGGGGGCATGGTGCGGAGGAAAAGGACCATGGAAGCCGTCCTGTTCGCGCTCGACACCGTTGTCGCCGTCCTGGTGGTCTATTGGGTGGCGACCCATGACGGCGGCCGGCGCGGGCCGGGGCTGTTCGGCTTCGTGGACCGGCGCTGATGCGCGACCTGTTCCTGCTTCTCGCCTGGCTGGCCATGGTGCCGCCGCTGGTCGCCCATCCCTTCGTCGGGCTGCTGCTGTGGGCGTGGACCGCCGGCCTGTCGCCCAACGCCTACATCTTCGGCTTCATGCAGGCGGTGCCGTTCAACAAGGCGGTCGCGATCGTCACCCTGTTGCGGGTGTTCCTGGGCCGGGAACCGAAAGCCTTTCGCCTCGACGCCACCACCGTGCTGTTCGCCCTGTTGCTGGCGATCGGCCTGCTGTCCGCCGCCAACGCCATCGGCGATCCCGAGGAAAACCGGGTGCGGTGCGAGAACCTCGCCAAGATCCTGGTGTTCGGCTTCCTGATTTCGGCGGTGGCGACCACCCGCTTGCGCCTGCACGCGCTGCTGCTGATGGTCTGCCTCGGCCTCGGCTTCCACGGCGTGGTCGAGGGGCTGAAGTTCGTCGCCTCGGGCGGCAGCCATCACGTGATCGGGATCAGCAGCCTGGGCGACAACAACACCTTCGCCCTGGTCATGCTGATGATCATTCCGATGATGGCCTACCTGCGCAAATATTCCGCCGACCGGCGCATCGGCTGGGCCTTGCTGGCGGGGCTATGCCTGTGCGTGATGTCGGTGATCAGCACCTTCTCGCGCGGGGGGTTCATCGGCCTGGTCATCCTGGCGCCGGCCGCCATCCGCTCGGGTCGCCGGATGGCCTTGAACTTCGCCCTCGCCGGGGCCGTGCTGGCTGCGTTCGCCGTGTTCGCCCCGCCGCAATGGGTCGAGCGCATCGATTCCATCAACCAGGCCGACAAGGACAGCTCGTTCATGGGCCGGGTGGTGGCGTGGAAGATCAGCACCCTGATCGCCCTCGACCATCCCTTGATCGGCGGCGGCTTCCATGCCGTCCAGGACAGCACGGTGTGGAACGGCTACCGCGATCGCTTCCACACCCTCGACTTCGTGCCCACCGGCGAGCCCGACATCGTCGCCCACGCCGCCCACAGCATCTATTTCGAAATCCTGGGCGACCTCGGCTTTCCCGGGCTGGCGGTGTTCCTCGGCCTGCTGGCGGCCGGCTTCGCCAACGCCGCCGCGGTCAGGCGCCGGTGCCGCGGCAAGCCCGAGTTGCTGTGGGCCTACGACATGGCGGGCGCCCTGCGCCTCAGCCTGGTGGCCTACGCCGTCACCGGCGCGGCCCTGAGCTGCGCTTATTACGAGATCTTCTATATCGCCGTGGCGGTGCTGGCGATGCTGAGGCGGATCGCCGTCAGCCAGGAAAAGCAGGCTGCCCCTGTTGCTGCTCCATCATCTGCCGCAGCACCAGCGCATTGATTTCAAAGGCCTGTTCGCTGCACCCGACGCAGGCGCCGCAGCCTCGCCTCGCCGCGCAGAGCAGGATTGAGTGCAATTGGTCGAGATCGGGTATCCCGAACACGTTGTCCCATCCGCACTGGTCTTTTTCTTCGCCAAGCATGTCCGCACCGGAATCATGAGTTGCTCGACGCCCATGCCTTAAGGTGGATCGAAAATCCCCCTACATCAAATGTGGGAAAGGATCGTCGCCGGATGCAAAGGAGTTAGCCCAAAGCGACTATTCCTGCCGCTTGTGGACGAGGTCGTAATAGAGGCCGCCCAGCATTTCGTAGATGGCGAAGTGACTGGCCTCCAGGGCTTTGGCCGAAGGCATCAGCATCCACGGGCCGCTGTCGGAAAGCCGTGCAAATCCGGTCGGCGCCGCCACGGTTTCGATGCCGGCGCGGGCGAAGGCGGCGCGCGCCCGGGCCATGTGCCAGGCGTGGGTGACCAGGAAGACCCGGCCGATGCCTTGGCGACGCAGGATGCGGGCGGAGTACTCGGCGTTCTCGCGGGTATCGAGGGAGCGGTCTTCGCTCCACGCCACCGGGATGTGGAATTCGTCCTCCAGCGCGTGCTTCATCCCCGCGGCCAGCGGCTGCGCCGATCCCGCCAGGGCGCCGCCGCTGACCAGAAGCGGCAGGCCTGTGGCGGCTTGCAGGCGGGCGCCATAGCGCAGCCGCACCAGGGTCAGCGGGCCGATGCCCTCGCCGCCGTATTCGGGGCCGGCATCGTCGTCGGCGCCGAGTACGACGATGGCCTGGGCCGACGGCAGGGTGGCGGCGGACAATAATGGCGCGTGGCGCTGCAGCGGTTTCAGCAGAAAGGCCGAGGTCAGCGGAATCGACAACAGCAGCAGCGTCGCCACCGCGGCGAATGCCAGCCACCAGCCGCCGTCGCCGCGCCGGCGCGTCAGCAGCAGGCCGAGGAACGCCACGGCCAGATACGGCATCGGCGGCAGCAGGGCGGATTTCACCAGCTGGTACATGCGCGCTCCCGATGCTATGGCGCGGTGTTCGTCATCCCCGTCCCGCCGACTTCGGGCAGGCCGGGATAGGGCGGCAGCTTGGCGGCGGCGCGGTTGGGGTACCAGGTGACGGCGTCGATCCGCTCACCGCCGACCACCACGATGCCGGCCATCTCGGGCGTGACGACGCTGTGGACCAGATGGCCGGGCCGGCGGTCGATGATGAAGGTGCCGCCCTCCAGGCGCAGCGAATTGACCTTGTGGCTGAGGCCTTCCAGGCCGTAGCCGATCAATTCGCCGTTGGAACTCTTGGTGCCCTTTTCCAGCACGCTGTTGCGGATCACCACCTCGCCGCCGTTGGGGACGTCGACCAGCCGGCTGTCGATTCCGTCCATCGACGCCACCAGGCTGTTTTCGATCACCGTGCGGGCGGCGCGGCTCTTGATCTCGTGGCCCTGGTCGGCGCCGGAGAGGAAGACGCTGTGGCGGATCAGCAGGGCGTCGCACTCGGCGGCGTAGACCCCATGGGCGTGGCCGCCGGCGCCCAGGCGCTCGAACCGGCTGTTCTCGATCACCACGGTGCCGGCGTCGGGGCCGGTCAGCAGCCCCTGCTCGCTGTCGTGGAAGTTGACGCCCCTCAGCACCAGGTCGCTGCCCTCCAGCCGCACGCAGGCGCCGTTGCCGTCGGGAACGCGGATCCGGGAGCACTCGAGCCCCTCGATCACCGTCTGGTTCCCCTTCACCACCAGCGCGGCCTTGCCTTCGGCGACGGCGCCGACCAGATGGGCGCCCGGCTCGGCCTTGATGGTGACGCGATCGGCATTCAGCACGCCGGCATCGTGGTAGAGGCCCGGTCCCAGCACCAGGGTGTCGCCGGCCGCCAGCAGCGACAGGCCATCGGCGAGCGAATGGACGGCGCAATCGGGGCAGACGCGGATGGTGGCGGGCGAGGCGCCCGCGGAAGCGGCGATCAGTGTCAGGGCGGCGACGACGGGGGCAAGGGAGCGCATGCGGAATCCTCGGAGGCTGGGGTGCCTTCCGCATCTGGGCGATTGCGGCTGCGTGTCATGGTGGCCTGGGGGTCTATGACGGCCCGCACCGCCTTTCGGAGCAGATGGGGCACCAGCAGCCCCAGCGGCAGCCGCAGCAAATGGGCGCGCAGGTACAGCAGCCCGAGGGCCGGCCGCGTCCATCGGTCACGGCAGCTGGCGTGGTCGGGGCGCAGCAGGCGCTCGAAGATCGGCGCGGCGGCGGTGGGCCGCAGCAGCGCCGGCGGCACCGGGGCGCCCAGCAGGCGCGAGGCCCACGCCAACGCCCGGTCCAGCGCCGGGCGGATGCCGAAGCGGTCGGCGCGTGCCGGCAGGTCGCGCCAGAATCCGGGCTCGGCGGAAAAGCGGGCCAGCAGCCGGGCGATGTCGTCGAGGTCGCGCAGCGCGCGCGCCGGCGCGCCCTCGTCGAACAGGTGGAGGGCGCTGTGCAGGACCATGTCGGCCGGGGCCAGGACCGACCATCTGCCGCCCGCCGGCCGCGCCGCGTCGATGAGGGTGTCGCTGTCGAGGCCGGGATGGGTCAGCGGCGGCGCCACGGCATGGTGGAGGTCGACCACGGTGCCGCGGATCACATGGCGGAGCGGCGGCACCTCGTGCATCCAATGGCGGTAGTAGAAATTGTCGTAGGGGTGGCGGGTGGTCGTCTCCCAGCCGTGTTCGGCCAGGGCGGCTTCGGCCGTCGCCAGCAGGCGGCGGGGGACCAGCAGGTCGATGTCGCCGAAGCCGCGGCATTCGCCCGGCGGCAGGCCAGCGGCGACATAGGCGGCGCCCTTCAGCGCGATCAGGGGGCAGCCGCACGGCTCCAGCGCCCGGCGCAGGCAGTGCAATTCCCACCACACGTCGCGGCGCTGCTTGTCGGCCAGCGCCAGGGCCGCTGCCAGGTGGCGCCGCGGGGCCTCGGGCGCGGCCTCCGCCAGCAGCGCCACCCGGGCGAGCAGGCCCGCGGCCCGCGCCTGCCGCACCAGCAGATCCCAGCCGCCGAGGTCGAGGCCGGCGAGCGTGCCCGGATCGCGGAGCGCGCGCACCAGGAGGGCGGTCATCGCCGCCTCACAGCAGACCGGCCAGGCTGTCGAAGCGATTCTCCCATTCGTAGGCCTCGGTGGTGCGCCGGCGGGCTGCGGCGCCCAGGCCGGCCGGGTCGCCGATGGCGTCCAGCACCGCCTGGGCGAAGGCCTCGGGTCCGTCGGCCACCACCAGGTCGCGGCCGGGAAGCGCGTCGATGCCTTCGTGCGCCTGGCTGGTGGCGACCACCGGGCGGGCCATCGCCATGCCCTCCAGCACCTTGTTCTGGACTCCGCGGGCGGTCAGGATCGGCGCCACCACCACCGAAGCGTGGGCGATCCACGGCCGCACGTCGGGCACCCGGCCGGTGACCAGCACGCCCGGCGAGGCCAGGCCGGTTACCTGGGGCGCAGGGTTGCTGCCGACCACCGCCAGGCGCAGCAGCGGATGGCGCCGGCGCAGGATCGGCAGGATCCGATGGGTGAACCAGGTCACCGCCTCGATGTTGGGCCAGTAATCCATCGCCCCGGTGAACACCGCCACCGGCCCGTCGCCGGAATAGGGGCAGGGATAGGGGCGGTCAGGCGAGAAATAGTCGGTGTCGATGCCGTTGGCGACCACATGGATGCGGCTTGCCGCTTCCGGCGCCAGGGACCGGAACAGCTCGCATTCGGCCTTCGAGACGAACAGGCTGGAATCGGCCACGGCAGCCACCCGGCGTTCGAAGGCCAGCAGGCGCGTCGCCTCGCGGCCGTAGACCCAGCGCAGCAATCCCTGGCGGCGCTTGGCGAACTGCGCCCATTTCTGCGAATCGACGTCGCAGAAATCCATCACCACCCGCGGCGGGCGCGGGCCTTCGATCAGGTACTGCGCCATTTGCGACGAGAAGATGTAGGCGGCGGCCGGCCGCAGCTCGGCCACCGCCCGGCGCACCCAGCGGGCCATGCCGCGGTCGCGGTAGTAGGGCAGGCCGAGCGGCTCGCCGGTGAGGAAGGCGCCCAGGCCGCGCAACGTCGCCCGCCGCCGGTCCAGCGGCAGGATGCACGAACTCGCCACCATCCGCTTCACCTCGTCGGCGTGGCGCCAATCCGCCGGGTCGTCGACGAAACAGCCCAGGTGCACCCGCCAATGCCGCGCCAGATGGCGCAGGATGTGGAACGATCGCAGCTTGTCGCCCTTGTCGGGCGGATAGGGAATGCGCTGGGCGAGAAACAGCAAGTCCTGCATGGCGTGTCCGTCCGCTATTCGAATGACAATTTGGGCTCTTGCGAAGAATAAAAAGGATGGCGATAGTTATCTAGGCCGAAGGCGATAGACGACTATGACGGCTCTGTTGTTGCGTCGCGATCAATGACGACCATTTCAGGGGAATTGGATTTGAATGCGCCAAGGGGGCCCCATGTGCGGCGTGGTCGGTATCTTCGATAGCCGCGGCCGTGCGCCGGTGGCCGAAAGCCTTTTGGCGGCCATGCGCGACCGCCTGGTCCACCGCGGCCCGGACGGGGCCGGCATCCACCTGGCGCCCGGCATCGGCCTGGGGCACCGCCGGCTGTCGATCATCGACCTTTCGGGGGGAGGGCAGCCGCTGTTCAACGAGGACGGCAGCGTCGTCGTCGTCTTCAACGGCGAAATCTACAATTTCCAGGCCTTGGCCGGCGAATTGGAGGCCAACGGCCACGTGTTGCGCAGCCGCAGCGACACCGAGGTGATCGTCCATGCCTGGGAGCAATGGGGGCCGGACTGCGTTCAACGCTTCGACGGGATGTTCGCCTTCGCGCTGTGGGACGAGGGCAAGGAAACCCTGTTCCTGGCCCGCGACCGCCTGGGCAAGAAGCCGCTCTACACGGCGGAACTGGCGGACGGCCGGTTCCTGTTCGCATCCGAGCTGAAGGCGCTGCTGGCCTGCCCGGACGTCGCCCGCGACATCGACCCGGCGGCGATCGAGGACTATCTGTGCTTCGGCTACGTGCCCGATCCGCGCTCGATCTACCGGGGCGTCGCCAAGCTGCCGCCCGCCCACCGTCTGGTCTGGCGCCGCGGTGGTTCCCCCCGTGCCGATTGCTGGTGGCGGCCGCGCCTGCAGCCGGAGCGGCTGGTCATGGGCCTGGACGATGCCGCCGACGAACTGCTCGGGCTGTTCCGCGACGCCGTCGCCAAGCGGCTGGTCGCCGACGTGCCGCTCGGCGCGTTCCTGTCGGGCGGCGTCGATTCCAGCGGGGTGGTGGCGCTGATGGCGGGGCTGGCGCAAAAGCCGGTCGAAACCTTCTGCGTTTCCTTCGCCGAGCGCGGCTTCGACGAATCCGCCCATGCCAGGGCGGTGGCCGAACGCTACGGCACCCGCCACAACGTGCGCTCGGCCGCCGCCGACGACCTGGGGCCGCTGGACCGCCTGGCCGACATGTTCGACGAGCCGTTCGGCGACAATTCCGCCCTGCCGACCTGGCGGGTGTCGGCCCATGCCCGCGAGCGGGTGACGGTGGCGCTGTCCGGCGACGGCGGCGACGAGGCGCTGGCCGGCTACCGCCGCTACCGCTGGCACCTGGGGGAGGAGCGGGTGCGCGGCCTGCTGCCGCTGGGCCTGCGCCGGCCGCTGTTCGGATTGCTGGCGCGCGCCTATCCCAAGCTGGACCGGGCGCCGCGCTGGCTGCGGGCCAGGACCACTTTCACCGAATTGGCCGACGATGCGGCGGGCGCCTATTGCAACGGCGTCTCGGTGATCAGCGAAGGGCTGCGTTCCCGCCTCTACAGTCCGTCCTTCCGCCGCTGCCTGCAGGGCTACCGGGCGGTCGAGACGCTACGCAGCCACTGGCGCGAGGCCGATACCGACGACCCGCTGCGCCAGGCCCAATACGTCGATCTCAAGACCTGGCTGGCCGGCGGCATCCTGGTCAAGGTGGACCGTGCCAGCATGGCCGCTTCGCTGGAGGTCCGCGCTCCCTTGCTCGACCATCGGCTGGTCGAATGGGGCATGCAATTGCCGGCGAACCTGAAGGTCGGCCGCATGCAGGGCAAGCTGGCGCTGAAGCGGGCGCTGGAACCCTATGTCCCGGCCGACCTGCTGTACCGCCCCAAGCAGGGCTTTACCCAGCCGCTGGATTCGTGGTTCCGCGGGCCGCTGGCCGGGCGGATGGCGGCGGCGGCCAAACGGCTGGCGCGATCGGGCATGTTCGACGGACGCTGCCTCGCCCGCCTGGTCGACCAGCATCGCGCCGGCACTCGCGACCATGGGGCGGCGCTGTGGTCGCTGCTGATGCTGGATGGGTTCCTCCAAGGTGGTGCCGGCCCCGCCTCGTCTGGATGATCCGCAGTCTCCTTTGCGCAAGAGACAATATCGGCGAAAACTTTAACATAGGAGAAAACAAACACCGAGCGAAGGTGTGGATATCAGTCGTGCCATGGAGATATGACTTGATACGCATCTTTCGGCATTACATACCTGTGCCCTCGATGTTGCTTGTCGTCGGCGAGGCTGCGTTATTCTTCATCCTTATTGCCATGGTCGAGGGCACCTCGGCGGAAGCCATGCCGGCCGCGGTACTGCTGGTTCTGGTGGTGGTCACGGTCATGTCCTCGGCGGGGATGTACAATCGCGCCGTCATGTGCCGGCCGAACACCCTGCTGGGACGCGCCGCGGTCGCCGCACCGGTCGCGGCCGCCGCCAGTTGGCTGGCTCTGCTGGCGGCGGGCGGCGGCGGATTGCTGCCGCGGGCGGCGGCGCTGGGCGCCGCCTGTACGGTGATCGGCCTGGCGGTGCATGGCGCCACGGTCGGCCTTCTCAACGCCAAGCCGTTCAAGTGCCGCATCCTGGTGCTGGGGTCGGGCGCCCGCGCTCGCAAGGTTGCCGCCATGGCCGCCGCCAGCGGCCGCCGCGTGGTTGCCGTCGGCTTCGTCGCGTGGGACGGCGAGGCCTGCGAAGGGCTGGCGCCGCTGGTCCCGGCGGAGGCTTTCGACACCCCGGCCGAGGCCGCCGCGTTCGTGCGCGCCAACGGGGTCGAGAAGATCGTCATCGCAATCGGCGACGACTGCCAATTGCCGTTGGCGGCGTTGCTCGAATGCCGCCTGGGCGGCATCCCGGTGCAGGACTTCCAGTCGTTCTGCGAAAGCGAGAACGGTTGCCTCGACCTCGACGCGCTGTCGCCGGACTGGCTGATCTTCAATGACGGCTTCCGCATGGGCCGCTTCCGCCGGCTGGTCAAGGCGTGCTTCGACCGCGTCGTCGCCGGCCTGCTGCTGGTGCTGGCCCTGCCGGTCCTGGTCGCCGTCGCGGTGGCGGTCAAGGCCACCGACGGCGGCCCGGTGCTGTACCGCCAGGAACGGGTGGGCGAGGGCGGCAAGGCCTTCCAGGTGCTCAAGTTCCGCAGCATGCGGGTGGATGCGGAAAAGGGCGGGCCGCAATGGGCGGCGAGCGGCGATGCCCGCGTCACCTCGATCGGCCGCTTCATCCGCCGGACCCGCATCGACGAAATCCCCCAGGTGATCAACGTGCTCAAGGGCGAGATGAGCTTCATCGGCCCGCGCCCCGAGCGCCCGGTGTTCGTCGACCAGCTGCGTTGCGTCATCCCCCATTTCGACCTTCGCCACCGCATCAAGCCGGGGATAACCGGCTGGGCCCAGACCAACTATCCCTATGGCGCTTCGGTCGAAGATGCCCGCAACAAACTGTCCTATGACCTTTACTACCTGAAGAACGGCAGCATCTTCCTCGACCTCCTGATCCTGGTCCAGACGGTGCGCGTGGTTCTGTTCTCCGAGGGGGCGCGATGACCGAAATCCTCACCTTCACCACGCTCTACCCCAATTCCTGCCAGCCGGGGCACGGGGTCTTCGTCGAGAACCGCCTGCGCCACCTGCTGGCCGAGGGCAGCGTTTCCGCCAGGGTGGTGGCGCCGGTGCCGTGGTTTCCCTCGGCCCATCCGCGCTTCGGCCGCTACGGCGGTTTCGCCCGGGTGCCGGCGGTGGAGCACCGCGGCGGCATCGCCGTCCATCACCCCCGCTATGTCGCCATTCCCAGGCTGGGCATGACCGTCGCCCCGCCGCTGCTGTGGGCGGGGGCCCGCAATTGCGTGCGCCGGCTGCAGGCCGAACGCGATTTCGACCTGATCGACGCCCACTACTTCTATCCCGACGGCATCGCCGCGATCCTGCTGGGCGCCGAATTGGGCAAGCCGGTGGTGATCACCGCGCGCGGCACCGACATCAACCTGATTCCGCGCCACCTCCTGCCGCGCCGGCAGATTCAATGGGCGGCCGGCCGGGCCGCCGGCCTGGTCACCGTCTGCCGGGCGCTGAAGGATGCGCTGGTGACGCTGGGCGTGCCGGAAGGACGGGTGCGCGTCCTTCGCAACGGCGTCGACCTGGAACAGTTCCGTCCGTTCGACCGCGCCGCCGCGCGGGCGCGGCTGGGGGTGGAGGGCAGGGTGCTGCTGTCCGTCGGCCTGCTGATCGAACGCAAAGGCCATGACGTTGTGATCGCCGCCCTGCCCCGATTGCCGGACTGCACCTTGCTGATCGCCGGCGACGGGCCGGAGCGCGCCACCCTCGAACGGCTGGCGCGGCGGCTGGGGGTGGCGGATCGGGTCCGCTTCCTCGGGCGGATCGCCCATACCGGCCTGGCCGAAACCTATTCCGCCGCCGATTGCCTGGTGCTGGCCTCCAGCCGTGAGGGCTGGGCCAACGTGCTGCTCGAAGCGATGGCCTGCGGCACGCCGGTGGTCGCCAGTCCGGCCTGGGGCAATGCCGAGGTGGTGGCGGCGCCGGCCGCCGGCATCGTCGCCGTCGACCGCAGCCCGGGCGCGATCGCCGCCGCGATCGCCCGGCTGCTCGCCGCCCCGCCGCCGCGCGCCGCCACCCGCGCCTATGCCGAGGGCTTCGGCTGGGACGCTACGACCGGCGGCCAGGTCGAATTGTTCCGCGCCTGCGTGGGGACTGGCCGATGCTCCCGGGTTGCGGCATACTGACGTGCCATATCCCGGGAGGCGCAAATCATGACGACGACCAAAGTAGCCACGTTTCTTGCCCACGCCCTAGCTCTCGAAGTCGAGGCGGCGGACCGGTATGAAGAACTCGCCGACGTGATGGAAGTGCACAACAACTCCGAGGTTGCCTTGATGTTCAGGCAGATGTCGGAATTCTCCCGCATGCACGGGCTGCAGGTGAAGCAGCGGGCCCAGGGCCACCAGCTGCCCAAGCTGCGCTCGTGGGAATACCGCTGGAACACCCCGGAGCCGCCCGAGGTGGGAACGCCCGACGCCACCCATTACCTGATGACCGCGTGGCACGCCCTGTCCTTCGCCATGGAGAATGAACGGCGCGGGCTCACGTACTACGCTTCGGTCGCCGCCGACAGCGACGATGCCGAGGTCCGCCGCCTGGCGGCCGAAATGGCCGAAGAGGAGCGCGAGCACGTCGCCACCCTCGAACGCTGGCTGGCGCGCACGCCCAAGCCGTCCGCCGACTGGTCGGAGGACCCCGATCCGGTTGCCATGATCGACTGACCTTCCAACCCTCCCCCCTCGCGGGGGAGGGTTATTCCCGGCCGCGATTGGCCAGCTTGAGCGCCAGCACGGTGGAGGGTGACCAGGTTGGCCACCATGATCGGCCATGACCGGGTGAGGACGCCGAAGGCGACCCACAGCGCCACCCCGAGCGAGAACATCAGCCACATCGCCAGCGAGATGTCGCGGGTCGACCGCGAGCGCCAGGTCTTCACCACCTGGGGCACGAAGGAGGCCGTGGTGAGCATCCCGGCAACCGAGCCGATCAGATCCTGCACCCACGAAGCCGCCATGTCGTGGCTCACACCCCCACCAGCTTGCGGATGGCGGGGAGGTTGAAGCCCTTGGCGAGGTCGACCAGGACGTCGCCGTTGACCAGGTTGTCGCCCTCGATCTGCAGGAGCACGCGCCCGCCCAGCACCATGGTGATCTCGCCGGCCTTGGCGGGGGCGTCCCAGCGCAGCACGGCGTCCTCGGTGCCCACCTTGACCCGCTTGAGGTTCGGCTGGGTCGTATGGTTGGCCAGCAGGGCGGTCGCCGCCTCCACCGCCGGGCTGTCGAGGATGATCGAGGCGTTGAGCGAGGATTCGGCCTTGGTGTAGGCGCGGGTCACCGACAGGCCGCCGCCGACGGCGCCCAGTCCTTCGACTTCGGAATCCTCGGCCTGCCAGCCGGGCAGCGGCGGCGGCATGTCCTCGGAAAAGCCGCGGCCGAGGCGATCCTGGAGGTCGACCAGCGCCACCTCGAGCTGATGGGCGGCGCGGGCGATGTCGCCCTTCGCCCAAGCCGCCTTGGCCGCGTCGATCGCCGACGTCACGTCGACGGCGCCGGCCGCTCCGGCCAGAACCAGCATCAGCGCCGCTGCCGCCACCGCGGCTTTCGCCCGCCCCCTCATCGTCCCTCCCTCGGGATTTGGTCTGCTTGAGGTTTCAATCTAGCAATCCCGCCCGCGGTCCGGCAAGGAGGCTCGTGCGTTTCTTTCCGCGGCTGGCGGTGAATAAGGAAAACGCTTGCGCCTGGATTCCCGGGCGGGAAACCGGCAAGATCACGCCCAACTGAACAGGAGAAACCTTTGAGACACGTCTTTGCCGCGCTGCCGTTCCTGTTTACCGCCTTTGCCGCGTTGGCGGCGCCGCCGGTGCTGGACTTCACCGAGATCAGCCGGAGCGAGGGCAGGAGCGCGGGCTGCGCCATCACCTTCGACGACGGCCCCGGGGAGCACACCGGCCGCCTGCTCGACGCCCTGGCGGACAAACGGGTGCACGCCACCTTCTTCGTGCTGGGCCGGCACGTGCGGAGCCATCCCGACCTCATCCGGCGCATGGTCGCCGAAGGCCATGAGGTCGAGAACCATTCCTTCGACCATCCCGACATGCGCAAGCTGGACGAGGCTGCGCGCCAGAAGGAGATCGCCGAGACCGAGAGCCTGCTGACCGCGCTGGGGGCCAAGCCGCGCTTCTTCCGGCCGCCCTACGGCGCCTATGACCCCCGGGTGGTCGAGGATGCGCGGCAGAACGGCCTTGAGGTGGTGCTGTGGTCGCACGACAGCGAGGACTGGCGCTACCACACCGTCGCCACCCTCGAAGGCAACATCCTGCCGCCGTCCAGTCACGGCGCCCACGGCATCTTCCTGTTCCACGACATCCACGATTCGACCATTGCCGCGATGCCGTCGGTGCTCGATGAATTGAAGGACAAGGGATGCCGCTTCGTCACCGTCGCCGAGTGGGTGGACGGTGCCGGCCCGTTGCCCGATACGACGCCGCCCCGTCAGGCCGGCGCCAAATCCTGGCGCAGCCTGCTGCGCTGGTAATCCGCCGCCGGCATACCCCAATAGCGCAGCAGCGCCGCCTCGTCGGCGGCGAACAGGTTGCGGTCGCAGCGGGCGACGCCGGCGACGCGCCGAGTGCTGGCCTGGAAGGGGCCGCCGTTGCGCTCGGCCCCGGCATATTGCCAGAAGTGCCAGCCGCGTCCGGCCCATGCCGAGGGCAGCTCCGGCCGGTCGCGGTAATCCACCAGCCACAGGTCGCAAGCGGCCAGCGCCGAGCCCCGCCGGATGGCGCCGCCCAGGCTGCGGCCATGACCGCCGAGCGGGTCGCCGTCGGCCCAGGCGGGATGGGTGTAGAGCAGCGGCATCCTTCCGGTGGCGGCGACGATGGTTTGGACGAAATCCTCGGCCCGCGCCAGGTCCATGGTGTTGTCGGGATGGCGTTCGTTGAGTTCCAGGTCGAGCGCCATCAACGTCGCCGGCCCCGGCCGTACCGCATCGAGAAAGGCCGCGGCCTGTTCCGCACCGGGATGCTCGGCGGTGCCGAAATGGTAGGCCCCCCACAGCAGTCCCGCCGCTTCCGCCTCGATTCGTCGGCGGGCATACAGCGGATCGACCCAGCCCACTCCTTCGGTCGCCTTGTGGATGACCGCCAGGATGCGGCCGTCCAGGCGGGCGGTGCGGAAGTCGCTGACCGGATCGGTGTGGTGGATGTCGATGACCGCGTCGAGGCCCAGCAGCGCCGGGTCGGTCACCGGCATCGCGGTGGCCGGCGGCCGCCGCGGCGGCGGCCGGGTGGCGCAGCCGGCCACCGCCAGCGCTCCGAGGCCGGCGAGCAGGTGGCGGCGGGTGGGGCTCGTTCTCATGGACGGCAGGATGCCCCGCAATCGCGGCAAAGGAAAGGCGCCCGAAGTCGTGGCGATGGGATATGTGCACTGTCACCGAAATATTTTCGGTGACAGTGCACTTAATTTCTACCACATGACCCGGTCGCGGCCGGAATGCTTGGCTTCATAGAGGGCCTGGTCGGCGCGCGACAGCAGCATCGTGGCCGTGGCGTCGGCCACGGTGCATTCGGCGACGCCGATGCTGGCGGTGAAGGCGACGGTGTCGGCGCCCACCGGGATGCGGATGGCGGCGACGTCCTGGCGCAGCCGCTCGGCCGCCGCCAAGGCGGCCTGCAGGTCGGTGTCGGGCAGGATGATGGCGAATTCCTCGCCGCCCAGGCGGCCGGCCACGTCGACGGCGCGGACGGCGCGGCTGCATGCGGCGGCCGTCGCCTTGATGACCTCGTCACCGACGGGATGGCCCCAGGTGTCGTTGACCCGTTTGAAATGGTCGATGTCCAGCATCATCATCGCCAGCGGATGGTGGTGACGGCGCACCCGCTCGACTTCCACCGCGGCGATATCCATGAAATGGCGGCGGTTGGCGATGCCGGTCAGCGCGTCGGTGACCGCCAGGTGCTTCAGTTCGGCGGTGCGTTCGGCGACCTGGCGCTCCAGCGTCTCGTTCATGTGGCGTAGGGCGGCGACGGCGCCGTTGTGGGCGGTGATGTCGCGCGCCTCGATCATGTATTCGCGCTGGCCCTTCGGTCCCGGCAGCGGCGTAACCCGGATCTGCACGGCGAGCGTCCCGCCATCCCGGCGGGCGACGCACACCGGGATGATGTCGCGCTCGGCCAGCAGGGCCGCCATATCCTCGGTGAATACCTCGCGGTACTGGCCGTGGAACATGTCGACGACGGGAAGGCCGCACAGCTCGGCCGGGCTGTCCGCCCCCAGCATCCGCGCCCCGGCGGGATTGATGTAGGCGATGCGGTCGCCACGGCATTGGCAGATCAGGTGCATGCCGTTCTCGACCAGTTGCCGGAAGCGCCATTCGCTGTCGCGTGCCGCTTTGGCCAGCCGGCCTTCGTGGCTGATGTCGCGCGCGGTCACCAGGACGAAGCCGTCGCCCAGCTCGCGCGCCGGATGGATGCGCAAGGCCGCGTCGACCAGCACGCCGTCGGTGCGGCGCAATTGCACCGGCACCGGGGCGATCTCGACCATCGTCAGCTTCAGCATTTCGGCGATGATGGTGGAATAATCCACCGCGACGTGGCTGACGAAGGGCGTGCCGATCAGCTCGTCGTCGGCCGCGGCGCCGAACAGGCGGCTGCCGGCGGCATTGACGTCGATTATGATCCCGTGCCGGCACAGCGCCGCCATCTCGCTGGATATCTCCAGCATGTCGATGACGTTGTCGGAGAACTGGGGCCGACCCTTCCTGCGCTCCCGCGCCGTTTCGTGCATGGTCATCCCGACTTTTTCCATTCAGGGGCTCAACCCAGAATTCCACAAATCTCATCATTTGGCATGTCCCCATTTGGGGACTGCATACACACTTGACCGGCGGCGGCGGCTCTTTCACCCTCTCGGATCACACAGTGACGGAGGCTTCAGCTTGCCCATCACCTCCGATGCCGATCTGCGGCGGATCCTGGAAAGCGTGGCGACCATCGCCGTGGTCGGCGCGTCGGCCAATTCCGGGCGCCCCAGCAATTACGTGATGGAATACCTCCAGGCCCGGGGGTATCGCTGCGTGCCGGTCAATCCTGGACTGGCCGGGCAGGAATTGCGCGGCGAGACGGTCTATTCGGAGCTGGCGGCGATTCCCTTTCCTGTCGACATGGTTGACATTTTCCGCAATTCCGAGGCGGCGGGGGCGGTCACCGACGAGGCCATCGCCATCGGCGCCAAGGTCGTGTGGATGCAACTGGGCGTGTGCAACGCCGCGGCCGCCGGCAGGGCTCGCGCCGCCGGGCTCGCGGTGGTGATGGACCGCTGCCCCAAGATCGAGATCCCCCGCCTGGCGATTCCTCCCCGCGGCGCCTATTTGCCCAGCATCCCCTTGAACTGATCGAGGCCGCCCTTGACGGCATCGCCGGCAGCGCCCTTGGCGCCCTGGACGACGCTGTCGATACCCAGGCCGGCGACGCTCTTCAGCGCCGTCTTGGAGATGGCGTCGAGCAGCTGGCCGGCGACCTCGGCTGCGGTAGCGCCGCCGCTCGCCTTGCCGATATTGGTGAGTTGGATGTCGGGCAGCGACGCGCCGGCCTTGCCGCCGGGCAGCGGGGTGGCCAGGGACACCTTGCCGTCCTTCACCACCAGCTTGTCGACCACCAGCTTCTTCGACGCGCCGTCCTTGGCCGCGGGCTCGGACTTGCCGCCGCCGGCGAAGGACTGGACGTTCTTGCGGATGGCGTCGATGTTGCTGCCGCCGGCCGCCAGTTCATAGGTGACCTGGGGCGCCGCCACCAGCACGTCGGTGATCACCACCGGGTTCCTGGTGATGCTGCCGGTGTCGAGCGCCACCGCGACCTCGCCCAGCGAGATGGCGGTGGGCGAGGTGAAGCCCTTGGGATTGGCGACCGTCAGGCCCTTGATTGTGCCGCGGCCCTCCTTGATCGCGATCTTGACATCGGCAACCGAGACCTTCACCCCGGCGACCCTGCTGCCGGCCTCCTCGATGGCGGTCTTGACCAGCGAGTCGAGATTGTCCAGCAGATAGAAGAAAGCGCCGGCGATGGCCACCGCGCCGACGCCCGCCGCGATCAGAATCTTGCGCATGACATTTCCTTTCCCAGGTTCAGGGGAAGGATATCATTCGATGATGATCGCGCGAAAGTCGTTAACGTTGGTCAGCGTCGGGCCGGTGACCACCAGATCGCCCAGCGCCTGGAAGAAGCGGTAGGAATCGTTGTCGTCCAGATGTTTCCGGGGGTCCAGTCCGGCAGCGGCGGCGCGCGCCAGGGTGTTGGGCCCGATCATGGCGCCGGCATTGTCCTCGGTGCCGTCGATGCCGTCGGTGTCGCAGGCGATGGCGTGGACTCCGGCGCGGCCTTCGAGGGCGATGGCCAGCGCGAGCAGGAATTCCCCGTTGCGGCCGCCGCGACCCTGGCCGGCGACGGTCACCGTGGTCTCGCCGCCGGAAATCAGCACGGCCGGAGGCGGCACCGGATGGTGGTGCCGCTGCACCGAGGCGCTAATGCCGGCCATCACCCGCGCCACTTCGCGCGCCTCGCCCTCGATGGCATCGCCCAGCACCAGCGGCAGGTGGCCGCTCGACATCGCCACCATGGCGGCTGCCTCGAGCGCCTGCTGCGGCGTGGCGATGATCTCGGTGATGACGTTGGCCAGGCGGGGATCGCCGGGTTTGATGGTCTCCTTGCGCTCTTCGGCGAGGTGGCGCGCGACCGAGGGCGGCGGGGTGATGCCATGGCGCGCCAGCACCGCGCGGGCGTCGGCGAAGGTGGTGGGATCGGGCACCGTCGGGCCCGAGGCGATCACCGCCGGGTCGTCGCCGGCCACGTCGGAAATCGCCAGGGTCACCACCCGCGCCGGAGCGGCGGCTGCGGCCAGGCGGCCGCCCTTGATCGCCGACAGGTGCTTGCGCACCGTGTTGATTTCGCCGATCGCGGCGCCGCATTTCAGCAGCTGGGCGGTCACCGCGCGCTTGTCCTCGAGCGGCACGTCGGCCGAGGGCAGCGCCAGCAGGGCCGAACCGCCGCCGGAAATCAGGCATAGCACCAGGTCGTCCGACCCCAGCCCCTGCACCATCGCCAGCATGCGCTCGGCGGCACGGCGGCCGGCCTCGTCGGGAATGGGATGGGCGGCCTCGACCACCTCAATGCGCCGCGTCGGCACGCCGTGGCGGTAGCGGGTGACCACCAGGCCTTCGAGCGGGCCGCTCCAGCGTTCCTCGACGACGCGGGCCATGGCGGCGGCGGCCTTGCCGGCGCCCACCACCACGGTGCGGCCGGGCGGGGGCGGCGGCAGGTGGCCGGGCACGCAGGCGGTCGGCGAGGCGGCGGCGACCGCCGAGTCGAACATGTGCCGCAGCAGCAGGCGGGGTGTCATGGCGAGCGTCCTTCCGGGCCTTGGTCCGTCGGCCCCTGGTGGGAAAGGTCGTGCCGATCATGGCCGAAGGGAAGGGGCATGCCCCTTGCACGCATGGTGCCCTTCGAGGGGGGCTGTTGGCAATCGGCCAGACGGCGCGGTCGACGCCGAAAGTCAGTGGATCCGCTTGCGCCGCTCCGCCTCGCGGCGGCGGCTGTCGAGCGGGCTGAACGGGGCGGCGCCGTGGAACGCATAACCGTTCTTGCCGTTGCGCTTGACCGAATACATCGCCTGGTCGGCGAGATGGCGCAGCAGCTTGGGGTCCTCGCCGTGGTCGGGATACAGCGCGATGCCGACGCTGGCGGCAACCCAAGCCTCGCTGCCGTCGAGGTCGAACGGTTGGGCCAACTTGTCGACGACCTTGCGGGCGACGTTCTCGGCGTCGCGGGCCGAGCTGATGCGGTCGAGGATGATGGTGAATTCGTCCCCCGACAGCCGGGCCACCGTGTCGCTGGCCCGCACCGTGGCGATCAGCCGGCTGGCGGCGAGTTGCAGCAGATGGTCCCCGGCGGCATGGCCCAGGGTGTCGTTGACCGCCTTGAAATTGTCGAGGTCGATATAGAGCAGGGCGAAGGAATTGCCTTCGCGGCGCGCCTGGCGTTCGGTCTGGGACAGCCGGTCGAGGAACAGCGCGCGGTTGGGCAGGCCGGTGAGCGCGTCGAAATTGGCCTTGCGCCAAACCCGCTCCTCGGTCTCCTTGCGGGCGGTGATATCGGTGAAGACTCCCAGGTAGTGGGCGGTGACGCCGTTCGCATCGCGCACCGCGGCGATCGACAGCCACTCGACATAGACGGCGCCGTCCTTGCGGCGGTTCCACACCTCGCCCTGCCAGCGGCCGTTGCGGTTGAGGTCATGCCACATCTCGGCGAAGAACGTGCGGTCGTGGCGGCCCGAGGCCAGCATCGCCGGGCTGTTGCCGATCACCTCGTCGGCGGCATAGCCGGTCAGCCGGGTGAAGGCGCCGTTGACCGTCTCGATCCGCCCGGCCGCGTCGGTGACGACGATGCCCTCGTTGGCGGTCTCCACCACCGCGGCGGCGAGGCGCATGTGGCTCTCGGCCTTCTTGCGCTGGGTGATGTCGGCGAGCCAGGCCAGATTGACCGGTTCGCCGGCGAGCGTGCCCTCGCGCACGGTCATCAGCACCCAGAAGGCCGAACCGTCGGAGCGGCGGAACTGGGTCTCGACGTCGTGGGCGCCGCCTTCGGCCTTGAGCCGGCGCACGATCGCCGCGCGCTGGGCGTCGTCGACGTACCAGCCCCGCGCGGTGGTGCCGACATAGGCGTCCGTCGCTACCCCCAGCATGGCGGTGAAGGCGCGGTTGGCATAAACCACGACGCCGTCCGAACGGCGCGATACCGAGACGCCGAAAGGGCTGTCGTCGAGCAGGGCGAGGACGTCGTCGAGCGCGAGCATGGCGGGCCAAAGATGCCGATGCGATGGGAGACGCCGAAGGTTGGCGTCGAATGGCGGCATTGTCCAGCCGGAAAGTTTCGTCTCCGCTTGGGCATTCTCTTGCCACCGAAGAGTTCCGCACTTAGGGTATACTGCTTCAGTCGCGAGCCTGGGGGTGGGCAGTCGGCTTCGAACAGCAGATGCGGTGACGATGATGCTATTTTTCGGCAAACGGTCCGCCCAGATGGCGGTAAAGATCGGAGATCGCTTCAAAAAGAAGCACGATTCGCTGCATCATCCGTGGGTGGTCTCGAAGATTTTCAACCACGGGAACAACGAGCACGTCGACATCGTCCGCGAGGCCCCCCCCTTCGAGAAGAAGACGATCTCCACCTCGGCCCTGCTGGACAAAAATTTCTTCAGCCCGCTGCCCAGCCACGACGACCGCTGAGGCCATTAACCTGTCGGAAACCGGTTTGGGGCACAATGCTTCTTGTGCAATGCAGCATCGGAAGCGAGGTTGAAGATGCTCCGGGAATGGATCCGCAACGTCCCCATGGCGCTCCTGCGCCAAATCGCCGCCGACAGCAAAGTCCGCGGCACCTTCATCTGGATCATCGCCTGCGAGGAACTGGCCATGCGCCAGCAGATGGCTGCCTAGTGGTCCTCCCCAGACGCTTGGGAACCAAGGGCGGCGGCCATCGCCGGCGGTAAGGATTTGCGGTCACTGTGCCGCAATCCGCGGAAACAAGAATGGCAAGACCAGTCACCTGATCCTGCCATGCTTTCCGTCTCCCCGCACAGCCTGCCGTTGATCGGCGGCCTGCGTATTTCCTCCCTAAACTTGAGCCACGTCGGGGGGAGCCGAACTATTCCCTGCGGCCCTTCCGCCGGTTAAGACGGAAGCCGAACTATACGCAACTTCGTTCCACAAGTCACCAGGCAATTTTGCCAAAATTGCGGCGATGGCGGCTGCGGCGCAACGCGCGGCGCCATTGCCGACCCTGTTCAAATCGCCGTCAGGGGATATATTGGAGGTGCCTTCCCGACGGAGTCGCCCGATGCCCGTGGTCGAAATCTACACCACCCAAGTCTGCCCCTATTGTGTCCGCGCCAAGCGCCTGCTGGACCGCAAGGGAGTCGCTTATCGCGAAATCGACGTCTCGGCCGATCCGGGCCTGCGCGACGCCATGGTCGAGCGCGCCGGCGGCCGGCGGACGGTGCCGCAGATCTTCATCGGCGGCACCCTGGTGGGCGGCTGCGACGACCTCCATGCCCTGGACGGAGCCGGCAAGCTCGACGCCCTGCTGGGGGTGTCCGCATGAGGCCGTTCAAGGCGGCCTGCCTGCAGGTCAACGCCGGCAACGACATGGCGGCCAACGTCGACGCCGCCGGCCGCCTGGCGGTTGAGGCGCGGGCGGCGGGGGCTGACATCATCCTGATGCCCGAGAACGTGGCGATGATGGAGTGGGGCCGCGGCAACATCGTGCTGAAGGCGCTGCCCGAGGACGAGCACATCGCCCTTCACGCCTTCCGCGACCTTGCCCGCGACCTGGGCTGCTGGCTGCATATCGGCTCGCTGGCCTGCCTGGTGGGCGACGGCATGGTCGCCAACCGCAGCTTCGTCATCGGCCCGGACGGCGCCGTCCAGGCGAGATACGACAAGATCCACATGTTCGACGTCGACCTCGGCCTGGGCGAGGTCTACCGCGAGTCGGCGACCTTCCGCCCCGGCGACCAGGCGGCATGGGTCGACCTGCCGTGGGGCCGGATGGGGCTGTCGGTGTGCTACGACCTCCGCTTTCCCCACCTTTACCGCACCCTGGCCAAGTCGGGCTGCGCCTTCCTGGCGGTCCCCGCCGCCTTCACCAGGACCACCGGCAAGGCCCATTGGCACGTGCTGCTGCGCGCCCGCGCCATCGAGAACGGCTGCTTCGTCTTCGCGCCCGCCCAGGTCGGCACCCATGTCAACGACCGCCAGACCTACGGCCATTCCCTGATCGTCGCGCCGTGGGGCGAGATCCTGGCCGACGCGCTCGAGCAGCCGGGCTGGGTGATGGCCGAGATCGATCCCCGCAAGGTGGCCGAGGCCAGGCGGAAGGTCCCCTCCCTCGGCCACGACCGGCCGTTCGCCCTACCCCCTCGCGATTGAGGACGGCGCCTCCCATCTCCGTTCCATCGGAATGGAGAAGGTTGCGGCCATGAGGGTATTTCTCGGCATCGTCGGCGTCGGCGTCCTGGTGGTATTGGCCTTTTTCGCCTGGGTGTATTCCGGCGGCTACGACGTCGCGGCGACGCGCCCGCACAGCGCCATCGGCGCCTGGGTGTTGGAGACGGTCAAACGCCAGTCGGTGCGCGCCCATTCCCGCGGCATTGCCGCGCCGCCGCAGTTGGCCGAGGAGGGCATGGTGGAGGAGGGGGCTCGGCAGTACCGCGAGGATTGCCAGCTCTGCCACGCCGCGCCGGGGATCGAGGCGGCCGGCTTCGCCCGCAACATGAATCCCCCCCCGCTCAAGATGAGCGATGGGGCGCGCAACTGGACATCGGACGAACTGTTCTGGGTGGTGAAGAACGGCATTCGCATGACCGGCATGCCGGCGTTCGGGCCGCGGCTGTCCGACGACCGCATCTGGCGGGTGGTGGCTTTCCTCGGCCGGATGCCCGAGATCGGCGCCGAACGCTACATGCAGCTGACCGCCCCCGCCGAGCCGGCCGCCCCGCCCCAGGAGCAGCAGCCGATGATACCGCCCTCCGAAGGCGAGCAGGGTACGCGCCAGCCGCCGGCGCCGGCGCCGCAATGATCAGGGTTGCGGGTTGACCAGCGCCGCGTCCGGGGCGGGGGCCTCGACGACGGCGCGGTTGCCGTCGACGCGGACGCGGCCCTCGGCCAGCAGGCGGAGCGCCAGCGGATAGATGCGGTGCTCCTGGACCAGCACCCGTTCGGCCAGGCGGTCGGCATCGTCGCCGGGCAACACCGGCACCGCCGCCTGCACCAGGATGGGGCCGTCGTCCAGGTCGGGGGTGACCAGGTGGACGGTGCAGCCGTGCAGCCGCACCCCGGAATCGAGCGCCCGCTGGTGGGTGTGCAGGCCCTTGAAGGCGGGCAGCAGGGCCGGGTGGACGTTGATCAGGCGGTCCCGCCAGGCCAGCGCGAATCCCGGGCTGAGCAGTCGCATGAAGCCGGCCAGGCAGACGATCTCGATGCCGGCGGCGCGCAACGCCTCGTCCATGGCTGCGTCGAAGGCCTCGCGGCTGGGGAAGGGCTTGTGCGGGATGACCAGGGTGGGGATGCCTGCCCGTTCCGCCCGCTCCAGCGCATAGGCGCCGGCAACGTTGGAGATCACCAGCGCGATCGCCGCCGGATAGGCGGGATCGGCGGCGGCATCGATCAGCGCCTGCAGGTTGCTGCCGCGGCCGGAAACCAGCACGCCGACCCTAATGCGCGTCATCGGTGGTCCCCGCGGTGGGGCTTCACATTCCCCTCACCTGGCTCTGCGCCTCGTCGCCGCTGCGGGCGCGGATGCGGCCGATGGTGTGCACGGTCTCGCCATGGGCGGCCAGGATGCGGCAGGCTTCCGCGGCCCGGTCGGGGGCGGCCACCGCCACCATGCCGATGCCGCAATTGAAGGTCCGCGCCATCTCGTGGGCGGCGACTCCGCCTTCCCGGGCGAGCCAGGCGAAGACCGGCGGCAGCGTCCAGGTCGCGGCATCGATTTCGGCGACCACGCCCTCGGGCAGCACCCGCGGCACATTCTCGACTAGGCCGCCGCCGGTGATGTGGGCCAGCGCCTTGAGGGTGCCGGCGCGGATGGCGGCCAGGCAGCTCTTGACGTAGATGCGGGTGGGGGCGAGCAGGGCCTCGCCCAGGCTGCGGGCGGGATCGAAGGGCGCCGGGCCGGCATAGTCGAGGCCGCCGCGTTCGACGATGCGCCGGACCAGGGAATAGCCGTTCGAATGCACCCCGGTCGAGGCCAGGCCGAGGACCACGTCGCCCGGTCGGACGTCCTCGCTGGGCAGCAGCCGGCCGCGTTCGGCGGCGCCGACGGCGAAGCCGGCGAGGTCGTAGTCGCCGCCGCTGTACATGCCGGGCATTTCCGCCGTCTCGCCGCCGACCAGGGCGCAGCCGGCCTGGCGGCAGCCCTCGGCGATGCCGGCGACGATGGCCCGCCCGGCGGCGACGTCGAGTTTGCCGGTGGCGAAATAGTCGAGGAAGAACAGGGGCTCGGCACCCTGCACCACCAGGTCGTTGACGCACATGGCGACCAGGTCGATGCCGACGCCGTCGTGGCGGCCGGATTCGATGGCGACCTTGAGCTTGGTGCCGACGCCGTCGGTGGTGGCGACCAGGATGGGATCGGTGAAGCCGGCCGCCTTCGGGTCGAACAGGGCGCCGAAGCCGCCCAGGCCGGCGGCGGCGCCGGGGCGCGCGGTCGACTTGGCGAGCGGCTTGATGGCCTCGACCAGCGCCTCGCCGGCATCGATGTCGACGCCGGCATCGCGATAGGTCAGGCCGGGTTTGTGCTGTGCGGGAATGGGCTTCCTCGTCGGCTGGCGTGTGCTATGGTAGGCGGCGGATTCGCGTGGCCCGAAGATACTCCGACACGGACGGTTTGCAATGCCTTCCCGCCACCTGGCAGCCTTCCTTTTCGTCCTGCTGGTTGCGGTCGCGCCGGCATTCGGGCAAGGCGTGTCCGACAGCTTCACCGTGCATGGAATCGACGTCGACGTCACCGCCGCCAGCGTCAACGCCGCCAAGGACGAGGCGATCGCCGAGGGCCAGCGCAAGGGCTTCCGCGAACTGCTCGAGCGCCTGACGGCGCCGTCCGACCGCGATCGCCTGCCCAAGGTCGACGGGCTGGCCTATGTGCGCGACTACGCCATCGACCAGGAACGCGGCTCGGCGGTGCGCTACATCGCCTCGCTGACGGTGCGCTTCAATCCCGGCGCGGTGAAGAAGCTGCTGCGCGATGCCGGCATTTCCTTCACCGAGGCGCGGACGCGGCCGGTGGTGGTAGTGCCGCTGTACAAGAGCGCGGCGGGAGTGGCGCTGTGGGACGACCCCAATCCGTGGCGCGTGGCCTGGGCCGGAATCGGCGGCGGCGGCCTGGTGCCGCTGGTGGTGCCGCCGGGCGACCTCGCCGACGCGCAGACCCTGACTCCCGAACAGGCGCAGGCCGCCGACGCAGCCCATCTCGCCGCCGAGGGCGCGCGCTGGCGCACCTCCGACGTGCTGGTGGCGGTGGCCACAGCCTCGGCCGACGGCCGGCGGCTCGACGTGGCATTGTCCGGGCTGCCGGGAACGCCGCTGCCCTTCGAAGCCGTCGCCTACGACATCAAGCCGGGGGAGACCGCCGATTTGCTGGTGGCGCGCGCCGCCCGCGACGTCGCCCGGGCGATCGACGCCGCCTACAAGCAATCCAACGCGGTCGAGGGCGAGCGGGCCGAGGCGCTGTCCGCCATCGTCTCGCTGTCCGGCCTGGACGACTGGCTGGCGGTGCGCGAGCGGCTGTCGCACGTGCCCCAGGTGCGCTCGTGGGAATTGGTGTCGCTGTCCAAGGCCGAGGCGGCGGTGGTCCTCCACACCGCAGTCGGCCCGGAAAAGGTCAAGGCGGCGTTGGCCAATGCCGGCCTCCAGCTGGAATGGGGCGGCAGCTTCTGGACGATGCGGACGGCGGGTAAGTAGACGCCTTGCGTCACGTCCCCAACATTCTGACCCTGCTCAGGGTGCTGTCGGTTCCGGTGACCGTCTGGCTGATCGTCGAGGGCAGGATGTCGACGGCGTTCTGGCTGTTCACCTTCGCCGGCGCCACCGATGCCGTCGACGGCGCCGTCGCCCGCCTGTTCAACGCGCGCACCAAGCTGGGGCAATGGATGGACCCGTTGGCCGACAAGCTGCTGCTGGTCGCCACCTACATCACGCTGGGAACCGGCGGCGAATTGCCGCTGTGGCTGGCGGTGCTGGTGGTGGTGCGCGACGTGGTGATATTGTTCTATGTGTTCGTCTATCTGCTGGCGGGGGCGTTCTCGGTGAGGCCCATCCTGATTTCCAAGATCAACACGGTGGCGCAGATCGCGCTGGTGGCGATCGTGCTGGCCCGCCTGGGCCTGGCCTGGGGAGGCCCGATGCTGACCGAGGCCTTCATCTATGTGGTGGCGGCGACCACCACCGCCTCGGGCGCCGCCTATCTGTTTTCGGCCTCGCGCCGGCAGCCGGCGGCGCGGCCATGACCGGCGGCCAGCGGCTGCGGTTCTGGCTGGTCGGGCTGGCGGGGTTCGTGCTGCTGCTCTATCTGCTGCGCGGCGTGCTGCTGCCGTTCGTCGCCGGTATGGCGATCGCCTATTTCCTCGATCCGATCGCCGGGCGGCTGCAGCGGCTGGGGCTGTCGCGGCTGATGGCCACCGCGGTGATCACCTTGGCATTCTTCCTCACCCTGGTGCTGGGGGTGGTGCTGCTGGCCCCGGTGATCGAGAACCAGGTGGTCGACTTCGTCCGCCGCGTGCCCGAATTCGCCGACGCCCTGGTCCGTCGCCTCGATCCCCTGGTCAGGGAGATCACCCGCCGCCTCAGCGCCGGCGACATCGAGCGCCTGCGGTCCTCGGCCAGCGAGTACGCCGGCACCGCGGCCAGCTGGCTGCTGCAGCTGGTGCGCGAGGTGCTGACCGGCAGCCTGGCGATCGTCAACGTGCTGTCGCTGATGTTCATCACCCCGATCGTCACCTTCTACCTGCTGCGCGACTGGGATCACCTGGTCGCCAAGATCGATTCGTGGCTGCCGCGCGACCATGTCGGCACCATCCGCGAGCAATTCACCGGGATCAACCGCACCCTGGCCGGCTTCATGCGCGGCCAGGCGACGGTCTGCCTGGCGGTGGGCCTGCTCTATTCGATCGCCTTGACCGCGATCGGCATCGACCTCGGCCTGGTGGTCGGGTTGCTGTCGGGGGTGCTGACCTTCGTGCCCTATCTCGGCCACCTGTTCGGTTTGGTGGCGGCGGTGTCGCTGGCCATTGCCGCGAGCCCCGACTGGACGCTGCCGGCCATGGTCGCCGGCATCTTCGCCGTCGGCCTGGCGGTCGAAGGCAATCTGCTGACGCCCAAGCTGGTGGGCGACCAGGTCGGATTGCATCCGGTGTGGATCCTGTTCTCGCTGCTGGCCGGCGGCGCCCTGTTCGGCTTCGTCGGTGTGCTGCTGGCGGTGCCGGCGGCGGCGGCGATCGGCGTGCTGGTCCGCTTCGCCCTCAAGCGCTATCTCCACAGTCCGCTGTACGGCGGCAGTTCGGACGGGGGGCTGTGAGCGGGACGCAACTCACCCTCGACCTCGGCCACCGGCCGGCGTTCGGCCGCGACGATTTCCTGGTTGCCCCCTGCAATTTCGAGGCGGTGGCGTGGATGGAGCGCTGGCCGGACTGGCCGGCGCATGGGCTGGCGGTGTTCGGCCCGCCCGGCTGCGGCAAGAGCCACCTGCTGTCGGTGTTCGCCGCGGCGCACGCGCCCGAGCCGGTGGCGCTGCTGACCGCCGACGGCATCGATCCGGCCGCCGTGCCGGGGCTGGTCGAGGCCAACCGGGTGGTGCTGGTCGACGACCTCGATTCGCTGTGCGGCCTGGCCGAGGAGACCACGCTGCTTCACCTCCATAATCTGGCGCGCGAGCAGGGCCGCTTCCTGATGATCGCCGGCCGCCAGCCGCCGTCGCGGTTGAAACTGGCGCTGCCGGATCTGTCGTCGCGGCTGAACGCCCTGCCGGCGGTGGGCATCGGCGCGCCCGACGACGAGGTGCTGTCGTCCCTGATGATCAAGCTGTTCGCCGATCGCCAGTTGGAGGTCGGGGCAGAGGTGGTCGAATTCCTGGTCAAGCGCCTCGACCGCAGCTTCGCCGCGATCGGCGCCGCGGTCGCCGCCTTGGACGCGGCCTCGCTGGCCGCGCGCCGGCGGGTGACGGTGCCGCTGGCCCGGCAATACACCCTCTCGCGCCTCGCCGGAGAGGCCCAGCCGTAGGCCGGGCGGGGGCGGCAGTCAGGCCGAATGGTTCAGCGGTCCGTGCCCGTGGCCGATTTGCGGCCGGGTGGCGATGGCGCGGCGCAGATACGCCCGCGCCCGCACCACCGCATCGGCGAGCGTCATGCCCTGGGCGATGCCGGTGGCGATGGCCGAGGCCAGGGTGCAGCCGGTGCCGTGCGGCGCCGGCCCGGGCAGGCGGGTGTCGGCCAATCCGGTGGTTCCGTCCGCGGTCGCCAGCCAGTCGACCACCTGGTCGCCGTCCATGTGGCCGCCTTTCAGCAGCACCGCGCGGCAGCCCAGGTCCAGCAGGGCGCGGGCGGCCTCGGCCATCGCGCCGGGGCCGGCGATGGCGCGGCCGAGCAGGGTTTCCGCCTCGGGGACGTTGGGGGTGACCAGCAGGGCGCGGGGCAGCAGCCGGCGCACCAGCACCCGGGTGGCGTCGTCGGCCAGCAGCAGGGCGCCGCCCTTGGCGGTCATCACCGGATCGACCACCAGGGGAATGTCCGGGGCCAGCGTTTCCAGCGCCGCGGCCACCGCCTCGACCACCTCGGGCCCGCCCAGCATGCCGGTCTTGACGCAGTCGGCGCCGATGTCGGACAGCACCGCGGCGATCTGGCGGGCGACGAAATCGGGCGGCACCGGGTGGATCGCCGTCACCCCCAGCGTGTTCTGGGCGGTCAGCGCGGTGATCGCGGTGGCGGCGTAGCCGCCCAGCGCGGCCACCGTCTTGACGTCGGCCTGGATGCCGGCCCCGCCGCCCGAATCCGATCCGGCGATGGAGAGGACGCGGCCCTTCATCGCCTAGCCCGCGGCGATGCGGATGGCGCCGATGATGTCGTCGACCACCGTCTCGACCAGGGATTGGTCCTCGCCCTCGGCCATCACCCGGATCAGCGGTTCGGTTCCCGACTTGCGGATCAGCACGCGGCCGGCGCCGGCCAGGCGGTCCTCGGCGCCGGCGATGGCTGCCCGCACCCGCTTGTCGTCGAGGACGGTTGCGCTGGCCGCGGCGGAAACCCGAATGTTCTTCAGCAATTGCGGCAGGGGCGAGAACAGCCGCAGCACCTCGCTGGCCGGGCGGCCGGCCTGGATCAGCGCCGCCAGCACCTGCAGCGCCGCCACCAGGCCGTCGCCGGTGGTGGAATGGTCGGTGAGGATGATGTGGCCGGACTGCTCGCCGCCGAGGTTGAAGCCGTCCTTGCGCATGCGTTCGAGCACGTAGCGATCGCCGACCGCGGTGCGCTGCAAGGTAAGGCCGAGGTCGCCGAGATAGCGTTCCAGCCCCAGGTTGGACATTACCGTCGCCACCACCCCGCCGCCTTTGAGGCGGCCGGCGCGGGCGGAGGACGCGGCGATCAGCGCCATCAGCTGGTCGCCGTCGATGACGGTGCCGAGCTCGTCGCACAGCACCACCCGGTCGGCGTCGCCGTCAAGGGCGATGCCGATATGGGCGCCGTGGGCGACCACCTGTTCCTGGAGCGTGTGGATGGCGAGCGAGCCGCACTCGTGGTTGATGTTGAAGCCGTCGGGGGCGATTCCGACCGGCACCACCTCGGCGCCGAGTTCCCACAGCACGGTGGGGGCGACCTTGTAGGCGGCGCCGTTGGCGCAGTCGACGACGATCTTGAGGCCGTCGAGGCGCAAGCCGCGCGGAAAGGTGTTCTTGGCGTATTCGATATAGCGCCCGCCGGCGTCGTCGAGCCGCCGCGCCCGGCCCAGATGGTCGGAGGCGACCCGGCATTCCGCCAGGTCGCCCGACATCTTGTACTCGATGACCGCTTCGGCTTCGTCCGAAAGCTTGAACCCATCGGGTCCGAACAGCTTGATGCCGTTGTCCTGGTAGGGGTTGTGCGAGGCCGAGATCATCACCCCGAGATCGGCGCGCAAGGACCGGGTGAGCATGGCGACCGCGGGGGTGGGCAGGGGGCCCAGCAGCACCACGTCCATGCCGACGGCGACGAAGCCGGCGGTCAGCGCCGGCTCCAGCAGATAGCCGGACAGGCGGGTGTCCTTGCCGATCACCGCCACGTGGCGATGATTGCCGCGGGTGAAGTGGCGCCCGGCCGCCATTCCCAGTTTCAGTGCCATCTCGGCGGTCATCGGCTCGCTATTGGCGGTGCCCCGGATGCCGTCGGTTCCGAACAACTTGCGACTCATGTCTTGTCCCCGGCGGTGTGACCAAGGGGATTGATTAGCGCGACGGCGCGGCGGGGGGAAGGGGGAAAGACGGTGCCACCATTATCACGGCCTTAACGCCAACAAGAGAACAACCGGTGGGCGCGACATCCTGGCATAAGTCATAAAACGTGGATTATTCTATGGTCGATGCATACGCGAAAATGGGGTATAGCTGTCCGCGGAGCTATGAATTTCGATATGGTTGTAGGGGGAATGCATGATAAATAGATCAATGGTCGCCGTTGCCTTCACCGCGTTGTGTCTCTCTGGCTGCGCGCCGCTTTGGCCGACCAGCGAGCCGTTGGACTATAAGGATACCACACCGAACCCATTTCCTGGCTATACCCTGTCAGAAGACCCCACCCTGTACGGGGTGCAGATCAAAGCGTTGAAGACGGCCGCTTTTTATAGAGATGAAAAAAAGCGGATTGAAAACATAAAGAATGGCGGCGTGCTGGCGTTGTTCGGCGTCGGTACATGGGCTGGCGTGAATACAGTGACGTCAGGTGCGAAGGGTGAGCTACAGGCACTTGGAATTGCTGGTGCGAGCATTATCGGCCTCAACAGCGTGCTTGGCGTTGATGCCCAGCACACGGCGTTCGGCGCGGGGTATGATGCCGTGATGTGCCTGATCCGCGTTGACGCCGACTTGAACGCGGCGAAATTGGATAGAGCCCTCCCCGAGGAATGCGACACGGCCAAAGCCAAAGCCAAAGACACAGCCAACGACAAGGACACGGCAGAAGACAAGGATGCGGCAAAATACAAATACAAAGACGCTGCGGCCAAGAACTTGGCAAAAATGCGTGTCTTTTCAAACTCCATCACAAATTTGAGGGGGGCTGCTTCAGCGGCAAATTTCTCCAAACGCAGTATGACCTTCCGTGAGGACATGTCTATTAATGATGTATTTGCCGTCAATAACATCGAAGCCACGTCAGACTATTTGACGTATGCCAAGGAGGCCGCAAATGCGAATGCGGAATTGGCTGCTGCGTTGCCTCCCAAGACAGACGCGGAGCGGTCCAGCGCATTGGCCGAAGGCCTTGACAAGGTCATTATGGCCGTCGGAGATACTCTTTATAATAGCGCCAAGTTGTCCGATATATACGACAGCATGGTTGGTGCCATCACCAAGGCTGGCGGCGTGAAGGCTGCCGCCGCCGTCAAGCAGTCCAATAGTGCGAATCTCAAGGTTGCCGCAACGGGGGCGCCACTTCAGACTTTAGATCCGTCGCTGTTGGCGGACACCGCCGAGCAAAATTCTGTTGTGTGTGTGCAGAGCTTCGTAGCACTGGCGAAAAGTAATGCAGATGTGGCGGCGAAACCTGCCGACACAGTTGAAACGTGCTTGGCTATGGTTGCAAAGAAGCCTGCGGATTCTTCAAATACACCGAAACCAGCCGCAGACCCCGCCAAGACTGAATAGCAATCGTAGGAGCGGCCGTACGACCGACGTACGGCCGCTCTGGCGCGCTATGCCCCGCAGCCTTTCTTCATCGCCCCCATACCCAAAAGTATTAATTTCGCATTGGCATCCCACCAACCTTCGTATAAATTGATAGCGGTGCGGGTTTTCCCGTAGCGAGCGGAGGTTTTGCCATGCAAGTGCGTTTAGGCGCCCGCCTTGCCGCCACCGGCTTCTTTGTTCTCTCCAGGGTCGCACCGGCGCGTTTCGCCAGGAATTTCGTCCGTGGCCTGGGCCTGCGGATCCTGATGGCCTTCATGCCGCCGATCGGGTTGGCGTGGGCGTTCTTCCTGCTCTACCTGGACATGCTGGACCGTTTCCGTCCCGAGGCGCTGGGGCTGGCGGCGACGCTCGGCCTGATCGGCATCGCCATCGGCAGCATCGCGGTGGGTTGGCTGGTGCTCACCACCATTCCGCCGATCCGCAACATCATCGACGTCACCAAGCTGCTGGCCGGCGGCGACCTGTCGGTCGACATTCCCCATGTCGGCAGCCATGGCGAGATCGGCGAACTGGCCGATGCGGTCAAGGTGCTCCGGCAGAACAGCATCGAGATCAAGCGCATGCGCGCGGCGCAGGACGACCAGAAGCGCCGCTCCGAGGAGGAGCGGGTGGCGGCCATGCGCAAGCTGGCCGACGCCTTCGAAGCCAGAGTCGGCAACGTGATCGGGACGGTCAGCGCGGAAGCCGCCGAGCTGGAGGACTCCGCCAACCGGATGGCGGCGACCGCCACTGAAACCAGCGCCCAGGCCACCACCGCCGCCACCTCGGCCAGCCAGGTGTCGGCCAGCGTCCAGACCGTCGCGACCGCCACCGATGAATTGTCGGCCTCGATCAAGGAAATATCCCGCCAGATGGAGCGCTCGCATTCCGTCGCCAACCGCGCCGCCGAAGAGGCGACGCGCACCACCGGCTTGATCCGGGCGCTGTCCTGCGCCACCGCCAAGATCGGCGAGATCGTCAACCTGATCAACGGCATCGCCGGCCAGACCAATCTCCTTGCCTTGAACGCCACCATCGAGGCGGCGCGGGCGGGCGAAGCCGGCAAGGGATTCGCCGTGGTCGCCAACGAGGTCAAGCAGCTGGCCACCCAGACCGCCAAGGCCACTGGCGAAATCGCCGCCCAGATCGCCGAGGTGCAGGACGGCACCGCCAACGCCGTCAAGGCGATCGACAGCATCTCCAAGGTGATCGCCGAGATGGCGGATTTCAGCGCCTCGGGGGCGTCCGCGGTGAACGGGCAGGCCGCCGCCACCAGCGAAATCGCCCGCAACGTCGAACAGACGGCAATCGGCACCAGCCAGGTGTCGGGCAACATCGCGGTGGTCGAGCAGGCGGCTCGCGATACCGGCGCCGCCGCCACCCGGATCCGCGATTCCTCGTCCGAATTGGCCCACCAGGCGGTCTTCCTGCGCGGTGAAGTCGATACCTTCCTCGCCCAGGTGCGCGCCGACAGGACCGGGATGAGCCTGGTCCAGTGGGATCCGGCGCTGGAAACCGGAATCCCCGATATCGACCGCGATCACCGGGCATTGTTCGAAAAGGTCAACGATTTCTTCCGGGAAATGGTGTCCGGAGACGGCATCAAGGCCGCCGCCGCCATGCTGGTCGACCTCGACCGCAGCATGAAGCGCCATTTCTCCGATGAAGAGAGGGTGATGACCAAGGCCTGCTATCCGGCGATCGATGAGCATCGCCGCCGCCACCGCGACTTCCTCGCCCGCCTCGCCGAGGTGACCGGGCCGGTGGAAGCCGGCACGCCCGGCGCCGCGTCGGCGTTCTTCGACCTGATCTCCGGCTGGCTCGAGGACCACATTCGCCACACCGACGCGGAACTCGCGGTGTTCCTGCGGCTCGGCAACAGTGAGAAGGCTGCGGCGTGACCGGCGCGGCGACTACCCCGCCGCCTTCACCGCCCGCCACACCCTGACCGCCTGGACGGTCTCGGCGACGTCGTGGACGCGCAGGATGCGCACGCCCGCCTCCAGCCCGATCACCGCGGCGGCAAGGCTGCCGGGCAGGCGCCGCTTGGGCGGTTCGTCGGCGCTCAGGTGGGCGACGAAGCTCTTGCGCGAAGCCCCCAGCAGCAACGGGCAGCCCAACCCGTGGTACAGCGCCAGTGACGCCAGCACCTGGGCGTTGTGCTCGGCGGTCTTGCCGAAGCCGATGCCCGGATCGAGGGCCAGGCGTTCGGCAGCGATGCCGGCCGCTTCGCAGGCGGCCATCCGTTCGGCGAGGAAGTCGTAGACGTCCAGCGGGGCGCAGGCGTAGCGGGGGGCTGCCTGCATGCTGAGCGGCTCGCCCAGCATGTGCATCAGGCAGATGGCGGCGCCGCTCTTCGCCACCGCCTCCAGCGCTCCCGGGCCGCGCAGGGCGGTGACGTCGTTGACGATGCGCGCCCCGGCCGCCACCGCCGCCGCCATCGTCGCGGCGTGGCGGGAATCGATCGACACGGCGACGCCGGCCTCGGCCAGGCGGCGGACCACCGGCAGCACCCGCGCCATTTCCTCGTCCGCGGAGACCGGGGCGGCGCCGGGGCGGGTGGATTCGCCGCCGACGTCGATGATGTCGGCGCCGGCCTCGACCATGTTGAGGCCGCTGACCACCGCGGTGGCGGCGTCGAAGGCGTCGCCGCCGTCCGAGAAGCTGTCGGGCGTGACGTTGACGATGCCCATCACCAGCGGCCGATCGGAGGGCAGGCCAGCCCATTCGGGGCGCCGGCCGCCGATGCGGTGGATCAGGCGCAGCACCTGGGCGCCCGCCGCCGGTTCGTCCTCGGCCCATGCCACCAACGCTGCGAAGGGCGCCGTCGCCACCCAGGCGGTGCCGCGCTCGCGCCAGATCACGGCGCCGGCGGTGAAGGCCATGTCGCCGCCGGCCAGCGGCCAGGCATCGCCGGCGACCACCGCCGCCGCGGCCGGCTCGCCGGCGACGATGCCGGTCGGCAGCAGGTAGATGGGCCCTTCGAAGGCGAAGCCCCGCGGCAGGGCGGGGCTTCGTTGGAAGGCCGAGGCGACGGCCGGACTCATGCGCCCGGCTGCGGCTCGGGACCGGGGCTGAAGCCACCGCCCGGCTGGGTGGTCGGCACCGACGAGCGCCGCGGCGGTTCCTTGGGCTTGGGCGGTTCGTAGGAACTGCCGTTGCGGACCACCGGCTCGCCGCGCAGCAGGGCTTCGATTTCCTCGCGCGACAGGGTCTCGTATTCCAGCAGGCCCTTGGCGACGGTCTCCAACTGTTCGCTATGGGCGCTCAGGACTTGGCGAGCGAAGGATTCGCCTTCCTCGACCAGGCGGCGGACCTCCTCGTCGATCAACTGGGCGGTGGCGTCCGACAGGTTCTTGTGCTGGGTCACCGAATGGCCGAGGAAGACCTCCTCCTGGTTGTCGGTGTAGCGCAACGGCCCCAGCTTGGCGCTGAATCCCCACTCGGTGACCATCTTGCGCGACATCTCGGTGGCCTGGCGGATGTCGTCCGAGGCTCCGGTGGTGATGTTCTCGACGCCGAAGGTAAGCTCCTCGGCGACGCGTCCGCCGAAGCACATGGCGATGCGCGCCTTCAGTTCCTTGGCCGAGTATCCGTAGCGGTCGCGCTCGGGCAGCGACATGGTCACGCCCAGGGCGCGCCCGCGGGGGATGATGCTGACCTTGTGCAGGGGATCGTGGCCCTCGGCGTGCATGGCGACCAGGGCGTGGCCGGCCTCGTGGTAGGCGGTCTTGGTCTTCTCTTCCTCGGTCATCACCATCGAGCGCCGCTCGGCGCCCATCAGCACCTTGTCCTTGGCGGATTCCAATTCGAACATGGTGACCGCCCGCTTGCCGGCGCGGGCGGCCAGCAGCGCCGCCTCGTTGACCAGATTGGCGAGGTCGGCGCCCGAGAAGCCGGGGGTGCCGCGGGCGATGGTCTTGGCCTCGACGTCGGGGGCCAGCGGCACCTTGCGCATATGCACCTTGAGGATCTTCTCGCGGCCCAGGATGTCGGGGTTGGGCACCACCACCTGGCGGTCGAAGCGGCCCGGGCGCAGCAGCGCCGGGTCGAGCACGTCGGGCCGGTTGGTGGCGGCGATGAGGATGACGCCCTCATTGGATTCGAAGCCGTCCATCTCGACCAGCAACTGGTTCAGCGTCTGCTCGCGCTCGTCGTTGCCGCCGCCCAGGCCTGCGCCGCGATGGCGGCCGACCGCGTCGATCTCGTCGATGAAGATGATGCAGGGCGCGTTCTTCTTGCCCTGTTCGAACATGTCGCGGACGCGGGACGCGCCGACGCCGACGAACATCTCGACGAAATCCGAGCCCGAGATGGTGAAGAACGGCACGTTGGCCTCGCCGGCGATGGCGCGGGCCAGCAGCGTTTTGCCGGTGCCGGGCGGGCCGACCAGCAGCACGCCCTTGGGGATCTTGCCGCCCAGGCGCTGGAATTTCTGCGGGTCCTTGAGGAACTCGACGATCTCCTCCAGCTCCTGCTTGGCCTCGTCGATGCCGGCGACGTCCTCGAAGGTGACGCGGCCGGTCTTCTCGGTCAGCAGGCGGGCGCGGCTCTTGCCGAAGCCCATGGCCTTGCCGCCGCCGGACTGCATCTGGCGCATGAAGAAGATCCACACCCCGATCAGCAGCAGCATCGGGAACCACGACACCAGCAGGCTCCACAAAGTGGGCGTGTCCTCGGCCGGCGGCAGCGCGGTGATGCGGATGTTGGCTTCGCGCAGCTTGGGCACGATGTTGGCTTCGGGCGGCAGATAGGTCGAGAAGGTGCGGCCGTCACTGAAATGGCCGGTCACCGTGTAGCCCTGGATGGTGACGTCGGCCACCTGCCCGTGCTCGATATCGGTGATGAATTCCGAGAACGGCGTCTGCCCGACGCCATGCTGCGGCGAGGTGGTCTGGAATAAATTGAACAGCATGACCAGCAGCAGCGCGATGACGATCCATAGCGCCAGGTTCTTGCTGAAGTTCAAGGATCAGACCCTTCCTGGTTTGGCGAACGGCAAGGGTGCCGGCGCGCCCGGCCTCAGCCGAAATGCGTTGCCCTAGAGATAATGCCGCCTTCGCCCCGCACAAGGCAACGGCCAGCAACGGACAGTGGATTGGCGGTGGCCGGCACGATCCACGCGAGGCGGCTCTCCACCCCAGCATCCCGGTTATAGCCGAGGTGCGGCACCAAGCAAATACCGACATCGTCGGATATGGCGGGAAGAGACGCCCGCGCCGCCGCCGGCACCTGCGGCGGCCGGCGGGGGCGAAGGAAGCGCGCCACCTGCCGCCAGCCTTGCCCCCCCAATGCCCCGACCGACAGGCCGGGCGGCGCGCCCGCGGCGACGGCCAGGCGGAAACGCCCGTCCCACACCGCGACCTTGCCGGGAACCAGGCGAAGCGGCGGTGCCGTCCGCGCCGTCTCGCGGCAGACCAGCAGGGCGCCGCCGGGCAGGGGGGCCAGCCGGCATCCCGCCAGGGTGTGGGCGCCGGGACCCGACGCCAGCGCCGCCCACAGCCGCTCCAGCCGCTCCAGCCGGGGCGGATAGCAGCCGCCGCCGACCGCAAGCAGCAGCCGCGCCAGCAGCCGCAAGCCGATTTCCTCGGGCAGGGCCGCGAAGGCGGAGGGATCGACCACGGCGTAGCCGGCGTCATGCAGGGTGATCGACTGAATCGCCGCCGCCGCCACCGCCTGTTCGAGGGCGGCGCGCGCCCGGCCGAGGCGCCCGGCGGTGGCGGCCAGCCGGGCGGGGGTCAGGCCCTCCCCGGCCAGGCGGGTGCGCAGGTCGCGCAGGCGCACACGGGCGAAGGTGCCGTCGCGGTTGGATGGGTCGTCGATCCAATCGGGCTGGCCCAGCGCCACCAGGGTGGCCGGCAGCCTGGCCTGCGGCTGCGACAGCAGCGGGCGCAGCAGGCGGCCCCATTCGGTTTCCTCGACGGCCGCCATCGCCGACAGGCCGTCCACCCCCGAGCCGCGCCCCAGCCGCAGCAGCAGCGTCTCGGCCTGGTCGTCCTGGTGGTGGGCGAGCAGCAGGTGCAGCACGCGATTGTCGCGGCACCAGCCGCCCAGCAGGGCGTAGCGGGCGTTGCGGGCCGCCGCCTGCAGGCCGGTGGCGGGCTTTGCTCCGGTCCACCGCAGCGCCGCGTGATCGATGCCGCGGGCCGCCAGCCATCGGCCCACGGCCTCCGCCTCGGCGGCGGCTTCGGGGCGCAGCCCATGGTCGACGGTCAGGCCGAAGGCGGCGCCGCCCGCCGCCCGCGCCCAATCGGCTGCAAGCAGGGCCAGGGCCAGGCTGTCGGCGCCGCCGGAAACCGCCACCGCCACCCGGGGCCGCGCCTCGAACGGGCCGAGGGCGGCCATCAGCGCGGCGAATTCGGGGGCGGAGACGGGGGCGGCCATCACACCCGATGGTACGCCTTGAACCATTCGATGAAACGGGGGACGCCGACCGCGATCGGCGTGGTCGGGGCGAAGCCGACCTCGCGCTGGATGGCGGAGATGTCGGCGTAGGTCTCCTTGACGTCGCCCGGCTGCATCGGCTCGAACTGGTAGTTGGCCTTGCGCCCCAGCGCCTGCTCGACCAGGCCGATGAAGTCCATCAGCCGCTCCGAGCGGTTGTTGCCGATGTTGTAGATGCGGCAGGGCGGCGCGTCGCCGTGGTCCGCCGGCGGGTTGTCGAGCACGCCGACGACGCCGCTGACGATGTCGTCGACGAAGGTGAAGTCGCGGCGCATGTCGCCGTTGTTGAACACCCGGATCGGCTCGCCGGCGACGATCGCCTTGGCGAACAGGTAGGCGGCCATGTCGGGGCGCCCCCACGGCCCGTAGACGGTGAAGAAGCGCAGCCCGGTCGAGGGAATGCGGAACAGGTGGCTGTAGGAATGGCTCATCAGCTCGCCCGCCCGCTTGGTGGCGGCATAGAGCGAGATGGGATTGTCCACCCGGTCGTCGACGGCGAACGGCAGCTTGGTGTTGGCGCCGTAGACCGAGGACGAGCTGGCGTAGACGAAATGCCGGCAGCCGGGATTGGCCCGCGCCAGTTCCAGCATCGCCAGATGGCCTTCGACATTGGACCGGCTGTAGTCGAACGGCTGGGTCAGCGAATGGCGCACCCCCGCCTGGGCGGCCAGGTTGACGTAGCGGTCGATGTCGGGATGGGACGCCGCCACCGCCGCCAGGGCGGCGCGGTCGGCGATGTCGGCCTTGTGGAAGACGAAGCCGGCATGGCCGGCGAGCCGGGCCAAGCGGGCGTCCTTCAGCGCCGGATCGTAATAGGCGTTGAGGTTGTCGATCCCAATCACCTTCTCGCCCCGCTCCAACAGGCGGGCGCAAGTGTGATAGCCGATGAATCCGGCGGCGCCGGTGACGAGAACGGTCATGCTTCGCTGCCCGAAAGGCCCCATGCCGCGACCCATATACATGGGTCCGCCGCGGAAATCACCCCCTCATCGACGGTTGACCGCCATGCCATCGAATGGATAATTTTCTTTGCCATGGATGATGCCTCGATCAATCCGAATTGACCGTATAAAGTTAGTGGGCAATTGAGGGCGACCCGATGACCGAACCGATACGACCGGCGAAGCTGGCCGACACCATTGCCGAGCGCCTGGAGCAGCTGATTCTGGAGGGCTCGCTGCGTTCCGGCGAGCGCCTGCTGCCCGAGCGCGAGCTGGCGCAGCGCTTCGAGGTGTCGCGGCCGACCCTGCGCGAGGCGCTGGACAAGATGGAACGCAAGGGGTTGCTGACCAGCGACCGCGGCGGGGCGACCCGGGTGGCGCCGCTGCTGGGGGAGCGCTTCACCTCCCCGCTGGCCGCGGCGATGGCCAACCGGCCCGAGACCACCTTCGACTATCTGGAATTCCGCGCCATCGTCGAGGGCCAGGCGGCCGCCGCGGCCGCCATTCGCGCCACCGACGTCGACCGCGAGTTGATCTCCCGCAGCTTCGTCAAGATGGAAGCCGCCCATGGGCACGAGGATTCCGCCGAGGAGGCCGAAGCCGACGCCGATTTCCATCACAGCATCTATGAGGCCGCGCACAATCTGGTGATGCTGCACATCATGCGCTCGCTGTCCGACATGCTGCGCAACGAGGTGTTCTACAATCGCGCCAAGCTCTACCAGCGCAAGGGCGTGCGCCAGCTTCTGCTGGACCAGCACCGCCAGATCCACGATGCGGTGATGGCGGGCGACGCCTTGGCGGCGCGGACGGCGTCGGAGTCCCACCTGACCTTCACCCGCGACGCCCTGCTCGAGATCGCCAAGGCCGACGCCCGCCTCGAGGTGTCGCTGCGGCGCATCGCCGGCAACGACATCACCATCGTGGCGAAGACCAAGGCGACCGCCGGCGCCATCTGATCCCGTCAAGAATGGCGCGATGCCCTCAGGCAAACGAGATTGTCATCGACGTTCCCGAATCCCGTTGCCACGACAGCGTTCCCGCGACCTGTCCCGCCAGCGCCTGGATCAGCCCCATTCCGGCGCCCTGCTCACCGGAGCGTGTCCCAATTCCCACCCCGACCCCATCGTCGGAAATGGTCAACTCCTGTCCTGCCGCCGTTTTCCGGATATTGACGGTGATGGTGCCGCTGCGGCCCTCGGGAAAGGCGTGCTTCATGGCGTTGGCAACAGCTTCGGCGGCGATCAGGCCGATTGGAATGGCGCGAGCGAGATCCAGATATACCGGATCGGTCCCGAATTTGAGGCGGATGCGGTCTCCGGTGCCGTAGGTTTGCGCCAGCCCTTCCGCGAGTTGCCGTAGATAGGTGCTGAAATCGATTTGGGTGCTGTCGTCATGGCTGTAAAGGGATTCGTGCA
>Ga0265331_10000186_pt1 | contig 76149 bp, 91 predicted proteins | sample 41923metaG_FD_202088 | JGI IMG/M metagenome (GOLD analysis project Ga0265331, IMG submission 202088) | Rhizosphere microbial communities from Carex aquatilis grown in University of Washington, Seatle, WA, United States - 4-19-23 metaG | ecosystem: Host-associated > Plants > Roots > Rhizosphere... | reverse complement strand
GGTCACGGGATGCTCGACTTGCAGGCGGGTGTTCATTTCCATGAACCAGATGCGGTCGGGCTTCAAACCATCCGATGCATCGGCGATGAATTCTATCGTGCCTGCGCCCACATAGTTCACGGCCAAAGCGGCTTTCACCGCGGCCGCACCAATCTCTGCGCGCATCGCTTCGCTCATGCCGGGTGCGGGGGCTTCCTCGATCACCTTCTGGTGGCGGCGTTGCAGCGAACAATCGCGTTCGAACAGGTGAACGGCATTGCCATGGGAATCGGCAAACACCTGCACTTCGATGTGGCGCGGGCGGGAGACATATTTCTCGATCAGCACGCGATCATCATTGAAGGCGGATTTGGCTTCGCGTTTGGCGCTTTCGAGTGCGGCTTCGAAATCGCCCGCCGCCTCGACCTTGCGCATGCCTTTGCCGCCGCCGCCCGCAACCGCCTTGATGAGAACGGGGTAGCCGATCTTGCCTGCTTCCGACGCCAGATACTTTGCCGATTGATCGTCGCCCAGATAGCCGGGCACCACGGGCACGCCCGCCTTCTGCATCAAGGCCTTGGCGCGATCCTTCAGGCCCATGGCGCGGATCGCCGATGGCGGCGGCCCGACGAACACGATTTTGGCGGTGGCGCAGGCTTCGGCGAATTTTGCATTCTCCGAAAGAAAGCCATAGCCGGGGTGGATGGCTTCCGCGCCGGTTTGCTTCGCGGCAGCAATCACGGCTTCGATATTGAGATAGCTTTCGCGCGCGGCAGCCGGGCCGATGCGCACGGCTTCATCTGCCATGGCGACATGCAAGGCGCCCGCATCAGCATCGGAATAAACCGCAATGGTGCGTATCCCCAGGCGTTGCGCGGTGCGCATTACGCGGGTGGCGATTTCGCCGCGATTGGCGATGAGGAGTGAGCGGAACATCAGCTGGCCATACCTTCTTACAATCCCAGAAGCTTCTGCCAGCCAAACAGCAGCACGCCCAATATGCCCCCAAGCACGAAGACAGCAATCAAACACCCGGCGCAGCCCGCGAATTTGAACCGGCGGGGCGGCGTGAAATAGACGCGAAGCTGGGGATCGGGAAGCTGATCGGACATCGCGCCCTCAATAGCCGCGTGGGCGGGCCGCCGCAACCGCTTCAAGGCGAGGCGATTTGGGGGTAGAAGGCGCCCGGCAGAGGGGCTTTCATGGCGCGCGTTCTCATTCCCATTCCGGACCGGGATTTCGACCCCACGGAGGTCGCCGTGACCTGGCGCGTGCTGCGCGAGCGCGGCCACGCGATCACCTTCGCCACCGAGAGCGGCGCTGTCGGGCGGGCCGACGACATCATGGTCACCGGGCGCGGGCTCGACCCATGGTCGGCGGTGCCTGTGTTGAACCGGTTCCGGCTGGTGGGCAACCTGCTGGGCGCCAATGCGGATGGCCGCGCGGCCTATGCGGCGATGCGCGACGACCCAAAATTCCGCGCGCCCAAAAGATGGTTCCGCCTCGAGGCAGAGGAATTCGACGGGCTGTTCCTGCCCGGCGGGCACCAGGCGAACGGGATGCGCAGCTATCTCGAAAGCCGCGTGTTGCAGGATCTGGTGGTGGCGTTCATGGCGGCGGGAAAACCCGTGGCCGCGATCTGTCACGGCGTGTTGCTGGCGGCGCGCAGCATCGACCCCGCAACGGGGAAATCGGTGCTGCATGGGCGCAAGACGACCGCACTCACCTGGAAACAGGAACGCACGGCATGGACGATTGGCAAGGTCGCGCGGTTCTGGGACCCGAATTACTATCGCACCTATCTAGAAAACGAAGGCGAAGCGCCGGGCTATATGAGCGTGCAAAGCGAAGTCACCCGCGCGCTGGCGAGCCCGGAAGATTTTCTCGATGTATCGGATGATGATCGCTATTACGGCCGCAAGACGCTGGGCACAATGCGCGACACCGCCATCGACGATACGCCTGCCTTCGTGGTGGAAGACGGGAATTATCTCTCGGCGCGCTGGCCGGGGGATGCGCATACGCTGGCGAAGAAGTTTGATGCGCTGTTGCGGGCGCTGCCGTAACCTGCACTAAGGCAGCAGCACCCGATCTTCGCGCAATATCTACACAGCTATGCAAGATCGGATTCTATTGCCAGTAGCTGTTCTTGCGCGCGAGTCGAATTGGGGTGGTTAGGACGCGACCATTGAACGTCGCAGTAACCACACCCTCAAATCCTTTCGGGCCGATCTCTCCCTCGTAGGTGCCCGCACCAAACGAAGGCCTTGGTACGATGAAGCGAACGTGGGTGCCCGTGACAACGACGGGGACCGTTAAAATTGGCCCTGGAACTCCCTCCGCAACTTGGACAACAACCTCATATCCGTTCGGGCCGCTCACGATGAATAATTCCGTGCCTAAAAGATCTCCAGCCTCTTCGATATATTGTAGGTTGCTGTAAATTCCTGTCACCTGCGCCTGCTGCTCAGATCCCATGACTGATGTCGTTGTGGTTATCAACATGATGATCGCGGATATATGCCTTATTTTTGCTACGGCTGGTGATAGCAACATGAATTACATCCTGAACACGCCGAACTTCGTGTCCGGGATTGGGGCGTTGAGGCAGGCCGATAGCGCCAGTGCGAGCACGCGGCGCGTGTCGCTGGGGGCGATGATGCCGTCGTCCCAAAGCCTCGCGGTTGCGAAGTAGGGGTTGCCTTCGTCTTCGTATTTTTGGCGGATGGGGGCTTTGAAGGCTTCTGCTTCTTCCGGTGTCCATTTTTCGGCGTCGCGGTTTACTGTTGCGAGCACGCTTGCTGCCTGTTCGCCGCCCATCACCGAAATGCGGCTGTTGGGCCAAGAGAACAGGAAGCGCGGGGAATAAGCTCTGCCGCACATGCCGTAATTGCCCGCGCCATAAGAGCCGCCGATGATGAGGGTGATTTTGGGGACTTGCGCGCAGGCGACCGCGGTTACCATTTTCGCGCCATCTTTGGCGATGCCGCCCTGTTCGTATTTTTTGCCGACCATGAAGCCTGCGATGTTTTGCAGGAACAGCAACGGTATGCGGCGCTGGCTGCACAGTTCGATGAAATGCGCGGCTTTCAGCGCGGATTCGCTGAACAGGATTCCGTTGTTGGCGACGATGCCAACCGGCATGCCTTCGATGCGGGCGAAGCCGGTGACGATGGTGGTGCCGTAGGTTTTCTTGAACTCGTCGAGTTCGGAGCCATCGACGAGGCGGGCGATCACCTCGCGCACGTCATACTGGATCGAAAGCGACGGCGGGACGATGCCATCGAGTTCGCTGGTGTCATAAAGCGGTTGGCGCGGTTCGGCGAGCGGGATGTTGGGCTGCTTGCGATAATTCAGGTTGGCGGCGATGCGGCGCGCGATGGCGAGCGCGTGTTCATCATTGTTGGCGTAATGATCGGCGACGCCAGAGATTTTGGCGTGAACATCCGCGCCGCCGAGATCTTCGGCGGTGACGATTTCGCCGGTGGCGGCTTTCACCAGCGGCGGGCCCGCGAGGAAAATCGTGCCCTGATCTCTAACGATGATGGTTTCATCGCTCATCGCCGGAACATAAGCGCCGCCTGCGGTGCAGGAGCCCATGACGCTGGCGATCTGCGGAATGCCAGCGGCGCTCATGTTTGCCTGGTTGAAGAAGATGCGGCCGAAATGTTCGCGGTCCGGGAATATCTCTGCCTGATTGGGCAGGTTCGCGCCGCCGCTATCGACCAGATAGATGCAGGGTAGATTGTTCTGCTGCGCGATCTCCTGTGCGCGGAGATGCTTCTTCACCGTGACCGGATAATACGTGCCGCCCTTGATCGTGGCATCGTTGCAGACGATCACGCATTCGCGGCCCGAGACGCGACCAATGCCGGTGATGATGCCGGCGGCATGGATATCGCCATCATACATGCCGTAAGCGGCGAGCGGAGAGAGTTCGAGGAAGGGCGAGCCCGGATCGATCAGGCGCTCGACCCGCTCGCGCGGCAGGAGTTTGCCGCGTTCGACGTGGCGTTTGCGCGAGCGTTCGTCGCCGCCCAATGCGGCTGTGGCCATGCGGGTGCGCAGGTCTTCGACGAGCGCGGTCATGGCGGCGGCGTTTTTTTTGAACGCGGCGCTGTTGGGGGAGATGGTGGATTTGATGGTGGTCATAATTTCAAACCAATTTGTCATCCCCGGCCGAGCGAAGCGAGGGGAAGGGGACCCAGGTGCTGCGACGGGGACGGTGTGGAATTTGTTGGTGCCTTATATCAGATAATCTTCGATTCGAACCGCCTGGGTCCCCTTCCCTCGCGCGCGCCTGATGGCGCGCGCTCGCCGGGGATGACGGCGTTAGATCAATTCTATCGCTACCGCCGTTGCTTCGCCGCCGCCGATACACAGGCTGGCTACGCCGCGTTTGAGGCCGCGTTTTTGCAGCGCGTTCAGCAGCGTCACGATGATGCGCGCGCCGGATGCGCCGATGGGGTGGCCGAGTGCGGTGGCGCCGCCGTTGACGTTGACCTTGGCGTGATCGAGGCCGAGGTCGCGCATGGCGATCATGGCGACGTTGGCGAAGGCTTCGTTGATTTCGAACAGGTCTACGTCGTCTTTCGTCCAGCCCGCCTGTTTCAGCACGCTCTTGATAGCGCCGACCGGGGCGGTGGTGAACCAGCGCGGTTCGCCTGCGTGGCTTGCCTGGGCCACGATGCGGGCGATGGGCTTGAGGCCGCGTTCTTTGGCGGTATCGGCGCGCGCGAGAACCAGGGCTGCGGCGCCATCGGAAATCGATGAGGAGTTCGCGGCGGTCACTGTCCCGTCTTTTGCGAAGGCCGGTTTCAGTGTGGGGATCTTGGCGGGGTCGGCTTTGCCGGGCTGTTCGTCCAGCGAGACGATGACCTCGCCTTTCTTGCCCGCGACTTTCACGGCCACGATCTCATCGCTGAAGGACCCGTCTTCGCTGGCGCGTTTGGCGCGCTTCAAAGATTCCGTGGCATAGGCGTCCTGTGCTTCGCGGGTGAATTGGTAATGCCGCGCGGCGTCTTCCGCATAGGTGCCCATCAGGCGATGTTCATAGGCGTCTTCGAGACCATCGAGGAACATGTGGTCTTTGATTTCGCCGTGGCCGAGGCGATAGCCGCCGCGCGCTTTCGGCAGCAGATAGGGCGAGTTGGTCATCGATTCCATGCCGCCCGCCACGATGATATCCGCACGGCCGAGGCCCAATTGATCGGCTGCGATCATCACCGCCTTCATGCCGGAGCCGCAGACTTTCGAGATGGTTGTGCAGGGCACGCTGTCGGGCACACCTGCGAAGATCGACGCCTGACGCGCAGGCGCCTGCCCCACACCGGCGGAGAGCACATTGCCCATCAGCGTTTCGTTCACATCGGATGGCGCGATGCCCGCACGTTCGATGGCCGCGCGGATGGCGGTGGCGCCCAGTTGCGGCGCGGCGATGCCCGCAAAATCGCCCTGGAAACCGCCCATCGGTGTGCGGGCGCCGGAAAGAATCACGACTTCGTTCGACATCTTCACCTCTTCTGCGATGCGGCGAGCATCCGGTCGCCGAACAGGTTGGACCATTGCTCGGCCGTGAGTTGCGCGCGCTTCTGGCCGTAGCTTGGCGGCGTCGCCAGATCCTTGCTGCCGGTGCCCGCCAGAATCGCGGGGCGTTCGTTGATCTTATTCCACCATTTCTGGGTCGCCGGAAATTCCGCGAGATCGATGTCGATCATCCGGGTGGCGCGGACCCATGGCCAGCAGGCGATATCGGCAATCGAATATTCCTCGGCCAGATATTCGGTTTCGTTGAGGCGGTACTCGAGAACATGCAACAGGCGGCCGGCTTCCTTCATGTAGCGGTCCACGCCATAGGGCTGGCCTTCGGGCGCGTAGCGGACGAAATGATGGGCCTGGCCATGCATCGGCCCCAGCCCCGCCATCTGCCACATCAGCCACTGCATCGCGAGGCTGCGGCGGCGCAGGTCGGTGGGGAGCAGCTTGCCGGATTTCTCCGCGAGATAGACCAGGATCGCGCCGGTCTCGAACACGGCGAAGGGGCCTTTGCCATCGGCGGGCTCGGTGTCGACGATGGCGGGGAGCTTGTTGTTCGGGTTGATCTTGCGAAACTCGGGCGTGAAGTGTTCGCCCATCATCAGATTGTAGGGGATGATGCGATAGGGCAGCCCCATCTCTTCCAGCGCGATGCTGACTTTATGGCCGTTGGGGGTGCCTACGTGATGCAGGTCGATCATGATGTTTCTCCCGATTTTTGAATAGCTTGTGACGGGAGCTTAACAAGAAGGACGAGATGGCGTCAGCTTGTTTCCTCGAACAATTCGCGGCCGATCAGCCAGCGGCGGATTTCCGATGTGCCCGCCCCTATCTCATAGAGCTTGGCATCGCGCAGCAGGCGGCCGGTGGGATAATCGTTGATATAGCCGTTGCCGCCCAGACACTGGATCGCCTCCAGCGCCATCCAGGTGCCCTTTTCGGCGGCATAGAGAATGGCGCCCGCCGCATCCTTGCGGGTGGTCTGGCCACGGTCGCAGGCGCGCGCCACGGCATAGACATAGGCCCGCGCCGACGAGAGCGTGACGTACATATCGGCCAGCTTGCCCTGCATAAGCTGGAACGCGCCAATGGGCTGGTTGAACTGTTTGCGGTCGTGGACATAGGGGATCACCACGTCGAGACAGTTCTGCATGATGCCGATGGAGCCCGCGGCGAGAACCGCGCGTTCGTAATCCAGCCCGCTCATCAAGATGGCGGCGCCGCTGCCTTCGCGGCCGAGGATGTTTTCCTCCGGCACTTCGCAATCCTCGAACACGAGTTCGCCCGTGTCGGAGCCGCGCATGCCCAGCTTGTCGAGCTTCTGGGCGGTTGTGAAACCTTTGAAGCCTTTCTCGATCAGGAAGGCGGTGATGCCGCGCGGGCCGGGCGCGGGATCGGTGCGGGCATAGACCACCAGCGTATCGGCCTGCGGGCCGTTGGTGATCCACATCTTCGTGCCGTTGAGGACGTAGCGGCTGCCCTTCTTCTCCGCGCGCAGTTTCAGCGACACGACATCGGAGCCGGAGCCGGTTTCGCTCATCGCCAATGCGCCGAGGTGATCGCCGGAGATCAGCTTGGGCAGATAGCGGCGCTTCTGTTCTTCGGTGCCGTTGCGGCGGATCTGGTTGACGCAGAGATTGGAATGGGCGCCATAGGAGAGGCCGACGCTTGCGGAGCCGCGGCTGATTTCCTCCATCGCGATGCAATGTTCGAGATAGCCGAGCCCTGCCCCGCCATATTCCTCTTCCACCGTGACACCCAGCACGCCGAGCTTGCCGAGTTCGGGCCAGAGGTCGCGCGGGAAGGTGTTGGATTTGTCGATCTCGTCGGCGCGCGGGGTGATGTTGTCGGAGGTGAAGCTGCGAACGGTATCGCGCAGCATCTCGGCGGTGTCGCCAAGGTCGAAATCGAGTGTGGGGTAGGAATTGGGGATCATGGCTAAGACCGGAGGTTGCAGGTATTAGCCTAACCGATTTCTCGTCGAGGCTACTGATTTTCGCGCGAATATCCCCATTTTTGTAGGACTCCGCCCTTGTGCCCGCAGATTATATGTCCTACATTTAATCCATGGAAGTGGAATGGGACGAGGACAAGCGGCAGGCCAATGCACAAAAGCACGGCCTCGACTTCGACGATGCGCGCCACCTCGATTGGGACAATGCGACTTATATCGAAGACACGCGCAAGACCTATCCCGAACGGCGCTTCTGGGCCTTTGCAAAGGCCGGGGATGGCCGTCTCCACATGGTGACGTTCTGCATTCGCGGAACGAAGGTGCGGATCATCAGCTTTCGCAAGGCGAACAGCCGAGAGGTGAAACGATATGGCTAAGAAGACGAAGACCCGGGAATTCGTGGACGATCCCGAGATGACAAAAAAGGATTTCGCGCGCGCCCGCCCGTTGAAGGCAGATATGCCCGATGTGGTGGCGGCGATGAAGCGCGGGCGCGGCCGCCCGAAACTGGAAAGCCCCAAGGAACGCGTCTCGCTGCGCCTCGATCCCCAGGTCGTGGCCGCATACAAGGCCACGGGCGAAGGCTGGCAGACCCGCATCAACGACACGCTAGCCCGCGCGCTGCGCAAATCGAAGGTGGCGTGATTGCGGATCGCCAGACTGCGGGCACGTTAAAGAAATGCGCGAAGATCGACTTCTGGGAACGACCGCCGAATGCTTATTCCCTCACCTGATGAACAGGTGAGGGCGTCAGACGAAATCTGATCTGTATTTCAACCGCTTAAAAAAGCGGTGGTGCGGTCGAGAAGACTCGAACTTCCACGCCTTGCGGCGCTACCACCTCAAGGTAGTGCGTCTACCAATTCCGCCACGACCGCACACTGTCAGGAAAATCAGGTAGGCGGCGGGGTGTAGCAAATACCTTTCGGGGTGGGAAGAGCCGAAAATCAGCCAAAAAGCGCAGCGGACGCCTTCCACAGGACAAAAGCCGCAACGGCCAGGACTACCACCGCGAAGACCCGCGTCAGGGCCGATTTGCGGGCCGCCAGACGTCGAGCCAGAAACACCCCGGCCAGCCCCCCTCCCACGCCGCCCGCCACGAAAAACGCCGCCACATGCCAGTCGACGAGGCCGGCCGTCGCATACGAGACCGCTGTGGTCAGGCCGAAGGCGCCCACCGACAGCAGCGAGGATCCCACGGCGTTGAGCGTCGCCATGCCGCTGCCGAGCATGATCGCGGGAACGATCAGAAAGCCTCCCCCGATTCCGAAGAAGCCGGAGATGAGACCGACAACCAGACCGGTTACCACCAGCCTCATGGCGATCGTGGCATCGATGCGCACCGCCGAATTGCCTTGGGGGGCACCCGGCCTCAGCATGGCGAGCGCGACCGCCACCATCACGAGGCCGAAGACGAACAGAAGCTTCTGGCCATCCACCATTTTGCCGAGCGCTGCCCCCGCGGCCGCACCGGCCACGCCGGACAGCGCAAACACGAAGGCGCAGGGCCACTTCACGTTACCGGCGCGCGAATGGGCGATGAGATTGGCAAACGCATTGACCGACACGGCGAGCGCGCTGGTCCCGATCGCCATATGCGTCGAACGCATTCCGACCACGTAGATCAGCAACGGCACGGCCAGGATCGATCCGCCCCCACCCAGCAGCCCAAGCGCGAAGCCGACAATGCTGCCGGAACCGACGGTCAGAAGATCGACAACGGGCATATCACGCCACGGCCGATGGTCTGTTCCATGGCATTATCGCAAGCAAATGTGCCATGCCGCACCAACCGGTGATGCCGGCAAACATCAGACCGCATCCGACGAAGGCGCTGAGAAGTGCGAACCATGGCGACACGATCAATGCCAGCAGCAGACCCAGCACGACCAGCGAGCCCGCGACGATCTGAACCTGACGCTGAAGTTCTATCGGCTGCGAACGATCGAGTTTCGTTGGATTGCCGGCGGATTTCCATGCCGTCAGACCGCCTTCGAGCAGGAACAGTTCGGGGGCTTCGGCGATGCAAAGCTTATCCGCATTGCTGCGGGTACGGTTGCCGCTCTGGCAATGAAAAATGATCGCCTTGCCCTGCGTGTCGAGCTTTTGGGGCTCAAAGCGGGACAATGGCATCAGCTTCGCGCCGGGGATATTTTCACGGGCGTGTTCGGCTGCCTCGCGGATATCGACGAGCACGGCCGTACCTTCTTCCAGACGTTTGCGGGCTTGCTGTGCGCTGATGGCGGGAATGGTCATGGCAACCTCACTTTGGGCAGTAGATTTCGTAGAGCGTGTTCAACAGACGCGCTGCGTTGGCATCTTTCAGGCGGTAATAGATCGTCTGTGCTTCGCGGCGCGTAGCGACGAGATTTTCATCGCGCAGTTTCGCGAGATGCTGCGATAGCGCGGACTGGCTGAGGCCGGAGGCTGCAACCAGCGCGCCGGCGGAGCGCTCGCCCTCTACCAGTTCGCACAACACGCGCAGCCGCGCCTCATGGGCGAGCGCGCGCAGCATTTCCGCCGCTTCCCCCGCCCTGCGCCGCATGACCTTCATATCTTTCATATGGACGTTCATAGCATTTCCTTTAGCACTTGCTAAATTAGATAGTACTAATATATAAGTCAAGTCGCCAAGGAGATTTTCTCATGAGCCCGAACATCAAGGGTTTCTTCGATCCCGCCACATTCACGGTGAGTTATCTGGTTGCCGATCCGGCGACCCGAAAGGCGGCGATTATCGACCCCGTGCTCGATTTCGACCCCAAATCCGGGCGCACCAGCACGGCCTCCGCCGATGCCATTCTCAAGGCGGCAAAGGAAGACGATCTTGAGATCGAATGGATTCTGGAAACGCATGCCCACGCCGATCACCTTTCGGGCGGCGCATATCTGAAAGAGAAAACCGGCGCGAAGATCGCCATCGGCGAACACATCGCCAAAGTGCAATCGGTGTTTCGAGGTATCTTCAATGCGAAAGACGTGAAAGCGGATGGCGCGCCATTCGACAGGCTGCTGAAGGATGGCGAAACATTCAAGATCGGCGAACTGAGCGTCGAGGTGCTGCATACGCCGGGGCACACTCCTGCGTGCGTCAGCTACAAAATCGGCAACAACGTCTTTGTCGGCGATACGCTGTTCATGCCGGATTACGGCACCGCGCGGGCGGATTTTCCGGGCGGCGATGCAAAGAGCCTCTATCGCTCGATCAAGCGCATCCTGTCATTGCCCGCCGATACCGTTTTGTGGATGTGCCACGATTACAAGGCGCCGCGTCGCAAGACCTTCGCCTGGAAAACGACTGTGGGCGAGGAACGTGCGAAGAATGTGCATATCCACGATGACGTCAGCGAAGATGCGTTCGTTGAGATGCGCACCGCACGCGACAAGACACTGGCGATGCCGGTGCTGATCCTGCCGTCGGTGCAGGTGAATATCCGCGCGGGTCAAATGCCGCCGCCGGATGATGATGGGAATATCTATTTGAAACTGCCGGTCAACCGGCTCTAAGGATCAAATGCCCTCGCCATCCACGCCGGTGTGGATGCCGCACTCGTCCTTGTCCAAGCCGGACCAGCGGCCGTCGCGGTAGCTCTCGCCCGAGAGGACGCGGCGGGTGCAGGGCATGCAGCCGATGGAGGGGTAACCATCCTCGACCAGGGGGTGGGCGGGGAGTTCGTGCTTGGCCATGTAGGCTTCGATATCGGCCAGGGTCCAATCGGTGAGCGGGTTGAAGCGGAACCGGCCTTCGAAATATTCGACCGGCTGCATCTCCAGCCGCGCATTGGTCTGGAACCGCTTGCGGCCGGTGATCTGGGCGGAGAAGCCTTCCAGCGCGCGCTTGAGCGGGACCACCTTGCGGAAGTTGCAGCAGGCATCGGTGCTGCGGGACCACAGCGTGCCGTCTTCATCCTGCGCGGCGCGGTCGGCCGGGTGCGGGCCTATGGAGCGGACATCGACAAGGCCAAGCTGATCCTGCAATCGATCGCGATAGCGCAGCGTTTCGCCGAACAGCTTGCCGGTGTTGAGGAAGATGACCGGCGTGGTGGGATCGATCTGCGCGATCATATGCAGCAGCACCACCGATTCCGAGCCGAAGGATGAGACGACAGCGGTTTTGCCCGCAAACTCGCCCTTCAACGCGAGTTCGAGAATGCCCTTGGCATCTCGGCCTTCCGCGGCCTTCTGCAATGCTGCGAGCTTGGCTGCGATGGCCGGATCGGTTGCGCCGGCCGATACGCGGTCGAAAGCATGGGGGACGATGCCTTTTGAGCGATCTATGACGGTGACGGTGGCGCTCACGAAAGCCAGCCCTTCTTCGCCACAAGCTCGCGGGTGTTCTGCGAAACCTCCGACGGCGACAAGCCATCCTCGCGCCATGTGGCCCGTGCGCTGCCCAGATTTTCCAGGCGGGCGGTCCATTCATTGCCGAAACGGCTTTCGAGCCATTCGCGCAGGATGCGCGACAGGCCCGGGGCCCGGCCGCCGGTGGAGATCGTCAGCAGCAGGTCGCCACGACGCACGGCAGCGGGAACATGGAAATCACAGAGATCGGGAATATCCTCGACATTCACCAGCACGCCAGCGTCGCGGGCGAGCTGGGCCAGCCGGGCTGAGGCGGGCCTATCCAGCCCTGCCACGAACAGGACGGTCAGGGTCAGGATCGCGCTTTGGGGAGCGTCCGGGGCGATGGTCAGGGGGGTTACGCCCGCCTGCTCCAGCATGGCCCTGCGGCGGTCCCAGCCTTCGCCCATGCCTGCCAGACCGACGGCGATGGTTGCGGGATCGAAGACGATGGGGAGCATGGCATCCTTCTGCCCCCAGGCGGGATTGCTGGGTTCAGCAGAAGAAGTACGCACCGCCCAGCTAAAATGCAAGGAATGGGTGGGGAATTTATTTATCTACACCAGAGATATGTGTTATTGGTAGCTTCGCAGGAGTTCCGTGATGGAGACCGCTATCTTATCCCCATGGATCACGATTTCGCCCTTGGCCACCGGACGATCATTGGCCAGCACGATCACGGCATCTTCCTGGCGCGAATCCAGCTCGATGACGGCGCCGCGGCCCATGCGCAGCAATTGATGCATGGGAATGACAGAGCGGCCCAGGACAACCGAGATCTCTACCTTGACGCCTTCGATATTGGAGGACATGACCCCTACTATGGTTGAACAGCCAACGCATACTTCGCTTCTTACGGTTTCGGATGCGTTAAGGAGTCCCGAATGGATCGTTAATCCGGGGCTGCTTGCCTATCCGCAAGCCGTCTCGTTCATGGAAGATCGCGCGGCGAAGATCGCGGCTGGCGATGCGGACGAGATGGTGTGGCTGGTGGAGCATCCGCCTATCTACACCGCGGGCACCAGCGCGAACGCGGCCGATCTGCTCGACACGCGCTTTCCGGTTTTCCCCACAGGGCGCGGCGGGCAATACACCTATCATGGGCCGGGGCAGCGCGTGGGCTATGTGATGCTCGATCTTTCGCACCGCCAGAAAGATGTGCGCGCGTTTGTGCACAATCTGGAGGAATGGCTGATCCAGACATTGGCGCTGTTCAACATCAAGGGCGAGCGGCGCGACGGGCGCGTGGGCATCTGGGTTGTGCGCGGCAGCCGCGAGGACAAGATCGCAGCCATCGGGGTTCGCGTTCGCCGCTGGGTGACATTTCATGGCGTGTCGCTAAACGTCGATCCCGATCTTTCGCATTTCGACGGCATCGTGCCTTGCGGGATTCGCGAGCACGGCGTGACCAGCCTTGCCGATCTGGGAATCACTGCCTCAATGGCCGATGTCGACGTGAACCTGAAAACTGCCTTTCGTGCGGTTTTTGGAGATATGCACGCCTGAATCACTAGAAATATTTTCGCCGCCGGGTATCTTCCCGCCGCTGGCTGGGGAGGATTCATATGCCACGGGTTTCCGCTGCATTTTTTCTTGTCGCTGCGCTTCTGCTTTTGTGCGGAATGGCGCTTGGGGGATATATGGGCGCGCACGAGGATTTCGCGCTCGCACCGCTGCACGCGCACATCAATCTTTTGGGTTGGGTGACGCTGGCGCTCTACGGGACGTTTTACGCCCTGACGAAAGAAACCTATTCGCCGCGACTGGCCTGGATAAATTTCGTTCTGTCCGTTGCCGGCATTCTCACGATGATCCCGTTTCTCTATCTGGTTTTGACCGCACCGGATGGAGCGGCGCAATACGGGCCCTTCTCGGGAATGGGGGGAGGCATCGCGATGCTCGGATTGCTGGTGTTTCTCGTTTCCGTGTTTCGCGAGATGACGCGCGCCCGCGCCTAAACCGAAGGCCGCCGGCGGAAACCTTTTTCTTCCGGCGGCTCGCACGACGCGAGCTCGACATTTGCCACGCGTGACCCCGCGGGGCCGCGCATGCAGGCTTGCACGAACAGTTCGACCGGCTTGGTGGGGCCGGAGATGACGGCTTCCACCGTGCCGTCGCTGCGATTTCTGATCCAGCCGTCGAGGCTGAGCCTCTTGGCTTCTTCGATGGCGAAATGGCGGTAGCCTACCGCTTGCACAAAACCCTCGATGCGCAGGCGAAGTGTGGTGAGATCGTTGTCGTCGGTCATGGGAAATCCGTTAGCATTGGGGCACTGGAATTTGAAGCACCCCCTACCCAGATAGGAAGCAACCCCGGCGCACGCCAGAGCGAGAGGGAGCCTTATGCGGAAAAGATACAAGGTCGCGCTGTGGAGCCTTGGCGTGGTGGCGCTGGTCGGATTGACGATCGGGGCGTTGTTTTATGCGCTCTTCACCACGTTCTACCCAAGCGTACCGGACGCGAAATATCCCCCTGCCCTCAATCTTGCGCAGGCGCAGCGGCAGGACTTGGACTATTTCCGGAACTATTTCGATTACAACAAGGCCTATTCGCCCGCTGCACGCGAAGAAGCCAAGAAGTTGCTGGCTGGCTACACCGCGCAGGCAGGCACGCTATCGCCCGCCGCGTTCGATCTGGCTGTGTCGCGGGTGATTGCTCTGGCCGACAACGGACACTCCACGGTTTTCATGGGGCCGTTCTCGCGCCATCACAATCGCCTGCCCTGCCGCCTCTACAAATTCTCCGACGGATTTTTCGTGTTGCGGGCACGCCCGGCTTGCGCGGATTTGCTTGGCACACAGGTACTCGCGATTGACGGGCATCCGGTCAAGCAGATCGTTGACGGGATGTTCCAATATTCGCGCGGGCCGCGAAATCACTATGACCAGTTCAAGGCCGTGTTCTATCTGGAATCGCCCGAGCTTTTGCACGCTGCCGGATTTGCCCAGGCAAGCGACCGCGAGACGCTGCATATTCGCGCGCGCGATGGCAGCGAACGCGACGAAACGATTGTGGCGGATAAGCCCGATGCAAATGCGCCGCGTGTGTTTTCCGACAGCTATCTCTCGCCCTCGCCTATCGATGGTGAAGCGAAGGACTGGAACGCGCTGCTGCCGCGCGATGCCAGGGTGCCGCTGTTCCTGCGCGACTACGAAAATCCGTTCCAATCCATCTACTGGGCGGACAAGAAGACTTACTATGTTCAATTCCGCAGCAATTCGGATGAACCGGGCCACCCGATCGGGGCGTTTGTCCGTCGCGTGAAAGATCAAATCGCGGCGGAAAAGCCCAAGGTCATCATTCTCGACTTGCGGTTCGACCAGGGCGGGAATTTCACCAAGACCGCGAGCCTGATGAAACACGTCGCCGATCATGCGCAACACGTTTACGTGCTGACGAGCGCGTGGACATTCTCGGCGGGCAATGTGAGCCTGGCGCTTGCGAAGTTCCATGGCGGCGACAAGGTCACCATTGTTGGCGAGCCAGCGGGGGACCGCATGCGAATATGGGCGGAGGGCGGCGACATGGTGCTGCCGAATTCGAAGCTCGGTATGGGATTCGCGACCGGCCTGCACGATTATACCAAATCATGCTGGGGCCAGCCCGGATGCTTCTGGGTGATGTATCTCTATCCGATGCGGCTCAAATCGTGGATGCCGGATGTGCGCGTGCCTTACACGTTCGCGGACTATGCGGCGCTGCGCGATCCGGCGCTGGATCGGGTTTTGTTCACACTGTCAAAGAGCTGATCAGGCAAATTCCAGGATAACGTCATCAAGCGCGAGACTGTCGCCCTTGGTGGCGTTGATCTTTTTCACTGTGCCTTCGCGCTCGGCCTTCAACACGTTTTCCATCTTCATCGCTTCGACCACCGCGAGCGTCTGACCTGCCTGAACAAGCTGGCCTTCGGCGACGTTTATCGAGACGACGAGACCCGGCATCGGGCAGATGAGCAGTTTCGACGTATCCGGCGGCTTCTTGACCGGCATGAGAGCGGCAAGCGCTGCCATACGTGGACGGCGGACGGTTGCGTTGACCATCGCGCCGCCATGGTTGAGGCGATAGCTGCCCTGCTGGCGCGCGATCTGGACGGCGAATTTTCCGTTCGCATCGCTGAGGTGCATCACCGCCGCGCCGAGTTTCCACTGGAACTCGACCTCGTAGGTTTCGCCTTCGATGCGCGTGTGGAGCCGGTGGCCCTCGATCTGCGCGCCTTCGATCAGCGTTTCACCGTTGAGGCCGACGATGAATTCGCCGCCGACGATCTTGTGCGCGCCGTTGAGCGTGCCGGAGATGCGGCTGGCGCGGGCTTCGCGCGAAAGTTCTGCCGCCACCACCGCCGCGGCAAGACGGCGCTTTGCGGCGTTGTCGAGAGGCGCGCCGTGGAACCCATCGGGAAATTCTTCCGCGATGAAGCCGGTGGTCAGCGTTCCCGCGCGGAAACGCTTGTTGTGCATGATCGCGGTGAGGAAATCGATGTTGTGATTGATGCCCTCGATGCGGAATTCATCCAGCGCCGAGGCCATCGCATCGATCGCGGCTGTGCGTGTTGAGGCGTGAGTGCAGAGCTTGGCGATCATCGGATCGTAGAACATCGAGATCTCGCCGCCTTCATAGACGCCGGTGTCGTTGCGCACGGTGATGCCGCCGGTCGTGCCTTCGTGCGGCGGGCGATAGCGCGACAGACGCCCGGTGGACGGCAGGAAGCCGCGATAGGGATCTTCGGCATAGATGCGGGATTCGATGGCCCAGCCGTTCAGCTTCACATCCTTCTGCGCGAGCGGAAGTTTTTCGCCCGCTGCCGAGCGGATCATCAGTTCGACCAGATCGAGGCCAGTGATGAGTTCGGTGACGGGGTGTTCGACCTGAAGGCGGGTGTTCATTTCGAGGAAGTAGAACTTGCGGTCCTTGTCCACGATGAATTCGACGGTGCCTGCGCTGTCATAACCAACCGCTTTGGCAAGCGCCACGGCTTCTTCGCCCATGGCTTTGCGCGTCTTCTCGTCGAGAAAGGGCGACGGCGCTTCTTCGATAACTTTCTGGTGCCGGCGCTGGATCGAGCATTCGCGCTCGTTCAGGTAGAGCACGTTGCCGTGCTTGTCGCCGATCAATTGAATCTCGATGTGGCGCGGTTCGGTGACGAACTTTTCCACGAACAGGCGATCGTCGCCAAAGCTGGCGCGGGCTTCGTTCTGCGAGGATTGAATCGCCTGAACGAGTTCATCTTCCTTGTGTACGATGCGCAGGCCCTTGCCGCCGCCGCCGGCGGACGCCTTCACCATCACGGGATAGCCGATGTCTTTGGCGATCTTTTTGGCGTGATCGGCATCCTTGATCTCGCCCACGAAGCCCGGAACGGTTGTCACCTTGGCGGCGACGGCGAGCTTCTTGGATTCGATCTTGTCGCCCATCGCGGCGATGGCTTTGACGTTCGGCCCGATGAAGGCGACGCCGATCTTGGCCAGCGCCTCGGCGAAGGCTTCGCGTTCGGACAGGAATCCATAACCGGGGTGGACGGCTTCGGCCCCGGTATCCTTGCAGGCCTGCACGATCTTTTCGATCTGGAGGTAGGACTGGGCGGAGGGCGGAGGGCCGATATGGACGGCCTCATCGGCCATCTCCACATGCAGGGCATCCTTGTCGGCGTCGGAATACACCGCCACCGTCTTGATGCCCATGCGCCGGGCGGTCTTGATGACCCGGCAAGCGATTTCACCGCGATTTGCTATCAGGATTTTCTTGAACACTTGGCATCCCCTGGCCCCTCTATGGGCCTGATCGGCAAGCGTTCTAGGGCCTTGGAATGTGGGGGTAAACGGTTTTCTTGCCGCGTCCGGGCCTAAGGTTGGAGCAACATATAGGTCGCCCCACCCGCAAGGATTGCAGCCGCACCGGCGCCCCCCATGATCCGGCCCACCTTCGCAGGCGCCAGGGCAAGGGCCAGCGAAAGCTTGGTCAGGCCATTGGCGGCCGCCGCGATCAAAATGGCGCCAGCGGCGATGGCCAGCGTCACCTCCTTGCCCACCATCTGGGAGACGGCCAGCGTGATGGGATCGACATCGGCCAGGCCGGTGACCGCCGCCAGGGGCAGCAGGCTCAATTGCCCGATCTGGGCCGCGAAGAGTTTGGAGAGCATCGTGACCAGCCCCAGCAATGCCCCGAAGCGGATGGCCATTCCCAGTTCGACGGGATTTTCGAGTTCCAGTTTCGATTCGCTGGCCGTGTGCCGCGCCGCCCGATCCAGGCCAAAGGCCGTCATCGCAAGGACCAGGCTGGCGGCGCCCACGGCGGGCGCCAGCAGCGGCAGCAATGACGGGGCGAGTATGACGGCAAGGACTGTCATCCGGATCAGCGAGACGATCCACGACGCCACAATCGCGACCCCGGCCTCGAGCGCGATGTTCGGCTCGGTCTTGGCCAGACGCGAATAGGTCAATGTCACCGCGGTCGATGAGACAAGCGCGCCCGATGCCCCCGCGATCAACAGGCCCCGCCGCGCGCCCGCCAGCTTTACCGCGACATAGCCCACGAACGACAAGGCCGCGATGGCGACGGTGATGAGCCAGACCCGGTGCGGATTGAACGTATCCCACGGGTCGATGTTGCGATCCGGCAAGACCGGCAACAACACCACCGTCATCGCGAGCAGCAGCAATGCCGACCGGAGTTCCGGCCATGTCAACGTGCGCAAAAAGGCATGAAGCGGATGACGCAGCGCAAGCAAGCCCGTGACCGTGACGCCCGCAGCGGCGGCCGCCGGTTTGTTGCCAAGCACCGCGAAGACGCCCAGGGCGAAGGTCACCATGCCGGCAATGAGATCGGTGGCGGAGAGCGAATTCTCCGTCACGCTTTCGCGCCATTCGAACACCGTGAGCCCGGCGGCAAATCCGAAGGCCGCAAGGCCCAGCGCCACCCCGCCCACCAGGGGAAACAACGCACCCCAGATACCGCCGAGAAGGCCGATCAGCGCGAAGGTGCGAATGCCGGCGACGCGCGCGCCCGTTTGCAGGTCGCGCTCCTGCCAGCCGCGTTCGATGCCGACAAGCAGGCCGATGGCGAGCGCGAGGCCCAGTCCATAATAGTGCGTGAGCGTATCCAGTGTTGCGTTCCCCTGGCCGTGGCCGATCATACGTATTTCGCACGAGGCTGCCTATTTGACTATGATCCAGCACAACCACGCGAGAGGCGACCCGATGCCGGGCATTGAATTCATCCGCTCCCACGGCAACAAGGCGGCGGGCTTGCCGTTCAGCGACGCTGTGCGGGTGGGCGATCTGTTTTATCTCTCCGGGGCGCTGGGCAATGTGCCGGGGACTTTGCAGGTCGTGCCCGGCGGCATCGAGGCCGAAACGCGCCAGACCATGCAGAATATCGCCCGCACCCTGGAGCAGAACGGGCTTTCGTTCGACGACGTGTTCAAATGCACCGTGTTCCTGGCGGACATGAAATTGTGGCCCGTGTTCAACAAGGTCTATGTCGAGTACTTCAAACCGGAGCGACTGCCCGCGCGATCCGCATTCGGCGTGAACGGGCTGGCGCTGGGGGCGCTGCTGGAACTGGAGTGTGTGGCGTTCGCGGGAAACAAATAGCCAACCGTCCGTCAGAAGGTTTTTTCGTCCGCAACATGCCGATAAAGCACGACTGCCACCGCCATTCCGCTCATCACCTGAACGACGGAAACTACCCCATCGAGCGTTGTCACCCAAAATTGTGCGCTGCCTGCGAGCGACTGCGCCCAGATCGTGAGCAAGAAATGCGCGATCATCACCGGCGCTACCAATAGATAGGCTCCTATCGCCGCGAGCATAGCCCCGCGCATTCCTTGCCATGCGATTGAAAAGCGCGTTACGCGGTCGCCAATTGCGAGCGCGACGATCCACGGCATCCAACGCACGGTGAGGAGCGTGAACCCGACCAGCCATGCGCCGGTCACCGCCATGGATACAATATGCGAAATGTGCGGATCGCTCGTCGCCATCGCGATCAGAGGATGAACGACAAGACGTGACAAGGCCAGAAGGAGGCCAATCGATCCAACGATGAGAAGCAGAAACGCGGCCGTGTAACGCAACAGTGTGAGATCGATGGCCCAGATCGCGCCACGATTCGCAAACGCGCGTATTGCAGCCGCTGCAACCCAAATATTCGCGATGACCCGGATGGCCAAGGAAATCTTGGTGAGAGGTGAATGAAGTGGGTTCGCCCCTCCTCCATAAATGATATCCACCAGGTCGGTGCCGGTGAAAAAGACTAGAGCCACGGCCCATATGGACCATGCGCCGTACAGGGATCGTCGCATCAGCGTGATTGCTTCGCGCAGGATTCCAATGGCGGTGAAGCGAGCGGAAGCGCGTCGCTCTGGCGGAGTGGTGGCAAGAGCAGCGCTCATGATTTCCCCCGAACTTCCCGATGAGAACCCTAACGCGAGCATATCGATCGTTACAACCCCTAGTGCCCATCGTCGGACCAATGCGGTGGGTCGGTGAAGAGTTTTGTCACGCCGAAAGTCTTGGCGAGTTCGATCAGCGCGTAGTTCGAGCCGTTGCGCGGGCCGGTGGTGATTATCTGCGGTTTGCCGTTGGCATCGCGGGTGTGCAACACGCCTTTCCAGCCGATGGTCATATCGATGGCGCGGCGCTGGGTGTGGCGGCTGGCGAGCGCGGGCGGATATTGGATGTTGTAGGCATCGCGCATTTTCGCTGCGGCATCGCGGGACGCGGCGAGATCCGGGCCGGATGCCGTTATATGTTGCCACGCGATGTCGATGCCTTCGATGTGGGGCACCTGCGAGGGATCGGTTTTCTTTTCCGCGATGAGCCAGGCCCAATGCATCAGCCATGCGCGCTCGGGCGGGCGATAGGTGGCGGTGATGCGCACCTTTGCGCCCGCATCTTTCAACGCACGCACGAATGCGCGCACGCCCTCGCGGAAGCCCGGCACCAGATCATCGAGCGATACGCTGCCGGGAAAGCGTTGCACCCATTGCAGTCCGCTCGGCTCCACCGGCGCACCTCCTTGAATTCGCGCTTATTGTAAATGCGTTTTGGAGGTGTTCGATAACTACCGTGTTTTTCCTAGAGCCCGCTGGAAAAAAGCGTTCGATAGCGCGTCAGATCGCGATCTTGAGACCGTGGCGCGTGGCAACCTCTCCGAGTGTTGGGAGGTCGGGCGGGCCGGGCGGAATCTTCGCGTCGATTTCGGTGAAGAAGGCGGATGCGCCTTCGCGCGAGGTCATCGAGATCATCTCGGCCTTGCTTGCGAAACGAAACCAGTGCGTCGTGCCCGCGGGCAGATGAACAAGCGTGCCGGGCCTGGCGACCATCGCCTTGTCGCCGATGCCGAATTCCACTTCGCCGCTCACGACATAAAAGGATTCATCCCAATCATGCGAATGCGGAGGGGGCCCCTGCCCCGTGTCGCCCTGCTGAAGGAAGATTTCGTAGCCATCGGTTTTGGAGGCGGGCGCGAGAACGGTGATCTTCTCGCCCACGACGCTGAGGCCGCGTGCGCGGTCGGCTGGTGCTACGACGAATGCTGTTGCTGACATGGCTGTTTCCCCACCCAGATTGGCGGCGGAAACATTAGCATATTCCTGTCATCCCGGAAGCCGCGCCAGCGGCTATCCGGGACCCATCGCGAAGCTACACGATGGGTCCCGGTGCTCGCTTCGCTCGACCGGGATGACAAACCGGGCGTTAGTACGAAATATCGATGCCGTAATTCGCGGCGATGATGAACAAGACATATCCAATAGCGATCCCGATCAAAATCCAGATCGCTCGCCAAATCCACTTCATTGAATAAAATGCGTGAGCGCGATCCCCGCCGCATAAAACGCCGCCGCGATCGACAGGCCGGTCAGCGGAGCCCAGAACCAGTAGCGGATCGCCAGAAACAAATAGGCGGCCAAAACAACCACGCCGAACGCCAGCAGAAAATCTGATTGCAGCAGAAAGGAAGGATGCGCCAGAGCGAGATAGGCGTAAACCGCGCCGAAGATCATCGGGCCATAACTGTGGCTGGCATTGAAGCCGATGTGGGTGTTCCAGACCGTCAGACGTGGCGACAGACGGATGGCGACCTCTTTCATCCGCGCGGACAGCGCAGGATCGCGCGGATCCATTCTATCCGTGAGGAAGGTGAGAAGAAGATGCCCCGTGCCCATCGACAGCACGATCAGCGCGCTGATGACGATCAATGTTTCCGGGTGCATCGCCATATCACAGCGGAATGTTGTCGTGCTTCTTCCAGATGTGCGGCACCTGCTTGTTTTGCAGCATTCTTAGCGCACGCGCGATGCGCCAGCGGGTGTTGCGGGGGTTGATCACTTCATCGATGTAGCCGCGTTGGGCGGCGACGAAGGGGTTCAGGAAGCGGTCTTCATATTCCTTGGTGCGTTCGGCGATGGCTTCCTTGTCGCCGATGTCCTGGCGGAAGATGATTTCGACCGCGCCCTTGGCACCCATCACCGCGATCTGGGCGGTGGGCCAGGCGTAGTTCACGTCTGCTCGCATGTGTTTGGACGCCATCACGTCATAGGCGCCGCCATAGGCTTTGCGGGTGATGACCGTCACCTTCGGGCAGGTCGCTTCGGTATAGGCGAACAGCAGCTTCGCGCCGTGTTTGATGATGCCGGTGTGTTCCTGACCGACACCGGGCAGGAAGCCGGGCACATCCACAAACGTGACGATGGGAATGTTGAAGCAATCGCAGAAGCGCACGAAGCGGGCGGCTTTGCGGGAGGCGTCGTTATCCAGCACGCCGGCCAGCACCATGGGCTGGTTGGCGACGAAGCCGACCGTCTTGCCTTCGATGCGGCCGAAGCCGGTGATGATGTTCTTGGCGAAGGCTTCACCGATCTCGAAGAAATCGCCTTCGTCGGCGACTTTGTGGATCAGCTCCTTCATGTCGTAGGGCTTGTTGGGATTTTCGGGGATCAGCGTATCGAGCGAGAGTTCTTCGCGCGTTGCCAGATCGTCGGTCGGCCAGCTTGGCACCTTGTCGCGATTGTGCAGCGGCAGGAAATCGAACAGGCGGCGCATTTCCTCGATGCAGATGACATCGTTTTCATAGGCGCCATCGGCAACGCTGGTCTTGCTGGAATGCACCTTCGCGCCGCCCAGTTCTTCGGCGGTCACATCTTCATGCGTCACGGTTTTCACCACATCGGGGCCGGTGATGAACATGTAGCTGGTGTCGCGCACCATGAAGATGAAATCGGTCATGGCGGGCGAATAAACGTCGCCGCCCGCGCACGGGCCCATGATGACGGAGATTTGCGGGATCACGCCGGAACCCATCACGTTGCGCTTGAAGACTTCGCCGTAACCCGCGAGCGATCCCACGCCTTCCTGAATGCGCGCGCCGCCCGCATCGAACAGGCCGATGACCGGCGCGCCGTTTTGCAACGCCATGTCCTGCACCTTGCAGATCTTTTGCGCGTGCGTTTCGGAGAGCGATCCGCCGAAGACGGTGAAATCCTTCGCGAACACATAGACCATGCGGCCGTTGATCGTGCCCCAGCCGGTGACCACGCCATCGCCGGGGATGCGGTTTTTCTCCGCGCCGAAATCGGTGTTGCGGTGTTCGACGAACATGTCGAACTCCTCGAACGAGCCGGGATCAAGCAGGAGTTCCAGGCGCTCGCGCGCGGTGAGCTTGCCCTTCTTGTGCTGGGAATCGATGCGGGCCTGGCCGCCGCCGAGCTTGGCGGCGGCGCGGCGTTCTTCGAGTTCGAGGAGGATGTCTTTCATGGGGAAGGTTCCGGCTGTGCTGGGAAATGGGGTGTCATAGGCAAGGCAGAGGGTCAAGCAGACCAATTGTTCTCCCTCGCCCCCTTGGGGGAGAGGGCCGGGGTGAGGGGGTGATGGTGGAGCGTTTTCGGCATTCGCCCCCTCATCCTAACCCTCTCCCCCGCTGGGGGAGAGGGAAGATAAACGGGTGAACCCTTCTGCGGCTTCCAGATCGGCCTGGAGGCGGGTGGCGCGGGCTTGCGCCTCGGCATCCTGGCCCCATTTTTCGGCCTGATAGGCCTCGTCTAGCCGGGAGAGCGCGAAGGCCTCCGCGGCGGTGAGGCGGCCTTCCAGCAGCGCCAGCCCCAGGGTGAGCGAGCCGGTGATGGCGGTGGCGGTGTGCAGGGCGACAAGGGCCGGGAGGCTGGAACGCTCCACCCGGTCGGCCAGCCGGGCCAGCGCTTCGGGCGGTTGCTCCACATGGGCGATGCCGGTGGCGGGTTTCAGCCGGGCGCCATGGGTTTCATGCAGCCAATCCAGCAGCGGGCCCCATTGGCGGGCCTGACGGATCACAAGCTCATCGGGATATTCGGCGCGGTAGCAGAGAAGATCGCTGCGCGCGTAGCCGAGTGCTTCTTCGGCGATGAGCGCGCGGTGGGCGGCGCCATCGATCGCGGCATGGGCCAGCCGGGTGAGCGGCATGGTTTCGGGTTTGATATCAGTTTGCTGCGCGCGCCATTCTTCCGCAATGGCTTCGGCGAGATCGCGCGTGGGCACGGCAAGGGTTGCGCGTTGCGGCGTTTTCACCGGCTTGCCATCGAGCAGCAGCGTGTGGCCGTGATCGGACTCGCCGACGCTCACGATTTTGTAGAAGCGTTTGACCATCAGCGGCGCTTGGGGCGTTTCTTTTTGCCGGGCGCGCGCAACGCATCGGGCAGACCATCATGCGGGCCGAGCTTCACCTTGGGATGATCGGCCCAATAGTTTTTGCCGATTTTCTTGTTGTAGTGATGCACGGTTGGATACCAATACTGATTGTTGCGCCGACCGGCTTCGCCGCCGACGATCAGGATCGCATCTTCATCCGCATTGTTGATGATGACATGCGTGATACCGGTGCCTGCTTCCCAGCCGATGAAATCGCCCTGCTCCATCCGGGTAATGTAACCATCGTTCCAGGCATCGACCTTGCCCGAGACGACATAGACGAATTCTTCCTCATCGCGTTCGGCGTGCGGCCAGGAGGTTCTGCGGCCAGGCTTCAGCACTTCGACATGCACACCGATGCGGGAGAAGCGCGCGCGGCGGCCGAACAGCGCATCGATGCCCTGTAGTTCCTTGCTATTGGGATAGCTCGCGGCTTTCTTTTCGAGAATGTCGCGCCAGTGGGCGACGAAATCGGGGCGCTTCTTTTTGCGCGGCGGCGATGGCGCGTTGCGGCGCGCATCGGTGAGGCCATCGTGCGGCCCAAGCTTGCGGGCGGGCGCATCTGTCCAGAGCTTGCCCATCTTCTGCAAATTCTCGCCCGCCGCCGCATCGACCGGATGGGCGAATTTGGAGAGGTAGCGCATCGCCTCGCTCATCAGGAACAGGCGCACTTCATTGGGCGTGTTGTTGAGAATGGAATGCGCGATTCCGGTTCGCGCGGGGAAGGAGGCGCCATCGCCTTCCTTCAGCGCATAAAGTTGCCCATCGACCCAGAGATCGGGCGCACCTTCGAGCACGAAGAAGAACACATCTTCATCGCGCGAGGCGATTGGCGGATGCGAACGCACGCCGGGCGGCAGGCGCAGATGGGCGACGCGCAGATGCGAAAGGCCGGTGGCGGCGGCGAGTTCGGCGACGTAGCCGAAGGGTTCATCCATCACCGGGGGCTTTGCCTGCTCGGCGGATTCCGCATCTTTCCAGTGCTTGATGTAGCCGGGGCGTTTCATTTCTTTTTTCCGTGCGCGAACGGATCGACATCCGCGTTGGGATCGAAGCCAAGCAGTTTCCACGTCTTCATCATATGCGGCGGGAGCGGCGCCGTCACCGTCAGGCGGCCGCCTGCGGGGTGGGCGATATCGATGGAACGGGCATGCAAATGCAGCTTGTCTGCGACGGCGCCGCGCGGGCGGGCTTCGGTTCCGCCATATTTGAAATCGCCGATGATGGGGTGGCCAAGTTCCGCCAGATGCACGCGGATCTGATGGGTGCGGCCAGTGACGGGTTTGGCGGCGACCCAGGCAAATTCCTCACCCGCATGTTCGATCACCGCGTAATCGGTGACGGCGTGTTTGGCATCGTCGCCATCTTCGCTTGCGACCATGCGTTCGTCGCGGCCGTGTTTGCCGTGGCCGCCTTCCTTGGCGAGCGCAAGCTTGATGGTGCCGCGTTTCTTTTCGGGCACGCCCTTGGTCAGCGCCCAATAGATTTTCGAGGCATCGCGATGGCGCAGCGATTCCGCAAGGGCCGCCGCGGCCGGAACGGTGCGCGCGATCACCAGCACGCCGGAGGTATCGCGATCCAGGCGATGCACCAGACGCGGGCGCTGCTTCTTGCCGAAGGTCAGCGCATCGAGCATGCCATCGATATGTTGCGTCAGGCCGGAGCCGCCTTGGGTGGCAAGACCGGAAGGTTTGTTGAGCACGATCACCTGCTCATCCTGATAGAGGACGAGATTGACCAGCATGCTTCCGTCTTGCGTTTTTTCCGTGCGCGGCTGCGGCTTGTATTGCTCGCGCGCGTTCTGAAGTTGCGGCGGCAGACGCAAGATTTGACCGCGTTCGAGGCGCTCGCTTGCTTTGGCGCGCTTGCCATCTATGCGGATCTGGCCGGTGCGCAGCAGCTTTTCGAGATGGCCGTGTGTCAGCGTGGGGTAATATCGCTTGAACCAGCGATCCAAACGGATGCCGCTATCCTCATCGGAAATGTGTGCGCTTTCCGCCATGTCAGATCGCGCGCACGAGCCAGAGGCCTGCGAACAGCGCAAGCACAGACAGCACCGCCGACCCCACCATGTAAGCGGCCGCGCTTGCATAGGCGCCGCGCTCGATCAGCAGCGCGCTATCGAGCGAGAAGGTCGAGAAGGTGGTGTAGCCGCCGAGGATGCCGACCGTGAGGAAGGCGCGGATTTCCGGCGTGAGGTGGAACTTCAGCGCGCCCATTTCGACAATCACGCCCATGAAGAAGCCGCCCGTAATGTTGATGATGAATATACCCCACGGAAAACCCGGCCACGCCGCGGGCTGGATCGCCCCCGCCGCAAAATACCGTGCCAAAGACCCGACCGCGCCGCCAACGGCGACGGCAAAAACAACTCCCCACTGCATGAGATGACCATCGATGTTCTGGAGCGGGGTATAGCAGATTCAATTCCGCATCACCTCCCTCAAAATGCTCCCTCTCCCCCTTGGGGGAGAGGGTTGGGGTGAGGGGGTGATGTCGCAGCTTGTTTGGTACTCGTCGGGCATCGCGCGTGTTTGAGCATTCGCCCCCTCACCCCGGCCCTCTCCCCCGCTGGGGGAGAGGGAGAAAGTCAGCTCGATTTCTTCGCCCTGAGCTTTGCCCAGTACTCCAGCCGTTTGGCGATCTCGCGTTCGAAGCCGGTTTCCTTGGGTTCGTAGAATTGCTGGCGGGCCATGTCGTCCGGGAAATAGGTCTGGCCGGAGAAGCCTTCCTCGGCTTCGTGATCGTATTCATAACCTTTGCCATAGCCGAGGTTCTTCATCAGCTTGGTGGGGGCGTTGAGGATGTGGGCGGGCGGCATCAGCGAACCGTATTCGGCGGCCGCGCGTTTGGCCGCCCCTTGCGCCACATAGACCGCATTCGATTTCGGCGCGGTCGCCAGATAGACCACGCATTGGGCGAGCGCGATTTCGCCTTCCGGCGAGCCCAGGAAATCATAGACATCCTTGGCGGCAAGCGCCTGAACGACGGCCTGCGGATCGGCCAGCCCAATATCTTCGATGCTGGCGCGCACAAGGCGGCGGGCGATGTAGAGCGGTTGCTCGCCGCCCGCCAGCATGCGCGCGAGCCAATAAAGTGCGGCATCGGGATCGGAACCGCGAATGGATTTGTGCAGCGCGGAGATGATGTTGAAATGTTCCTCGCGCGACTTATCGTAAAGCGGTGCGCGGCGTTGCACGGCGGCGACGAGGGCGGCGGAATCCAGCGGCTTCACTGTTTTCAGCGCGGCAAGTTCTTCGGCGAGGTTCAGCATATAACGGCCATCGCCATCGGCCATGGCGCGCAGGGATGCCCGCGCATCTTCGGTGAGCGGAAGTTTCTCGCCATAATGAGTTTCGGCGCGCTGGAGCAACGCTTCGAGAGCCGCATCATCGAGCCGGCGCAACACCAGCACCTGCGCGCGGGAAAGAAGCGCGCCGTTCAGCTCGAAAGACGGGTTCTCGGTTGTCGCGCCGACAAGCACCACCGTTCCATCTTCCATCACGGGAAGGAAGCTATCCTGCTGGCTGCGATTGAAGCGGTGAATTTCATCGACGAACAGCAATGTGCCCTGCCCCATCCGGCGGCGCTGGCGGGCGGCTTCGAAGGCTTTCTTGAGATCGGCAACACCGGAGAAGACGGCGGACAATTGTTCGAACTGAAGTTTGAACGCGGTGGAAAGCAGGCGCGCGATTGTTGTTTTGCCGGTGCCGGGCGGGCCCCACAGGATAATGGAATGCGGACGGCCCTGCGCGACCATGCGGCCGATGGGGCCATCGGGCGACAGAAGGTGATCCTGACCGACCACTTCATCGAGCGATTTCGGGCGCAGACGATCGGCCAACGGACGCGGCGCATCCTCTGGCAATCCGCCGGCTTCAAAGAGATCGCTCATGGTTCAACCTTACCTCCCCTTTGCGGGGAGGCGAGAAGAGGATTTATCCCTGCACGCTCAATTGCATCTGGCGGCCATCGCGGTTGACGACCATGGACCATTGGCCCTGCCCTGCTTCGAGCGCCCTGGTGAGATCGCCGACGCGGTGGATTGCGACCCCGTTCACGGAAACGATGATATCGCCGCGCTGGAAGCCATAACCTTCCGCCGGGGTTCCCGGTGCGGTGGAAGCCACGACAACTCCCTTGGTCCCGGTATCGAGGCTGTAATCATCGGCGGTGGCGGGGGAGAGGTTTTCGATTTTCGCGCCCGTCATGGGGTTGCGGCCCGAAACGGTTGTCGTCTGCCGCGGCGGATCTTCGGGTGCGAGCGCCAGCGTGGCGGAAACATCGTGCGGCTTGCCGTTGGAATAGACATGCAGCTTCACCACATCGCCCGCCTTGTGGGTGGCGATGCGGTAGTTGAGGGCTTGCATATCGTCCACCGCTGTTCCGTCCACGGACAAAATCACGTCGCCGGTTTTCAATCCCGCCTTGCCAACAGGGCCCGCGCCATAAACGCTTTTCAGGAGCACGCCGCCGGGGCGCGGCAGGCCGATGCTCGACGCGATGCTGGGTGTCACCGGCTGGCCGCTTGCGCCGATCCATGGCAGCTTGGTGCCGCCGCTCGCCGAACTTTCGAGCACGCGCTTCACCAGATTGGCGGGAATCGCAAAGCCGATGCCCGCATATTGGCCGGTGCGCGAGACGATGGCCGTGTTGATGCCTGCGAGTTTGCCATCAGTCGTTACGAGCGCGCCGCCCGAATTGCCGGGGTTCACGGCCGCGTCCGTCTGGATGAAGAATTGATAATCGCTTGCGCCGACGCCGGTGCGGGCGAGCGCCGACACGATGCCCATGGTGACGGTTTGGCCGACGCCGAACGGATCGCCGATGGCGAGCACGAGATCGCCGACGCTCAACCGATCGCTATCGCCGAAGGCAAGCGTGGGAAGCTTTTCCCCCTTCACATCTATCTTCAGCACGGCCAGATCGGTGCGCGCATCGGCGAGCACCACCTTGGCCTTGAACTCCCGCTTGTCGGCCAGCACCACGACGATGTTCTGGCCGCCCTGCACGACATGGTTGTTGGTGAGGATCGTGCCATCGGACCGCACGATGACACCGGAGCCTAGCGATTGCTGCACGCGCTGACGCATCTGTGGCGAGACGCCGAAGAAACGCTGGAACATCGGATCGTCGAACAGCGGATTGACCTGCTGCTGCACCACGCTGCGCGCGTAGACGTTCACAACGGCGGGGGCCACGCGCTTGACCACGGGCGCGAAAGACATCTGCACCTGCATCAGCGATTGGGGGACGGCGGGCTTGGGAAGGGATTTGGCGGGCGCCGGCGGGGCGGCAAGCGCGGGAATTGTGACAAGAAGAGAGAGACCGACGATCAAATGGCGCATTGCTGGGAACCTCATCCATCAACCCACCCCTGGGGGGCTCCCGAACATAGACCGTCAATCCAACACCTCAAAGTGGCGAGGACGGATGAACGTTAGAGTAATACGCTCAATCATGGATCGCCCCGCCCTTCGTCATCGCCCGCTTCATGCGGGCGACCCAATTTGTTTTCCACGAGAAGAAAAATGGGTCCCCCGGACAAGCCGGGGGATGACGACACGTTTAAAAAGATCATGCACGAATGAGATACATGACAAACGAAAAAGGGCGGCCGAAGCCGCCCTTTGTTACGTCTGCATGAGACCTTGCGGGCCTATTCTTCGGCGCCGGTCTCTTCGTCGTTGATTTCCACGGGGCCGGAATCCAGGCCCTTGGCATCGACATCGCGGTCGATGAATTCGATGAAGGCCATCGGGGCGTTGTCGCCGTGGCGGTTGCCCGCTTTCAGCACGCGGGTGTAACCGCCGGGGCGGGACACATAACGCGGGCCGATCACGTCGAACAGCTTCTTCACCTGCGTCTCATCGCGGATCTGCGACATCGCCAGGCGGCGGGCGTGCAGGTTGTTGCGGCGGGACAGCGTGACCAGCTTCTCCACCACCGGGCGAAGTTCCTTCGCCTTGGGCAGCGTCGTCTTGATCTGTTCGTGCTTGATCAGCGCGGCAGCCATGTTCGCGAACATGGCGGTGCGGTGCTGGGCTTTCTTGCCGAGTTTACGGCCTTGATTGCGATGGCGCATGGCACTTCTGCTTTCAAAAAATCAGTACTGGTCTTCGTACCGCTTGGCGAGGTCTTCGATATTCTCCGGCGGCCAGCCCGGCACTTCCATGCCGAGATGCAGGCCCATTTCGGCGAGCACCGCCTTGATCTCGTTGAGCGACTTGCGGCCGAAGTTCGGCGTGCGAAGCATTTCGCCTTCCGACTTCTGGATGAGGTCGCCGATATAGACGATGTTGTCGTTCTTCAGGCAGTTGGCCGAACGCACCGAGAGTTCGAGTTCGTCCACCTTCTTGAGCAGCACCGGGTTGAAGGCGAGATCGGGTTTCGCTTCTTCGGCAACGCGCTCGCGCGGTTCTTCGAAGTTGATGAAGACCTGGAGCTGGTCCTGCAGGATGCGCGCGGCATAGGCCACCGCGTTATCCGGCGTGACGGCGCCATTGGTTTCGACCGTGAGCGTGAGCTTGTCGTAATCGAGGATCTGGCCTTCGCGTGTGTTCTCAACCTTGTAGGAGACTTTCTTCACAGGCGAGAACAGGCTGTCGACCGGGATCAGGCCGATGGGCGCATCTTCCGGACGGTTGCGGTCGGCAGGCACATAGCCCTTGCCGGTCGCGATCGTCAGTTCCATGCGGAATTCGACTTTTTCGTCGATCGTGCAGATGACGAGATCGGGATTGAGGATCTCGACATCGGAGCTTTGCGCGATCTGGCCGGCTTTCACTTCGCCGGGGCCTTGCGCCTTCAGCGTCAGCCGCTTGGGGCCTTCGGCATGCATGCGCAGCGCGATCTGCTTCACGTTCAGCACGATGTCGGTCACGTCTTCGCGGACGCCCGCGATGGACGAGAATTCGTGCAGCACGCCTTCGATCTGGATGGCGGTGACAGCAGCACCCTGCAGCGACGACAGCAGCACGCGGCGCAGCGCGTTGCCGAGTGTCAGGCCGAAGCCGCGTTCCAGCGGTTCCGCCGTGATGGCCGCCGAGCGACCCGCATCATGGCCGCCATCGACCTTGAGCTTTTGCGGTTTGATCAGTTCTTGCCAGTTCTTCTGAAACATTTTGTCCTCATCGTTTCCCGGACGTGTCGGATCACGCCCTTTTCGTTCGACGGGTTAAACTCTTCCGAATGCTTACTCGTTAGACGCGCCGGCGCTTGGGCGGCTTGCAACCGTTGTGCGGGATCGGCGTCACGTCGCGGATCGACGTCACCGTCAAACCGACAGCCTGCAGCGCGCGAAGAGCGGACTCACGGCCCGAACCGGGACCGGAGACTTCCACTTCCAGCGTGCGCATGCCGTGTTCGACGGCTTTCTTGCCTGCATCTTCGGCGGCGACCTGTGCTGCATAGGGGGTCGATTTGCGCGAACCCTTGAAGCCCATCATCCCGGCAGACGACCACGAGATCGCGTTGCCTGCCTGATCGGTGATGGTGATGATCGTGTTGTTGAAGGTCGCGGCGACATGCGCCACGCCCACCACGATGTTCTTCTTTTCCTTCTTGCGCGGACGGCCCGCGCCCTTCTTCTCGGCAGCCATATTTTACTTCGTCACTTTCTTCTTGCCGGCAATGGCCTTTGCGGGACCCTTGCGCGTGCGAGCGTTGGTGTGGGTGCGCTGACCGTGGACCGGCAGGCCCTTACGGTGGCGCAGGCCGCGATAGCAGCCGAGATCCATCAGCCGCTTGATGTTCATCGCCACTTCGCGGCGCAGATCACCTTCGACCAGATAGTCACGGTCGATCGTCTCGCGAATCTGAATCACTTCGGAATCCGAAAGCTCGGAGACACGGCGATTCGGCGTGATGCCGACTTTCTCGCAAATATCCTTGGCGTGCTTGGCACCGATTCCATGGATATAGCGCAGCGCGATTTCAACGCGCTTTTGGGTGGGAATATTGACGCCAGCGATACGCGCCACGAGATTATCCTTTCCAAGCTCTTGATATTCTTTGCCTTTGCGGCGCGGTCTAACGCCGGGCCCGACTCTCGTCAGACCTAAAACATTGAATTGTCAGGGCTTAAATTGCCGCGAGGGCGCGGATTATAGAAATCGCGCGGCTCACGTCAACTGGGCTAAAATAATGTTTCCGGTGCCGTTTTAAAGGCCCCGGCAAGGGGCCGTTCACCGGCCAGGTTCCTTTACCATCGCGCGGGGGCTTTACTCCATATAAGGTCGCGGCGACTCAACGCCACCCCGCCCGAAGGCCCCGCCATGCGCCCCTCGCTGGCCCCACCGACACGACCCCTGACATGAGCCAGAGGGGGGAAATCGACCTTGCGCGCGAGGCTGACTTTCTTCTGGGGCGGCTGGAGGTTCGGCCTTCCTTGCGGGAAATCCGGATCGGCGGGCGGACCGAGACCCTGGAACCGCGGGTCATGCAGGTGCTGGTTGCCCTGGCCCGGGCGGATGGCGCGGTCATCTCCCGCGACCAGCTGACCGAGCGTTGCTGGGGCGGGCGGATCGTGGGCGAGGACGCCATCAACCGCTGCATCGCCAAGGTGCGCCGGGTCGCCGAGCTGGACGGAAACGAATCCTTCGCCATCGAGACGGTGACCCGGGTGGGCTATCGGCTCGCCCATCTTCGGGCAGCGACCATCGAAAGCCTGACCCGGCCGCCCGAGGCAGCCGACCCCGTGCAGCCTCATACCGTCTCGGCAGCGCCTTCGCCGCTGCCGCTCGCCACCCTGCCCGCCCGGCCCGCGCGATCGGCCCGGCCCTGGACATGGGGGGCTGTGGCCATCGCCGTTGCGGGGGTCGCGGTTTTCCTCACCTTGCGGTCGCAAGCGCCGAAGGAATGGAGCATCGACCGCTTCCAGACTTTGGTCTCGACACCGGCGATGGAGAATTATCCCGCCCTCGCGCCAAACGGCGCGATGCTCGCCTACACAGCCGGGACAGATCAGAACGGGCGAAGCATCTATCTGCGCAATCTCACCGAAGGCGAAGCGGCCCGGCTGACGAACGATGCCTTTGACGAATACTCGCCCGCATGGTCGCCACAGAGCGACCGCATCGCATTCGTTCGCCAGACACCCGGCAAACCGTGCACGATCGTGGTCAAACCCGTTCCCGCCGGGAACGAGCGCGAAGTCGCCCATTGCCTGACAAGCGAAGATCCCAAACTCGCATGGGGCGCGGACGGCGCGTTGTATTTCTCCGATGCGCCAACGATCAGCGCGTCGGGCCGTATCGTGAGATTCGATATGGCGACGGGAAAGCGCACCGACGTCACGCATCCAAGCCCGTTGATCGCAACCGACCGCGAGCCCGCGCCATCGCCAGATGGAAAATCGCTCGCGTTCTATCGCGATCAATATCCGCATTCCGGAATCTTCGTGCTCGATTTTGCCAACGGAAAGGAAACGCGGCTGACGCCGGACGGCCTTTCGGTATGGGGCAGCGCCTGGACATCCGACAGCCGCTCGGTGGTTGTGGGCACGTTGCAGCCGGATGAACCCGCACTTTGGATTTATCACCTCGACGGCAGCCCGGCGAAACGGCTGACCTTCAACCAGAGCGAATTCGGACGCGTCACGGGCGGGCCGAACAACATGGCTGCGGTGGAAGTGTATTCGACACGCATGGCCTTCGTTGCCATGAAGCCGGGCGGCGCCTCGCAATCCATTTTCGAGCAGAACCGGGACATCCTCGATCCGGATATTTCGGCTGACGGCAGCATCGTGTTCATGGCTTACGGATCGACCAGCATTTCGCTGATGGTGAAACACCCCAACGAAGATCCGCAAAAGATCCTCTCCCTCAAGCAGGTGATGAATCCGCGCTGGTCGCCCGATGGTACGCGCGTGGCGTTTGCCACGAGCGATGCGAGACATTCCAGAATTGGCATTGTCCGCGCAGACGGATCGGCGCGCATCAATGTGGTGACGATGAACGCCGATGCGCAAGCCTCCGCACCTGTGTGGACCGCCGACGGCAAGACGCTGCTGTTTTCCGCCAATGACGGGCATGGGTGGCGGCTCTGGAAGATCGCGGCGGATGGCTCCGGCAAACCGCAGGCGCTGGCCGGCTATGGCTGGTATGCGGTGCGCATTCACGGGACGGATATGTATGCATCGCGCGTGGACAAGCCCGGGATATGGAAACTGGGCCCGACACCGCAACAGATCGCATCCAACCCCACGCCCGACTATTGGGCGGATTGGACCATCGCGGGCGATATGCTGGCCTATGGCGATTTCAGCGATCCCAAACATTTGAAGATTGTGATGCACCCGCTCAACGGCGGACCGGAAAGCGTGATCGACGTGCCCGACATGCGGCTGACGCTGGCGGGCGGGCTATTCTCCCTCGATCCGCGCAACGGTATGCCAGTCTATATCCGCGATCTCAGCGACAGCGACATTGCATTGCTGCATCTGGTGAAGAAGTAGACGGATCGAATTGTGCCGTTGTTCAGCGAAATTCGACAAATCGCGATAACCTTCACGGGCCCGGCTGAAAACATGGGGCGCGGATGGATCAATCGAAATGGAGACGTTCGCGCCGGTTGTTGATCTGCGTGCGCAGACCGAGCTGGTTTGCGGTCCATCTCCACATGTCCGGACCCCAGACGGCGAATGCGAGGGCCACCGCGAGGAACACACCGAAGGCATCGAGCAAAAGCATGGTCGGGTTCTTATGAACGGGTTGGGCTTCGATTTCGTGACAGCGGCCGAAAAAGGGCATCCCTAAGAGCGCCGGGATGCCCTTCCTCCCCGAAAAAATGAGGGGCATTTCCGATGAACCCGGGAAATGCCCCTCAAGTTGGGGGGAGACTGTTCGGGCGTTCAGCGCTCGGCGATCCGTGTCGGGGCTATGCCGTAGAGGCTGGCCAGCAGCGGCGATTGGACCGTCAGTACCGCGCGGTCCATCGCAGCCTTGCGGCAGGCTTCGTATGCACCCCAGGCGCGGAGATCGACGATGGAGGGACGGCCGCCGCAGACCTGGGTGGCCGCATGATCCAGCCGCATCAGAAGCGTGCGGGCGCCCTCCTCATGGGTGAGGTTGAGGTCGCCATAGCGGACGGCGACCTGGGGGGCGCCGGATTCTGCCGCATAGGTGGAAAGGCCACTGGTCAGGATGAAGCAAGCGGCCCAATAGAGAATTTTGTTGAAGCGTTTCATGGCGGGCTCCTTCGAGCTTTCGCGGCGACGGGTGCCGTCGTCGTGGGGCGGGTTTTGCCGCCCTCAAGGTGCCGCCGAAAGGACGCGGAGCCGACCATTTGCCGACCAAATGCCGACTAAGCCGATGAAAAGACGCCGGAAAGCATTTTTGACGTTTCGAGGACGCGAGAGCGCCAAAAACAAAGGGCGCGCCCGGCATCGGACGCGCCCTTCGACAGGAAGATGGAGCCTGATTTAGCGGCCGGCCACCTGATAGGCCTGCGCCTTATTGTTGTAGAGGGCCACGACCAGCGGCGAACGGATGGAGGCAACGGCGTGATCCATCGCGTCCTTCATGCAGGCATCGTGAATGGCTTGCGCATGCAGGTCCATCATCCAGTGGCCACCGCCGCAAACGCGGTTCGCGGCAACTTCGAGGCGGGTGAGCAATGCGTGGGCATCTGCGGGGCGGGACAGGTTGAGATCGCTGAAGTGAACGGCGATGTGCCGGTCTGCGGCCTGGGCGGACAATCCGCTGGAAAATGCGGCGGCGACGGCGACGATGGCGATCTTGCCAAGACGATTCATGAAGGCTCCTTCATTGGGCGGCGCTACCGCCTGCGAATCGCAGGGGTCAAACGCCACTCGGACGCGGCTCAATGACACCCAAGGTATGAACGCGGAGTTATGAGCCGGTGAAATGTCGGTGAATGACGCGAGATAAATCGGCCCACATTCCACATCGGGGAAGACGGACAAAGGCGTTTGGCAATTCGCGCGGCAACCCCGGCCGCTCAGGCCACAGGCGGGACGTGAAAACTCGCTGACGCTTTTGCGACGATCTTGTCATCCGCGGATACGAAGCATTGGGCAAAACAAAGCGCCCTGCCCGTTTTCACAAAGTCGGTGCGGATTTCGATCCATTGGCCGATGGCAGCCCGGCCCATGAAATCGACCGACAGCGAAACGGTGACGAGGCCCGCACCCTTCATGTTCAATCGCATGCCGCAGGAAAGGCCCATCGCATTGTCGGCCAAGGCGGAGATCAACCCACCATGGGCGAAGCCGCGGCTGTTGGTGTGTGCGCTCGCCAGGCGAAGGCCGAGGATCACGGCTTGCGGCGTGACGCGGGAATAGATCGGCTCCCACGGATCGGTGAGCGGGCTTTTGCGGAAATGGGGCGTGAAGCCTTCCGGCACGCTTGCACTATCGGGCGTTACTTCCATTTTCTGCTCCGCGGCTGCCAGAATTATATTGACTGGTCTATATGGTGCGCGCAAGCATCGGGGCCAACCTTGGGGGACCGCGATGAGCGAGCTTGTGACGTATGAAAAGACCGGCGACGTGGCGCGCATCACGTTCGACGATGGCAAGGCCAATGCCATGTCGATCCCGATGTTGGAGGCGTTGCATGCGGCCTTCGACCGGGCGCAAGCCGACAAGGCCGTTGTTGTTCTCACCGGGCGCGACGGTATTTTCTCGGCAGGATTCGATTTGAAAGTGTTCACGCAAGGTGTTCCCGAGCGCGTGCACCAGATGCTCTCGCTGGGGGCCGAGCTTTCGTTGCGCATTCTCACCTTTCCGACCCCGGTGATTTCGGTATGCACCGGGCACGCTTATCCGGCGGGCACGTTTCTTATGATGGCCTCGGATGTGCGGATCGGGGCCGATGGGCCATTTCGGATCGGGCTCAACGAAGTGATGATCGGGCTGACATTGCTGAAATTTGCGGTGGAGGTGGCGCGGCAGAGGCTTTTGCCGGCCTATTTCAATCGGCTGCTTGTGACGGGCGAAATGATCGCGCCGCGTGAAGCGGTGACCGCGGGCTTTCTCGACCAGGTGGTAGAAGTGGGGGCGCTTCGTTCCACCGCCGATGAAATCGCGCAAGCGCTGACGAAGATCGACCATTCGGCGCATGCGGCCACCAAGCTGCGCGTGCGCGCGCCTGCGGCCCGGGCAATCCGCGCTGCGATCGACGAGGAGATCACCCCGCCGAAGCCGCAAAACACCGATTGAACATGGCGGCGAAACCCAAACATCGCGAGGCTATCGTCAACGCGGCGGTGACGCTGTTTCGAAGGCGCGGCTATTCGGGCACGGGGCTTAGCGACATTGTGGAATTGAGCGGCGCGCCGAAGGGATCGCTCTATCACTATTTTCCGAATGGGAAGCTTTCGATTGCGGAAGCCGCGGTGCGGACGGCGGCGGCGAATGTTTCGGCGACGTATGCGCGGCTGGCGGCCGAGCACAAAAGCCCGGGAAAGCTGGTGCGGGCTTACGGGAAACTGCTTGCGGGCTGGATGAAGGATTCCGATTTCCGTTCGGGCAGCCCAATTGCGACCGTGCTTCTGGAAACAGCGCCAGACGACCCGGCGATCACAGCGGCCGGGCGCGAGGCCTATGCGAGCCGGAGCGAGGCGTTTGCGCAGAAGCTTGTGTCGCTGGGCGTTCCGCTTGCGCGCGCCAAACGGCTTGCGCGGCTGGTGACGGCGGCGATGGAAGGAAGCCTGATACAGGCACGCGTGGATCAGAGCGACGATGCGATCATCGCCGCGGCGACGGAACTTGAGAAGCTACTTGATTCAGTCGTTGCGGAGTATGCGAAGAACTAGCGCGCGCTGCCCAGAACGGTGGCAATCGCCTTCGTCACCTCGTCGATCGGGGCCATGCCATCGAGCGTTACGACCTTGCCCTGCTTGGAATAGAAATCGAGCAGGGGGGCGGTGTTCTTGTAATAGACATCGAGGCGGTTCTTCAGCGTGGCCGGATTGTCATCGGCGCGCGCGATTCCCTGCTTGATGCGCTGTTCGACGCGTTCGAGCAGGATCTTGTCGTTGACCTTCAGTTCGAGCACGTGGTCGATCTTCCGGCCGCGCGCGGCGAGCATGCTGTCAAGCGCCTGGGCCTGGGGGATGGTGCGCGGAAAGCCATCGAACACCGCGCCGTTTTTGCAATCGGGTTGGTCGTAGCGTTCGGCGATGATGTTGATCACGATCTCGTCGGAAACGAGGTCGCCCTTGGCGAGAATATCTTCGACCTGGCGGCCGAGCGGCGAACCTGCGGCGATGGCCGCGCGAAGCATGTCACCGGTGGAGAGCTGCGGGAGGCCGCGCTCCGTTTGCAGTATTTTGGCCTGCGTGCCCTTCCCCGCCCCCGGAGGTCCGAACAGGACCAGATTCACCGCCGCGATCCCCGCAATTTCGATTTCTTGATCAGGCCTTCATATTGCTGCGCAATGAGATGGCTTTGAATCTGAGCCACCGTATCCATCGTCACGCTGACCATGATGAGGATCGAGGTGCCGCCGAGCGTGAGCTGAACTTCCTGACGCGCGAAATCCGGCAGCAGACAGACAAGGGCCAGATAGAGGGCGCCGATCACGGTGATGCGGGTCAACACGAAGTCGATATATTCCGCCGTCTTCTTGCCGGGGCGGATGCCGGGAATGAAGCCGCCATATTTCTTCAGATTGTCCGCCGTCTCTTCCGGGTTGAAGATGATGGAGGTGTAGAAGAAGGCAAAGAAAATGATCAGCGCCGCATACAGGGTTTCATAAAGCGGGCGGCCCGGCGAGAGAAAGGTCATCATCGTCTGCAGCCAACCCGGCGTGTTGGCGGCATTGAAGTTCGCCAGCGTGGCCGGAACCAGCAGGATGGATGAGGCGAAAATCGGCGGGATCACGCCCGAGACGTTGATCTTGAGCGGCAGATGCGAGGATTCCCCGCCGAACATCTTGTTGCCGACCTGCCGCTTTGGATATTGCACCAGCAGGCGGCGCTGGGCGCGTTCCATGAACACGATGAGCAGGATGAGGCCGATCAGGCCGAAGATCAGGATCAGGATTTCGGGCAGCGGCACAGCACCCGTGCGGCCGGATTCGAATATCTGGCCAATGGTGGTGGGGAAACGCGCCACGATACCGGCGAAAATGATGAGCGAAATGCCGTTGCCGACGCCGCGCGCGGTTATCTGCTCGCCGACCCACATCAGCAGGACAGTGCCGGAGGTCAGCGTGATGATGGTTGTGAAGCGAAAGAAGAAGCCGGGCTCGATCACCGCATGGCCCATGTTTTCGAGGCCGATGGCGATGCCCAGCGCCTGCAGGGCGGCGAGGCCCACCGTGCCATAACGCGTGTACTGGTTGATGGTCTTGCGGCCCGCCTCGCCTTCCTTCTTCAGTGTTTCCAGTTCGGGAAACACTGTCGTCATAAGCTGGATGATGATGGAGGCCGAAATGTAGGGCATGATGCCGAGCGCGAAGATCGCCATGCGGCCAACCGCACCGCCCGCCAGCACGTTGAAGACATCAAGGATGCCGCCCTTTTGCTGGTTGAGGATCTGGGTCAGCGCCGAGGGATCGATGCCGGGCATGGGAATATAGGTGCCCAGGCGGCAGACGATGAGCGCACCCAACGTAAAAAGGATGCGGTTGCGCAGCTCTGGGGATTTTCCCAGCGCGCTGAAATTGAAATTCGCCGCGAATTGTTCGGCCGCAGAGGCCATCCCTTACTCCTGAACCCGTTCCCACCCCGCCCCAATATGGGGGTGTTCGCGGCAAATGCGAAGGGTCAGGCCGTCGCGGCCGAACTGCGGCGCTCTTCCCGCTTTTTCGCGGATTCTGCCCGGCGTTGCTGGCGCTTGCCCGGTTCGCCCTTCTTGTTCATGTAGACCTTCTTGACGAAGGTGGTGGTGATCGTGCCGCCGGCCTTTTCAACCGCGGCCTTGGCACCGGCGCTGGCGCCGCCAACTTCGATGTCGATCTTCGCCGTGAGGTCGGCGTTGCCGATCAGGCGCACGCCATGCTTGCTGCGGCGGGCCACACCGGCTTCGCGCAGAAGTTCTTCGGTGATCTTCTTCTTGGTGTCGAACTTCTTGGCATCGATGGCGCGTTGCAGGCGGGCGAGCGACACTTCGGCGAAATCGAGCGCGAAGATGTTGTTGAAGCCGCGCTTGGGCATGCGCATGTAAAGCGGCATCTGGCCGCCTTCAAAGCCATAGACCTTCGTGCCGGTACGCGCTTTCGCGCCCTTAACACCACGGCCCGACGTCTTGCCGAGGCCCGAGGACGAGCCGCGGCCCACCTTGTGCTTGTGCTTGTGGGAGCCGGGATTGTTCTTGATTTCGTTGAGCTTCATCTCACTTGCCTTCTTCGACGATCTCAACGAGGTGTTTTACCGCGTTGATCATGCCGCGCACGGACGGCGTATCTTCCAGCGTGCGCGTGCGGCGGATCTTGCCGAGGCCGAGGCCGCGCAACGTCGCTTCCTGTTCTTTCGGCTTGCGATTGGCGCTTTTGATCTGGCGCACGGTTACGGTTTTCTTGGCGGCCATGACTTTGGTTCCCAATTAGCTCGCAGGTGCCTGCTCGCCTTTGCCCGCGCCTTCGCGGCGGGAAAGGATTTCGGTGACGCTGCGGCCACGGCGCTGCGCGATCATACGCGGAGACTGCTGCGACTTGAGCGCATCGAAGGTGGCACGCACCATGTTGTAGGGGTTTGAAGTTCCGAGCGACTTCGACACGACATCGCCAACGCCGAGCGCTTCGAACACCGCGCGCATCGGGCCGCCGGCGATGATGCCGGTACCGGCAGGCGCCGGGCGGACGATCACCTTGCCTGCGCCATGATGGCCGCGGGTTTCGTGATGCAACGTGCGGCCATCCTTCAGCGGAACGCGGATCAGCGACTTTTTCGCTTCTTCGGTCGCCTTGCGGATCGCTTCCGGCACTTCGCGCGCCTTGCCGTGGCCGAAGCCAACGCGGCCGCGCTGATCGCCGACGACGACGAGGGCTGCGAAGCCGAACCGGCGTCCGCCCTTCACCACCTTCGCCACGCGATTGATGTGGACCAGCTTGTCGATGAATTCGTTGTCGCGATCTTCGCGATCGCCACCACGTTCCCGACGTCTGCCTTCTTCACGCGCCATGCGTCAAATCCTTATCCAAATCAGAAATCGAGGCCGGCTTCGCGCGCGGCATCGGCGAGCGCTTTCACGCGCCCATGATAGATGTAGCCGCCGCGATCGAACACGACCTGCTTCACGCCCTTGGCCAGCGCGCGTTCGGCGATCTTCTTGCCGACGGTGCTTGCCGCTTCGAGGTTCCACGTCTTGGGCAGCTTGCCTTCTTTTTCGTTGGTCGAGGCTGTTGCAAGCGTTGCACCTTCGCGATCGTCGATGATCTGCGCGTAGATGTGCTTGCCCGAGCGGAAGACCGACAGGCGTGCACGACCGGTCGACTTGTGGGTGATGCTGTAGCGCGAGCGTGCTCTGCGGCGCTGGAAGAGTTTCGTCGTCATTTCTTCTTGCCTTCCTTGCGGCGCACATACTCGCCGGCATAGCGCACGCCCTTGCCCTTATAGGGCTCCGGTTTGCGATAGGCGCGGATTTCGGCCGACACCTGGCCCACGAGCTGCTTGTCGATGCCGCTCACCGTCAGCATGGTCGGCTTTTCGGCCACGATGCTGATGCCATCGGGGATCGGATAAGCCACATCGTGGCTGAAACCGAGTTGCAGGTTCAGGTTCTTGCCCTGCACCGCCGCGCGATAACCGACGCCCTGGATTTCGAGCTTCTGGGTGAAGCCTTCCGTCACGCCGACGACGAGGTTGTTCACCAGCGTACGCGACAGGCCCCACATGGCGGCCGCGCGAACCATTGCCTTGTGCGGGATGACGTTCACGCCATCCGCGCCCACTTCGATCGCAACTTCCACCGGAAGCGTGACCTGCAATTCGCCCTTCGGACCTTTGACCTTGATGGTCTGGCCCGAGACGTTTGCGGTTACGCCCTTGGGAAGCGGAACGGGTTTCTTGCCGATACGAGACATCAGAACACCTGACAGAGAACTTCGCCGCCGACATTCTTCTCGCGCGCGTCGTTATCGGTCATCAGCCCTTGCGGGGTGGACACGATCGACAGGCCGAGACCTTGGCGGTGCGGTTTCAATTCTTCCACGCCCGCATACACACGGCGGCCGGGGGTGGAGACGCGCTTCAACTCGCGGATCACGGGGCGGCCCTCGTGATATTTGAGTTCGATTTCCAGCTCGCGCTTTCCATCCTTGAACTCCACTTCCGCATAACCGCGGATGAAGCCTTCGGCCTGGAGCACATCGAGCAGACGCACGCGCAGTTTCGAATTGGGCGACTTGATCTTGGCCAGCCCGCGCAACTGTCCGTTGCGGATGCGGGTCAACAGATCGCCAATGGGATCGGTGATCATCTCTATTCCTTCCTCACCAGCTCGCCTTGGTCATGCCGGGAATCTGACCGAAATTCGCCAGATCGCGCAGCGCAATACGCGACAGCTTGGTCTTGCGGTAGAAGCCCTTCGCACGGCCGGACAATTCGCAGCGATGGTGGATACGCACCTTCGAAGAATTGCGTGGAAGTTTCGCGAGCTTCAGACGCGCGGCAAAGCGGTCTTCAGGGGCGACCTTCATGTCATCCGCAATCGCCTTCAGCGCGGCGCGCTTGGGAGCATATTGCGCGACCATCTTCTCGCGCTTCTTGTTCCGGTTGATCTGGCTCTTTTTTGCCATTTCGTCCTCAATTAATGAAAGGAAGCTGGAAGCCTTTGAGAAGCGCCTTGGCTTCTTCATCGGTCTTCGCAGACGTGTTGATGATGATGTCCATGCCCCAGACCGTTTCCGTCTTGTCGTAGTCGATTTCGACGAAGACGATGTGTTCCTTGAGGCCCATCGCGTAATTGCCCTGGCCGTCGAAAGAGGTGGGCTTGAGGCCGCGGAAGTCGCGCACGCGCGGCAGGGCGGTCGTCACCAGACGGTCGAGGAATTCGTACATCTTGTCCTTGCGCAACGTGACCTTCACGCCGATGGCGCGGCCGGCGGTGATCTTGAACGCCGAGATCGCCTTCTTCGCCTTGGTCACGATGGCCTTCTGGCCTGCGATGGCCGTCAGGTCGTTCTGTGCCTGCTGGATCTTCTTGCCGTCCGAAGCGCCCTCGCCCGCGCCGATGTTCAGCACGATCTTGTTGATCTTGGGAACCTGCAGCGGATTGGTGTAGCCGAACTCTTTCATGAGCTCCGCCTTCAGCACTTCGTTGTAACGCTTCTTGAAGCGCGGAACGTAGTTCGGATCGCGCGCGGCTTCGCCGACGGCGATTTCCGTGCCCTTGTTGCCGCCCTTGGCAGCCGCAGGCGCGTCTTTTTTCGCGCGCGGCTTCTTTTCCGCTTTTGCGCCTTGCTCAGACATCGAGAACCTCACCGGACTTCCTGGCGAACCGGACCTTCTGATCGCCCACTATCTTGAAACCAACCTTCGTCGCCTTGCCCGAAGACGGGTCCAAATGCGCGACGTTGGAAATCTGGATCGGCGACTCTTTGTTCGTGATGCCGCCCTGCACCTTGGCCGTCTGGGCCTGGTGGCGCTTGACCATGTTCACGCCGGAAACGAGCACGCGGTTTTCTGTGGGGAACACCTTGAGCACTTCGCCCTTCTTGCCCTTGTCACGGCCGGTGGTGACGATCACGCGATCGCCTTTTTTGATTTTCGCAGCCATCACAGCACCTCCGGCGCGAGCGAAATGATCTTCATCTGGTTCTTGGCGCGCAGCTCGCGGGTGACGGGCCCGAAGATGCGGGTGCCGACAGGTTCGCCCTGCGCATTGATGAGCACGGCGGCGTTGGTATCGAAGCGGATCAGGCTTCCATCGGGACGGCGCACACCCTTGGCGGTGCGCACGACGACGGCCTTCAACACTTCGCCCTTCTTCACGCGACCGCGCGGAATGGCTTCTTTCACGCTGACGACAATGATGTCGCCCACATCGGCATAACGGCGCTTCGAGCCGCCGAGCACTTTGATGCACATAACGCGACGGGCGCCCGAATTATCGGCGACCTCAAGCTCGGTGGACATTTGTATCATGGTTCAACTCCGGGACGCTTTCGCGCCCTATTCCTTCGCGTCGCGGCCGAGGACTTCCCAACTTTTCAGCTTGGAGATCGGCTTGGTTTCACGGATGCGGACGATATCGCCCAGCTTGAATTCCTTGTTCTCGTCATGCGCGTGGTACTTCTTCGAACGACGCACGGTCTTGCCCATCACGGGGTGGGTGAAGCGGCGTTCCACCTTCACCACCACGGTCTTGGCATTCTTGTCGCTGACCACGACGCCCTGCAGGATGCGTTTGGGCATGGCTTACTTCCTATCCTGTTGAGCGGCTTTGATGCGGTTGGACGACATCACCGTCTCGACACGCGCGATATCCTTGCGCAGAGAACGAATGCGGTTGGTCTTTTCCAGCTGACCGTTGGCACGCTGGAAGCGCAGGTTGAACTGTTCCTTCTTCAGCTTGAGCAGCTGATCGGAAAGTTCATCCGCACTCTTGGCGCGAAGATCGTCCGGGGTATTCTTTTTTGCTTTCTTGGCCATCGCGATCACCCGTGCATGCGCGCGACGAAACGTGTCGCGATCGAGAGTTTGGCGGCGCCCAGACGCATCGCTTCCTTCGCCGTTTCGACATCCACGCCGTCGACTTCGAAAAGGATGCGGCCCGGCTTGATCTTGGCCACCCAGAATTCCGGCGCGCCCTTGCCGGAACCCATGCGGACTTCCGCAGGCTTCTTCGACACCGGCACATCCGGGAACACGCGGATCCACACGCGGCCGGCGCGCTTCATGTGGCGCGTGATGGCGCGACGCGCGGCTTCGATCTCGCGCGCGGTGATGCGCTCGGGCTCGGTCGCCTTCAGGCCGTATTCGCCGAAGTTGAGCAGCGTGCCACCTTTGGCGGCGCCGTGGATGCGGCCCTTGTGCTGCTTTCTGAATTTTGTGCGTTTGGGTTGAAGCATGGTCTTGTCTCTTACTGAGCCGCAGCCGGTTGACGGCGTTCATTCTGACGCCCGCCCTGTTCGGCGGCCTCAGCCTGGCGCTTTTCGACGGCGAACGGATCGTGTTCCATGATTTCGCCCTTGAAGATCCAGACCTTCACACCGCAGGTGCCATAGGTCGTCTTCGCAGTGGCGACGCCATAATCGACTTCGGCGCGCAGCGTGTGCAGCGGCACGCGACCTTCGCGATACCATTCCATACGCGCGATTTCGGCACCGCCGAGGCGGCCGCCGCAATTGATACGAATGCCGAGCGCACCAAGGCGCATCGCCGATTGCACGGCGCGCTTCATCACGCGGCGGAAGGCAACGCGGCGTTCAAGCTGCTGGGCGATGTTTTCGGCGACGAGCTTGGCATCGATTTCCGGCTTGCGGATTTCGACGATGTTCAGGTGCACTTCGTCTTTCGTGAAGCGCTGCACATCGGCCTTCAGCTTTTCGATATCCGCACCCTTCTTGCCGATCACCACGCCCGGACGCGCCGAGTGGATGGTGACGCGGCACTTCTTGTGCGGACGTTCGATGATGACGCGGCTGACGCCAGCCTGCTTCAAACGCTCGCTCAGATGCGCGCGGATCTTGATGTCTTCCTGAAGAAGCTTGCCGTACTCCTTCTTGCCCGCATACCAGCGCGAGTCCCAGGTACGGTTGATACCCAGGCGAAGCCCGATCGGATTGACCTTCTGACCCATCAGGCGGCTTCCTTCTTGGTGCGCTTGGCCGGCGCTTTCGCGCTCGACTTCGTTCCGGATTTCTTCACGGGCTTCTTCTTCTCTTTCTTCTCTTCGGCACGTTCCTCGACCACGATGGTGATCTGGGCGAACGGCTTTTCGATACGGGCGCCACGGCCGCGTGCACGCGCATGGAAGCGCTTGAGCACCATGTTCTTGCCGACGCTCGCCTGGGCGACGATCAGATCGTCGACCGAGAGATCGTGGTTGTTTTCGGCGTTGGCGATGGCCGATTGCAGAACCTTCTTCACCACTTTCGCCACGCGCTTGGGCGAGAAGGTGAGCGAGTTCAGCGCCGCTTCGGCCTTCAGCCCGCGGATCGACTGCGCCACCAGGTTAAGCTTGCGCGGCGAGGTGCGGATGTTCCGCCCGATGGCCTGCGCCTGATTGTCCGGAAGGACGCGCTCTAGAGAAGGCTTGCTCATTATGCCCTCTTCGCCTTCTTGTCGCCGCTGCCACCGTGACCGGTGAACGTGCGCGTCGGCGAGAATTCGCCGAGTTTGTGGCCGACCATATCCTCGGTGACCATCACCGGGATGTGCTTCTTGCCGTTGTAGACGCCGAACGTGAGGCCGACGAATTGCGGAATAATCGTCGAGCGGCGCGACCAGGTCTTGATCACTTCCTTGCGGCCGCTGCCACGCGTGGCTTCTGCCTTCTTGAGCAGAAAGCCATCGACGAACGGGCCTTTCCAAACTGAGCGAGCCATTCAATTACCCTTGGTTCATCTTGCCGTGGCGCGAACGGACGATGAATTTCGTCGTGCGCTTGTTTTTGCGAGTCTTGGCACCCTTGGTCGGCTTGCCCCACGGCGTGACCGGATGACGGCCACCCTTGGTGCGGCCTTCGCCGCCGCCATGCGGATGGTCGATCGGGTTCATCGCGGTGCCGCGAACGGAAGGACGCTTGCCCTTCCACACGTTGCGGCCAGCCTTGCCGATCACTTCGTTCATGTGATCCGGGTTCGACACCGCGCCGACAGTTGCCATGCAGGTGAGCGAAACACGGCGCACTTCGGTCGAGTTCAGGCGCAGCGTTGCGTAACCCTGGTCGCGGCCGAGATATTGGGCATAGGTGCCGGCGGAACGTGCGATCTGGCCGCCCTTGCCCGGCTTCATTTCGATGTTGTGGACGATGGTGCCGACCGGCATCGCGCCCAGCGGCATCGCATTGCCCGGCTTCACGTCGACCTTGTCGCCCGAGATGACGGTATCGCCGACGGCGAGACGCTGCGGGGCCAGGATGTAGGCGAGTTCGCCATCCTTATACTTGATGAGCGCGATGAAGGACGTGCGGTTGGGATCGTATTCGAGGCGCTCCACCTTCGCGGGAATGCCGAACTTGCGGCGCTTGAAATCGACAATGCGATAGCGCTGCTTGTGACCGCCACCCTGCCAGCGCACGGTGACGCGGCCGGTGTTGTTGCGGCCGCCATGGCGGTGCTGACCTTCGGTGAGCGCCTTGACAGGATCGCCCTTGTGAAGACCCGCGCGGTCGATCAGCACCAATTGGCGCTGTCCCGGCGTGGTCGGCTTATATTGTTTGAGCGCCATCTTACAATCCCGTCGTGATGTCGATCTGGTCGCCGTCACGCAGCGTCACGATCGCTTTCTTGTAGTCGCTTCTCTTGAACGGCTTGCCGCGGAACGCCTTGGGCTTGCCCTTGACGCGCACGGTGTTCACCGCCGTCACCTTGACCTTGAACAGGGCTTCCACCGCCTTGGCGATGGCAGGCTTCGTCGCGTCGAGGGTGACGCGGAAAACCACCTGGTTCACTTCCGTCAGGCGTGTCGCCTTTTCGGTGATCACCGGCGAAAGGATCACGTCGTAATTCGTCGTGGTCATGCCAAGCGCTCCTCGATGGCTTTCACGGCCGACTGCGTCAGCACCAATTGCTTGCGGCGCATGATGTCGTAGACGTTGAGGCCCTTGGTCGGCAGCAATTCGATGTGGGCGATGTTGCGGGCCGACAGGCGGAAATTGTTGTCGAACTCGCCATCCACGATCAGCGCGCTTGCGATGCCGTGCTTGCCGAAATTGTCGGCCAGCGCTTTCGTCTTGATCGCATCGGCTTTCGCATCCGAGATCACGACGATGGCGCCTTCCTTGGCTTTCGCCGAAAGCGCATGGCGCAGACCGAGCGCACGCACCTTTTTCGGCAGATCGAATTCGTGGCTATGCGCAACCGGGCCCATGGCCTTGGCGCCGCCAACGAACAACGGAGCGGAACGCGCGCCGTGACGGGCCTGGCCGGTGCCCTTCTGCTTGTAGAGCTTCTTCTTCGTGCGGTTCACTTCCGCGCGCGTCAGAACCTTGTGCTGACCCGAACGGCGCTTCGCAAGCTGCCACACGACGACGCGCTGAATGAGATCGGCGCGCGGCTCAAGGCCGAACACAGCATCGCTCAGTTCGATGTCGGCAGTCTTGTCGGAGCCGAGGGTGAGGACTTTCGTTTTCACGTTCAACCCTCCGCCGCTTGTTCGGCTGCGGGCGCAGGCGCCGCTTCACCGTTGGATTTCTTCTTCACGGATGCAGGCATCGGTGCTTCCTTCGGAAGCGCGCGCTTCACCGCATCGCGGATCATCACCCAGCCGCCCTTAGAGCCCGGCACCGCGCCGCGCACCATGATCAGGCCGCGCTCGACATCGACTTTGGCGACTTCGAGGTTCTGCGTGGTCACGCGATCCACGCCGTAATGGCCATGCATCTTCTTGTTCTTGAAAGTCTTGCCGGGATCCTGGCGACCGCCGGTACCACCGAGCGAACGATGCGAGATCGACACGCCGTGCGAGGCTTCAAGGCCGCGGAAATTCCAGCGCTTCATCGCGCCGGTGAAACCACGGCCGATGGTCACGCCCGTGACATCGACCTTCTGGCCGGGCACGAAATGATCGGCCTGAAGCACATCGCCGACATCGAGCAGATTGGCCGCATCGACGCGGAACTCCATCAGCTTCTTCTTCGGTTCGACTTCCGCTTTCGCGAAATTGCCACGGTCGGCCTTCGTCAGCCGCTTGGTCTTGGCAAAGCCCGAACCAAGCTGGACAGCCGTATAGCCATCGGTTTCTTCGGTGCGACGTCCAACGACCTGACAGCCATCAAGCTTCAGAACCGTGACGGGCACGTGTCGGCCGTCCTCTAAAAAGAGGCGCGTCATACCGACCTTCTGGGTGAGAACACCTGTGCGCAAGAGAAGCGCTCCTTAATTCAGCTTGATCTCGACGTCGACGCCAGCCGCCAGGTCGAGCTTCATCAAAGCATCGACCGTCTGCGGGGTGGGTTCGACGATGTCGAGAACACGCTTGTGCGTGCGGATTTCGAATTGTTCGCGGCTTTTCTTGTCGACGTGGGGCGAGCGGTTCACGGTGAAACGCTCGATATCCGTTGGCAACGGAATCGGACCGCGCACTTGCGCGCCCGTGCGTTTCGCCGTGTTCACGATTTCCCGCGTCGAGTTGTCGAGAATGCGGTGATCGAAGGCTTTCAGCCTGATCCGGATGTTTTGACTCTGCATCTTATTATTCCTTCGATACCGCTTCGACTTACTTCAAGATTTTTGCGACGACGCCTGCGCCGACGGTACGGCCGCCTTCGCGGATGGCGAAGCGCAGCTTTTCTTCCATCGCGATCGGCACGATCAGCTCGACTTCAACCGACACGTTGTCGCCCGGCATCACCATCTCGGTGCCTTCCGGAAGCTTCACGATGCCCGTCACGTCCGTCGTGCGGAAGTAGAACTGCGGACGGTAGTTGGCGAAGAACGGCGTGTGACGGCCGCCTTCGTCCTTCGTCAGGATGTAGGCTTCGGCCACGAAGTTCGTGTGCGGCGTCACCGAGCCCGGCTTCGCAAGAACCTGGCCGCGTTCCACGCCTTCGCGATCAACGCCGCGCAGCAGCGCGCCGATGTTGTCGCCAGCCTGGCCCTGATCGAGCAGCTTGCGGAACATTTCAACGCCGGTGACCGTGGTCGAGGATGTCGGCTTGATGCCGATGATCTCAACCGTCTCGCCGACCTTCACGATGCCGCGTTCCACGCGACCCGTCACAACCGTGCCGCGGCCCGAGATCGAGAACACGTCTTCGATCGGCATCAGGAACGGCTGGTCGATCGGGCGTTCCGGCTGCGGGATGTAGCTGTCAACCTGCTCCATCAGCTTCAGGATCGCGTCGTGGCCCAGTTCCGGGTTCTTGTTTTCCAGCGCCATCAGCGCAGACCCGCGCACGATCGGAATGTCATCGCCGGGGAACTGGTAGCTCGACAGCAACTCGCGCACTTCCATCTCGACCAGATCCAGAAGTTCCGGATCGTCGACCATGTCGCATTTGTTCATGAACACGACCAGCGCCGGCACGCCAACCTGGCGGGCCAGAAGAATGTGTTCGCGGGTTTGCGGCATCGGGCCGTCCGCGGCCGACACAACCAGGATCGCGCCGTCCATCTGGGCGGCGCCCGTGATCATGTTCTTCACATAGTCGGCGTGACCCGGGCAGTCGACATGCGCGTAGTGGCGGGCCTTGGTCTCGTACTCAACGTGAGCCGTAGAGATCGTGATGCCGCGCGCCTTCTCTTCCGGCGCCTTGTCGATCTGGTCGTAGGCCGTGAACGTCGCCCCGCCCGTCTCCGCCAACACCTTCGTGATCGCCGCCGTCAGCGATGTCTTGCCATGATCGACGTGACCAATCGTGCCGATGTTGCAGTGCGGCTTGTTCCGCTCAAATTTTGCCTTCGCCATACTTCTCTCCGTCTACTTCTCGTTGGCCTGCTGTCGAGGCCGGTTTGTTACGCGTATTTTGCTTTCACTTCGTCAGCGATCGCTTGCGGCACTTGTTCGTAATGATCGAACTGCATCGAATACTGCGCGCGGCCCTGAGACATGGAACGCAGCGTATTGATGTAACCGAACATGTTCGCGAGCGGCACCATCGCGGCGACGACTTGCGCGTTGCCGCGGCTGTCGGTGCCCTGCACCTGGCCGCGACGAGAATTGAGGTCGCCGATCACGCCGCCGAGGAAATCTTCCGGCGTCACGACTTCGACCTTCATGATCGGTTCCAGCAGCTTCACCGCGCCACGGCTTGCGAGTTCGCGGAACGCAGCGCGGGCCGCGATATCGAACGTCAGCGCGTTGGAGTCCACTTCGTGGTACTTGCCATCCGTCAACGTCGCCTTGAAGTCGATCACCGGGAAGCCGGCGAGAAGACCGGAATCTTTCTGCGCCTTGATGCCCTTTTCGACGGACGGGATGAATTCCTTCGGCACCGAGCCGCCGACCACATCGTTCTCGAACACGAAGCCCGAGCCCGGCGGCAAGGGTTCGAAATCGATCGACACTTCGGCGAACTGGCCCGAACCGCCGGTCTGCTTCTTGTGGGTGTATTTCACCGACACGGGCTTCGACAGCGTTTCGCGATAGGCCACCTGCGGCGCGCCGACATTGGCATCGACCTTGTAGGTGCGGCGCAGAATGTCGACCTTAATTTCGAGGTGGAGTTCGCCCATGCCCTTGAGGATGGTCTGGCCGGATTCCTGATCGGTCGAGACGCGGAACGAAGGATCTTCCTGCGCGAGGCGGTTGAGCGCCACGCCCATCTTTTCCTGATCGGCCTTCGTCTTCGGTTCGATGGCAACTTCGATGACCGGATCGGGGAATTCCATGCGTTCCAGGATCACCGGGTGATTGGGATCGCAGAGCGTTTCGCCCGTGGTCGAATATTTGAGGCCTGCGAAGGCAACGATATCGCCCGCATTCGCTTCCTTCACGTCTTCGCGGCTGTTCGCATGCATGAGCAACATGCGGCCGACACGTTCGGTCTTGTCTTTCACCGAGTTCAGCGCGCCGGTGCCCGACGTGACGGTGCCGGAATAAACGCGCACGAAGGTGATCGAACCGACGAACGGATCGTCCATGATCTTGAATGCGAGGCCGGAGAACGGGGCCTTATCATCCGCAGGGCGTTCGACTTCGTTGCCCTTGGGATCGATGCCCTTCACCGGCGGAATGTCGAGCGGCGACGGCAGATACGCAACCACTGCATCAAGCAACGGCTGCACGCCTTTGTTCTTGAACGCAGAACCGCACATCACCGGCACGAAATGGAACGCCATCGTGCCCTTGCGGATGCAACGCTTGAGGTCTTCCACGCCCGGCTCGGTGCCTTCGAGATAGGCTTCGAGAAGCTTGTCGTCTTCTTCGACGGCGGCTTCGACGAGTGCTGCGCGGAGTTCTTTCGCCTTGTCGGCATATTCGGCGGGAATTTCGATTTCGTCGTACTTCGCGCCCAGCTGTTCGTCGTGCCAGACGAGCGCCTTCATCGTCACGATATCGACGAGGCCCTTGAATTCGGCTTCCGTGCCGATCGGCCAGGTGAGGATCATCGGGCGGGTGCCCAGACGATCGATCATCATGTCGATGCAGCGCTGAAAGTTGGCGCCCATCCGGTCCATCTTGTTGACGAAGCAGATGCGCGGAACGTGATATTTGTCGGCCTGGCGCCACACGGTTTCCGATTGCGGCTCGACACCGGCGACGGCGTCGAACACGGCGACCGCGCCATCGAGCACGCGCATGGAACGTTCGACTTCAATCGTGAAGTCCACGTGACCCGGCGTGTCGATGATGTTGATGCGATGGTCTTTCCAGTAGCAGGTCGTCGCGGCCGACGTGATGGTGATGCCGCGTTCCTGCTCCTGCTCCATGAAATCCATGGTGGCGGCGCCATCGTGCACTTCGCCGATCTTATGGCTCTTGCCCGTGTAATAGAGGATGCGCTCGGTCGTGGTTGTCTTGCCGGCATCGATATGCGCGGCAATGCCGATATTGCGGTAATGATCGAGCGGGGTTGTGCGGGCCATTTTCTTCTACTCTGTCTGAACGCTTACCAGCGGTAATGCGAGAACGCGCGGTTCGCATCCGCCATCTTGTGAGTGTCTTCGCGCTTCTTGACGGCGTTGCCGCGATTGTTCGCGGCATCCATCAGCTCGCCCGAAAGGCGGCCCATCATCGTGGGCTCGTTGCGGCCGCGCGCGGCTGTGATCAGCCAGCGGATCGCGAGTGCGCGCGAACGATCGGTGCGAACTTCGACCGGCACCTGATAGGTCGCACCACCGACGCGGCGGGACTTCACTTCGATTGCGGGCGACACGTTGCGCAGTGCTTCGTGGAAAACCTGCAAGGGATCCTGGCGGGTCTTGGCCTGGATCGTATCGAACGCGCCGTAGATGATTCCTTCGGCGGCAGACTTCTTGCCGTCATACATCAGGCTGTTCATGAATTTGGCGAGGACCAGATCGCCAAACTTGGCATCCGGGTTGATTTCGCGGCGTTCGGCGCGGCGGCGACGTGACATCTGTTCTGTTCCTTACTTCGGACGCTTCGCGCCATAGAGCGAACGGCGCTTACGACGGTCTTTCACGCCCTGCGTGTCGAGCACGCCGCGGATGATGTGATAGCGCACGCCCGGAAGGTCCTTCACGCGGCCACCGCGGATCAGCACCACCGAATGTTCCTGAAGGTTGTGACCTTCGCCGGGAATGTAGGTCACGACTTCGTAGCCGCCCTTGCCGGTGAGGCGAACCTTCGCGACCTTGCGGAGCGCGGAGTTCGGCTTCTTCGGTGTCGTCGTGTAGACGCGCGTGCAGACACCGCGCTTTTGCGGATTGCCTGTGAGCGCGGGCACCTTGTTGCGCTTCGGCTTTTCGCCGCGCGGCTTACGGATCAACTGATTGATCGTCGGCATACTGTTTCCCTGTTTTGTGCCTTCCGGCACACCAAACAACACGAAGCGGGGCGACGGCCTTTCGGGCCTGCCCCTTACATGCGGAGGACTGGAGGAGGCCTCGAGTCGCGCGTGCAAAAAACGTCTAAAACTGGCTTCCCGACAGCGTTTCGCGGGCTTTCGCCCGGGACGGCCAGTCCTGGAAGGTGGCGCTGTATATAAGTGGGGTACCCCGGGGTCAACCCCCGCGAAACCTTATATCGCGGGGGCGCTTAGCGGTCAGGCCAGCGCGATCAGCGCGCGGGCCGCCATCGCCATCAGAACCAGGGTCGAAAGGGTGAACACCGAGAAGCGCAGCATCACCACATTGATGGTGCTCTGGATCAGTGTGTGGATCACCCGCAGGCCCACATAAGCCCATGCTAGCCATATATATAGTTGGTCCTGGCCGCCGGACAGATAGATGTAGAAGACCAGCGCGTAGAAGATGGTCGGCTGTTCCATCAGGTGGTTGTAGTTGTCGGCCACCTGGCGGGCGCTGTCCGGCAGCGCGTTGAGCTGGGCCGGGAAGCGCACATCCTGCGGATTCAGCTTCGCCCGCTGCATCGCGGGGATGCGCGTGGCATACATCCATATCCACACCACCAGTGAAAGAATGACGAGCGCCAGCACCGGCGAGAGAATCGATGTCATGTCCTGCCCCAAGCTTGTTGTGGGGCGCATCCTAGGCAGAGTTCCCGAAGCCGCAAGCTAGTGCAGCTCGAATTCCACCGGAACGACCAGGTTGAGGGTCGTCTGCGGCCAGTCGGCCGGGATGGGGGGGAGCTGGGCCCGGGTGATGAGGCCCCTCGCCTCGTCGTCCAGCATCGGGCGGCCGGAACTTTTGGCGATGTCGAAGCTGAGGACATGGCCTGTCCGGTCTATGACGAAATGGAGCTGGACCACCCCTTCGATGTGCAGCTTGCGGGCCTGCGGGGGGTAGTGCTTGGCGGCATCCAGCTGGGCGATGATCCGGGCGAGATAGGCATCCCGGCCGGTTCCCGCGATGGGCGATGCGGGCGCCACGGGTGCGGGCTTCTTCACCTGCTGCACGGTGATCGCGGCAGAGGGGGGGGGGGAGATGGTGATCTCCGGGGCGACCGCGACGGGGATTTCGGGCGCGGCCATTTTCGGCGGCGGTGGCGGCGGTGGAATTTCGACCCTGGGTTCTTCGGCAAGCAGCGAAACGGTGATCGGCTGCGGCGGCACGACGATGGTGTACACCTTCGAACCGCCCCAGATGATTGCGGCGATCAGGGCTGCATGGGCGAGCAGCACCGTTGCGCCGCCGAGCCACTGGCCACGCTGCCGCATTGGCATTCGGCGCGGGCGGCGGAAATCGCGCAAGGACATAGGCTCCTCGCACAATATCTCAGTCCCGCGCAGCGCCATGTTCATGCGTTGACGCCTTCCATGCTCGCGGAGGCAACGATGCGCACGCGGGCGCGGCGCTTCTTGATCCACATCACGATGCCGGTGGTGACGAACAGCGATGGCAGCAGACCCGAGAGAAAGACAAGGATGCGCCAGAAGCCGCCCCAGCCGCTGCCCACATGCAGCGGGCGCTGCCAGGCCATGAACGTGTCGGCGGTGCCGGCGGATACGTTGCGCGTGGCGGCGATCTGTTTGCGCCAGGGATCGACATAGGCCGTCGAGACCGGGCCATCGTCCGCGCTGCCTATCATTATGCGCAAGGCGGCGGTGGGCTTGGCGGGAATGGCGATGCTGCGGATATCGGCATTCGGATAGCGCGCCTTCACCAGCGCGACCGCGCCATCGACGCCGAGTGCCGTTTCACCCTTGATGGGTTTGACGGTCGGGCCATTGCGCAAATCGAAGGCGGGCGCGGACGCAGGCGCCATGCCGAGCGAGACGATGCTGCGCACCGTATCGGGAAACGCAATGGCCACACCGCTGAAGCTGACGATGAGGAACACCACAAGACCCCAGATGCCCACCGCGCCATGCAGATCGCGATAAAGCCAATAGCCGCGCGCGTTGCGGCGGATGCGGAAGCCCGCACTCCATTGACCGCGCTTCGGCCACCACAGGACAATGCCCGAAAGCCCGAGCGCGAGCATCGCCACGCCGAGCCAGCCCACAACCTGGCGCCCTTCCCTTCCCGGGATCAGCAAACGGCCATGCAGATCGTGCATCAGGCCGATGACGGCGTTGTAAGGCGCGGGGCGAACGTCGAGAACTTTGGCGCTGGCGGGATCGACGAAAACATCGGTGCCGGTTTGCGGGCCGGGGCGCGCGGGCCCGGATTGGAAGCGCACGACCGCCGCATCGCCCTGTTCCTGCGGCAACATCAGCGTGGCGTTGGTGCGTTTGGCGGCGGATGCTTCGCGCGCCGATGCCAGCAACGCATCGAGCGGAAGCATCACGCCTTGCGCCCGCGCATGAGGCACGGGGTTTTGCGTCATCGCCAGCAGCTCATCGTGATAGACGAGCACGCTGCCCGAGAGGCCAAGCACGGCCAGCACGATGCCAATGGTGAGGCCCGACCACAGATGAATCTGAAAGAGGATGCGGCGCAGATCCATCTCAAGCCTCCGCCCAGCGGCGAACGAGATTGTGATAAACGCCGGTCAGCTGCACGGCTTCCGGGCTTTCGCCATCCTTCTTGCGCAGGGACTGGATGGCGTTATCCATATCGAACAGGAGCGCGCGCTTTCCATCGTCGCGCACCATGCTTTGTATCCAGAAGAACGAGGCCCAGCGGCCGCCGCGCGTGATCGGGTTGACGCGATGGCGGCTGGTGGCGGGATAGAGAACCATGTCACCCGCCGCGAGCTTCACCTGCTGTTCGCCGAAACTATCTTCGATCACCAATTCGCCGCCGTCATAATCTTCCGGCGCGGTGAGGAACAGCGTGGCGGAAAGATCGGTGCGCACGCGGATGGGGGCGCCGGGCACGAAGCGGATCGAATTGTCGATGTGCGTGTCGAATTTCATGCCCGCGTCATAACGATTGAACAGCGGCGGGAAGACGCGCAATGGAAGGGCCGCCGAGGTGAACATTTCATTGCGGCCCAGCCGTTGCAGGATCAATTCGCCGAGTTCGCGCGCTTCCTTCGAGGTTTCGGGAATTTGCAGATTGTGCTTGGCCTGCGCGGATTGCGCGCCCGCCGTGACCTTGCCATCGACCCATTGCGAATGGGCGAGCGCATCCCGGCACTGCGCAACCTCAAGCGCTGAAAGCAGTGCCGGAACGCGGACGAGCATCCTTACCTCACATTTCAACACCGACCGAGAACAGCACCGTGCGTCCGGGCGCGGGCGTGCCGCGATTGCCGAAGGATTGTGCGTAGTTCAGGCGATCGGTTGCGTTGAGAAGATTGAGACCGAATTCGAGATTGTTGATCTTGTAGGCGGCAAAGAGATCGAGTTGCACCGTCTCGGGGATTTCTACGATGCGATAGGGCACGATGGTTCCGGGATCTGTGATGGAGGCGCTTGCCGCGGTATAGGCGTTGAACAGCTTGCTTTGATAGGTGACGCCGCCGCCCGCGCTCAAGCCCGGCAGGAAGAGATCGGAGAAATCATACGACGTCCACAAGGTGGCTGCGTTCTTCGGCGTGAAGGTGATCTGCTTTCCGACCGCGATTGGGTTGGAGAGCGGCGTGCCAACCGCCACACCGGAAGGGCAAATCATGCCGGTTGGCGGATTGCTCGAGGGGGCAGCGATGCAGTTGCTGAAGGATTGCAGGATGGTCGTATCGAGATATGTGTAGGACGCAGTTACGCTCCAGTTCGGCGTAACACGCCCGGTCACGCCGAGTTCGATGCCGCGTGCGCGCTGCTTCTCTCCGGATTGCGCGAGGACATCTTCGGTGATCGGATCGACCTGGGTGGTGTTGTTCTTTTTCACGTTGAACAATGAGCCCGTAACCGAAACCGCACCATCGAAGAAGCCAACCTTGGCACCGAGTTCGAAGGTTTCGCCCGTTTCCGGTTTCAGATCGGCGGTTGCGAGCGCGATGCCGGTTGCATTGCCGACGATGGAGGTGCCCTGCGGCGTGCTGGAGCGGCCATAGGAGACATAATAGGTCTGGTCTTGCGTCGGCTCCCACACAAGGCTGGCGCGCGGCGAGACGAAGCTGCTGTTCGCCGAAAGCGGCGAGGAGACACCGGCAATCGTCGTGGAGTTGTAGCTGGATTGATAATTGTCCCAGCGCAGCGAACCGATCACCGACCATTCATCGTTGAGCCAGAAGCGTTCGACACCGAACAACGCATAATCGGTTGCATTTCCGCTGGCATAGAGGTTGGTGGTGGGCGTTGCGTTGGAAAGGGGCGGCAGCGTGCCTTTCAGTCTCGGCAGGAAAACGGTGTAGCCCGGAGGCGGTGTGTGAACCGGATCGAGAAGGTTCACGCCGATATTCGTGCGCGAGGCGGTTTGGTTGCCAAGGATATAGTTGAAATCCGCAGTGCTTGGCAGCGTGTAGGCGAAGAAGGTGCGCGCGTTGCTCTGATAGGATGCATCGAAGCCCGCGATGAACTGGTTCTTGAAACCGCCCGCATCGAAATCGGCGCGTGCGGTGAGAATGTTCTGCGCGCCCCAGGCGCTTTGCGAATAGGGCCCGCTGCCGCCGATGCCGCCATAGGCATTCGCCAGATCGCCGGAGGCGATGGCGAGCGCGCAGCCATTGGTGGCGGAAAGTTCATCGCAGCGATCAACCGTAGTGTACTGGAAATAGCGCGAATAGATGCCGACGCGCGTATCGTTGTTGATCGTGAGCCATGGCGTGGCCTGATGGCTCAAACGCGCGGTCACGATATCTGCGGTGCCGCGATCTTTATCGGTGTTGTAGCCGACATAATTGGAACGCGGGATTCCGCTTTCGCTCACCGGGATCGCTATGCGGGTCACCGGATTGACGGCCACGGGAAGCCCATAATCGGGAATGTTGTCGTTATATTGGTGCAGGTAATCGATGGTGAGGCTCGTCTCGGTGCCCAAACCGAAGCCGACCGACGGCGCAATGCCCCAGCGCTTCGATTTCACAATATCGCGATCCACCACGCCGGTCGAATTGCCCATCACGTTGAGGCGCACGGCGGTTGTATCGTCGAGCACCTTGTTCAGATCGGCATAGCCGCGGAAATACGATCCGTTGCCCACATAGGCCTTGGCGGAATAATGGTCTTCGAGAAAGGGCGTCTTCGAAACGATGTTGATGACGCCGCCGGTGTTGCCGCGCCCGAACAGCGCGCCGGAGGGGCCTTTGAGCACCTGCACTTCTTCATAGTTGAAACTATCGCGCGTGTAGACGCCAAAATCGCGCAGGCCATCCATATAGATGTCGTCTTTGGCATCGAAGCCGCGGATCTTGAACTGATCGCCCGCAAGCGTGCCGCCCTCGCCAATGGCAATCGTGATGCCGGGCACATTCTTCAGCGCGCCTTCGAGCGAGGAGACGGCCTGTTGGCGCATCTCCTCCTGCGGGATCACCTGGATCGATTGCGGCGTATCCTGCACGGTGGTGGGCAGCACCGACAAACCGGTGTCATGGGTTTGCGGATTCTTGGCCGCGTTATCCTGCACCTTCACAGGGCCGAGCTCGATCGGCTGATCGCCGGCGGCGATTGCGGGCGTGGCAAAGCATGTGCCCGCGAAGAACGCTGCGAGCACACGATGCGAAACAGTGATGTTCAAATTCCTGGCCATGAGATGGTCCCCTCGAAGATCAGCGATGAAAAATCCTGGCTGGCTGAAAGGGGTGAAGGCCCTCCGTGGCTGGCTTGGTTGCGGCCCCTGCCGCGCATTCATTTGGTGAGGATCAGCTTTCCGTTGCTGGTGAGCCTCAACCGGTATTGCTCGGTTCCGTGGAGGAGGATGGCTTCGCGGCCGCCATGCAGCAGGGTTTGAACATCGAGTTTCGGGAGCGTGGTTTTCACGCCCTCCCGTTCCGCGACCTCATCCTGACCACGCGCAGCCATTGGCCCGCCCTCCGCGATACAGGCCGGTGATAGCAAGCACGGGCCGCTCTTGCAACTCACTTGCAAGAGCAAATGGCGCGACCAATTGGGCGGATTGCCTTGGTTTAACCCGGGCTCGCGGCCTTGTGCGTTGCAGCACAGGTGCCAGATCGCCTATGGATTCGGAAGCGAGGGTTTGCTTTTGCGCGTAAACGGACACATCGCGAGGCCGGAAACCGGGCGTCTTTGGCGCCTTTGGGTGACGTTTTTCGCGCTGCTCGCCTTCGCGCTGCAGAGCTATACGGCCCAGACCCACACCCACAAATGGACCCAGCCGGGGCTGGCCGGGATCGCAGCGGCGCTCGACCTCGGCGTTCCGATAAAGAACGGCAAGGCCCCCGCCAAGCAAGACCAGAACTGCCCCCTTTGCCAGGGCATTGCGCATGCGGGCGCCTTCCTCACGCCATCGGCTGTGGCCGCGCTTGCGCCAACGCTCAGTGTACAGATCATCGCGATTGCGCTGGACACCGCACTCGCGCTCGAAGCGGTTTCGCATAGCTGGCAGAGCCGCGGCCCGCCCGCCTGACCCCACACAATCTTGCGCGCGATGCGACACGGCCCGGGTGATGCCGGACGTTGCGCATCGCTTCCAATCATTCGGCTTCGGCTGCACCTCGCGCCCGAACGCCCGTTGTGGGAAATATCAAATGTCACGTTCCGTATTGCTTGCGGGTTCCGCGAGCGCTGTTCTGCTTTTCAACACCGCAGCCTTTGCACAGATCACAAGCCAGGATACCGGCTCGATCGAAACCGTGGTCGTCACCGCGCAACGGCTGAACGCCGCGCGCAGCGGCATCCAGACGCAAACCGGCGCCTCGACCTACACCATCACCGCCGACCAGATCGACACACAGCCGGGTGGCGCCAACAACCTGCTCAATCAGGTGGTGTTGCAGGCGCCCAGCGTGGCGCAGGATTCATTCGGCCAGCTGCATGTGCGCGGCGAGCACAATGGGCTGCAATACCGGCTCAACGGTGTGATCCTGCCCGAAGGGATTTCGGTGTTCGGGCAAACGATGAACCCGCGCTTGATCTCATCCCTGCAACTCATCACGGGCGCCCTGCCCGCCGAATATGGGTTGCGGACCGCGGGCATCATCGACCTTTCGACCCGCAACGGGATGCTGGAGCCGGGCGGCGACATCTCGATCTATGGCGGCAGCCACGGCACGATCCAACCGAGTTTCGATTACGGCGGATCGGCGGGAAGCTTCAATTATTTCGTTTCGGGCGATTTCATACAGAACAAGCTCGGCATCGAATCTCCCGATGGCAGCGGAACACCGCTGCACGACATGACCAACCAATATCATGGCTTTGCCTATCTCGAAGACATACTGGACGATCACAGCCGCATCACCGCCGTGTTGGGCACATCGAACGACCGTTTCGAAATCCCCAACCAGCGCGGGCTGCAACCCGATCTGGGGCTCACCGTGAACGGGCAAAGCGATTTCGCGAGCAACAATCTGGACGAACGCCAGCGCGAGCTGACGCATTTCGCGATCCTCTCCTACCTGCATTCGCAAGGCGCGTTCGATTTTCAGGTGTCGGGCACGGCGCGCTATTCCAGCCTCACCTTCACACCCGATCCGCTGGGCGATCTGCTTTACAATGGCATCGCGCAGGAGGCTTACAAACGCGACGTTACCTATGGAATGCAGGCGGAAGGCGCCTATCATGCGGGCAGCGATCACACGATACGCGGCGGGGTGATCATCCAGTCGGACACTTCGATGGGCCGCACCAACTCACAGGTGTTACCCGCATCTTGCGCCGGAACCGGCGCGTTCGACGATCCGTTCGATTGCGCGCCGTTGCCTGCGAGCAACCCGGCCTATGATGTGCCGATCAACATTGCGGACAACGGCAGCAAGCAGGCCTGGACCTATAGCGTTTATCTTCAGGACGAATGGCAGATCGCGCCGAGCCTTACGCTGAACTACGGGGTGCGGTTCGACCAGTTCAACGGGTTTCTCGACGAGAACCAGTTGAGCCCGCGCATCAATGCCGTGTGGAAACCCTTTGACGGGACGACTGTTCACGCGGGCTACTCGCGCTATTTCTCGCCACCGCCCTTCGAGCTTGTGGCCGATACGTCGGTGGAGAAATTCGTGGGCACCACGGCAACCTCCCCTCTTCTGCTGAACAACACGCCACGCGCCGAACGCGCCAATTATTTCGATGCGGGCGTGGACCAGAAGATCATGGAGGGTATGACCCTGGGCGTGGATGCCTATTACAAAATATCCAAGAACCTGGTCGACGAAGGCCAGTTCGGCGCGCCGATCATCCTGACGCCGTTCAACTATGCGCGCGGCAAGCAATATGGCGCGGAATTGACGGCGACCTATGATGTCGATCCCTTCTCGGCCTATGCGAATTTTTCCATCGAACAAGCGATGGGCAAAGATATCACGTCGAGCCAGTTCAGCTTCGATCCGGGCGATCTTGCCTATATCGCGGAGAACTACATTCATCTCGATCACGAGCAATATATCACCATGTCGGCGGGCTCTTCCTACCGCTGGGGCGCCACCGTGTTCAGCGCGGATATGCTGGTGGGATCTGGCTTGCGGGCGGATGGCGCGGTGCCGAACGGCGACAAGCTTCCCGCCTATGTGCAGGTGAATGCAGGCGTCAGCCATGCGTTCGACCTGGGCAACGCGGGCGCCATCACCGCGCGCTTCGACATCGTGAACCTGTTCGACGCGAAATACGAAATCCGCGACGGATCGGGCATCGGGGTTGGTGCGCCACAATATGGGGCGCGGCGCGGGTTCTTTGTGGGGCTCTCGAAATCGCTTTGATGCAAAGGGCCGCTCGCGAGGGCGGCCCTTCTCACGCAAACAAATCAATCGGCATTCCGGCAACGCGGGCTTCGTGGGCGAGCAGCGCCTGCTTGAGCGGCAGGCCGCCACCGAAGCCGGTGAGGCTTCCATCCGCGCCGATCACGCGGTGGCACGGCACGATCAGCGCTATGGGATTGGCGCCGTTGGCGGCGCCGACCGCGCGCGCGGCATCCGGGTAGCCGATCTTTTTGGCGAGCGCGCCGTAGCTCGTGGTTTCGCCGAAGGGGATTTGCGTGAGCGCATTCCAGACCTTGAGCTGGAAATCGTTTCCTTGCGGGGCAAGCTCGAAATCGAACTCGCGGCGCTTGCCTTCGCAATATTCATCGACCTGCTTCTGCACGAAGGCGAGTGCTGCATCATCGCGGGTCGCGGTGGGATCTAGCCTGGGGGCGCGCTTGATATGAAAATAAAAGCGCACCAGCCTGCCCTCGCCATCCGTCCAGGCGGCGAAGGTACCGAATTTGTTGGGGATCGGCGCCCAGCGATGGGGTTCGTTTTCCATGAACGAAATATACCGCAGAGCCAAATTGGCCGCATACCGTTTCTTGCGCGGCGCGCTTGATTGGAGTCCGAAAACGGCCAAATGTGCGGACCATGCGCGAACGAGAAACTGCCCGTGTTCTGCTGATCCGGCCCGACCGGCGGATATTGCTTGTTCGCTTCGAAGATCAGCGCGTGCTGCCGAAGTTCCGGCATTTCTGGGCCACGGTGGGCGGCGCGCTGGAAGCGGGCGAAACAGTCGAGCAAGGCGCGCTGCGCGAGATCGAGGAAGAGACGGGCCTGCGCGACGTGAAACTCGGCCCCGTGGTCTGGTATGGCGAGCCGGTTATCCCGATCAACAATGAGCCGATCCAATTCCGCGAACACTACATCGTGGCGCATGTCGAAGACGCCCCGCTGGCAGCCGACAAATGGACCGACCTGGAACGCCAGACCATCCGCGAAATGCGGTGGTGGACGCCGCAGGAGATTGGCGCGAGCACGGACCGGATATTTCCGATCATTCTGGCGCAATGGTTGCCGGAAATTTTGGCGGGAGAATATCCGCGCGAGGTTCGCCGCATCCCGGATCGGCGGCCTTTATCCCCTGATTGACACAAAAACAAAAAGGGCCGCCTTTTGGGCGGCCCTTTGAGCATTGATCTGTAGACGGATTACTCCGCGGCTTCCTGCGGTTGCGGCGCTTCGAGCTGCGGCGGCTTGTTTTTCGCAAGCTCATCCTGGATCGCGCGATCGCGTTCGCCCGCGATATGGCGCAGGCGGGCGATGGCGCCGCCGGTGCCGGCCGGGATGAGACGGCCCACGATCACGTTTTCCTTCAACCCTTCGAGCATATCCACCTTGCCGTTGACGGCGGCATCGGTGAGGACGCGCGTGGTTTCCTGGAAGGACGCGGCCGAGAAGACCGAACGTGTCTGCAACGACGCCTTGGTGATGCCGAGCAGGACCGGGCGGCCTTCGGAGGGCTTGAGCCCCTCGTCCGTCGCCTTTTTGTTGGCCTGCTGCATCTCCAGCAGATCGACCTGTTCGCCGTTGAGCAGCGTGGTATCGCCGCCATCGGTGATTTCCATCTTCTGCATCATCTGGCGCACGATCACTTCGATGTGCTTGTCGTTGATCTTCACACCTTGCAGACGATAGACGTCCTGGATTTCCTTCACGAGATAGGTCGCAAGTTCTTCCACGCCCTTGATGCGCAGAATGTCATGCGGCGAAGGATTGCCTTCGACGATGTAATCGCCCTTCTCGACGAAGTCGCCTTCGCGCACCGAGATGTGCTTGCCCTTCGGGATCAGATATTCCGTCGGTTCCAGCTTCTCGTTGCGCGGTTTCACGATGACGCGGCGCTTGTTCTTGTAGTCCTTGCCGAATTCGACGAAACCGTCGTCTTCCGCCAGGACCGCGCTTTCCTTCGGCTTGCGTGCTTCGAACAGTTCCGCCACGCGCGGCAGGCCGCCCGTGATGTCGCGTGTTTTGGCGCCTTCGGTGGGCAGACGCGCAAGCACGTCGCCGGCGCGAACCGTTGCACCGTCTTCCACCGAAAGGATCGCATCCACGGTCAAGCCATAACGCGCCTCGCCGCCGGAGGGCAGCTTGATCGGCTTGTTGGACTTGTCGACGATGACGAGCGTGGGGCGAAGTTCGTTGCCGCGCGAGCCCGAACCGCGGCTGTCCATGACAACCTTGTTCGACACGCCGGTTTTTTCGTCGGCCACTTCCTTGAGCGAAATGCCCGACACGAGTTCTTCGTAACGCACAGTGCCTTCGACTTCGGTGAGCACGGGAATGGCGTTTGGATTCCATTCCGCCAGGCGATCGCCGCGCTTCACATTGGCGCCATCATCCATCTTGATGCGTGCGCCATAGGTGATGCGATAGCTCGCGCGTTCCGCACCCTTGGGATCGACAATCGTGATCTGCATGTTGCGGCCCATGGCGATCATCTCGCCATCGGAGTTTTTCACGATGTTGCGGTTGATGATCTTGATCTTGCCGTCATACGACGCCTCGACCTTCGATTGACCCGCAAACTGCGCGGCACCGCCGATATGGAAGGTACGCATGGTGAGCTGTGTGCCCGGCTCGCCGATGGACTGCGCGGCGATGACGCCGACAGCTTCGCCGATGTTCACGTTCGTGCCGCGGGCAAGGTCGCGCCCATAGCAACGGCCGCAAACGCCATCTTCCAGCTCGCAAGCAAGCACCGAGCGCACGCGCACTTTTTGAACGTGTGCGTTTTCGATTCTGTCGGCGAGGTTTTCGTCCACTTCCTTGCCGCGCTTAGCGATGACTTCACCGCTATCGGGATCTTTCACGTCTTCGCAGATCGTGCGGCCCAGAATGCGTTCGGCCAGCGATGCCACCACCTGGCCGCCATCGATTTCGGCCTGGACGGTGACGCCGCCCTTGGAGCCACAATCTTCGGCGGTGATGATGCAATCGTTCGCCACGTCGACGAGGCGGCGGGTGAGGTAACCCGAGTTCGCCGTCTTCAACGCGGTATCGGCCAAGCCCTTGCGCGCGCCGTGGGTGGAGTTGAAGTACTCCAGCACGGTGAGCCCTTCCTTGAAGTTGGAAAGGATCGGCGTTTCGATGATCGAACCGTCGGGACGCGCCATGAGGCCGCGCATACCGGCAAGCTGCTTCATCTGCTGCGGCGAACCGCGGGCACCCGAATGGCTCATCATGTAGATGGAGTTCATCTCGATGACACGGCCCGTATTGGGGTCGATCTTCGGCTCGGAGATTTCCTTCATCATTTCGGCGGCAACGAGATCGGTACATTTCGACCAGGTGTCGACGACAAGGTTGTACTTTTCCTTGTCGGTCGTCAGACCGTCGAGATATTGCTGCTCGTATTCACGCACGCGATGGCGCGTTTCATCGATCAGCTTTTCCTTCGCATCGGGCACCACCATGTCGTCCTTGCCGAAGGAGATGCCGGCCTTGCAGGCTTCCTTGAAGCCAAGGCCCATCACCGCATCGGCGAACAGCACGGTCTCTTTCTGGCCGCAATGACGATAGACCTCGTCGATGATGTGCGAAACTTCCTGCTTGCGCAGCAGGCGGTTCACCAGCTCGAACGGGATCTTGGGATGACGCGGCAGGATTTCCGCGATCATCATGCGGCCCGGCGTGGAATCCACGCGGCGCACGATCGGCTTGCCATCGGCATCCACTGTTTTGTAACGCGCCTTGATCTTGGCGTGCAGCGTGATGGAATCCGAGAATAGTGCGTGCTCGATTTCGCCGATGTCGTTGAACACCATGCCCTCGCCCGGCTCATTGGGCCGTTCCTGGCTGAGGTAATAGAGCCCAAGCACGATATCCTGCGTCGGCACGATGATCGGCTTGCCGTTGGCGGGGCTGAGGATGTTGTTGGTGGACATCATCAGCACGCGCGCTTCGAGCTGCGCTTCGAGCGACAGCGGAACGTGCACGGCCATCTGGTCGCCGTCGAAGTCCGCGTTGAAGGCGGTGCAGACCAGCGGATGAAGCTGGATGGCCTTGCCTTCGATCAACACGGGCTCAAACGCCTGAATGCCAAGCCTGTGCAGCGTGGGGGCGCGGTTGAGCAGGATCGGATGTTCGCGAATGACTTCTTCGAGAATATCCCAAACTTCGGGACGCTCTTTTTCGACGAGCTTCTTGGACTGTTTCACAGTCTGCGAGAAACCCTTCGCTTCCAGGCGCGCATAGATGAACGGCTTGAACAGCTCGAGCGCCATCTTCTTGGGCAGGCCGCACTGGTGCAGCTTGAGTTCGGGACCGACCACGATCACCGAACGGCCCGAATAGTCCACGCGCTTGCCGAGCAGGTTCTGGCGGAACCGGCCCTGCTTGCCCTTGAGCATATCGGAGAGCGACTTCAGCGGACGCTTGTTGGCGCCCGTGATGACGCGGCCACGGCGGCCGTTGTCGAACAGCGCATCAACCGATTCCTGCAGCATGCGCTTTTCGTTGCGCACGATGATATCCGGCGCCTTGAGTTCGATCAGGCGCTTGAGGCGGTTGTTGCGGTTGATGACGCGGCGATAGAGATCGTTCAGATCGGACGTCGCGAAACGGCCGCCATCCAGCGGCACGAGCGGGCGCAGTTCCGGCGGGATGACCGGGACTTGCGTGAGGATCATCCATTCCGGGCGGTTGCCGGAATCGATGAACGCTTCGACGACCTTCAAACGCTTGACGAGCTTCTTCGGCTTTTCGCCGCCGTTGCAGGTGGCGATTTCGGCGCGCAGATCATCGCGCAGCTTCGTCAGGTCGATCGCCTGAAGCAGCGTGCGAATGGCTTCGGCGCCGATCATGGCGGTGAAGCTGTCTTCGCCGTAATCGTCCTGCGCTTTGTAATACTCGTCTTCGGTCAGGAGCTGACGATCTTTCAGCGTCGTCAGGCCCGGCTCGATCACGACGTATTGTTCGAAATACAGAACGCGTTCGAGATCCTTCAGCGTCATGTCGAGCATCAAACCGATGCGGCTCGGCAGCGACTTCAGGAACCAGATGTGGGCGACCGGAGAGGCCAGTTCGATGTGGCCCATGCGCTCGCGGCGCACCTTCTGCACGGTGACTTCGACGCCGCACTTTTCGCAGACGATGCCCTTATACTTCATGCGCTTGTACTTGCCGCACAAGCATTCGTAATCCTTCACGGGCCCGAAGATGCGCGCGCAGAACAGGCCGTCGCGCTCGGGCTTGAAGGTACGGTAGTTGATCGTTTCCGGCTTCTTGATCTCGCCGTGGCTCCAGCGCAGGATTTGATCCGGGCTGGCCAGCGCGATCTTGATGCGATCGAACACGGGTTGTTCGTTCTGCGGCTTGAAGACGTTCAGCAGCTCTTGATTCATTACGAGCCTCTCTTTCGATTACAAATTTTGTTCAGCGGAGACAGCATCAACCGTTCACCAGCTCCACATTCAGGCCGAGCGAGCGCATTTCCTTGACGAGCACGTTGAACGATTCCGGGATACCGGCCTCGAACGTGTCTTCGCCGCGAACAATCGCTTCGTAGACCTTGGTGCGGCCCGCCACGTCGTCGGACTTCACCGTGAGGATTTCCTGCAAGGTGTAAGCCGCGCCATACGCTTCGAGCGCCCACACCTCCATTTCGCCGAAACGCTGTCCGCCGAACTGTGCCTTGCCGCCCAGCGGTTGCTGCGTGACCAAGCTGTACGGACCGATGGACCGCGCATGGATCTTGTCGTCGACGAGATGGTGCAGCTTGAGCATGTAGATGTAGCCCACTGTCACCTGACGCTTGAACGCCTCGCCCGTGCGGCCGTCGTAAAGCGTGACCTGACCGGAAGAGGTCAGCCCTGCTTCGCCCAGCATCTCCACGATGTCGGCTTCCTTCGCGCCGTCGAACACCGGCGTCGCGATGGGAACGCCCGCGCGCAGGTTCTCGCCGAGTTCGACAAGCCCCTGATCGTCGAGTTCGCTCAGGCGCTCGTCGTTGTTGTAGACGTGCTTCAGTTGCTTGCGCAGCGCATCGTATTTGCCATCGCGGCGCACCTTGTCGAGCGTGTCGCCGATCTGCTTGCCGATGCCGGCGCAGGCCCAGCCCAGATGCGTCTCAAGGATTTGCCCGACGTTCATGCGCGACGGCACGCCCAGCGGGTTGAGCACCACATCGACCTGGGTACCATCTTCCAGATGCGGCATGTCTTCGATGGGAAGAATGCGGCTGATGACACCCTTGTTGCCGTGACGGCCGGCCATCTTGTCGCCCGGTTGCAGCTTGCGCTTCACCGCCACGAACACCTTGACCATCTTCATCACGCCCGGGGCCAATTCGTCGCCGCGGCGCAGCTTCTCCACCTTGTCGGCGAAGCGCTTGTCGAGACGCGATTTGGACTCATCGTATTGCTTCTTCAGCGCTTCGATTTCGCCCTGGTTCTTTTCGTTGCGCAGCGCGATCTGCCACCACTGATGCTTGGCGATAGTGTCGAGCACCTGTTGCGTGATCTTGCTATCCGGCGCCATGCCCTTCGGGCCGTGGGCGACGGTCTTGCCGAGAAGGATCTCGGACAGGCGCGAGAAGATGTTGCGTTCGAGGATCGCGAGTTCGTCGTCGCGGTCTTCGCCCAGACGTTCTTCTTCGGCCTTTTCGATCGACATGGCGCGTTGGTCCTTGTCGACGCCGTGGCGATTGAACACGCGCACTTCGACGATGGTGCCCTGCACGCCCGGCGGAACGCGAAGCGATGTGTCGCGAACGTCGGCGGCCTTTTCGCCGAAGATCGCGCGCAGCAGCTTTTCTTCCGGTGTCATCGGCGTTTCGCCCTTCGGCGTCACCTTGCCGACCAGAATGTCGCCCGCCACGACTTCGGCACCGATATAGGTGATGCCGGCTTCGTCGAGGTTCTTGAGCGATTCTTCACCCACGTTCGGAATATCGCGCGTGATTTCCTCTGGCCCCAGCTTCGTATCGCGCGCCATCGTCTCGAATTCCTCGATGTGGATCGAGGTGAAGACGTCATCGCGCACGATGCGTTCGGAGATGAGGATGGAGTCCTCGAAGTTGTAACCGTTCCACGGCATGAACGCGACGAGCGCGTTCTTGCCCAGCGCCAGTTCGCCCAACTGCGTGGACGGACCATCGGCAATGATATCGCCCGCATGGATCGCATCGCCCACCTTCACCAGCGGTTTCTGCGTGATGCAGGTCGACTGGTTGGAGCGCTGGAACTTCTTCAGGCGGTAGATGTCGATGCCCGGCTTCGTCGGATCGGTTTCTTCGGTGGCGCGCACCACGATGCGGGTGGCATCCACCTGATCGACGACGCCGGTGCGGCGCGCGGCGATGGCGGAACCGGAGTCGCGCGCGACCACATCTTCAAGACCGGTGCCGACGAGCGGCGCTTCCGGCTGAAGCAGCGGCACGGCCTGACGTTGCATGTTCGAGCCCATGAGCGCGCGGTTCGCGTCGTCGTTCTCGAGGAACGGGACGAGAGCGGCGGCGACGGACACGAGCTGCTTGGGCGAAACGTCGATGAACTCCACCTGATCAGGTGTCGTCATCACGAAGTTTCCGCCCTTGCGGCAGGAGACCAGTTCGTCGGTGATGCGGTTCTTGGTGTCGAGCTGCGCGTTGGCCTGGGCGATGGTGTATTTCGCCTCTTCCATCGCCGACAGGTAAACCACTTCATCGGTGACGTGCTTGTTGGTCACGCGGCGATACGGGCTTTCGATGAAGCCGTATTTGTTGACCCGCGCGTAAGTCGCAAGCGAATTGATCAGACCGATATTCGGGCCTTCCGGCGTTTCGATCGGGCAGATACGGCCATAATGCGTCGGATGCACGTCGCGCACTTCGAAACCTGCGCGTTCGCGCGTCAAGCCGCCCGGCCCGAGCGCGGACATGCGGCGCTTGTGGGTGACTTCCGAGAGCGGATTGGTCTGGTCCATGAACTGCGAAAGCTGCGAGGAGCCGAAGAACTCGCGCACGGCGGCGGCCACGGGCTTTGCGTTGATCAGATCGTGCGGCATGACCGTGTCGATATCGACCGCGCTCATGCGTTCCTTGATCGCGCGTTCCATGCGCAGCAGGCCAACGCGGAACTGGTTTTCCATCAGCTCGCCCACCGAACGCACGCGGCGATTGCCGAGATTGTCGATGTCGTCGATTTCGCCGCGGCCGTCCCGCAGGTCGGCCAGCGCCTTCACGATGGCGATGATGTCTTCCTTGCGCAGGATGCGCACGGTGTCTTCCGCATCGAGGTTCATGCGCATGTTCATCTTCACGCGACCGACGGCCGAAAGGTCGTAGCGTTCGCTATCGAAGAACAATTGGCTGAACAACGTTTCCGCCGTGTCGAGCGTCGGCGGTTCGCCGGGGCGCATCACGCGATAGATGTCGATCAGGGCGGCTTCGCGGCCGTGGTTCTTGTCCACCGCCATCGTGTTGCGGATGTAGGAACCGATGGTGATGCCATCGACGTTGATGACGTCGATCTCGTGGAAACCGTTTTCCACCAGCACCGCCAGATTGTCGGCCGTCAGCTCGTCACCGGCTTCGACATAGATCTCGCCCGTTTCGGGATTGACCATATCGAGCGCAGAGTAACGGCCGAGCAATTCTTCATCCGTCACCTGGATTTGCTTGATGCCATCTTCCTGCCACTTGCGCAGGCCGCGCACCGAAATCTTCTGGCCCGCTTCGACCAGCACTTCGCCGGTCTTCGCGTTGATCCAGGTGCCCACGGCTTTGGCGGTGCGCATCCAGTTCGCTTCGAGCGGGGTCGTCCAGCCGCCGCCCTTGGTGTGCTTGAAGGCGATCTTTTGGTAGAATGCACTCAGGATATCTTCCTGCGTGAGGCCGAGCGCATAGAGCAGCGTCGTCGCCGGCAATTTGCGGCGGCGGTCGATGCGGACATGCATGATGTCCTTCGCATCGAATTCGAGATCGAGCCACGAACCGCGATAGGGAATGACACGCGCCGCAAACAGCAGCTTGCCGCTCGAATGGGTTTTGCCCTTGTCGTGGTCGAAGAAGACGCCCGGCGAGCGGTGCATCTGCGAAACGATAACGCGTTCGGTGCCGTTGATGATGAAGGTGCCGTTCTCGGTCATGAACGGGATGTCGCCCATATAGACATCCTGTTCTTTGATGTCCTTGACCGACTTGGCGCCCGTCTCTTCATCCACATCGAACACGATGAGGCGCAGCGTCACCTTGAGCGGCGCTGCATAGGTCATGGAACGCTGCTGGCATTCCTCGACGTCGTATTTCGGATCTTCGAAATGATAGTCGACATATTCCAGCGTCGACGATTCCGAGAAATCGCTGATCGGGAACACGGACGAAAAGACCGCCTGCAAGCCCTCATCCTTGCGGCCGCCTTCCGGCTTGGCCACCTGGAGGAACTGGTCATACGAGGTTTTCTGCACCTCGATGAGGTTTGGCATCTGCGCAACTTCGACCATCTTGCCGAAATATTTGCGGAGCCTTTTGCGTCCCGTGAACGAGAGAGTCATCTTCGATCCTTCTACCCGCGCCTAATAGTAATGTGTGCCGCCGCCCGGCCGTCCTCTAGGACTGCAATCCCCAAGGACGAAAACCACCGCCCTCCGGGGCGGGGTGCGCCCAGGAGGGGGTGGGGTAAACGAAATATGTACGCGTGCGCGCTTTTCAAGCCCGCAACGCCTCCTTACTTCAGCTCGACCTTCGCGCCTGCGTCTTCGAGCTGCTTCTTGATTTTCGCCGCTTCGTCCTTGTTCACATCGGCTTTGACTTCCTTGGGAGCGCCCTCGACGAGGTCTTTCGCTTCCTTGAGGCCAAGGCCGGTGATCGCGCGGACTTCCTTGATCACGTTGATCTTTTTGTCGCCGGCATCGGTGAGGACGACCGTGAATTCGGTCTTCTCGGCGGCGGGGGCCGCAGCAGCCGCCGCAGGGGCAGCAGCAGCAACCGGCGCCGCAGCCGAAACGCCCCACTTCTCTTCGAGAAGCTTCGCGAGGTCGGCCGCTTCGATCACCGTCAGACCCGAAAGGTCTTCAACCAGCTTTTCAATCTTCGACATTGTTTCAGTTCCTTGAGTTTACGGGTTTGAATGTTGTTTGGGTGTCGCTGTTCACGCGGCGTCCTTCGTGGAATACGCACCGATGACGCGGGCCAACTGGCCCCCGGGCGCGGCCATGAGGCCGGCCAGCTTGGTCGCGGGCGCTTGCAGAATGCCCACGATCTTGCCTCTCAATGCATCGAGCGACGGCAGCGATGCGAGGGCTTTGACGCCGTTCACATCCAGCACCGTCGTTCCGACCACACCGCCCAGGATCACGAGCTTGTCGTTTTCCTTGGCATACGCCGCCACCACCTTCGAAGCCGCAATCGGGTCTTTGCTATACGCAATCCCGGTTGGGCCCTTGAAGAGATGGGCGATCGGCGCTGCAGCCGTTCCGTCCAGAGCACGCACCGCCAGACGGTTCTTCGCGACCTTGAAGGACGCGCCTTCCGCACGCATACGCGCGCGAAGGACGCCCATTTCGGCCACCGTCATGCCGGTGTAGTGGGCGACGACCACGGAGCCGGCATCGGCCAACAGACCATTGAGGTCTTTGACGACATCCGCCTTCTGGGTTTTGTCCACACTGCTCTCCTTTTTGATGGCCCACCGCATTGCTGCCTGAGGCCATCTACAACCAGCCAACGGGACGATCCGCTCGCTGCCCTGTGCTAAATTCCTGCCCAGGGTTCAAACCCGAAATGGCGAAGTCGCCTTCGCAAATCCGGTTCTTCACCCCGTCTGCGCTGGAACTTTTAAGTGCCCCCTTCTTGGCCTCCGGCCATTCTTGGGCACTCCAGCGGTCTCGGACAGGTATTCGGCGATCGTCCGCCGAATTCGAAACTCCTTACATTTCCGCTCCGCCCGCGCCGACGCTGCCGAGCGCGATCTTCACGCCAGGCCCCATCGTCGAGCTGAGGGAAATCTTCTTCATGTAGTGACCTTTGGCGCCGGTCGGCTTCGCCTTCATCACGCTGTCCACGAAAGCCATGACGTTCTTCACGATGGCGTCTTCGGTGAAGCTCGCCTTGCCGACGCCGGCTTGAACGATGCCTGCCTTCTCGACGCGGAACTCGACTGCGCCGCCCTTGGCATCCTTGATCGCCGTGGTCACGTCCATGGTGACGGTGCCAACCTTCGGGTTCGGCATCATGCCGCGCGGGCCGAGCACCTTACCGAGACGGCCGACGAGGCCCATCATGTCCGGGGTCGCGATGCAGCGGTCGAAATTGATTTCGCCCTTGTTCACGATCTCGAACAGATCTTCGGCGCCGACGATATCGGCACCCGCCTTCTTCGCTTCATCGGCCTTGGGGCCCTTGGCGAACACGGCAACGCGGAGTGTGCGGCCCGAACCGCTCGGCAGCGAGACCACGCCACGAACCATCTGGTCCGCATGGCGGGGATCGACGCCGAGATTGATCGACAGCTCGATGGTTTCATCGAACTTCGCGGTGGCGCGCGACTTGACCAGCTTCACAGCCTCTTCGACCGTGTATTGCTTGGCGATATCAACGCCTTCGGATGCCTTCTTAAAACGCTTTGAGATGTGGGCCATGGTTCTTACTCCCGCACCTGGATGCCCATGGAGCGTGCGGATCCTTCGATCATGCGCATCGCCATTTCGACATCATTTGCATTCAGGTCTTTCATCTTGGCTTCGGCGATCTCGCGGACCTGGGCCTTCGTCACCGTGCCGCGCACATCGCGGCCAGGGAACTTGGAGCCGCCGTCGACCTTCGCCGCCTTCTTGATGAAATAGGACGCCGGCGGCGTCTTCATTTCGAAGGTGAAGGACTTATCCGAAAACACTGTGATCGTTACAGGAATCGGCATTCCTTTTTCCTGGTCCTGCGTCTTGGCGTTGAACGCCTTGCAGAACTCCATGATGTTCAGGCCGCGCTGACCGAGCGCGGGGCCGATTGGCGGCGACGGGTTTGCCGCCCCTGCCGGCACCTGTAACTTCACGTAACCGGTAATCTTCTTTGCCACTCTGGGTCCGCCTCCTTAGCGGTTTACGGTGCAAACGGAGCTGGCTGCCCCTCCCGTGTTCATGGCCGGGCTTTCGCCCGGCCAGCCATCAAAAACTAAACCTTCTCAACCTGCGTGAATTCCAGTTCCACCGGCGTTGCACGGCCGAAGATGGACACCGCCACCTTCACGCGCGAACGCTGATCGTCCACTTCTTCAACCACGCCGTTGAACGAAGCGAACGGCCCATCGGCCACCCGCACCTGCTCGCCGATTTCGAAGGTGATCGAGGATTTGGGATGTTCCTGGCCTTCGTGGACCTGGTTGACGATCCGGTCGACCTCGCCCTGGCGCAGCGGCATCGGCTTGTTGTTCTGGCCGAGGAAGCCGGTGACCTTCGGCACATTCTTGATCAGGTGGTAGCACTCATCGGTCAGCTGCGCGCGCACGAGCACATAGCCCGGCAGGAACTTGCGTTCCGAATTCACGCGCTGACCGCGGCGGACTTCCACCACGTCTTCGGTCGGCACCATGACCTCTTCGATCAGGTCTTCGACACCCTGGATCTTCGCCTGACGGCGAATTTCCTCGGCCACCTTCTTCTCGAAATTCGAGTAGGTGTGGACGATGTACCAACGCGCATTGGCGTTGGTGGGTTTCACTGCGGTTCCTGCTTCGCTCATCTTTTCGATCCGTTCAGCCTGAAACGCCCAACAACCAGCGCACGCCAACATTCAAACTTGCATCCACCACGAAGAAGAACAGCATCATCAACCCGACCATGATGAAAACCAGGATCGTGGTGAGATAGGTTTCCTTCCATGTCGGCCAGGTGACCTTGTCCCATTCGCGGCGTACTTCGCGGAAGAACTGGATGATCCCGCCGCTTTTGGCGCGCGGAGGCGAAGGCAAATCCTTGCCCGTATCCGCGGTCGCTGTCTTCTTTGCGTCGGCCATCTTTTCTTTCGCTGCGCTTCTTCAATCAACAGAGGGGCAAATGGCAGGAGCGGAGGGACTCGAACCCACGACCCTCGGTTTTGGAGACCGATGCTCTACCAGCTGAGCTACACTCCTAAATCGACCCCTTACTTCAAGATTTTTGCGACGACGCCGGCGCCGACGGTACGGCCGCCTTCGCGGATGGCGAAGCGCAGCTTTTCTTCCATCGCGATCGGCACGATCAGCTCGACTTCAACCGACACGTTGTCGCCCGGCATCACCATCTCGGTGCCTTCGGGAAGCTTCACGATGCCCGTCACGTCCGTCGTGCGGAAGTAGAACTGCGGACGGTAGTTGGCGAAGAACGGCGTGTGACGGCCGCCTTCGTCCTTCGTCAGGATGTAGGCTTCGGCCACGAAGTTCG